>Ga0206116_1000565_pt1 | contig 34412 bp, 32 predicted proteins | sample 3A1Ametagenome_FD_178000 | JGI IMG/M metagenome (GOLD analysis project Ga0206116, IMG submission 178000) | Enriched microbial communities from leaf-cutter ant dump, University of Wisconsin, Madison, United States - 3A1A | ecosystem: Environmental > Terrestrial > Nest > Insects nest > Nest dump...
TCACCAGCGACAGAATGATCGCACCGAGAACCAGGCGCAGCGCCGTGGTGCCCTCGGCACCGACCAGGGGAAACAGGTTCTTGGCCAGCGATGCACCGCTCTGGATCGAGACCATGGCCACCACGAGCAGAGCGATGGGGACAAAAAGTGCGGTGCGCGACATGGGGCTGTGTCCTGCTACTGATCATCAAAGAAAAAACCGGCCGCTGGGGGCCGGTTCTTCGTGGCGCCTTGTGGCTTAACGGTATTCGCAGAGATAGGCGGTATCCACGGCCACCTTCAGCTGGAACTTGCTGTTGGCTTCGACAGTGAACTTGCTGCCGGCTTCAAAGGTGTTCCAGCTGTCGCTACCCGGCAGTTTGACGGTCAGGGCACCGGCGACGACATGCATGACTTCCAGCTGGCTGGTGCCGAATTCGTATTCGCCCGGAGCCATCACGCCGATGGTGGCAGGGCCTTCAGCCATGGTGAAACCGATGGATTTGACGGTGCCGTCGAAGTACTCGTTGACCTTGAACATCTGCGATTCCTCGGAAGGGGTTGGAAAAATTGCTGGGAGCCAGTTTTAACGTCGCCTAGCGACGACCCGAAGGGTGGCTGCCATGGAAGGCAAGCCCTAAAAGGGCGCCAGTATGCCCAAGCGCTTTTTTTTCGTCATCATCCTTTCACGGGGAGTACCAGCGGTAGCAGGCGCGCGGTATTGCGCGCGTCCTCCAGGGCTCGGTGCTGCTGCCCCTGAAACTGCATGCCGGCCAGCTGAAGGGCGCTGTGAAGGCCGACGGGGCGTGGCAACTGACGCGCTTTGGCGAAGGCTTGCTTGAGGTTCAGGTGTGGGACAGCTGCCAACAGACTATGCAGTTGATGCTGGCGCCATTCCTGCTCCAGCTGGCGGCGGTCGTAGTCCCCCCAGCTACTCCAGCCAGTCAGGCGCGGCGCATGTTGTCCCAGCCAGCGTTCGAACTGAACCCATACCTGGGGCAGAGGGGCGGCGCTATCGATCTCGGCCTGGGTGATGCGGGTGAGTTCGCGACAGAAATCCGTCAGGCAAGGCCGGCGCTGTGGTTTGATGATGCGCTGAAAATGGTCGCGCTCATGACCATCTGCTCCGACCAGGCTGGCTCCGATCTCGATGATTTCCATTTCTTCCATCGCCCAGCCGCCTTCGTCGGTGGTGGCTTCCAGGTCGATGACTAGCCAATGCCCCATGGGCGCTCCTTAGAACCTGTCTGCGATCTGTTGCGCTTCGGCCTCGCTGCACCGAAAAGGTTCCTGGCATCAGAGCGGGCTCAGGCCCTCGTTCCGAGCGAAACCGCTGGCAGTATGGAAGGCCTTTTCGAGTGGGGCAAACGCCGTGTTAGGCTCTTCCGCCTATATCTGGAGGTGGTCGGTATGGCAAAGGTCGCATTTCTCGGCTTGGGCGTCATGGGCTATCCAATGGCTGGGCATCTGGCTCGCAAAGGGCATCAGGTGACGGTCTACAACCGCTCGCCGGGTAAGGCCGAACAGTGGATGGGCGAGTACGCCGGCAGCAGTGCGCCAACGCCCCGTGAGGCCGCCCAGGGCGCTGAGCTGGTGATGTGCTGCGTGGGCAACGATGATGATCTGCGCAGCGTGGTTCTGGGCGAGCAGGGCGCTTTCGCGGGTATGGTGCCGGGCGCCATTCTGGTCGATCACACCACGGCCTCGGCCGATGTCGCGCGGGAGCTGGCAGCTATCGCCGCTGAACGCGGCCTGGGTTTTCTCGATGCGCCGGTGTCCGGTGGTCAGGCGGGCGCCGTCAATGGCGTGCTGACGGTGATGGTGGGCGGTGAGCCGCAAGCTTATGCCGCCGCCGAAGCTGCTATCCAGAGCTATGCGCGAATGATTCGCCTGATGGGGCCGGCCGGTAGTGGGCAATTGACCAAGATGGTCAACCAGATCTGCATCGCCGGCCTGGTTCAGGGTCTGGCCGAGGCGCTGAACTTCGCTCAGTGCGCCGGTCTCGATGGTCATGCGGTGGTCGATGTGATCAGTAAGGGCGCTGCGCAATCCTGGCAGATGGAAAATCGCTACAAGACCATGCTCGCCGGTGAGTTCGATTTCGGTTTCGCCGTCGACTGGATGCGCAAGGATCTGTCGATCCTGCTCGAGGAGTCGCGGCGCAATGGTGCGCAACTGCCAGTCACGGCGCTGGTCGACCAGTTCTACGCCGACGTGCAGGGCATGGGCGGTGGGCGCTGGGACACCTCCAGCCTGTTGGCGCGCCTGCAGCGTAACCACTGATCATGAAAGGCCTCGACTGACGTCGCGCGCATCATTAGGATCGCCGCCGTTCGTTTCGCGTCGTCGAGGTCTTCTCATGGAATGCCGTGCCGGTTGTGGTGCCTGCTGCATCGCGCCCTCCATCAGTTCGCCGATTCCAGGCATGCCCGAAGGCAAGCCAGCAGGCGTGCGTTGTCTCCATCTTTCCGTTGACTACCTCTGCGCCCTGTTCGGGCGAGCGGAGCGTCCTGCTGTGTGTGCTGCATTCAAGGCTGACGAGTTTGTCTGTGGCGACAGTCGTGAGAGTGCCATTCGAATACTGGGTTGGCTCGAGCAGGCGACTGCCTGATGGTCTGAACCCGCTATGATCATCAGCGGTCGAAACGCAAACAATCCCCAGGGAGCTGGTCTGAAGATGATCCGTATTTCCGCATTGGCCATGATGTTGTGTGCGAGCGCCGTCCATGCCGCCGAGAGGCCGTGGCAGTTGGAAAGGGAGGAAGACGGCATTCGCGTCTATCTGGCCGAAGTGCCGGGTTCGAAATACAAGGCCTACCGTGGCGTTGTCACGCTTAAAAGCGACCTGCCGCGCTTGCTGGCCTTGCAGGAGGACGTTTCAGGCTCTTGCGCCTGGATCTTCAGCTGTCAGCAGCAGCGACTGCTGGAGACCAAGGGTGATGTCAGCGAGATCTACACCCGTTTCGAGATGCCCTGGCCGGTGAAGTCGCGTGATTCGGTGATTCAAGTCGCCACTCGTACCGAGGCTGACGGTAGCGTGACACGCCTGCTCAAGGCGGTGCCTGAGCGCCTGCCGGAAGAAAATGACTTCGTGCGGGTCACCCGGGTCGATGGTCAGTGGCATATGAAGCCGCTGAGCGATGGTGAGGTGGAGGTGACTTACGAGGTGCATACCGAGCCGGGTGGCAGTGTGCCGTCCTGGCTGGCCAACAGCTTCGTGGTCGATGCGCCGCTGGAGACGCTGAAAGGGCTGCGTGCGCAGGCCGAGCGTCATTGAGACAAGCGGGATAAATGAAAAAGGCTGCCAATTGGCAGCCTTTTTCGTGGTGCAGCGCTATCAGTCGCGGTTGGCGGGCAGGTCGCGCTGCTCGTAACCAGTGTACAGCTGGCGCGGGCGGCCGATCTTGTACGGGCCGGAGAGCATTTCCTTCCAGTGCGAGATCCAGCCGACGGTACGTGCCAGGGCGAAGATCACGGTGAACATGCTGGTCGGAATGCCGATCGCCTTGAGGATGATCCCCGAGTAGAAGTCGACGTTCGGATACAGGTTGCGTTCCTTGAAATATGGATCGGTCAGGGCGATCTCTTCCAGGCGCATGGCCAGTTCCAGCTGCGGATCGTTGGTGATGCCCAGCTCACCGAGGACTTCGTCGCAGGTCTGCTTCATCACGGTAGCGCGCGGGTCGCGGTTCTTGTAGACGCGATGGCCGAAACCCATGAGCTTGAACGGATCGTTCTTGTCCTTGGCCTTGGCGATGAACTTGTCGATGTTCGATACGTCACCGATCTCGTCCAGCATGGCCAGTACGGCTTCGTTGGCGCCGCCGTGTGCCGGGCCCCACAGTGCGGCGATACCGGCTGCGATACAGGCGAACGGGTTGGCACCCGAGGAACCCGCCAGGCGCACGGTGGAGGTGGAAGCGTTCTGCTCGTGATCGGCATGGAGGATGAAGATCTTGTCCATCGCCTTGGCCAGCACCGGGCTGATCGGTTTGATCTCGGCCGGGGTGTTGAACATCATGTGCAGGAAGTTTTCCGCGTAGTTCAGGTCGTTACGCGGGTACATCATGGGTTGGCCCATGGAGTACTTGTAGGTCATGGCGGCGATGGTTGGCATCTTGGCGACCAGACGCATGGCCGAAATCTCGCGATGGCGCGGATTATTGATGTCCAGCGAGTCATGGTAGAAGGCGGAGAGGGCGCCGACCACACCGCACATGATGGCCATCGGGTGGGCATCGCGGCGGAAGCCGTTGAAGAAACTCTTCAACTGTTCGTGAACCATGGTGTGGTTCTTGATGGTGCTGACGAACTGGGCCTTTTCTTCCTTGCTTGGCAGTTCGCCGTTGAGCAGCAGGTAGCAGGTTTCCAGGTAGTCGGATTGCTCGGCGAGCTGTTCGATCGGGTAGCCGCGATGCAGCAGGATACCCTTGTCGCCATCGATATAGGTGATCTTCGACTCGCAAGAGGCGGTCGACATGAAGCCGGGATCAAAAGTGAAGCGACCCGTGGCGGTCAGGCCCCGCACATCGATTACATCAGGACCAACGGTGCCGGTCAGAACAGGCAGTTCGACGGGGGCTGCGCCCTCGATGATCAACTGCGCTTTTTTGTCAGCCATGTGTGGCCTCCTAATTATGCTTGGAATCATCAACCAGCCCCCCACGCAGGGCCCGCACCACTATAGTGGGATAAATCCGAAAGTCAATTTGCGAAAACCCAGCTGGCAGAAGGGTTTCGGCGTGGTTTTCAACGAAAAAAGGCCGCTATTTACGTCATTTTTTTGCAGTCTGCAATGCGCTTTTTAGAGGGGGAGGTCGCATTGTCATTAGTCTGCTAACTGTCTATACTCTGCGGCCGACCGCCACAGGCTTTAGGGCCGTGTCATGGCGGTTGTCACTCATTGGGTGATGGGTACCTTGCCAGTGCACTTCCCAACAACTTTGCCCTGATAGTTAGGGGCTCTCAGTGTGATAAAAAAGCCGTGAATAGCCAACGACCTGTAAACCTAGACCTTCGGACTATCAAGCTTCCGATCACCGCTTACACGTCCATTCTTCACCGTATCTCCGGTGTCATCCTCTTTGTCGGTATCGCCATCCTGCTGTTCGGCCTCGACAAGTCGCTGACTTCCGAAGAGGGCTTCGCCCAGGTGAAAGAATGCCTGACCAGCCCGCTGGCCAAGTTCGTGATCTGGGGTCTTCTGTCCGCTCTGCTGTACCACCTGGTGGCCGGTGTGCGCCATCTGATCATGGATGTCGGCGTCGGTGAGACGCTTGAAGGCGGCAAGCTGGGCTCGAAAATCGTGCTTGTCATCTCGGTCATCGTGATCGTGCTGCTGGGGGTATGGATATGGTAACCAACGTTACGAACTTCTCGCGTTCGGGCCTCTATGACTGGATGGCGCAACGCGTTTCTGCGGTCGTTCTCGCGGCTTACACGCTGTTTCTGCTGAGCTATGTGATCTGTAATCCAGGAATGGGCTACGCCGAATGGCACGGTCTGTTCTCTCACACCGCGATGCGCATCTTCAGCCTTCTGGCGCTGGTTGCGTTGATCGTGCACGCCTGGGTAGGTATGTGGACCATCACTACCGACTACCTGACGCCCATGGCCATTGGCCGCTGGGCTACCGGCGTGCGTTTCCTGGTCCAGGCGGTATGTGGCGTTCTCCAGTTCGTCCTGTTCGTCTGGGGCGTGCAGATTCTGTGGGGTTTCTGATTCATGGCTAGCATCCGTACTCTTTCCTATGACGCCATCATCGTAGGTGGCGGTGGCGCTGGTATGCGCGCAGCGCTGCAGCTGGCTCAGGGCGGTCACAAGACTGCCGTGGTCACCAAGGTGTTCCCGACTCGCTCGCACACCGTATCCGCTCAAGGTGGCATCACCTGCGCCATCGCCTCGGCTGACCCGAACGATGATTGGCGCTGGCACATGTACGATACCGTCAAGGGTTCCGACTACATCGGTGACCAGGACGCTATCGAATACATGTGTTCCGTCGGCCCTGAGGCCGTGTTCGAACTCGAGCACATGGGCTTGCCGTTCTCCCGTACCGAGCAAGGTCGCATCTATCAGCGTCCGTTCGGTGGCCAGTCCAAAGGCCCGGATAATCCGACTCAGGCTGCCCGTACCTGCGCTGCTGCCGACCGTACCGGTCACGCGCTGCTGCACACCCTGTATCAGGGCAACCTGAAAGCCGGCACCTCGTTCCTCAACGAGTGGTATGCGGTCGATCTGGTGAAGAACCAGGACGGCGCTATCGTCGGCATCATCGCCATCTGCATCGAGACTGGCGAAACCGTCTACATCCGCTCCAAAGCCGTGGTTCTGGCCACTGGCGGTGCCGGTCGTATCTACGCCTCTACCACCAACGCTCTGATCAACACTGGCGACGGTGTGGGCATGGCTCTGCGTGCTGGCGTACCGGTGCAGGACATCGAGATGTGGCAGTTCCACCCGACTGGTATCGCCGGCGCCGGTGTACTGGTTACCGAAGGCTGCCGCGGTGAGGGTGGTTACCTGATCAACGCCCATGGTGAGCGCTTCATGGAGCGTTACGCTCCGAACGCCAAAGACCTGGCTGGCCGCGACGTCGTTGCCCGCTCCATGGTCAAGGAAGTGATCGCCGGCAACGGTTGTGGTCCGGACAAGGATCACGTGCTGCTCAAGCTCGATCACCTGGGCGAAGAAGTGCTGCACAGCCGCCTGCCAGGCATTTGCGAACTGTCGAAGACCTTCGCGCATGTCGACCCGGTTGTCGCGCCGGTTCCGGTCATTCCGACTTGCCACTACATGATGGGCGGCGTTGCCACCAACATCCATGGCCAGGCAATGACTCAGGACGCCAACGGCAACGACAAGATCATCGAAGGCCTGTTCGCCGTAGGTGAAGTGGCGTGCGTATCGGTACACGGCGCCAACCGTCTGGGCGGCAATTCGCTGCTCGACCTGGTCGTGTTCGGTCGCGCCGCTGGCCTGCACCTGGAAAAAGCGCTGAAAGAAGGCGTGGAAGTCCGTGGTGCCAGCGAAACCGACATCGAGCAGTCGCTGTCGCGTCTGGCTGGTGTCAACGAGCGCGGCACTGGCGAAGATGTCGCGCCGCTGCGTAAAGAGCTGCAACAGTGCATGCAGAACTACTTCGGTGTATTCCGTACTGGCGAATACATGCAGAAGGGCATCCAACAACTGGCCGACCTGCGTGAGCGCATCGCGAAAGTCAAAATCGCAGACAAGAGCCAGGCGTTCAACACTGCGCGTATCGAAGCGCTGGAACTGCAAAACCTGCTCGAAGTCGCCGAAGCGACCGCGGTCGCAGCCGAGGCTCGTAAAGAGTCCCGTGGCGCCCATGCTCGTGAAGACTTCGAAGAGCGCGATGACCAGAACTGGCTGTGCCACTCCCTGTACTTCCCAGGCGAGAAGCGCGTTGCCAAGCGTGCCGTCAACTTCGCGCCGAAGACCGTTCCGGCATTTGAACCCAAGGTTCGGACTTATTAAGGGTGACTGATATGTTGCAAGTCAGTGTTTATCGCTACAACCCGGAGAAAGACGCTGCTCCGTTCATGCAGGACTTCCAGGTCGATACTGGCGGCAAGGACATCATGGTTCTTGACGTGCTGGCGCTGATCAAGGAACAGGACGAAGGCTTCTCCTACCGTCGCTCCTGCCGTGAAGGCGTTTGTGGCTCCGACGGCATGAACATCAACGGCAAGAACGGCCTCGCCTGCATCACGCCGATCTCCGCTGCCGGCCTCAAGGGCGGCAAGCTGGTGATCCGTCCGCTGCCAGGTCTGCCGGTCATTCGTGACTTGGTCGTCGACATGAGCATCTTCTACAAGCAGTACGAGAAGGTGCAGCCGTTCCTGCAGAACGATACGCCGGCTCCGGCCATCGAACGTCTGCAGTCTCCGGAAGAGCGTGAGAAGCTCGATGGGCTGTACGAGTGCATTCTGTGCGCGTGCTGCTCCACCAGCTGCCCATCGTTCTGGTGGAACCCGGACAAGTTCCTCGGTCCCGCTGCGCTGCTGCAGGCCTATCGCTTTCTGGCCGACAGCCGTGACACCAAGACCAATGAGCGTTTGGCGTCCCTGGACGACCCGTTCAGTGTGTTCCGCTGCCGCGGCATCATGAACTGCGTGAACGTGTGCCCGAAAGGTCTGAACCCGACCAAGGCCATTGGTCACGTTCGCAACATGCTGCTGCAAAGCGGTACTTGATTCGAAAGTTGCTGTACCCGTAACACCTGCAAGTCCGGCTTCGGCCGGCCTTGCAGTAAAGCCAGAACCACAGCCCACAAAGCCGCGGTTCATATTCGAAAAATTATGACGACCAGCAGGGGCATCCGGGCTGGTACCCGGACTATCTGCGGGAACCCAAGTGGCTTTATCCGAGTCGCAGCACCATGACTTTGATTTTGGCCATGTGGTATTCGCGCCGATGGTGTCCCCTTACCGAGGGTGACCAAGCATGCAAGAAAGCGTGATGCAGCGCATGTGGGACAGTGCCCACCTATCCGGTGGCAACGCTGCCTACGTGGAAGAGCTCTACGAGCTCTACCTGCACGATCCCAACGCTGTGCCAGAAGAGTGGCGCACTTACTTCCAGAAGCTGCCGACCGACGGTAGCGCTGCAGCGGATGTGTCGCACTCGACCATTCGCGATCATTTCGTCCTGCTCGCCAAGAATTCGCGTCGTGCCCAGCCGGTTTCCGCCGGGGCCGTCAGCAGCGAGCACGAGAAGAAGCAGGTAGAAGTGCTGCGTCTGATCCAGGCCTACCGCGTGCGTGGCCACCAAGCCGCCCAGCTCGATCCGCTGGGGCTGTGGGTGCGTACCGCGCCGTCCGATCTGTCGATCAACCATTACGGCCTGACCGACGCTGACCTGGATACCACTTTCCGTACCGGCGAGCTGTACATCGGTAAGGAAGAGGCGACCCTACGTGAAATTCTCGGCGCGTTGCAGCAGACATATTGTCGCACCATCGGTGCCGAGTTCATGCACATCGTCGATTCCGGCCAGCGCCACTGGTTCGCCCAGCGCCTGGAAAGCGTGCGTGGTCGTCCGCAATTTTCCGCTGAAGTGCAGGCGCACGTGCTCGAGCGCGTCACCGCCGCCGAAGGCCTGGAGAAGTACCTGGGTACCAAATACCCAGGCACCAAGCGCTTCGGTCTTGAAGGTGGTGAGAGCCTGATCCCGATGCTGGACGAGATCATCCAGCGTTCCGGCTCCTATGGCACCAAGGAAATCGTCATCGGTATGGCCCACCGCGGCCGTCTGAACGTACTGGTCAACACCTTCGGCAAGAACCCGCGCGACCTGTTCGACGAGTTCGAAGGCAAGAAGACCGAAGGCCTGTCCTCCGGTGACGTGAAGTACCACCAGGGCTTCTCTTCCAACGTCATGACCGCTGGTGGCGAAGTCCACCTGGCGCTGGCGTTCAACCCCTCGCACCTGGAGATCGTTTCTCCGGTGGTCGAAGGTTCGGTACGTGCCCGCCAGGATCGTCGTAACGACGCCAGTGGCGACAAGGTTCTGCCGATTTCCATCCACGGTGATGCGGCATTCGCCGGTCAGGGCGTGGTGATGGAAACCTTCCAGATGTCGCAGACCCGTGGCTACAAGACGGGCGGCACCATCCACATCGTGATCAACAACCAGGTTGGTTTCACCACCAGCCGTCCGGAAGACTCGCGCTCGACCGAATACGCCACCGACGTGGCGAAGATGATCCAGGCGCCGATCTTCCACGTGAACGGTGATGATCCGGAAGCCGTGTTGTTCGTGACCCAACTGGCTGTCGATTACCGCATGCAGTACAAGCGTGACGTGGTCATCGACCTCGTCTGCTACCGTCGTCGTGGCCACAACGAGGCCGACGAGCCGAATGGCACCCAGCCGCTGATGTACCAGCAGATTGCCAAGCAGCGCACCACCCGTGAGCTGTATGCCGATGCACTGGTCGCTGCCGGTGTGCAGACCAGCGAAGACGTACAGGCCAAGATCGACGAGTACCGTACCGCACTGGATAACGGTCAACACGTGGTCAAGAGCCTTGTCAAGGAGCCCAACAAGGAACTGTTCGTCGATTGGCGTCCGTACCTGGGTCACACCTGGACTGCGCGCCATGACACTCGCTTCGACCTGAAGACCCTGCAGGATCTGTCGGCCAAACTGCTGGAGATCCCGGACGGTTTCCTGGTACAGCGCCAGGTTTCCAAGATTCTCGAAGATCGCCAGAAGATGGGCGCCGGCGGCTTGCCGATCAACTGGGGCTACGCCGAGACCATGGCTTACGCAACCCTGTTGTTCGAAGGCCATCCGATCCGTATGACCGGTCAGGACATCGGCCGTGGCACCTTCTCGCACCGTCACGCGGTGCTGCACAATCAGAAGGACGCCAGCACCTACGTTGCCCTGAAGAACCTGTACGAAGGTCAGCCCAAGTTTGAACTGTACGACTCCTTCCTTTCCGAAGAAGCGGTACTGGCCTTCGAATACGGCTATTCGACCACCGTGCCGAATGCGCTGGTGATCTGGGAAGCTCAGTTCGGCGACTTCGCCAACGGCGCCCAGGTGGTGTTCGACCAGTTCATCTCCAGTGGCGAGCACAAGTGGGGCCGTCTGTGCGGTCTGACCATGCTGCTGCCGCACGGCTATGAAGGGCAGGGGCCTGAGCACAGCTCGGCGCGTCTGGAGCGTTACCTGCAACTGTGCGCCGAGCACAACATGCAGGTCTGCGTGCCGACCACCCCGGCTCAGGTCTACCACATGCTGCGTCGTCAGGTGATCCGTCCGCTACGCAAGCCGCTGGTGGTGCTGACGCCGAAGTCGCTGCTGCGTCACAAGCTGGCAATCTCGACCCTGGAAGATCTGGCCGAAGGCTCGTTCCAGACCGTCATCCCGGAAATCGACGCGATCGATCCGAAGAAGGTCGAGCGCCTGGTGCTGTGCAGCGGCAAGGTCTACTACGACCTGCTGGAAAAACGCCGCGCCGAAGGCCGCGAAGATATCGCCATCGTGCGTATCGAGCAGCTCTATCCGTTCCCGGAAGACGACTTGGCTGAGGTTCTGGCTCCGTACAAGAACCTCAAGCACATCGTCTGGTGTCAGGAAGAGCCGATGAACCAAGGGGCCTGGTACTGCAGTCAGCACCACATGCGTCGCGTCGCCACTGCGCACAAGAAGGCACTGTTCCTCGAGTACGCTGGCCGCGATGCGTCGGCCGCGCCAGCTTGCGGTTACGCCTCGATGCATGCCGAGCAGCAGGAAAAACTGCTGCAGGACGCCTTTACTGTTTAACGCCTTCATCCGGCAGGTGGCATTCGCCGCCTGTCGGTACAAAACGAATTTAAGGAACACATACAATGGCTATCGAGATCAAAGCCCCAACCTTCCCGGAATCGGTTGCCGACGGCACCGTCGCCACCTGGCACAAGAAGCCGGGCGAAGCGGTCAAGCGCGATGAACTGATCGTCGACATCGAAACCGACAAGGTCGTGATCGAAGTCCTGGCCGAGGCCGACGGTGTCCTGGCTGAAATCATCAAGAATGAAGGCGACACCGTTCTCTCCAACGAGCTGCTGGGCAAGCTGACCGAAGGTGGCGCTGCCGCCGCCGCACCGGCTGCTGCCGCTGCTGCGCCTGCACCCGCTCAGGCTGCTGCTCCGGCCGCTGCCTCTGGTGACGACGCCATCCTTTCGCCGGCTGCTCGCAAGCTGGCCGAAGAGAACGGCATCGACCCGAACAGCATCGCGGGTACCGGCAAAGGTGGTCGCGTGACCAAGGAAGACGTGGTCGCTGCTGTCGAAGCCAAGAAGAACGCTCCGGCTGCTCCTGCTGCTAAACCGGCTGCCGCTGCTGCCGCTCCGGTTGTGACCGCCGCTGGCGACCGCACCGAGAAGCGTGTGCCGATGACCCGTCTGCGCGCCAAGATCGCCGAGCGTCTGGTCGAGGCTCAGTCGACCATGGCCATGCTGACTACTTTCAACGAAGTGGACATGACCGAAGTCATGGCCCTGCGTTCGAAGTACAAGGATCTGTTCGAGAAGTCCCACAACGGCGTGCGCCTGGGCTTCATGTCCTTCTTCGTCAAGGCCGCTACCGAAGCGCTGAAGCGTTTCCCGGCAGTCAATGCCTCGATCGATGGCAACGACATCGTTTACCACGGTTACTCCGACATCGGTGTTGCGGTTTCCAGCGACCGTGGCCTGGTGGTTCCGGTACTGCGTAACGCCGAGCTGATGAGCCTGGCCGAGATCGAAAGCGGCATCGCCACCTTCGGCAAGAAAGCCAAAGACGGCAAACTGTCGATCGAGGAAATGACCGGCGGCACCTTCACCATCACCAACGGTGGTACTTTCGGATCGATGATGTCGACCCCGATCGTCAACCCGCCGCAGGCCGCGATCCTGGGTATGCACAACATCGTTCAACGTCCGATGGCCATCAATGGTCAGGTCGTTATCCGTCCGATGATGTACCTGGCGCTGTCCTACGATCACCGCCTGATCGATGGCAAGGAAGCCGTCAGCTTCCTGGTCACCATCAAGAACCTGCTGGAAGACCCGGCTCGTCTGCTGCTGGAAATCTAAGCCAGTCTTTCCCAAGGCGGCCTCGGTATGAGGCCGCCCGGTTTTTTCGAGAAGGAATCAGTTATGACTCAGAAATTCGACGTGGTAGTCATCGGTGCCGGCCCTGGTGGCTACGTTGCCGCCATCAAAGCAGCGCAACTCGGCCTGAAGACCGCCTGCATCGAGAAGTATCAGGACAAGGAGGGTAAAGTCGCCCTCGGCGGTACTTGCCTGAACGTCGGCTGCATCCCCTCCAAGGCTCTGCTGGACAGCTCCTGGAAATACCACGAAGCCAAAGACGGCTTCGCCGTGCACGGCATCGAGGCCAAAGGCGTCACCATCGACGTTCCGGCCATGGTCGCGCGCAAGAACACCATCATCAAGAACCTCACCGGTGGCGTTGCCGGCCTGTTCAAGGCCAACGGCGTGACCCTGCTGGAAGGCCACGGCAAGCTGCTGGCTGGCAAGCAGGTCGAAGTGACCGGCAAGGATGGCAAGACCTCCATCGTCGAAGCCGAGAACGTGATCCTGGCTTCCGGCTCGCGTCCGGTCGACATCCCGCCGGCTCCGGTCGATCAGGACGTCATCGTCGACTCCACCGGTGCCCTGGAATTCCAGACCGTGCCGAAGAAGCTGGGCGTGATCGGCGCTGGCGTGATCGGTCTGGAGCTGGGTTCGGTCTGGTCGCGCCTGGGCGCGGAAGTCACCGTTCTCGAAGCCCTGGACAAGTTCCTGCCGGCTGCTGACGAGCAGATTGCCAAGGAAGCGATGAAGACCCTGACCAAGCAGGGCCTGAGCATCCGCCTGGGCGCTCGCGTGACCGGTTCGGAAGTGAAGAAGAAGCAGGTTACCGTGAGCTTCACCGACGCCGAAGGCGAGCAGAAGATGGTGTTCGACAAGCTGATCGTGGCCGTTGGCCGCCGTCCTGTCACCACCGACCTGCTGGCTGCTGACAGCGGCGTGACCCTCGACGAGCGCGGCTACATCTTCGTCGACGATCATTGCGCGACCAGCGTACCGGGCGTTTACGCCATCGGTGACGTGGTGCGTGGCGCCATGCTGGCCCACAAGGCCTCGGAAGAGGGCGTGATGGTTGCCGAGCGCATCGCTGGTCACAAGGCCCAGATGAACTACGACCTGATCCCGTCGGTTATCTACACCCACCCGGAAATCGCATGGGTCGGCAAGACCGAGCAGCAACTGAAGGCCGAAGGCGTTGCTGTCAACGTCGGTACCTTCCCGTTCGCTGCCAGCGGCCGTGCCATGGCTGCCAACGATACCGGTGGTCTGGTCAAGGTCATCGCCGATGCCAACACTGACCGCGTGCTGGGTGTTCATGTGATCGGCCCGAGCGCTGCCGAGCTGGTTCAGCAAGGCGCGATCGGCATGGAGTTCGGCACCAGTGCCGAAGACCTGGGCATGATGGTCTTCTCGCACCCGACACTGTCCGAGGCGCTGCATGAAGCAGCCCTGGCCGTGAACGGTGGCGCGATCCACATCGCCAACCGCAAGAAACGCTAAGCGTTAGTGGCCGAGTCGTTCGGCCACTCGAGTTGTTGTAAGCCGCCGTGGTAGATGGGGCGTTGTGTAATCGCCTTGTCGCTACGGCGGTGTTTGCAAGCAGAACCACGTCGGGAAGCTCGCGTCATGTTGCAGAACGTGTCGCGCAAGGCCCGGCGGACTGCTCAGGCAGTCACAGGTGGCGCGGTATCAAAAGTGCAGCGCCGAATGCGCAATACCTAAACGAAGACGGTAGACAAGCATGAATCTTCACGAGTATCAGGGTAAGCAGCTGTTCGCTGAATACGGCCTGCCCGTATCCAAGGGCTTCGCGGTAGACACCCCGGAAGAGGCCGCTGAGGCCTGCGAAAAAATCGGTGGTACCGAGTGGGTCGTCAAGGCTCAGGTACACGCTGGTGGCCGCGGTAAAGCGGGCGGTGTGAAACTGGTCAAGAGCAAGGAAGACGCCAAAGCCTTCGCAGCCAACTGGCTGGGCAAGCGTCTGGTGACCTATCAGACTGATGCCAATGGCCAGCCTGTCACCAAGATCCTGGTCGAATCCTGCACCGACATCGCCAAAGAGCTGTACCTGGGCGCCGTTGTAGACCGTTCCAGCCGTCGCATCGTGTTCATGGCCTCCACCGAGGGTGGTGTGGACATCGAGAAGATCGCTCACGAAACCCCTGAGAAAATCCTCAAGGCCACCATCGATCCGCTGGTCGGTGCACAGCCGTACCAAGGCCGCGAGCTGGCGTTCCAGCTGGGCCTGGAAGGCAAGCAAGTCGCTCAGTTCGCCAAGATCTTCGTAGGTCTGGCCAAGCTGTTCAAGGATCACGACCTGGCCCTGCTGGAAGTCAATCCGCTGGTCATCAAAGCCGACGGCGACCTGCACTGCCTGGACGCGAAGATCAACATCGACGCCAACGCCATGTACCGTCAGCCGAAGCTGAAGACCTTCCACGATCCGTCGCAAGACGACGCCCGTGAAGCCCACGCTGCCCAGTTCGAACTGAACTACGTCGCGTTGGAAGGCAACATCGGCTGCATGGTCAACGGTGCTGGCCTGGCCATGGGCACCATGGACATCGTCAACCTGCACGGCGGCAAGCCGGCCAACTTCCTGGACGTTGGCGGCGGCGCGACCAAAGAGCGCGTGACCGAAGCATTTAAGATCATCCTGTCCGACAGCAACGTCGCTGCCGTTCTGGTGAACATCTTCGGCGGTATCGTTCGTTGCGACATGATTGCCGAAGGCATCATCGGTGCAGTGAAAGAAGTTGGCGTGAAGGTTCCGGTTGTCGTCCGTCTGGAAGGCAACAACGCTGAACTGGGTGCCAAGGTACTGGCCGACAGCGGCCTGAACATCATCGCGGCAACCAGCCTGACCGACGCTGCTCAGCAAGTCGTCAAAGCTGCGGAGGGCAAGTAATGAGCGTCCTGATCAATAAAGACACCAAGGTTATCTGCCAGGGTTTCACTGGCTCGCAAGGTACCTTCCACTCCGAACAAGCCATCGCCTACGGCACCCAGATGGTTGGCGGCGTGACCCCGGGCAAGGGCGGCACCACTCACCTGGGCCTGCCGGTGTTCAACACCGTGAAAGAAGCCGTTGAAGCCACTGGCGCCGACGCTTCGGTCATCTATGTTCCGGCTCCGTTCTGCAAGGACTCGATCCTGGAAGCGGCTTTCGGCGGCATCAAGCTGATCGTCTGCATCACCGAAGGCATCCCGACCCTCGACATGCTCGACGCCAAGGTCAAGTGTGACGAGCTGGGCGTTCGTCTGATCGGCCCGAACTGCCCGGGCGTGATCACGCCCGGCGAGTGCAAGATCGGTATCATGCCGGGTCACATCCACCTGCCAGGCAAGGTAGGCATCGTGTCGCGTTCCGGCACCCTGACCTATGAAGCCGTCAAGCAGACCACCGACGCCGGTTTCGGCCAGTCCACCTGCGTGGGCATCGGTGGCGACCCCATCCCGGGCTCCAACTTCATCGACATCCTGAAGCTGTTCCAGGAAGACCCGAAGACCGAAGCGATCGTCATGATCGGCGAGATCGGCGGTTCGGCTGAAGAAGAGGCGGCTGCCTACATCAAGGCCAACGTCACCAAGCCTGTAGTTTCCTACATCGCTGGTGTGACCGCTCCGCCCGGCAAGCGCATGGGCCATGCTGGCGCCATCATTTCCGGCGGCAAAGGCACTGCAGACGAGAAATTCGCTGCACTGCAGGACGCCGGTGTGAAAACCGTGCGCTCCCTGGCTGACATCGGCAAGGCCCTGGCCGAGCTGACCGGTTGGGAAGCCAAGAACGCCTAAGCGTTTTTGACGGATCGAGAGAGGCCACCTTCGGGTGGCCTTTTTCGTTTGCGCTGTGCAAAAGCAAGCGTTCGTTAGCACTGCAAGTTTCGTCAGCGCGACGCAGAGTTACAGGCTTTCGACACCCAGAACGGCAACTGTCCTGCTCGGGGGAGGTTTTGGGTAGTATCGCCGCCATCGAGCGTCCCGGGTGCCACAAGCCTCCAGGCGACGCCTAAGTGGCCCGGATCACCCGTTCCAGGCGACGTTTCCCAGACCTGAAGGAAACTTTCACGTTCTGATTCTCTGCCAGTGGTATTTCCCTCTATGACTCGTTTGAAAGGCCTGGATCTCCTCGCCCTTGGTTTCATGACGTTTGCCCTTTTCCTCGGCGCAGGCAACATCATCTTCCCGCCCAGTGCCGGCATGTCCGCCGGTGAGAATATGGGGGCCGCAGCTTTCGGCTTCCTGCTTACCGGCGTGGGTCTGCCACTGCTCACCGTGGTGGCTCTGGCCCGTGTTGGCGGCGGCCTGCCGACTCTTACCGCGCCACTCGGCCGCTTCGCCGGCGTATTGCTAGCCGTTGCTGTGTACCTGGCGATCGGCCCGCTGTTCGCCACGCCGCGCACTGCAGTCGCTTCGTTCGAGATCGGCATGCAGCCTTTTGTCGGTAACAGCCCACTGGCGCTGTTCGTTTACACCCTGGTGTATTTCGCTGCGGTTCTGTTTCTCTCGCTCAACCCCGGACGTCTGGTCGACCGTGTTGGCAAGGTCATCACGCCGGTGCTGATCGCGGCGCTGATCGTGCTCGGCGGCGCTGCGTTGTTCGCGCCTGCTGGCGTCGTCGGGCAATCCAGTGGCGCCTACAGCAGCGAGCCGCTGGTACAGGGCTTCCTTCAGGGTTACCTGACCATGGATGCGCTGGGTGCACTGGTGTTCGGCATCGTCATCGCCACGGCCATCCGTGATCGTGGCGTCACCGATGCTGGTCTGGTGACCCGCTATTCGGTAATCGCCGGGATCATTGCCGCTGTCGCGCTTTCGCTGGTTTATCTTTCGCTGTTCTATCTTGGTGCGACCAGTTATGAGTTGGCCGCCGGCGCCGAGAATGGCGGGCAGATCCTCACGGCCTATGTTTCGCATACCTTCGGTAGTAGCGGCTCGTTGCTGCTGGCGGTAGTGATCATCCTGGCGTGCCTGACCACCGGTGTTGGTCTGCTGACCGCCTGTGGCGAGTTTTTCAGCGACCTTTTGAAGCTGCCTTATCGCGTTGTGGTCGTGGCGTTGGCGGTGTTCAGTCTGGCGGTTTCCAACCAGGGGCTGACCCAGTTGATCAGCGTGTCCATTCCGGTGCTGGTGGGACTCTATCCGCTGGCCATCGTGCTGGTCGCACTGAGTCTGGCCAATCGTCTGTGGTGTTCGCAGTCGCTGGTGTTCGTGCCAGTCATGGCTGTGACCCTGGTATTCGGCGTGGTCGATGGCCTGACCGTCGCTGGCAAAGGGGAGTGGGTACCGGGCTTCTTCGCCCGCCTACCACTGGCCGAGCAAAGCTTGGGCTGGTTGGTGCCGGTGCTGGTGATGCTGGCGCTGGTCGCAGTGCTCGACCGGATCATTGGCGTGCCGAAGGCCGCCACGGCCTGAGCCCCGATGACAAATCGAAAGGCCGCTGTACAGCGGCCTTTTTGTTGAACAAGAGAGGAGGCGGGCTGGCTATAATCCGCGGCAGTCATACAAGGAGTTGGCATGCCCATCAGTGATCAGTACCTGCCTCATCTCTTAGCCGTGCTCTGGTTCGTCATTTGCTGGGCCGGCTATACCCGTTACGCGCAGCTCAAGGGCCGTGATACGCCTTGTCTGGCCAGCGTTCTGCACCTGTATCGCGAAGACTGGATGCGCCGCATGCTGCTGCGCGACAACCGTATCGCCGATGCCAACGTGATCGGCAACCTCGAGCGCAATGCCTCGTTCTTCGCCTCCAGTACGCTGATCATCCTTGCCGGTATCCTCACGGTACTGGGCGCCTCCGATCGTGCTCTGTCGCTGCTGGCTGATCTGCCGTTCGTGCAGTCGGCCAGCCGCGGCCTGTCCGAAGTGAAGCTATTGTGCCTGGGCATCGTGTTCGTCTATGCCTTCTTCACCTTCAGCTGGTGCATGCGTCAGTACAACTTCGCTGCCGTTCTGGTGGGGTCTGCGCCCATGATCGGCGAGCGCCACGTCACCGAGCAGGAGCGCAAAGCCTTTGCCGAGCGCACGGCGCGTGTCATCTCGATGGCCGCCAACCAGTTCAACTTCGGTTTGCGGGCCTATTATTTCGGTATGGCAACGCTGGCGTGGTTCATCAACCCCTGGTTCTTCATGGTGGTGACTGCCGGCGTGGTCGTGGTGCTGTATCGCCGTGAGTTTCATTCGGATGTGCTGGAAGTGATGGTCTATACCCCGACGCCGGCCGCTGAAGTGGCCAAGGAGAAGAGTGAATGAGCATACCGTTCTGGTGCGTATTCATCAGTGCCTTGCTGATCTTCATCGCCAAGGCTCCGGTGGCCAAGGCGATGGCCGCAGAGGGCGGTGGTCGTTACGACAACCATCACCCGCGCGCGCAGCAGGCGCGCCTGACCGGTTTCGGTGCGCGCGCCCTGGCTGCGCATCTGAACAGCATCGAGGCGTTCCCGCTGTTTGCCGCTGGCGTGTTGATGGCTCACGTGACGCAGACCTACGGCTACCTGATCGACATTCTGGCGATCACTTTCGTCATCAGCCGTGTGCTGTATCTGCTGTTCTACTGGTGGGATCTGCACTGGCAGCGCAGTCTGGTGTGGGGCATTGGCCTACTGTGCTGCCTGTTGTTGATGCTCAGTCCGGTGTTGTAAGGCGAATATTGCGTCCATAAAAAATCCCCGCTGAAAGCGGGGATTTTCGTTTGCACGCTGCGATCAGGCGCGGCGTCGGAACAGCGGCAGCGGCTCGTCGGCGGAAGCCTGGTAGACCTCGCTGTAGTCCTCGAAGGCCTTCAGCGCGTCAAACGGATCCTTGTCGGCGCGCAGTGCGAAGGCGTCGAAACCGACGCGCTTGAGGGCGAACAGCTGGTCACGCAGCACATCGCCGATGGCGCGTACTTCGCCTTTGTATCCGTAACGGGTACGCAGCAGGTAGGCGGTGGAGGAGTGACGGCCATCGGTAAAGGCCGGGAATTCCAGCGCGATCACCTGGAAGCGCGCCAGGTCATCGGCGATTTCTTCGATCTCATCACCCGCTTCCAGCCAGACACCCAGGCCGCCATCGCGAGCCTTGAGGGCGTGAGCGTGTTCGCGCCACAGCGCCAGCGGCACGATGATGTCGTCGCAGTTGGGGATGGCGTCCAGGGTCACGTCCTTGGCCAGCAGGTGCCAGGTTTCGTCGACCACCTGGCCGTTCTTAATGATTCGCTGCATAGACGCGCTCCTTGAACGGGTCGATACCGATACGGCGGTAGGTATCGAGGAAGCTTTCCTCTTCGGTACGTTGCTCGACATAGACGTTGATGATCTTCTCGATCACGTCCGGCATGTCGTCCTGGGCGAAGGATGGGCCGAGGATCTGTGCAAGGCTGGCTTCGCGGCCGGCGCTGCCGCCGAGGGAAACCTGGTAGAACTCCTGGCCTTTCTTGTCCACGCCGAGTACGCCGATATGGCCGACGTGGTGATGCCCGCAGGCATTCATGCAGCCAGAGATGTTCAGATCCAGGTTACCGATATCGAACAGGTAGTCCAGGTTGTCGAAGCGGCGCTGGATGGCTTCGGCCACCGGGATCGACTTGGCGTTGGCCAGCGAGCAGAAGTCGCCGCCCGGGCAGCAGATGATGTCGGTCAGCAGACCTACGTTGGGGGTGGCGAAGCCCTGTTCGCGCAGTTCGCCCCACAGGCTCAGCAACTGACGCTGTTCGACGTCGGCGAGGATGATGTTCTGGTTATGGCTGTTGCGTACTTCACCGAAGCTGTAGCGATCGGCCAGGTCGGCGATGGCATCCAGTTGCTTGTCGGTGACGTCGCCAGGGGCCACGCCGGTGGGCTTGAGCGACAGGGTCACGGCAACGTAACCGGGCTTCTTGTGAGCGAAGGTGTTGCGCTCGCGCCAGCGGGCGAAGCCGGGATGCTCGACGCTCTGTTGGGCGAGCAGGGCGTCTTCGTCCTGCAGTGCCTGATAGGCCGGATCGACGAAGTGCGCAGCGACGCGCGCGACTTCGGCTTCGGTCAGGGTGGTCGGGCCATCTTTCAGGTGCACCCACTCGGCATTCACGCGTTCGGCGAATACCTCGGGAGTCAGCGCCTTGACCAGGATCTTGATACGCGCCTTGTACTTGTTGTCACGACGGCCATAGCGGTTGTACACGCGCAGGATGGCGTCGAGGTAGCTGATCAGGTGTTGCCACGGCAGGAATTCGTTGATGAAGCTGCCGACGATCGGGGTGCGGCCCAGGCCGCCGCCGACGGAGACGCGGAAGCCCAGTTCGCCAGCCGCGTTCTTCACTGCTTCCAGACCGATGTCGTGGACTTCGATGGCGGCGCGGTCGCTCACGGCGCCGTTGACGGCGATCTTGAACTTGCGCGGCAGGTGGCTGAACTCGGGGTGGAAGGTCGACCACTGGCGGATGATCTCGCACCAGGGGCGCGGGTCGATGATCTCATCCTTGGCCACACCCGCGAACTGATCGGTGGTGGTGTTGCGGATGCAGTTACCGCTGGTCTGAATGGCGTGCATCTGCACGCTGGCCAGTTCGGCGAGAATCTCCGGTACGTCTTCCAGATCCGGCCAGTTGAACTGCACGTTCTGCCGGGTGCTGATGTGGGCGTAACCCTTGTCGTAGTCGCGGGCGATCTTGGCCATCATGCGCACCTGCGCCGAGGACATCAGACCGTAGGGCACAGCGACCCGCAGCATCGGTGCAAAACGCTGAATATAAAGGCCATTTTGCAGGCGCAGCGGGCGGAATTCCTCGCCGCTCAGTTCCCCGGCGAGATAGCGACGGGTTTGATCGCGGAACTGCTTGACGCGATCCTCGACGATCTTCTGATCGTACTGGTCATATACGTACATGAAGGGTCCTGTTATCAGGCTACTGCCAATCCGCGCGCACGGCCGCGCACTCCGTCTGGACACGGAGCGTGGGCACCATACCAGTTCAGCTTTATGCGTAAAAGTGAAGTTTGAATATATAAGATGTGTTTTTGGTAATAAGTAAGCGTGAAGCACCGTTCGTTCGCTTGAGGACTCCGGCTGACTGGTCTTAACTGCCTGGTGTCACCTACAAAACAAGAACGAAAGGGGGAAGCATGAGCGATCATGGCGATACCGATAATCGTGACAGCGTCGTCGATGCCTGGGCGATTCTGTTTCTGATCCTGATTGCCGTGGGCACTGCGGTTTTCTGGGTCAGTGGCCGTTGACCGTGGCCTGAGCAGCCATTATCGGCCCTGAGAATCGGGGCCGGTCTCCGCCTACATATACCCGTATACTGCGCCGACGATCAAAGGAGATTTGCGTCGGTGATCAAGTGGATACTGGGCTTGTTGGTCGTACTGGGAGCTTCGCCTGCGCTGGCTCAGGCGCGGCCAGTTTCGGTCGTCTTTCTCAATCCGGGCTTCAGTGACGAGCAGTTCTGGGTCGACTACATCCATTACATGCGCGACGCGGCTGACGATCTCGGCATGCAGCTGCGTGTCTTCCATGGTGAGCGCGATGGTGCGCGTCTGCTCACCTATGCCCGCCAGGTGCTGGAGAGCGAGCCCCGTCCCGACTACCTCATCTTCACCAACGAACAGTACACCGGCCCGGAGATCCTGCGTTTATATGCCGGCACCGAGGTTCGGTTGTTCGCCTTGCACAGCACGCTGAATCAGGAACAGCAGAAGCTCATCGGTGGCAGCCGCGAGCGCTACGAAAACTGGATTGGCAGTCTGGTGCCGAACGACGAAGAGGCGGGATACCTGATGGGGCGGGCGCTTGCCGAGCTGGCTCAGGGCAAGCCTGCCGAGCTGCTGGCATTCAGCGGCATCAAGCAGACACCCTCGGCGACGCTGCGTCTGGACGGTTTGCAGCGGGCGCTCGAGGAGACGCCGAACGTACGCCTGGTACAGGCCTTGTATGGTGAGTGGCTGCAACAGCGGGCCTACGAGCAGTCCATGAGTTTGTTGCCACGCTACCCCGACATCAGCCTGATCTGGTCGGCCAATGACGAAATGGCCTTTGGTGTCATGCAGGCTGCCGAAGAGATGGGGCGCTCCTTCAGGTACGCGGCGTTGAACAATTCACCGCGCGTATTGAATGCACGTGCGAACGGAAGCATCGATGTGCTCGCCAGTGGTCATTTCCTCTTGGGCGGTTGCGCCATGGTGATGCTTTACGACCATGCCATGGGCCTGGACTTCGCCGAGCGCGGCGGCAAGGATCAGATCGCCGGCCTGCTGCGCCTGATCGATGCTGAACAGGCACGGCGCCTGGCCAGCCACTTCGAACAGGCGCAGCTGGATATGGATTTCACCCGCTTCAGCGCCGTGAACGATCCTGGAATGTCGCGCTACAGCTGTGGCATCGATCAGTTGCTGAACTGATCAGCCAGTGGCCAGGTGGAGGATCAGTTTCACCGCGCTCAGCAGAATAACCACGAACAGCGCGGTGAACAGCACGCCAAGCAGAATGAAATGGCTGGGTTTGCCGCGGCTGAAGTCGCGGCTGCGGTTCTTCCCGCTCTGCACGCCGAGCGCGGCAGCGAACACGCTCTGCAGCATCTCCCATAGTGTCAGAGGGGCCTGTTGCGGGTCTTTGTCCTGATCAGTCATGGTCAGTTTCTCCGTCAGTGCTTCAAGCATAGCCCTCAGCCGCAGATTCGGCACGACGAGCAGGGACTAGGCTGGCTGTGACGATTCAGGCAATCTGCCAGGGCGCTGACAACCGATACTGACCATGCCTGACGATCTATTCCCCGACGATACCGCGCAGACCGAGCGCACCCGCGAGATCATCCTGCGTTATCACCTGAGCTGGAAGCACCGCGATCTCGAGGCGGTGATGGCGCTGTATCACCCGGATATCGAATACAACGACTTCTTTCAACAACGCTGCATGCGCCTGGGCGAGCTGCGCGAGTATGTCGAACACAACCTACCGCGGCGTCCGGGCGAGCTGTTGGAGCATGTCGACCGTATTCGCATCGACGGCCACACCGCGTTCATCCAGTACTGCACCAGCTTGCAGGGCGGGGAAGGGCTGGTGTCGTTTCGCACTGGCGAAGCCCTCACCGTGCGAGAGGGCCTGATCTGGCGCATCAATGAATACGCCACCCTGGTTCGTGAAGCGCGAGGGACTGGTGAGGGTACCGGTTCGCGACCAGCCATTAGTCGGCTGGGACTGTCGACGCGTCAGCTCGGTCAACTGGCGCAGGATCTGCAGGATTATTTTCAGCGCAGCCAGCCGTTTCTCGATCCCGAGCTGGATCTGCAACAGGTGGCGGCCGCTACTGGCTATAGCCGCAACCAGATTTCCCATCTGCTCAATCAGGTGCTTGGCGAGAGCTTCTACCGTTACGTCAACCGCGCGCGTCTACAGTATCTTCTGGACAGCCTGCAGGCTGGCAGCGATCTCAAACGTGTCGACGAGCTGGCCTTTGCTGCTGGCTTCAATTCGTTGTCGGCCTTCTACAACTGCTTCAAGCGTCACACCGGGCTGTCGCCGAAGGCTTATCTTAGAACCCGCCTGGAATCTAGCGCGCTCGCGCCAGGCAATACCGATGGCGGCCCCACAAAAACGTGCGAAGACGCGGAGTTTACTGGTCGTAAATGAGCAGTACTCGCTTCGCTCGCCCTTCGGGCCGCGCTGAAGCGCGTTAGCCGCAAGCGGCTTGCCGAGCAGTTTTTAACGCAGCAGGGCTGATGCGCAGCAGATTCTAGGAGAGATTTCCTCGCGGGCACGCAAGCAAGACAGCGGCCGATAGCTACTACTAGCCTTGTGTCATCGATTGATGACGGAGGCGTGGATGAATCCCTGGCGCAACATCAGTCTGTGGATGGATCAGCTCGACGATCCGCTGCAGGCGCGACCCAGCCTGCAAGCTGAACTGCATGCGGACGTGGCGATCATCGGCGCTGGCTATACCGGCTTGTGGACGGCCTATTATCTCAAACGCCAGGCGCCGCACCTGCGTGTGGTGATCGTGGAGGCCGAGACTGCCGGTTTTGGCGCCTCCGGGCGCAATGGCGGCTGGCTGATGGGCAATCTGCTGGGCGAGGATCGCCTGTTGGCCGGCCTGCCGCCCGCCGAGCGCAAGGCCGCCTTCGATCTGCTGCACGGCATTCCCGATGAAGTGGCCGAGGTCGTCGCCCGTGAAGGCATCGACTGCGACCTGCGCAAGGGGGGAGTGCTGTATTGCGCTGCCCGCTACCCGGAGCAGGAGACGCGCCTGCGTGACTACCTCAAGGAATTGCGTGCGCTGGGTCTGAGTGAAGACGACTACCGCTGGCTGGCGCCAAGCGAGCTGGCCGAGCAACTGCGCTTGGCCAACGCCTATGGCGCGCTGTACAGCCCGCACTGCGCGACCATTCAGCCAGCCAAACTGGTACGGGGCTTGGCGCGTTGCGTCGAAGGCATGGGGGGCGAGCTTTACGAGCGCAGCCCGGTAATCGACTGGCAGCCTGGGCTGCTCCGCACGGAGCAGGGGCGTGTCGCGGCTGACTGGGTGGTGCCAGCTATCGAGGGCTACGCCGCGAGCTTACCGCCACTGGGCAATCATCAATTGCCGGTGCAAAGCCTGATCGTCGCCACCGAGCCGCTGCCAGCGGATGTCTGGGCCGGTATCGGCCTGGAGCGTGGCCAGGCCTTCAGTGAATTCAGCCGCCAGGTCACCTATGGTCAGCGCAGCCTCGATGATCGCTTGATCTTCGGGGCACGCGGTGGCTACCGCTTTGGCGGGCGGCTGCGCAGCGACTTCAACCTCAATGCGGACGAACTCGGCCTGCGCCGTTACCTGATGGGGGAAATCTTCCCGCAGCTACGCAACGTGCATTTTACCCATTCCTGGGGCGGCAACCTGGGCATGGCACGGCGTTTCCAGCCGCACATGCTGCGCGATAGCCGCAGCCGCATCGCGCTGTCTGGCGGTTATGGCGGCGAGGGCGTCGGCGCCACCAACCTCGGTGGGCGCACCTTGGCCGACCTCATCCTCGGACGTGACAGCGAGCTGCTGCGTCAGCCCTGGGTGCTGAGTGACAGCCCGATTGCCACCCTGAAGCGCTGGGAACCCGAGCCCTGCCGCTGGCTGGGTTACAACGCGATCATCCGCAGCTTCGTCCATGAGGACGAGGTACTCGCCAATCCGCGTAGCCCAGCCTGGCGCCGGCGTCTGGCGCAGGCCGTGGCGGCGCGCATGGAAAGCCTGATGAGCTAGCGCTCGCCGACCTTTTACCTGGAGTCCATATGAACATCACTCACTTCCGTAACACCCCGGCTATCGCCCTGGAAGATTCCAACCCGGTTGGCGTGCCCCTGAGCGAGCCGGTGGCGGTCACCTCGACCACCAGCGTGGAGCGCAATGACGGTGTAGAAACCGGCGTCTGGGAATGCACACCGGGGCGCTGGCGCCGGCAGATCGTGCAACAGGAGTTCTGCCACTTCATCGCCGGGCGTTGCACCTTCACCCCGGACGGTGGCGAGCCCATCGAAATCCGCGCGGGGGACGCATTGATGATGCCGGCCAACACGACCGGCATCTGGGACATACAAGAAACGGTTCGCAAGACCTATGTGCTGATCTTTTGATCCGGCGCCTTTCAGGGACTCCGGAAGCGCAGAGCGTTTTCGGAGATGCCCTTCAGTAACTGCCTAGAACAACAACTTCATAGAGGTATTCCATGCTGAAGAAACTCCTGCCGTGCCTGATCCTGGCCGGTACCGCCCATGCCGCCGACAGCGTGCGCATCTACAACTGGACCGACTACATCGCCCCTGACACCCTCAAGCAATTCGAGAAGAGCAGCGGTCTGGGCACTCATTACGATGTCTACGACAGCAACGAGACCCTGGACGCCAAACTGATGGCCGGGCGTTCGGGCTACGACGTGGTATTCCCCTCCAACCACTTCATGGCCCGGCAGATTCAAGGCGGTGCGCTGAAGAAACTCGACCGCAGCAAGCTGCCAAACTGGAACAACCTCAATCCGCTGCTGATGAAGGCGCTGGAGGTGAACGATCCAGGCAACGAACATGGTTTCCCCTACCTCTGGGGCAGTACCGGCATCGGCTACAACGTCGACAAGGTACGCGCAGTGTTGGGTGACGACGTGAAGATGGACAGCTGGGACGTGTTGTTCGATCCAGCCAAGCTGGCCAAGCTCAACGAGTGTGGCGTCGCGATCCTCGACAACGGCCCGGAAATGCTGCCGATCGCCCTGCATCACCTGGGGCTGCCGCATCACAGCAAGAACCCCGAGGACTACAAGCGCGCCGAAGCGCTGCTGATGGAAATGCGCAAGAACGTGCGCTACTTCCATTCCTCCAAGTACGTTGGCGACCTGGCCAATGGCGAGATCTGCATGGCCGTCGGCTTTTCCGGCGACATCATGCAGGCAGGCGCGCGTGCCGCCGAGGCCGGCAACGGGGTGAAGATCCAGTACGAGATTCCCAAGGAAGGTGCGCCGATCTGGTTCGACATGGTGGCCATGCCGGTCGACGCCAGTAACGAGGAGGGTGGCTACGCCTTCATGAACTACCTGCTGCAGCCGGAGGTGATGGCGGCCATCAGCAATCATGTCAAGTACGCCAACGGCAACCTCAAGGCCGACGGCTTGGTCGATCCGGCGCTCAAGGCCGACCCGACCGTGTATCCGCCGGAGTCGGTGATGGAGAAGCTGTACACGCTGGAAGCCATGCCGCTGAAGATCGACCGCGTGCGCACGCGTATCTGGAGCAAGGTGAAGAGCGGCGTCTGATCATCTCCTCGATGAAAAAGCCCCGGCATGCCGGGGCTTTTTCTTGTGCGCAATTCAAGCACGCATGGTTCAGACCTTGAAGCGTCCTAGCAAGCGATCCTGCTGGCCGACTTGTTCCACCATCGAGTTGCATTGACGCACCTGTTGCTCGGCGCCACCGGCCAGTTCATGGCTGATATCGCGGATGTTGGTGGTATTGCGGTTGATCTCTTCGGTGGTGGCGCTCTGCTCTTCGGCGGCGGTGGCGATCTGCAGGTTCATGTCGTTGATGCGGGTGATCGCTTCACGGATGCGCCCAAGCATGTCGTTGGCCGCGCCGGCTTCCTCGGCGGTCTTGCTGGCCGTATCACGGCTTTGCTGCATGCGGCTTTCAGCCTGGCGCACACCACCTTGCAACTGGTCGATCATCTGGCGGATTTCCTGGGTCGCCTGCTGCGTGCGCGAGGCCAGCGAACGCACCTCATCGGCAACCACGGCGAAGCCACGGCCGGACTCACCAGCGCGTGCGGCTTCAATGGCGGCGTTCAGTGCCAGCAGGTTGGTCTGCTCGGCGATGCTGGTGATCACCTGCAGGATCGACTCGATATTGTGGCTGAGCTTGGCCAGTTCGTTGATCGCATGGCTGGTGCCATCCATTTCGTCGGCCAGATGGCGGATCGCTGCGCTGGATTGCGACACCACGCGCACGCCATTCTCGGTTTCCTCGTTGGCGGCCACAGCAGCCTGGGCGGCAGCCTGCGCATTGCGCGCCACTTCCTCGGCGGTGGAGGCCATTTCCTGCATGGCCGTGGCCAGTTGATCCAGCTCTTGCAACTGTTCCTGCAGGCGGCGTGCGGCCTGCTCCGACTCGTTGGAGGTCAGCGCCGTGCTCTCGCGAACCTGATGGGCGCTGCCCATCACATCGCCGATCAGGGTCTGCAGGGTCTGCAGGAAGCGGTTGAACTCCTGCGACAGCTCGCCGATCTCGTCGTTGCTGGTGATTGCCAATCGGCGGGTCAGATCACCTTCGCCACTGTTGATTTCGCGCAGCGAGGTGCTGAGCAGGCCCAGAGGCTTGAGCAGGCTGTTCATCAGGACGCCGAGAACCACGAGGCTGATGGCGACACCAATCACCGTACCGATCACCGCCAGCCAGGTTAGACGATTGGCTTCGGCCATGACCACGCTTTCATCGAGTACCACACCGATGTACCAGTCCATACCGCGTAGGTTCGGTAGTGGAGTGAAGGACACCAGCAGGCTTTTGCCATCCGCGTCGACCTCACGCAATTCCTTGCCCAGCGCCGGGCTCTGGCCACCGAACAACTCGCTGTAGGACTTGCCGTTGTAGTCCGCATTGGGGTGAGAAATGATGTTGCCCGAGCGGCTGAGCAGAAACGCATAACCGGCGCCGTTGAAATCCAGGGTGTTAACCGCATCGGCCACCGATTGCAGGCGAATGTCGCCGCCGAACACGCCGAGGAACTTGCCTGCATCGCTGATCCTGGCGACGGCCGAGATCAGGATTTCGCCAGTAGTGGAGTCGACGTAGGGCTCGGTCAGTACGGCCTGGTTGCCGGCCTTGCCGGTGGCGTACCAGGGGCGTTTGCGCCCGTCCCAGTCTGCACTCGGTTTCCAGTCATCACTGTTCTTGATTGGTTTGCCATCCGATTCCAGCGCACCGAACACCAGGATGAATTCGCTCTTGAGCAGCGGGGTATTGAATACGCGCTGGTTTTCTTCAGGGCTGTAACCGCTGTCGATGGTCTGCGAGACCATATCGATCAGGCGCAGCTTGGCGTTGAGCCAGTTCTCGATCTGCCGTGCCAGGGCGTTGCTCGACTCGGAGATACTGGATTCGACCTGGCTGCGCAGGGTGTCGCGAACCTGGCTGACCTGGGACAGCGACAGCAGGCTGGTGGTGAGAAACAGCACGGTCGCGGCGGCGATACCGACCTTATGGGCGATTTTCATGGGGGCTCCTACGGCAAGATGCAGGCGTCCCTGCAGTGTTGGTCGATCAGACGGGGCACATCTGTCGGCGGTTATGCTTCCGCATCAGTGATATCGGCCTGTAGCGAGCGGACTTGAGAGGCTGCGGCCGCTTTTGTGAAGGACGTATCAGGGCAGGCCGAGCGTGTGCAGAAACGCATCAACCCGTGCGGTGTAGACGGCATCCGCCCCCAGATCCTGATTGATTTCACCGTGCGAGCGATCCTCGCGCAGCACGCGAACCGTCACGCCCAGTTGTTGGGCCTTGGCCGCGTAGGCGTCGGCCTGCGGACAGGCGTCGTGGCGGCGTGTCGAGCACACCGCGAGCAGAGGGCGGGCGCCCGCCTGCAGGCGTTGCAGCGGTGATGCCTGCTGCCAGCCAGCGCGGTCGTCACCGAAGGCGCGGTCATAGAGCGGCAGGTGACGGTTCTGCATGATGGCCGTCACGTCGAAGGCGGCGCTGTCCAGGGCGACGGTACCCAGCCAGGGATGGGCCACGGCCGAGGCGAGCCGCGGGTCGCTGTTGATCAGGGCCACCAGGTGGGCACCCGCGGAATGCCCCATGAGCAGCGTGCGCGTGGCGTCGCCGCCCCAGCCAGAAGCCGCCCGCTGAACGGCGGCGAGCGCTTGGGCAACGTCACCTGCCTGCGTCAGCGGATCGGCGTCCGGCAGCAGCCGGTAGTTGCTCGAGACCAAGATATAGCCCTGACTCAGCCAGTGTCGGGCCTTGTTCTCGATCACCGCGCCACGGGCCTTGTCGCCGGTGTACCAGCCTCCGCCGTGCACCATGAACAGGATTGGTGCGGCCTGCGCGGCGGGCGGCAGGTAGACGTCGAAACGCTGCTGCGGGTGGGCGCCGTAGGCCTGGTCTCTGAGGATGCGGCTGCCGGCTGGCAGTTCGTTCAGCAGACGTTGTTCGCTGTGGGCTTCGCGACGTTCCTGCAGTTTCTCGAGCAGCGCGCCTGCCTCGCTGGGTAGAGGCAGGCACAGCAGGGCAGCGACAAACAGCGGTAGAGAGCGGGGCATGAGGTGATCCTCGGAAAGCACCAGGCGCCATGCCGGTGCAGGCAGGGTTCAGCGTCCCAGGTTGCGCACCTTGATCAGGTCGGTGGCGCGTGCACGCAATTGCCCGCAGCCGCCATCGACATCCTGGCCAGCCGAGTTGCGCACCTTGGTCAGCACGCCACGGCTGTGCAAGTAGCGCACCATCTCGACGATGCGCTCGCCATCCGGACGCTGGTAGTCGTCCGCTTCCAGGCTGTTGTAGGGGATCAGGTTGAGCACGGCGAACTTGCCCTTGAACAGGCGCAGGATGTTGTCCATCTCTTCCTGGCTGTCGTTGATGCCCTTGAGCAACGTCCACTGGTACTGGATCGGATAGTCGATGGTGCGGGCGTAGGCCTCGCCGAGTTCCACCAGCTCTCCGGGGTCTATGCGTGGCGCCTTGGGCAGCAGGCGCTGGCGCAGTTCGGCGTTGGTGGTGTGCAGCGACAGCGCCAGGGCAGGACGCACACGCTGCTTGGGCAGGCGTTCGAACACCCGTGGGTCGCCAACCGTGGAGAACACCAGGTTGCGCTGGCCGATGCCGCCCTCAGTGCCGAGCAGGTCGATGGCTTCCAGCACGTTGTCGAGGTTGTGCGCCGGCTCGCCCATGCCCATGAACACCACTTTCTTTACCGGGCGAAAGCGTCGGCCCAAGGCAACCTGGGCGACCATCTCGGCACTGCTGAGCTGGCGCAGCAGGCCGCTCTTGCCGGTCATGCAGAACACGCAGGCGACCGCACAGCCCACCTGGCTGGAGATGCACAGGCCATCGCGCGGCAGCAGCACGCTTTCCACCATCTGCTTGTCGGCCAGCTCCACCAGCAGGCGCGCCGAGCCATCGGCGCCAGGGTACTCGGAGCGTAGCCGGGCCAGATCGTCGAGATCAGCGGCCAGCGCCGGCAGCGCCTCACGTACCGTCAGCGGCAGGAAGTTCTCGGTCTTCTGGTGCTTGGTGCCGGTATCCAGCGCCTTGCCTTGCAGCCAGGCACGGGTAATGCGCCCGATATGCTGGGGTTTGGCGCCGAGGGCGGCGAGGCGTTGGTTGAGTTCGGAGAGCTGCATGGGGCGCGCATGCTACCACCGCCGCGCGCCCATGCGTAGGGCGTCTCAGCGTGCCGCGAGAAACTGGCCGAAACCACGTTGCTGACCCAGCTCCGGGGCGATGCGCTCTTCGTCCACGGCCAGTCGTCCATTGATCAGCACGTGGCTGACGCAGCCCGGATTACGGCAGACCATGCGCTGGATGCCGAAGCCCTGCATGTCGTCCCAGTTCTCCTTTTCCAGGTTCTGCTTCAGGCCGGCGGGGTCGATCACCACCAGATCGGCGCGGTTACCCTGGCGAATGTAGCCCGCGTCGATACCCAGCCAGTCGGCCTGCTCGCCCGTCAGGCGGTGCACGGCGTGTTCCAGGCTCATCACCGGCTGGTTCTCGTCGTGGCTGTCCTTGACCAGCTTGAGAAAGCGTAGCGGCAGGTTGTAAAAGGCCATGTTGCGGATATGCGCACCGGCATCGGAGAAGGTGATCAGCGTGTGCGGGCTGCGCACCATCTGCCGCAGCTTGTCCAGGCGGTGGTTGCCGATCACGGTGAACCAGCGCAGCTCCCGGCCGTACTGCACGACCATGTCGAGAAACAGGTCGACCACATGCAGGCCACGCTCGCGCGCCACCTCGGCGAAATTGCGCCCAACCAGCGAGGTATCCGGACAGCCGAGGATCACCGCATCGCCGAAATCGCGTTGCCAGACGCGCGGCGACAGTTTGTCGGCGTAGTACTTGCGGAAGGTGCGGCGGTACTGCTCGTTCTGCAGCAGCATATTGCGTTCGATATGATCCTTGACGTCGAGCGCCATCTCGCCAGCGCCGAATTCCTCGAACAGGACGACATCCATGCCGTCGGCATAGATGGCGAAAGGGGTCGGCAGCAACTGCCAACGGAAGTCACCGCCCAGGCGGTTGGTCAGCCAGGCGGAGAGGCGGGCGAGCAACGCCAGGCTACGATTGCCCTTGAGGTCGAGCAGGGAGATCAGCGTGGTCTTCAGCGGCTTGCGCAGCAGGCCGATGGCTTCACTGATGTATTGGGTGATCTGCAGCGGATTGGCGGCATTCGGTGCGCCCTGATGCACGCGCCCACGCTGGCGCAGCAGGCGGTTGAGGCGGCGCACCTCGCGCCAGCGCGCATAGGTGCTGGGCAAGCTCTTCGACCATTCGCGGTCGCCATCGAGCTTGTCCCACTTCAGGCACATGGTGGACAGCCCGAGGAAGCCACAATCCAGCGCTTCTTTGAGCAGCGTCTCCATGTGCTGCAGTTCGGCCTCGCTGGGACGTACCTGGCGGTCAGTGGCGCGGTGCAGGCCCATCACGGCCACACGCAGGTCACTGTGGCCGAGAAAGCTGATCAGGTTAGGCCCCAGTGGATGCTGGTCGACGAACTCACGCCACTGCCGCGGGCCTTTCCAGGTCTTGCGTTCGCGCAGGATCGGCAGAACCTTCTCGCGTGGCACGGTTTCCACGCGGGTGAAGATGTCCGATGCGTCCTCGGCCTCGCTGCACACCATGCTCAGCGAACAACTGCCTACCAGCACCGTGGTCACGCCATGGCGCACCGACTCGCTGAGGCAGGGGGCGACCATCAGTTCGGCGTCGTAGTGGGTATGGGTGTCGAGAAAGCCGGGGGTGATCCACTTGCCCTGGGCGTCGATGACCCGCTCGGCCAGGATCGCGTCGAGTGGCTCGGCGCTGACCAGGGCGATGCGACCGTCCTTGATCGCCAGGCTACGGATGGCAGAGGGAGCACAGCTGCCGTCGAAATAGCGGCCGCTTTGGATGATCAGGTCGTACTGGGGCATGGCGGTGGCCTCGGTTCTTGTTGTTGTGATGCCAGAGTAGGAGCCTTGACGAAGTAAAACTTGTCATTACGCGACGGCGTTGGCATCTTCCGCTGGTCTGCCTGGAGGCCCGCCATGTCCGTTCGTTATGAGGTGCGCAGCGCCGCCCTGACCGGCCTGACAGCTGAGGTGACAGGCCTGGGCGGTGATCTGTCGGCACTGTTGGTGCGTTCGGCGATGAAGCCCACGGCCTTGGACGATGGCGATGAGCTGATCCAGATCGAGCAGTTGATCCGCCTGCTGAACGAGGCCTCCATCCATTTGCAATGCCCCGACCTGGGTTTGCGCGTGGCCAGTCACCAGAGCCTGGACATGCTCGGGCTGCTCGGCCGTCTGTTGGTGCGTGAGCCGGATCTACATGCGGCCTTCACTGCTGCGCAGCGTTATCTGGCCTTGCACAACAAGGCTGAGCATTGGCAGTTGTTGCCGCTGGAAGGTCGCATTCAGGTGCGGCGGATCGAGCACTTCTTTGCCGTGGAGGAGGCTCAGCAGTATCGGGAGATGGCCATCGCGGCCTACGCGCAGCTGGTGCGAGCGATAGGCGGGGCCGATCTGCGTCCGCTACGCGTGGAGTTCAGCCACAGCCCGGTGGCGCCGCGTGCTCGTTATCGCCAGCACCTCGGCTGCGAGGTGCTGTTCGATCAGGAATACGACTGCCTGGTGTACGACGCCAGCATCCTGCGGCGGCCGGTGCTGGCCATGGCCCGTGATGATGCGCAACGCCTCGATGACTTGCTGCGTGAGCGCCTGGATAGCCTGCAGGACAGCCTGGAACTGCAAGTGCGCAGTCTGATCGTGCAGACCCTCGGCATGCGCCAGCATTCGCTCGGGCATATCGCCGAGTTACTCCACCTGCATCCACGCGCGCTGCAGAGGCGTCTGCTGAGTGAGGGCCTGTGCTTCAAGCAACTCGTTCACCAGGTGAAAATGGACACTGCCGGCTGGCAGGTGCAGGCCTCGAACATGCCGTTGACGCTATTGGCCGACGTGCTGGGCTATGCCGACCAGGCTGCGTTCTGCAAAGCCTTCCGCAATCATTTCGGCCAGTCACCTTCGAGCTGGCGCAAGGCGCATCGCTAGAAGGGTGGTGCGGTCGCCTCACGGGGCGGACTGGAAACGACCTCGAAGCGCAGCACACCAATCATCTGTCCGGCCTCGGTACGCACCTGCACCTGCCAGTCGCCGAGCGGGTCTGCCGGGAAACGCAGCTTGTGCG
>Ga0206116_1000566_pt1 | contig 34398 bp, 35 predicted proteins | sample 3A1Ametagenome_FD_178000 | JGI IMG/M metagenome (GOLD analysis project Ga0206116, IMG submission 178000) | Enriched microbial communities from leaf-cutter ant dump, University of Wisconsin, Madison, United States - 3A1A | ecosystem: Environmental > Terrestrial > Nest > Insects nest > Nest dump...
ATGAAGGCGTAGACTTTGAATATCTGAAGAAGGTGGCCAAGCGCTTCCGCAATACCGGCCTGGTCATCATTCGCGACCTGGACTCCTTCGTTGATCTTTCGGACGACGAGCTGAATGAGAGGTTGCTAGGTCCGGAACTGGTGGAGTGGCTGCGGAGACGCTGAAGGCCCATTGAGAACCACAATCGACAAAGCGGACGACCTTCGGCAAGGATCGATACTTTTCGTTGCTGAGCACGCCGGTGGCCAGATGATGGGAGCCTGACCGAAGAGGAACGCATTGGGCGAGAGCAGAACCAATCGCTGTCGGATACGTTGTAGAGTCATTTCGATCTCTTCGGCAGGGGCAATACGACGATGTCCGATTACGATCTTTACTACTGGTCCGTTCCCTTTCGAGGCCAGTTCGTGCGGGCTGTTCTCGCCTATGCCGGAAAAAGCTGGACCGAAGGCGACGATGCGGCGATTTCGGACTTGATGGGCGGACCGGTGGAACGGATGCCGGTTCCCTTCATGGGGCCACCATTGCTCGTCGACAGGAAGGCCGAGTTTGCCATCTCGGAGATGCCGGCTATCATCCTGTATCTGGGCGAGACGCTTGATCTCCTGCCAAAGTCGGTGGCGCTTCGTGCCATGACCATGAAGATCGTCTGCGACGCCAATGACGTGATCGATGACATCACGCTCGATGGCGGTCGTGAAATGTGGACCGACAAGAGCTGGCAAAGTTTCGTTCCACGCCTCAGGAAATGGATGTCGCTTTGGGAGGAAACGGGCCGGCGCCACGCCCTCGGGACAAATTCCGGATATCTGCTCGGCGAGGAGAAGCCGGGGATTGCCGACATTGTAACTGCCACGCTGTGGTCGACGATGGCGGACCGCTTCGGCACCGTCGGTGCGATCATCGAGGAGAGCGCCCCGAAGATTGCCGCCCTGACACGGCGGGTTTCCAGTTTGCCAGCGCTTGCCAGGCTGGCGGTCAAGGCGCGCGAGGATTATGGCGATGCCTATTGCGGTGGCCAGATCGAAGCGTCCTTGCGCAAGGTTCTCTGAGCAAGAGCTGATATCTTGTGCGCGAGATGGGGTGCGCCCACCTCGCGCTCCGTTCGGTGGTCCGCACCTTTGCTGAACGACTGGAGTATGTCCCACTGTTTTCACGCGACTCCGGACGCAAAGCCGGTTCCCCAACTTTTGCTGGGTTGCCCTAATCTCTGGTCCCGCGCTCAAGCGTGAAGACCACGATCTGGGTGGAAAGCGGAGAATGGGCCCCGAATGAAAGGCATTGATGCACTTCGTTTTGAGTGCGAGCCTGCCGCTCCTGTTGCGTACCAATAAACCTGTCGCGGGTTCATCCCGGGATGACGCGGAGCTTCTCCCGACAAGGAGAAGGGGTGGGCTTACCGATGCCACCCAGGTCCTTTTCGACGCCGAGAAGTGTATGCCCCGCTGTTCAATCCATAGTTGATAATCGCTTCAGATTCACGCCGACGAACTCTCGAAACTGCCTGCATCCGGGCGATTGGCCGCCCACGTCAGCAAGGCATCGAGAGCCGGACACAAGGCCTGCCCCCAGTCCGTCAGCGCATACTCGACCTTGGGCGGAACCTGATGGTGGACGATGCGGCGGACGATGCCGTCGCCCTCCATCTGGCGAAGCTGCTGGATCAGCATTTTCTGGGAGATTCCGGGAATGGCACGTTCGAGATCGGAGAAGCGCATGATCCGGCCACCGAAGAGGTGAAACAGGATCACCAGCTTCCACCTGCCCTCCAGGAGTTTCAGAGCCTGTTCGACTCCCTCAGCCGCGGTCTCCCGCGTGTGGGCATGGGGCTTACTTTCAGGTGAGTACCTAACTTTTTCGTGCGTTCTTGTCATTTCGTAAGGCTAGAGCCATTTTCCGCCTTACGCAATCCACTGGCCAGCTGGAAGCGCCACCCCGAGGACAAACAGCATGATCAACCTTCCAGCACCGATCTCCGACTACTTCGCTGCCGATACACAGAACGGCGAAGCCGTAGCGCAATGCTTCACAGATGACGCCATCGTCAGGGACGAAGGCAAGACCTACGAGGGGCGGGAAGCCATTCAGGCCTGGAAAGCCGAAGCATCCCAAAAGTACAGCTATGTCAGCGTGCCACAGGCGATCGCCAGAGAAGACGACAGAACCATCGTCACCAGCCGGCTCACCGGAAACTTTCCCGGAAGCCCGGTGGACCTTCGGTTCTTCTTTCGCCTGAAAGCCGACAAGATCTCCGGCTTGGAGATCATGCCATGAGCTTCGACCTGGAGCTTGGTGGCCGGCGCGCGTTGGTCACGGCCGGAACACGTGGGGTCGGCGCGGCTGTCGTGGCAGCCCTTTGCGACGCCGGCGTAAATGTCGTCAGCACGGCGCGATCCATTCCGGATACCGCACCTAAGGGTGTCCACTACATCGCAGCGGACATCTCCGAGGACGAGGGGTGCGCGGCGGTGGCCAGCGCCGTTCTGCAACGACTTGGTGGTGTCGACATCATCGTCAACGTGTTGGGCGGCTCTTCGGCGCCTCCCGGTGGCTTTGCCAAACTGACTGACGACGTTTGGGCAAGGGAGCTCGACCTCAATCTCATGCCCGCCGTGCGCCTCGATCGCGCGCTCTTGCCGTCGATGATCGAACAGGCCTCCGGCGTCATCATCCACGTTACCTCGATCCAGCACGAACTTCCGCTTCCAGAATCCACGACCGCCTACGCCGCTGCAAAGGCTGCCCTCTCGACCTACAGCAAAAGCCTGTCCAAGGAGGTGGCCTCCAAGGGCATTCGCGTCGTTCGCGTCTCGCCGGGCTGGGTCGAGACGGAAGCTGCGGTCGCTCTGGCAGATCGTCTGGCAGCCGATGCCGGTACCGATCGCGAGGGGGGCAAGCAGCTCATCATGAAGGCTCTCGGCGGCATTCCTATCGGACGACCCGCAAGGCCACGAGAAGTTGCCGACCTCATTGCCTTTCTCGTATCGCCGCGTGCCGGCGCCATCACGGGGACCGAGTTCACCATCGACGGCGGCACGGTCCCCACTGCCTGACGCAAACAACCGCCAAGCCGAGCTAACCGCCTTGGCTTGGCTCCACCGACAGGGAACGCAGTGGCACTTCGTGCGCGATGCCATCGGTTGAACCATCCGCCGGCCCCTTGTCGCGCAAATGCAGCCCGAACCCCGACGCCTCGCGAGAGGCCAGATCGCGGCGCAGCACGAGGCTTGGGATGTCGTAGTCCCCGCCGTTCTGACGGCGGTAGGCGATTGGTTCTGCGGTGCCGAGCGTCCGCATCCTCTCCCTGAGATCGGCGCTTATGGCCGCAAATCCTCGATCGTCGAGCCGATCCACGCGGTAGGCAACGAACGGAGGCAGCACGTCGAAGCCGGGATAGTAGAGAATGCCGTGGTTGATCGGAAACAGCAGGTCATCGATTGGCCCGTTGATCCCTCGTGGCGAGTAGTGCTCTTCCCAGCCTCCCGTCGTCACGATGAGCATCGCCCTCTTGCCGACGAACCGGCCTTCGCCAAAGCGATCACCCCAATGTCTATCGCTGTGCTCGCCGACGCCATAGGCAAAGCCATAGGCATAGACGCGATCGACCCATCCCTTGAGGATGGCCGGCATGGAGTACCACCACATCGGAAACTGAAGGATGAGCACATCGGCCCAATCAAGCTTGTCCTGCTCGGCTCTCACGTCATCCGTCAACGCGCCGGCTGCAAAGCCCTGACCGGAAGCGGACGCGACTTTCAGTCGTTGCTCGGTGGCAAGCAGCGGAAAATCGGCTCGATCGACCTCGGACTTCCAGCGCATGGCGTAGAGGTCCGTTACCCGCACCTCGTGGCCTTGGGCTTGCAGTTCGCCGATAGCCACATCGCGCAAGGAGGCGGCGAGCGACTGCGGTTCGGGATGGGCAAAAACAAGAAGAACGTTCACGGGAGGACCCTCCGGTCGATGATTTCGACCGGCAAGGTAGGCGCGCCTCCAATATTCCGATACGTCAATGGAATGGATATGATATTGCCGAAATATGGATAGATCCGACATCACATTGGAGCGGATGCGCACCTTCGTCCGCGTCGCCGAGCGTGGAAACCTGTCGGCCGTTGCCCGCGAACTGGGAACCGGACAATCGACGGTTACCCGACATTTGCGCGAACTCGAGGAAGCCATCGGCGTGTCTCTGCTCAGCAGGACGACCCGTCGTGTGGCGCTGACCGAGGAAGGCAGCCGCTATTACGATCACTGCACCCATGTTCTTCGTCTGGTCGAACAGGCTGCCGACGGTATTCGCGACAAGCACGGCGCACTCTCCGGCACGGTTCGTCTGTCATGCACGGCGGCGCTCGGCGCGATACACATCGCAAGGCTCATTTTCGCCTTCCAGGCGAGCCATCCCGGCATTCAGGTCGACCTCAGCCTGACCGACGAACGCATCGACCTTGTGAAGGAGGGCGTCGACATCGCCCTCCGCCTGGGACCGCTCGCCGACAGCTCGATGAAACTGCGCCATCTGGCGGAGAGCCGGCGGCTTCTGGTCGCCGCCCCCGGCTACCTCCATCTGCATGGCAGGCCCGGCCAGCCGGCGGATCTTGCCGCTCACAACGTCATCCGCATGTCGAATGTGGTCGGCAGCGAGACAATGACGCTCGTCGGGCCGGACGGAACTCGCCACTCGGTTTCGGTCAAAGGCGACTTGAAAGTGGATCACGGTCTCGCCGCGCGCGAGGCCTTCAGGAGTGGGCGCGGCATTGGGGCCGCGCATCGCTGGCTAGTGGACGACTTGCTTGCAAACGGCGAACTGGAAGCACTGCTCCCAGACCATTCTCTTCCCACCACGCCGCTCAACATGCTGATGGTGCCGGAACGCGCCAAGGTAGGACGCGTCCGCCTGATGGTCGACTACCTCGCCGAACACATCAGGCGGTTGCCGGGAATGAGCTAAGCGAGGCGCCCGACATCCGAAACGGGCAAACTTGTGTCCGGCCAGATGCTCCCCCCTCGCCTCACCCAGAGGCGTGGTCTGTTCGCAGGAGGGAGCGAGGCACGGCCGTGAGTCGGCATGCAAACGTTCTGCCTTCCTTCAGTCAAGCGACCCTACGGCGGCAACCTCAGAGTCCCCGGACGCTTTCTTCTTCGCAGGCTGGACGGGACGCACGAAAACTCTGGTGATCGACGGCTGGCTTGAGCGGAGTTTTTGGCCAAGGTCATGAACTGTGGCCTCGATCTCCTCGCTGGTCATTTCGTCATCGAAATCGAGCGAAATGCCGAGGAGTATGTCGGAGGGGCCCAGATGCATGCTGAGGATCTCTTCGATCCGCTGAATCCGCCGGTCGTCTTCGAGCACGGCGCGCACCGAGGCCAACACCTCCGCCGAGGCGCTTTCGCCGGTCATGAGACTGAGCGTTTCCCGGGCGAGGAAAACCGCTGTCAGGATCAGGATTCCACCGATCGCCAACGAGGCGATGGCGTCAAAGCGCGGCTCTTGCAGCAGGTGAGCCAAAGCGAGCCCGACGCCTGCGACCGAAAGACCAACGAGTGCAGCGGAATCCTCGCAGAATATGGAGAAAACGCTGGGATCCTTGCTCCCGCGGAGTGCCGCGAGCATGGTCCGGCCAGGTTGGCTGCGCCGTAGCTCGCGCCAAGCTACCCGCAGCGACGTTGCCTCGATCGCAAAGCTGACACCCAGCACAAGATAGTTGATCCAGGGATCCCGTATCGGCTCAGGTTCGAGCAAACGCTGGGCGCCCTCATAGATGGACGCCGCCCCTCCGAGCGCGAAGATCATCAGGGCGACGATAAACGCCCAGAAATAGATCTCCATGCCATGTCCGAACGGATGCCGCTGGCTTGCCGGGCGAGCCGATCGCCGAAGGCCGAGAAGCAGAAAGCCCTGGTTGCTGGTATCGACGAGCGAATGAACCGCCTCGCTGAGCATGGCTCCGGACCCCGTCCACCACGACGCCACGAACTTCGTCGTGGCGATGGCGAGGTTGCCGGCCAGTGCGGCATAGATCACGATCTTGGAGTTGCCGGAGGCCAAGGTTCAAGCCGCCGGTGGCTGAACGGTTACCGGCTGGTACGTTTCGCACCGCGTGCCGGCCATCGTTCGAAACTGCCCGAATGGCCCAAGGGAGTGCCCGGCCGAAAGCTTCATTGGCGTCATCCGAAGATCCATAACGTCGAACCCGTCTCTAGAACGGCATTTCCCCGAGAAGGTTCCCCGCGCTCGTGCTGCTCTGTCGAGGAGCCGGATTCAGGCGTCCACTGACACGAGCAGCCCGGCGATGAACCTGCTATGAAGCCCGCTCCCTGCAATCCCTGCCGAGTCGTCGTGACCGTCCCTCCCCTGCACATTCTGAAAACCGTCTACGGCTACGAGGCCTTTCGCGGACCTCAGGCCGAAATCGTCGACCATGTCGTGGGCGGGAACAACGCTTTCGTGCTCATGCCGACGGGCGGCGGCAAGTCCCTCTGCTATCAGATACCGGCGCTGGTCCGGCCCGGCATGGGCCTGATCGTCTCACCGTTGATCGCTCTCATGGCCGATCAGGTGGCGGCGCTGCGGCAGGCAGGCGTCAAGGCCGCCGCGCTCAACTCCGATCTGCAGGGGGACGAGCGTCACGCCTTGTGGCGAGACATTTCGAGCGGCGGGCTGGATCTTCTCTACGTTGCCCCCGAAACTTTGCTGCGGCCCGATGTTCTGGACCTCCTGCACCGCACGCAGTTGTCGCTGATCGCCATCGACGAAGCGCATTGTCTGTCGCAATGGGGGCATGATTTCCGCCCCTCCTATCGTCAACTTGACTCGCTCATATCGGAATTCCCCGGCACACCGCGCATGGCGCTGACGGCGACGGCCGATGCGCCGACCCGCGCGGAAATCCTGTCGCATCTCCAGATCGCCGAGAACGACGCGTTCATTGCCGGCTTCGACCGGCCCAACATTCGCTACGCCATTGCCGAGAAGGATAATCCCAGGGCGCAGCTGAAGCGCTTTCTGAAGGCGCATGCAGGCGAAAGCGGCATCGTCTACTGCCTGTCGAAGCGAAAGACCGAGGAGACGGCCGCCTGGCTTTGCGAGCAGGGCTATACCGCGCTGCCCTATCACGGCGGCATGGACAAGGCCGAGCGTCAGGCAAACCAGACACGCTTCCAGCGCGAGGAGGCCGTCATCATGGTGGCCACCATCGCCTTCGGCATGGGCATCGACAAGCCCGATGTCCGCTTCGTCGCCCATCTCGATCTGCCGGGCAGCATCGAGGCCTACTATCAGGAGACAGGGCGCGCCGGCCGCGACGGCCTGCCCTCCGAAACACTGATGCTCTATGGCTCCGAGGACATCGTCCTGCGCCGCCGATTCATCGAGGATTCCGACGCTCCCGAGCACCGCAAGCTCATCGAGCGACAGAAGCTCGATGCGCTGCTCGGTCTCGCCGAGACGGCCGGATGTCGGCGCCAGGCGCTGCTATCCTATTTCGGCGACCACTCCGAGCCCTGTGGAAACTGCGACACCTGCGCGGAGCCGCCAGATCTGTTCGATGGCACGGTCGCGGCGCTGAAAGCGCTGTCCTGCATCTACAAGACCGGCGAGCGTTTCGGCCAGGCCTACATCGTCGAGGTGCTGCTGGGCGGCTCGAACGAGCGTATTGCCCAGTTCGGGCATGATCGCATTTCGACCTACGGCATCGGCAAGGAGCACGACGACCGCACCTGGCGCGCCATTCTGCGCCAGCTCATCGCTCTCCGTCTTGTCGATGTCGATCTGGACGGCCATGGCGGGCTGTCGATCTCGGAGGCGGGTCGCCGGTTCCTGCGCGAGCGGCCGCCCCTCATGCTGCGGGTACCGACAAGACCGAAGGCTACCAGGGCAAAGGATGCCCACAAACCGGCGCCGACCATGCTGTCGGAGGCAGATCAGAGGCTGTTCAAGGCACTGCGCGAGAAGCGCACCGAAATTGCCCGTGCCCAAAATCTGCCGCCCTATGTGATCTTCCATGACAAGACGCTGATCGAACTGGCCGCCGCGCGCCCCGGTTCGCGGTCGCAGATGGCGAAGATCCCCGGCGTCGGAGAGGCCAAGCTCGATCGATACGGGGACGTCTTTCTCGCGGTAGTCGCCGAACACGACCAATAGCCCCTGCCGCCGTGGCGGCGTCTCCATGACGCGTCTGCCGCTCTGAACCGCTGACGATGCCAGCGACTTCGGTCTCGCTCAGGAGGAAGCCTACACGTTGACCTGGTACCATCGTTCGCAATGGTGGACGTCGATGGTCTGAAGTCGACCGGGGCCAAGGTTCTCGAAGCGATGCGGCAGCCCGCGAGGTCCGAGGACGACATCTCCCGCTTCGGCGTCGATGACCAGATCCCCGACGTAGAAACGCGCCCGCCCTTCCAGGATGACGAAGACCTCGTCGTAAGGATGGACATGCAGGACCGGTCCCTGACCTGGGTTATCGTTTCCATAGGCGAGCATGGTGACCTCGGTCCCAAGCGCTTGGCCGAGAACGTGGCCACCATGGGGGCCTTCACTGTTCGCGTCGAACAGTCTCATCTTCCTTGCGACGCGGCCTTCCGCTGACACGGTAGCGGGGTCGAATGTCTCGAACTTCATCGGGCATCTCTTCCTTGCCAAGGACCGCCACCGGCATCGCCTACGTTCGACGGTGGTCAGTGAAGGGTCTGCGACACGATCTCGACGATCTCCGCCGTGTCGGGGAAATGCCCCCGGGTACGCTTGGCGACGACTCCATCGTTGACCCGCACTTCGAAGATGCCACCGCCTCCGGGATGAAGCTCGGTATCGAGTCCCAGCGCATCCTTGAGCGCAGCGGCCGCCTCTCGTGCCCGCTTCTCGTAGCCGCACGGCCGGCAGTAGGTGATTTCGACCTTGGTCATTTCGACGCTCCTCTCAATGGAGTTGATCGCGGTTATCAGGCGGCTCTCGAAACGGCATTTTCCGTGATCCAGTCCGCAATCGCCCGTCCGATGGTATCCGGGTGGTCCTCCTGCAGGTAATGGGCGCCAGAACCGAGCTGAACGAGCCGGCAGTTCTTCAGTTTGGCCGCAAAGCTCTCCGCGTAGACGGGCGACACCAGCGCCCCCGGATCTCCTGCAAAGAGCAGCTTGGGATAGCTTGCCGAGGCCAGTTGCTCGTGCGCGTGCCTGAGCATGGCGTCGACGTCTTTCGGTTCGCCGCCGATCGGCAACTCGTTGGGAAGACGCCAGATCGGTACCCGATCTTGCGCAAGAGCAAAGGGCGCACGATAGGCATCCATCTCCGCGTCGCTCATTCTGCGCTTCACCGAACCGGGCAGGACACGCTCTATGAACACGTTCTCTTCGATGATGGCGCGCTCGCCCGCCCCCGCCGTCCGGAACATTCTGAAGGCATCGCGCACGGCTTCGGACTGGTGGAAATCATCCCAGCCGTCAAACGGCCTGATGAACTCCATGAAGGCGAGCCCTCGGACCAACTCCGGACGGCGCGCCGCCAGAACGAAAGCCAGCGCCGTCCCCCAGTCCTGGGCGACAAGATAGGCAGACTTGATCCCGGCAGCCTCGATGAAGGCATCGAGATAGAGAACATGATCGGCAAAGCGATACTCGATGTCAGGCTTTCCGGACTGGCCAAACCCGATCAGATCCGGCGCAATGCACCGAGCGACGGGCGCCACATGCGGCATGATGTTTCGCCAGATGTAGGACGAGGTGGGGTTGCCGTGCAGGAACAGCGCGACGGTGTCCGCACCGTGCCCGCCTTCGCGGTAGGTCATGAAAGAGTCCAGCACAGGCAGCCGCTTCAGGTGGAGATTGTCGTCCATCAGTTCACCTCCTTAAAGACTGTTGCAAAAGCGATTTTCTTGAAGCGCTCCAAGGCGTCACGACGGCGCTCCACCTTCATCCGGAGGATGGCGCCCTCCCATGACGACAGGAGAAAGTCGGCGAGATCGGCCGGATCGAAGGTCTTGTCGATTTCTCCAAGGGACTGCCCCTCGGCTATGCAAGCGGCGAACTGATCGCGCCACTCGACGAATATCCGCTCCAACCGAAGCCGGACGGCTTCGTTGAGCTGAGTTGCTTCGGCACTAAAGTCGCCAATCAGGCAGCCACGCCGAAGTCCGTCCTGCTCCAGGATGTCGGTGATGATGTCGAGATAGCGGATCAGTCTTGTTCTCGGAGACAGGGTGCCACCCTCGAAAGCTTGGGCGACCAACGTTTTGACGTGATCGAAGTAGGCATCGAGCACCGCGATGCTGAACGCCTCCTTGGTCGGGAAATGGTTGGTGAATGAGCCTTGCGGAGCCCCGGCCTCCGCGACGATGTCGCGGACGCTGGCGGCGGAGTAGCCCTTCACGAGCATCACGCGAAGCCCGGCGGAAATGATGTCGTCACGGAGAGATTGTCTAGCCATGACCCGACTAATACGTACGTCCGTATTGAATGTCAAGACGGTTCATTGCGCGCCGAAACCGGCGGGAAACTTCCACCGGATGCAAGGACATCGTGAGGCAGCTGGCGGGGCCAAGGCCTTCATGCCCAAGCCCCGCCAGCACCAGTTGTCGTGCGATCTAAAGTCTAGGCTGCGTGGGCGCGGCCGACTGAGCAACAGCCAGATGACGATCAAAGATGAAAAGGCTCAGCGCGAGCGGTCGTCGTGCCCTATGGCTTGCCGACACGCTCCAACCAAGTGTCTCACGCAGTTCCGTATACAAAGCCCGTCCCCACGCTTGCCGGAACCGCACTAGGAGCTTGGCGAGACCAGATATGTTCCGAAGCCCTGGACGACCAGTCCGTCGGAGAAAACCAGAACCTCGCTCGCCTGGCGCCCATCCTGATTTCGATAGGCGATCGTCACGCAGTCGATGCCCTCGTAGGTGCCCACCAGCGTGAAATGGAGGTTGGGGATAAGGCGCAGACCCTCGCTCCAATAGGAGCGGAGCGCTGCCTTGCCGACAATAACGCCGTCGGAGCCGGGAACGATCTTTCGCGCCGCTGGAGACTTGAAGACGACCGAATCGTCAAAGCCACCGAGCAGCGGGTCAAGATCATGCGCATTCCAGGCGGCGCACCACTCGATAGAATAGGCATGAAAATCAATCATTTCGCGTCACCTCGGCGTTCCGCTTGGCAGCGAGCGATCGGCATGGACGCACCCCGGATTCGGGATAACTGCCCGATGCTACACCGACATCCCGTTTTGGCCGACCTCCGGCAACAGAATTATCTTTCCGCTCGACCGCCGGCTCTCGATGAGGCGATGGGCTTCTGCCGCTTCTTTCAAGGGGAAATGGTGGCCGACATGCGGCCGCAGCGCGCCCTGGGTCACGTAGCCGAACAGCGTCTTGAGATCCTCGCGCAGATACCGGGTTGCGTCCGTGTGGCTCAAGAGCGGCACCAAGGAGTAACCGAGCAGCGATTTGCCGGACATGACGAAAGACGGCATGTCTTCCTTCGAGAGCGAGGCGTATTCGCCACTGGCGCCGCCATAAGCAACGAAGTGGCCGCCGATGGACAAGCTCGACAAGCCGAGCTGGCTGACGCCGCCGCCGATTGCGTCGAAGATCACATCGGGCGGAGTGCCGTTGGTGAGCGCCAGGAGATCGCCGACCCAGTCTTCTTGCGTGCACACCACCGAATGAACGCCAAGCTCATTGAGCAGCTCCGCTTTCCGCGCATCCCCCACGGATCCGATCAGTCGGGCTGGAGACCGCATCGCCACGAGTTGGGCCAGGAGGTGCCCCACGCCGCCAGCCGCCGAGTGTACGAGAACCGTTCGCCCTTCGAGGGGAACGAGCCTTGAAAGCTCAAGGGCAACGATGCCCGACAGACCGAGTGCCACCGCTTGGCCAAAGGCGATATCGTCGGGAAGGAAGAAGATGCCTGTCGCCGGAAGGGCGAGGTGCGTCGCGTAAGCCCCCGTGATGCGCCCCACTGCGAACGGCGCGGCAAAGGCTCTTTTGCCCAAGATGGCCGGATCGACGCCGCTACCCAGCGCAACCACCGTCCCGGCCGCTTCCGAGCCGATTATCAGGTTGTCCATCATCGGGACGCCGGCGGTACCCGAGCGGATCATGGTGTCGGCAAAGTTGACGCCTACGGACGCAACTTCCAGCAGCACTTCGCCTTCACCCGGGACAGGTGTCGGCAGTTCGCGCAAAATCAGGTGTTCAGGGCCACCAAATTGGTCGATGATGACGGCTTTCAAGCGAGATCTCCTGGGTTGAAGAGCTCAACTTGCTTGATCCATTCCATTCGACGGTTCCACCGACTTTGCGGTGGGCTACCCACCGAGGGGTTCGTGAATGAACCGGCTTTCCCCGCTACCGATCGAAAGAGCCCTTCAGATCATCGGTGGTCGCTGGAAGCTCTTCATCGTTTTTCATCTGCTGGCCGGCGCCCAGCGACCCGGCCGGCTCGAACGACTTATCCCAGGCATTTCGCAAAAGGTGCTCTTGCAGCAACTGAAGGATCTCGAGGAGCACGGCCTCGTCAGCAAGACGATCTATGCCGAGACCCCAGTGCGGGTAGAATACGAGCTCACGCCGCTCGGCAAAACACTCGCCCCGGTAATCGAGATGCTTCATCAGTGGGGAATAGAGCAGAGCCGCGTCACGGGTGACATGGACAAATTGAAGCTTTGCCACCCGCAATCACAGATCGACTGAGCTTATTTTTCATCCGCCAGCGCCGGCTGCCTGCGCGACACGATCTTTCGCTTCACGATCGCCGAACTTGTTTCGGCCTTCTCGCCAACTGTCTCGAGCAACTCGTCCAGATGCTCGATGGAATGACACAGAATGCGCGCGACGAAGCCGTCGTCACCGGTCACCTTGTCGCACTCCGCAACTTGAGGCATGTCCCGCAACAACGCCTCGACGACATGCAGCTTTCCCGGCAGTGGGCGGATGCGGACTATCGCCTCGATGTGGTAGCCGAGCGCCTTCGTATCCAAGACCGTGGTGAAGGCTTCTATTATGCCTGCCTCTTGCAGCTTTCGCAGTCGCTCAGCCGTCGCCGGCGCAGACAGGCGAACCTTGCTCGCGAGCTCCTTTGTCGAAATGCGCGCATTCTCCTGCAGCGCGGCGAGCAAAGCGCGATCAACAGTGTCCATTTCGATTCAACTGCCGTTGGGTTCGGAAGCCTCAGATATATAGGAAAGCGGAGCTTACTTCCTTTCTTTGCATATGTCCTGAGCGATAGGCGCCTTTTACGCTGCGTGCTCCACAGACAGGAGCCGTCAATGGATCTGCAAACTCAGGGTAAAATGGAGATGACCGTCGCGATGGCCCTTTCGGGCACGATCGGCATTTTCGCCTATTTCTCCGGTCTTTCCGAGTTCGCCATCGTTCTCTGGCGATGCATCATGGGGAGCGCCGTTCTCCTATTGGTCTGCTGGCGCCGCGGATACCTGTCGTCCCAGTACCTCAGCCGCCGTTCCATCATGCTTGCCCTTTTTGGGGGCGCGGCCCTGCTGGCAAACTGGCTGTTCCTGTTTGCCGCCTACAGACGCGCGAGCATCTCGATCTCCGGGCTCGTTTACAATCTACAGCCCTTCATCCTGGCCGGCCTCAGCGCCTGGATCCTGCACGAGCGCATTCGACGCGATCACATCGTGTGGGCGTGCGTCGGTCTGGCAGGGCTCGCGATCGTGGCGTTCGCGGGGCTCGATGAAGGCGTCGACAATGAGTTTCTGATTGGACTGGGCTGCGCAGTTTGCGCCGCGTTCTTCTACGCCTTGGCCGCGCTCTCTGCGAAACTGCTGCGGGGAATGCCGCCCCATCTCGTCGCGCTGATACAGTTCGCCGCCGGCTCGGTCGTACTGCTTCCACTGATCGGGAGCAGTCTTCCATCCGCCGATACGGTATCCATAGCGAGCATAGCCACGCTTGGCGTCGTCCACACCGGCTTCATGTACATCCTGCTTTATGGTGCATTTCAGAAACTCAATCCGGGAACGGCGGCCGCGCTGGCCTTCATCAATCCTGTGGTCACTATCCTTTCCGAAGCGCTGATCCTGCATAGGTCATTCACTCCGCTGCAATATTTCGGCGGCGCGGTCATTCTGCTCGCCGTCCTCGGCGCCACGGCTTTCCGGCGAGAAGACGCTTGAGAAAGCCGTCGCATATGCTGTGGGGGCAAAGCGCGGAACTAGACCTTGTCGGAGGGGCTGCCGCGATGCTCCATGACCTGCGCCTCCGGCGCAAGATGCGGCCGGCTTCCCCGCAACTCGCTGGGCGAGAGGCCCAATCGGTCCCGGAACAGCGTCGACATGTGCGAGTGCGACGCAAACCCGCACTCGGCGGCTACTGCGGCCAGCGAATCCTTTGTCGACAGCATCAGGACGCAGGCCCTTTGCAGTCGCCGCTGAATGATATGCTCCTGCGGGGACCTCCCCGTAGCCTCCTTGAAGGCGCGGGAGAAGAATGTCGTCGAAAGCCCAAGGCGCATCGCGATGTCCGAGACCAGAATAGGGCCGCCCAGAGTTTCCTGAATATACTCCTCGACATCTCGCAAGCGGCGCGACGTGATCCAGCCCTTGGCCAGCTCCTTCTCGCCGTCGGCGCTGCAGGAGAGCCGATCCACGATCGCCTCTACGATCGCCTCGCAGATGAGAGCGTCGGCGCCGAGCATCACCCAGCGACGGAGCTCTTGAGCGAGTTGAAGGAAGTTTTCGTCCTGTCTGTGACCTTGCTCGATCCGCGCTTCGAGCGAGGCCGGCGCGGACAGGCGAAGGTACTCGCCCCCGTACCTGGAGGAGGAGTAGACATCGCATCCGGCCGGGATGAGCCCCACCACCCCGACCTTGGCACGAAAGTTCTGCCGGCGATCCGTGCCTATGGCGTGAACCCCCATCTGCGGGTCCAACGCCACGCCTATGGTGCATCGAGGCGAAACATAACGAACCTCGTAAGCGCCCGCAGGCAGCAGTTCGATATCCCAGCCACCAGCCGACGCGAAAATGGCGCCAGCGGAGACAGTTTCCGTGCTTCGCTCGTGAACCATGACTTCGCCACTGCTCATCGCCAAATCGCACGACAGTTTCGTGTGCGATGCATGAAAGTCAACGCACTTCTCGATGCGCATATTTCCGGGAATGCGTCGAGAGGTGAAAATGCAACTTAATTGGACGGAGATAGAGAGTGCCTTGAATGTCGTGCGGCAACGCGTAAGGCCGACGCCTGCCTATTCTTGGCCACAGATGAGATCTCGAACCGGCGTCGACATAGTCGTCAAGCACGAGAACCACACCCCGACTGGTTCATTCAAGGCTCGGGGCGGACTGGTTTTCGTGGACGCCCTGCACAAGAGCGGGGCTACCGAGGGATTGGTCACGGCCACGCGCGGGAACCACGGCCAGTCCATTGCAATGGGGGCGTCTGCCGTCGGCATCAAGTCCTTGATCGTCGTTCCGCAAGGAAATTCGATCGAGAAGAATGCCGCCATGCAAGCCTTCGGCGGCACGCTGTTGGAGGCGGGAGCAGATTTTGACGAGGCTCGCCGAGTTGCCGCCGAAGAAAGCGCCTCAAGAAACTGGGTTCTCGTGCCGTCTTTTCATCGCGATATCGTGCGTGGAGTCTCCACCTACGCCTTGGAACTCTTCACCGAGATCTCGGGCATCGACACGGTGTTCGTCCCCATCGGCATGGGTAGTGGAATATGCGGCCTCATCGCCATCCGCAACCTGCTCGGACTGAAAACCAAAATTGTCGGCGTCGTCGCAGACCAGGCCCCCGCCTTCGCTCTGTCTTACCAGCAAGGGGCAGTCAGAACGGCGACGGCTGCCACCTTCGCCGACGGGCTGGCGTGCCGGGAACCGCAGCCGGAGGCACTGGAGATCATCCTCCAGGGGGCTGCCGATATCGTCCGCGTAACCGATCAGGAGATCGCCGACGCGATCCGTGAGATCTACGAAACGACCCACAACCTTGCCGAAGGTGCTGGCGCCGCAGCTTATGCCGCTGCGTTCAAATACCGCGGCCAATACCAAGGCAAAAAGGTGGGCGTGATCCTGTCTGGCGGCAACATAGATAGATCGGTGATGGCAACCATCCTTGCCGGCACAACTCCATCGTTGGCGGCGTCCAGCCCGCATCGCTGATCAACGGTGAGCATGCGACTATCACTGCGGCTCGAAGAATCCGGGCGCGCATCGACCGGGAGGGGATACCGATGCATCTGCCGCGAGCCAGAACCGTCGTCCTTTCGGCGATTGCGCTGATCGCCCTCGTCCTCGTGGCAGGGGGCGGAGTGTTCGGCTTCACGCTGTGGAGCGCCAGCTCGACCATTCTAAACCCACCGGGACCTGGCGACGTCGGCACACTCGATGCCTGCCGGGACATCACCCGTCGTGTCTGGGGGGATGACTGTGGCAGGTTGACCAAGGTCGAGCGCGACAGGCTCGAAGCTTTCAACGTCGCCTCACCGAATGGCTACACCTTGTCCGGATGGCTGATCCGAACCGGCGGCCGCCCGGCATCCGGCGTTCTCCTTTACGTGCCCGGAGGCGGTAGCGACCGACGCGAAGCAAGCCGATATCTGCCCCTTATGCAGGGGATCGGTCTGGATTTGGCGGTCTTCGACCCTGTCTGCCAGGGGCTGTCCCCCTGCCCTGTCCCTGGATTATCCTACGGAGCGCGAGAGTCCATCGATGTCGCAGCGGCCGCGTCCGCCCTCAGAAATCGGTACGACAAGGTCGTGTTGATGGGGAGCTCGATGGGGGCTCTTTCGACTGTTCGCGCCTTGCCGCGGTTGAGTTGGGTCAGAGGCGCGGTTCTCGAGAACCCGATGCTCGGCCTTGAGTCCTTGCTTCGCGATGCCGAGCAGTCCAAGGGAATGCCCGATACTCTCATCGAAATGCTGGCCGGGCTGGTCAGATGGCGCGGCACCTTCCCGGCAGTGCCTGAGGCGCAGGATGCCCTGGCCGGATACGATGGACCGCAGCTGCTGTTCATTCACAGTCGATCCGACCGAGTGGTGCCATTCACCCATAGCGAAGCCTTGGCCAAAGAGGCTGGCGGCGCTGCATCCACCTGGTTTCCGCAAGACGGAGACCACGGCGCTGTCTGGAACGCCAACCGGGATGAGTTCGAGCGGCGCGTGCGCGAGTTCGTCATGGGCGTGTTGAGATAGAGAAAGTCGTCTGGTGATGTCGCGTGCCCCAGGCAGGCGCACTCTCGCTCAGCGTTTCCGGCATCAGGCGCGCCATGGAGATGGCGCTCCCGGTTCCGCGCCAGCGAGCGTGCGTCAATGAAAGCCTGCGATCTGCAGCGTATTTCAAAGCCTGAACAACCCCAAGCCCTCGATGACCAGTTCCTTGGTTTTGTTCGTGATCTCGGCCGCCTTGGCCGTGCCCGCCCTCAGGACATCCATCACGCTGTCGGGATCGCGGGCCAGTTCAGCGCGACGCTCGCGGATCGGCGCGATCGTCTCTTCCAGAATGCCTGCCAAGCGGCGCTTCAGAACCATGTCGCCCAAACCGCCTTGGCGATATTGGGACTTGAACTCCGCCACGGCCTCCTCGTCCGGATCAAAGGCATCGAGATATGTGAACACGACGTTCCCCTCGACCTGCCCGGGGTCAGAAGCTCGGAGGTGGTCCGGGTCCGTGTACATCCGTTGCACGGCCGTGCGGATGTCCGACGGACTGGCTGAGAGCGGAATCGCATTCCCCTGCGACTTGCTCATCTTTGCCTTTCCGTCCACGCCGGGGAGACGGCCGGTCCTTGGAACGAGGGCTTCCGCCTCCAGAAGAAGCTCGCGACCGACCTGTCGATTCAGCCTGCGGACCAGCTCGTTCGTCTGTTCGATAATCGGCAGTTGATCCTCTCCCACCGGAACGAGCGTCGCTTGAAACGCCGTGATGTCCGCCGCCTGCGCGGCCGGGTAGCAGAGAAAGCCCGCTGGGATGTTCCGCCCAAAGCCGCGCACCTGGATCTCGTCCTTGATCGTCGGGTTGCGTTCCAGACGAGCGACCGACACGAAGTTCAGATAGAGCATCGTAAGCTCTGCGAGTGCCGGAAGCGCCGATTGGACGCAGATCGTGGTCAGCCCCGGATCAATGCCGACGGCGAGGTAGTCGAGAGCCACTTCCAGAACGTTCTGGCGAACTTTGCCCGGATCGTCGGCATTGTCCGTCAGCGCCTGCGCGTCCGCGAGCAACACATATTGCCGGTGGCTTTTCTGCAGAGCGACGCGATTTCTCAGTGAGCCGACAAAGTGGCCAAGGTGCAATGGCCCCGTGGTGCGGTCGCCGGTGAGAATGACAGGCGGGGCATTGATTTCCGATGACATGCGAATTCTCCAACTCAGGGAGCCGCTGCATCAGATCGGAAAACCGGAATAATGACCGCACCGCTCTTCAGCAGCGGCAAGGTCATGATCGATGACGGGCCGCGCTCTATCGAGCGCGCCACCAAAACTGTGTACCAAGGATCGGGCCGTTCATCATTGCCGACCTATAGCTGAAACGACAAAAGACGAAAAGCGCTTCCTCATCCGCGATTTGACGGTTAGCCCCTGCCCGCCCCTAAGCCCGACTTCGCGATCTTCGGAAATCCAAGAAATGCTATGGGCTTTCCGGTGTGATCGAGGGCTGAAGGAGAAGTCGGACCAAGGGATTTGGAAAGCGTCGCGACATAGTGACGGCATGGAAGGTCTCCACGATCCCGGGCAACTGATCACCCTCCACCAGAACGCCTGCCGCAATCTCATCCTTGACAACGATAGGTGGGAGAACTGCCAGTCCGATGTCCTCGCGGGCGAGAAGTCGCATCATCGCCATGTCCTCGACTTCCGCCACGATCTGGGGCCGAACGCCAAGGCGGTCCACCAAAGCGTCGAAACCGGTACGCACGCTACTGTCTACCATCGGTAGGATGATGGGATGGATTCGCAGTCGATCAGCCAAGCTTGCGGCGTGCCCCAACCGGTCCGGCGTCCCTACCAAGCTCACTGGACGCTCAGCAAGACGATGCGCAACGAAAGGCATCATAGCGTCGCTAGGCGGTGCCTGATTCAGCAAGACGACATCGAGGTTGAGCGCCTCAAGTGTGCGCAACAGTTCGCCTGCGCTGCCGGATCGCAAGATCAGGTCGATGTCGGTTCTGCCGAGAACGGGACGCAAGAACTCCATCTGGAAGTTGCGCGATAGCGTCGCAAGCGAACCGACGCGCAGCGCCTGCCGAGCCGTTCCAGTCTGCCGCAGCGTGCCCAGCATTTCATCGCCTGTTGCAAAGATCGCGTCCGCATGCTCGAGGGCGATCCGTCCGGCCTCGGTCAGATGGAGTTGCCGCCCGCGACGTTCGAACAACGAATGGCCGAGGCGCTCTTCCAGCTTCCGGATCTGCACCGACAGAGCGGACTGGGTGAGGTTCAGCCGCTCTGCGGTGCGCGTGAGATTGCCGTCGTGTGCAACCGCCCAGAAGTAGCGCAAATGGTTGTAGTTCAGGAATGCCATAACGTTCGATAATAGCGAACGTTTCACAGCGAACAATGCATTTTTATTCGCCCCTGTCGATCGATATCGAAGGATCTGCACGCCATCGATCCTGGGGGTTATCTTGTCGCTCTATCTGCTGCCGCTTTCTGCACCGCTCCTGCTGCTATTTGCCGCCGTCTTCGGCTTCGTTCGGAACGGCCAACGCCCACGACTGGTACCCGCCTTCGCGGAGGTAACGGCGCTCGGCGCGCTGCTGATCACGATCGCCTCACTTGCGCTGCTGGTTTTTCAAGGCGCCGGCGGCAGCGGGCTGATTGGATGGAGCGGCATCGGCCTGTCGAGCCGGCTCGATGCGGTGAGCGCGACAATGCTGCTCTTGGTGGCGTTCGTCGGCTGGATTGTGGTGCGCTACTCCCGCACCTACCTCGATGGCGAGGCTCGACAGGGCTATTTCACCGGTTGGCTATGCCTTGCGCTCGCGGCCGTGCTCCTTCTGGTCCAGGCTGGCAATCTCGCTCAGCTTGTCGTTGCCTGGATAGCGACAAGTGTCGCGTTGCATCGCCTGCTTCTGTTTTATCCCGAGAGAGTCGCAGCGCAGCGCGCAGCGCGCAAGAAGCGCCTTTTTTCAACGATCGGCGCCATCGCCCTGGTCAGTGCGGCCGGTCTCGTCTGTGTGACCTTCGGCACGACCGACATCGCCACGATCAATGCGCAGGCCCGGGCGAGCGACGGCTCCTGGCTGCTCATTGCGGTAGCCGCCATGCTCGCGCTCGCCGCAGTCTTGAAGTCCGCCCAGTTCCCTACGCATGGCTGGCTCACCGAGGTGATGGAGGCGCCAACCCCGGTTTCGGCGCTGCTTCATGCCGGCGTGATCAATGGCGGCGGTTTCCTGCTTATCCGTTTCGCCGATGTGATGCTTACAGCCCCCGGCGTGCTCGCCGCGCTGGCAATGCTGGGCGGGTTCACAGCGCTGTTTGGCGCCCTAGCAATGTTGACGCAGCCTGCTGTCAAAACCTCGCTCGCTTGGTCGACGGTCGCACAAATGGGGTTCATGATGCTTCAGTGCGGGCTGGCGTTGTTCCCACTGGCGCTGCTCCACATTGTCGCTCACTCGCTGTACAAGGCACATGCGTTCCTGGCATCGGGCGGAGCAGTCGAACAAGTGGCTGCCATTCGCCGGCCTGGACCCGTCGCAGTTCCCAACGGTTCGGCGGTCGGCCGCGCCTTCCTGATCGCACTCGCGATTTACGCAGGGATCGGTGCTGCATTCGGATTTGCCTTCGGGTTCGAACACAAATCCCCCCAGGCACTGGCACTCGGTGCCATCCTAATCTTTGGGGTCGCCTATCTGCTGGCCCAGGGCCTCGCCGATGCTGCCCCCCGCCCCCTCACGCGCAGGACGGCAATTTACGCCAGCGCCGCCGCGATCGGATATTTCGCGCTCCAGACAGCCGCCGAATGGCTGACCAGTGGGGTTCTGCCCGCGACGCCGATGCCGGGACGGCTGGAGTGGACACTCATGGCGCTCGCGGTGCTGAGCTCCGGGCTTGTCGCTGTGGCACAGGCGCTATTCCCGCTCTGGGCGTCGCACCCCGCAGCCGCCGGACTACGCGTCCACCTCTCCAATGGCCTCTACGCCAACGCCATGATCGACCGCATCCTCGGTGGCTGGTCGGTCTCCAAGGCATCGTGACTCCCAAGATCAAGGACACCGTCAATGCTAATGACAGCGACCGAGTCGCCGCTCCAATCTCGTGATGTGATCATGGAGGCGGCCAACCGCGCGGCGCGCGCCATTCCCCCTCTTTGGCCACTCGCCTCGAGTGTTGCGGTCAATCCCTTCCTTGGCCAGGCAAGTGAGCCGCTCGCGACCGCCGCAGCTCGTCTTCGGCGCGCGGCCGGTATCGCCTTGACCATGCCGCGGTCCTGGTACTCTGGACGGTTGAGTCTGGGCGAAATTACCGAAGCAGATCTGCAAGCTGCCTTTGAAGCGGCTTCCGCATCGCTCCGGCCGCCGACCTTCGCCGCACTTAAGCAAGCCATTCAGGCCGAACGCCCGACACCGCAAGCAATCCCAACGGTTGCCGATCTGGCGCGCGATGTCGCTGCGATCGATTGGCCGGGCCTCGTCAACGACCGCATCAGTCACTGGGCGTCCGGCTACTTTGATCAGGGCCAAGCGCTCTGGGCCGATGTAAAGCCCTTCGGCGCTTACGCGTCTTGGCGGACTGTGGCGACCCACGATCTGTCGCCAGAAATCGCCGGCCTCGCAGGTTTCGCACAAACTGTGGCAGACGCACCCAAGATTGCCGAGGACGCGATCCTCGAATGCGTCGCCCGCCTTGGCCTCTCCGAAGCCGCGCTGGACAGCTATTTCCACCGACTGCTGACAACACTCGGCGGTTGGGGTCAGGTTGCCCGATATCGGCTCTGGCAAGCAGAGCTGAACGGAGGAACCGATGCGTCCGTAACCGACCTGCTGGCTATCCGGATGGTTTGGGAAGCGGCCCTGTTAGGAAAGTATGGACCCGCGCTCGAGCCCCAGTGGCGGGCTGCCATTGCCTCCTATGCCGAGCCGGTATCGGCGGCGCCGGAGGATATCGTCGACAGCATCCTGCAGGAGGCTGCCGAACGCGCGGCTCAGCGGCGGCTCAACGTCCGTCTTACAAGGGCGTCTTCGGCACCGGAGGCTCCCGACCATCCGAAGCTTCAGGTGGCATTCTGCATCGACGTCCGCTCTGAAGTGTTCCGCCGTGCGTTGGAAAGTATCGATCCCTCGATACAGACGCTCGGCTTTGCAGGATTCTTCGGGTTAGGCCTTGGCCATCGGCGCTTTGCATCGGATGTAGTCGAAGCGCGTCTGCCGGTGCTGCTGAGCCCGAGCGTTTTCACATGCTCGGGCGACACAACGCCTTCGGCGGTAGAATCGGATCTTGCCGCACGGATCACGGCACGTGCAAAGCGTGCCTGGTGTCGTTTCAAGCTGGCTGCCATTTCCTCGTTTGCCTTCGTCGAAGCCGCAGGCCCGATTTATGTTGCCAAGCTTCTGCGGGATGGGCTGGCGCTGACGCGGCAGTCCGCACCGAACGATCCTGCGCCGCGCACGGCGAACGATCTCGACATCGCTGCGAAGCTGACAATGGCCGCGAGCGTGCTCAGTGCGATGTCGCTCACCACAGGCTTCGCCAGGCTCGTCCTGCTCGCCGGTCACGGTGCCAATGTGGTCAACAACCCCCATGCCAGCGCACTGCATTGCGGAGCGTGTGGTGGTTATTCGGGCGAGGTGAACGCGCGGCTGCTTGCCTCGTTACTCAATGATAGCGAGGTGCGGACCGGTCTTGCCGAGCGCGGCGTCACCATTCCAGGTGACACGCTTTTCCTGGCAGCACTGCACGACACGACGACCGATGACATCAAAATCTACAGCACTGACCAGCCCTCCACAGCCCACATCAAGGATGTCGAACAGGCGGAGCGTTGGTTGAAATCAGCCGGCTTTCTGGCGCGCGAAGAACGGGCACTGCTCCTGCCTCGCGCAAAACGCTGTCAGGACATACCGCGTCGCGCCCGCGATTGGGCCGAGCTTCGTCCCGAATGGGCGCTGGCCGGCTGTCAAACGTTTGTCGCGGCACCGCGGTCGCGTACCATAGGGCGCGACCTGACAGGAAGAGCGTTCCTCCACGATTATAATTGGCGGCGTGACGATGGTTTCAGCGTGCTGGAGCTGATCATGACAGCTCCGGTGGTCGTCGCAAGTTGGATCAGCCTTCAGTATTACGGATCGACCGTCGCGCCCGACGTCTTTGGGGCAGGCAACAAACTGCTTCACAACGTCACCGGTGGAATCGGCGTGGTTGAGGGCAATGGCGGAATCCTGCGCGCGGGACTGCCGTGGCAGTCAGTTCATGACGGCGAACGGCTGACACATGAACCGCTTAGGCTCTCAGTACTGATAGAGGCACCACGCGAGGAAATCGCCAGAATACTGGAACGCCATCCAAACGTTCGCGCACTGTTCGACAACCTTTGGCTGCATTTGTTCGCCCTCGACGACGATGGCCGTATGGCCTGGCGCTATAAAGGCGACCTGTGCTGGGAGGCGTGCATCGGCGACACGCCCCCGGAGAACGCCCCCTTGCGGGAACTCGCATGACGGACATTTCGCCCCGTCTTGTCGCCCTCGAACGCCAGAAGTGAGGACTTTTGTGAACAATACAGACAAAGCCTCGGAAGCCCGGGGCGCCAAGCGTACCAGCCCTTATTCCGGTTGCCGCTCCGTTCTCGCGACTATGCATGGCAAGGAGTCTGCGATCGCGACAGTTCTGCTCGACCGACTCGGCCTCGCCGTCGACACGGCGCCGAATCTTGACACCGATGTGCTCGGTACATTTACCGGAGAGATTCCCCGCGCAGGCACCATTCGAGAGGCGGCGATCGCCAAGGCAAGGCTCGGGATGACGACAACAGGATTGCCACTCGGGATTGCAAGCGAAGGCAGTTACGGGCCCCACCCGCATATTCCCTTCGTAGCCGGAGGCATCGAACTCATGGTGCTGGTCGACGATGGACGGGGAATCGTCGTTTCCGAATATCTGATCGAGGACACTCCCGTGTTCGATCACACCTTCGCCTCCCCAAACGACGATTTGGACGCCTTTCTCCACCGCATCGGATTTCCAACTCACGCGCTAATCGTGAAAGCTGCCGATGCCGATGTGGCGGCGGCACCCATTTACAAAGGGCTCCACGAAAAGACCGAACTTGCGAAGGCGGTCTGTCATTGCGCCGCACTTTCGCGTGACGGCCGGGCACTGATTCAGACCGACATGCGCGCCCACATGAATCCAACTCGCATGGCGACAATTCGCAGACTGGCGGCCAGTTTCGCCGAGCGCGTGGCGACGCCCTGTCCAGCCTGCGACATGCCCGGCTACGGCCAAGTGGATGTCGAGACCGGATTGCCTTGCGAAGACTGCGACGCGCCGAGCATCATGGTTCGCCATAGGATTTTCGGCTGTGTAGCCTGCGAGTACCGCGAAAGGCGACCGCGCCTTGATGGGCGCTCCCATGCCGATCCTAAGCATTGCCCCGAATGCAATCCATGACACGATAAAGGAGGAATCACCGTGTCACTCCCTAACGAAATGCCGCAGACAAACGAGGAGAGGATCGCCTGGGTCCTTGCGCATCCGCACATGAGTTCGTGGCTAAAGGAGGCGCTGAGGAGCGCCTGTGAGCGTGATCCTGTCGAAGTCCTGAATGACCTCGAAATATTGAATCTGCTTCTACGCACGGAATGCGAAGCCAGGGTCCGGATCGCGCTCCCAGGTTCGATGCCAGACTAAAATCGCAGGACGAAGCGTTGATAGGCGAGCGGATCGAGACGACAGAGCGATGGCGACCAATGGTCGCAGCCTGTCGAGGCGAACGATGGCGCGAGCATCCCCGACGCCGGAGAAACGGCTTTATCGCTGCTGGAGCGCCCTTCCCGCAGCATCAACACCCTCCTAGCCGCCGCTACAGCGGCATCACCATGGCGCACCGCAGCTCCACCGGAATGCCGGCTTTGCCCTCGTTCTCGAGAACCTTGAGCAGTCGCGGGGTGATGTCCTCCTCCGCCAAGGTGTGGAAGCCGAGACGTTGGTAATAGGGCTCGTTCCACGGCACGTTGCGAAACGTGGTCAGCGTCAGGGCCTTTGCCCCTCGATCCGCCGCAATGCGACCCGCCGCCGCGATCAGCCTGCGCCCGATGCCCTGTCCCTGCCAATCGAGATGCACCGCGATCTGCCAGATGTGCAGACCGTCGGACGTCAGCTCCCCGTTCAGAAAGCCGACGATCCCACGTTCGCTATCCTCGGCGACCAGAGCGACACCCTTGGATATCAAAGCCCGGTGTTGATCGGCCGACTGCACATCGTCGTCGGCAATCCACTCCAGCCCAGGCCAACCACGAAAGACCCCGCCTGAACTCCGCTCTATCTCCGGAAGATCGTCCGCCTCTCGCTCTGACGCCGCACGGATGGTGATCATAAGCCGAACTCCAACGATGCTACTCTCAGCCAGGGTGAAGGCCCGGCGCTTCCTGGCCCGTGCTCGCGACATATTCGGTGTAGCCGCCTCCGAACTGATGGATGCCCTCGGACGTCAATTCGAGCACGCGGTTGGAGAGAGCCGCCAGGAAGTGGCGGTCATGCGACACGAACAGCATGGTGCCCTCGAATGCCGAGAGGGCCGCGACCAGCATTTCCTTTGTTGCCATGTCCAGGTGGTTGGTCGGTTCGTCGAGCACCAGGAAGTTCGGCGGGTCGTACAGCATCTTGGCCATGACCAGACGCGCCTTTTCGCCACCCGAAAGCACGCGGCAGGGCTTCTCGACATCGTCGCCGGAGAAGCCGAAGCAGCCGGCAAGGGTGCGTAGGGCGCCTTGTCCCGCCTGCGGGAAGGAGCCGTCCAGAGACTCGAAAACCGTCTCGTCACCGTCCAGCAGATCCATGGAATGCTGGGCGAAGTAGCCCATCTTGACGCTGCTGCCGATGGTCACCGTACCCAGGTCCGGCTCGGTCGCGCCGGCCACCAGTTTCAGCAGCGTTGATTTCCCGGCGCCGTTGGCACCGAGCACGCACCAGCGCTCCTTGCGGCGCAGCTGAAAATCGAACCCCTCGTAGATCGGCTTGCCGCCGTAGCCCTTATGCACGTTCTTGAAGCTCGCCACGTCCTCGCCGGAGCGCGGCGGGGTGCGGAAGTCGAACTGAATGGACTGGCGCCGTCGGGGCGGCTCCACCCGTTCGATCTTGTCCAGCTTCTTCACGCGACTCTGGACCTGAGCTGCGTGCGAGGCACGCGCTTTGAAGCGCTCGATGAACTTGATCTCCTTGGCGAGCATCGCCTGCTGGCGCTCGAACTGCGCCTCACGCTGCTTCTCGCCGAGCGCCCGCTGCTGTTCGTAGAAATCGAAGTTGCCCGAATAGGTCGTGAGCGAGCCACCGTCGATCTCCACGACCTTGCCGACGATGCGGTTCATGAAGGCGCGGTCATGCGAGGTCATCAGCAAGGCGCCGTCATAGCTCTTGAGGAAACTCTCCAGCCAGATCAGGCTTTCAAGATCAAGGTGGTTGCTGGGCTCGTCCAGCAACATGCCGTCCGGCCGCATCAGCAGGATTCGGGCGAGCGCCACGCGCATCTTCCAGCCGCCGGACAAAAGACCGACGTCGCCGTCCATGCGCTCCTGGCTGAAGCTCAAGCCGGCAAGCACCTCGCGCGCTCGCGCTTCCAGCGCATAGCCATCCAGTTCCTCGAAGCGCCCCTGCACCTCGCCATAACGCTCGATAATGGCGTCCATGTCGTCGGCCTGATCGGGGTCGACCATGGCGGCCTCAAGCTTGGCCATTTCGGCGGCAAGCACACTCACCGGCCCGACGCCATCCATCACCGTCGTGACGACGCTCTGGCCCGACATCTCTCCGACGTCCTGGCTGAAATAACCTATCGTCATGCCGGTATCGATCGCCACTTGACCGTCGTCCGGCCGATCCTCTCCGACGATCATCCGGAAGAGCGTCGTCTTGCCGGCGCCGTTCGGCCCGACAAGTCCCACCTTCTCGCCTTTTTGGATGCTCATCGACGCTTCGATGAACAGGATCTGATGGCCGTTCTGCTTGCTGATGTTGTCGAGACGAATCATGAAGCCCGTCGTGGCTGGAAAAAGGAAATGGAGGGGCGAGTAAGTGCCGTGGTAGCTGCGCAATAAGGCAAACCGTCGGACATGTCGATGGCTCCCCATCAGTGTTCGCGAAAAGAGGAAGCCTAAAGCCAGATCATTACGCGCGCCCCGCGCAGACAACCCAAGAGGAACACATGCGCATCCACAGTGTCAGACACCATAGTACAAATATATCGCGTAGCATGACGCCAGACCGACAATCATGTTCATCGGTAGCCCAATCTTGACGAAGTCGCTGAAACGGTAGTTGCCAGCACCATATACGAGCGTGTTGGTTTGATAGCCGATAGGTGTTGCAAAGCTGGCACTTGCGCCGAACATGATGGCAACGACCAGCGCCCGCGGTTCGATACCCAGTTGCTGGGCGAGACCGATGGCGATGGGAGTGAGAATAACGGCAACGGCGTTGTTGGTTATGAACTCGGTGAGAGTAGACGACAGCCCGTAGACGAGGAGCAGGACGAAGAACGGAGAGACGACAGACATGACGGGCAAGACAGCATTGACGATGAGCGTCACCGCGCCCGTCTCTTCCAGCCCCTTGCCGACGATAAGCATCGAAAAGATGAGGATCAGGATGCCGCGTCTATTGATCCCCACGCCTCATCTGCATCCAGACAGCGCAGGATGAGGATGGTCGGCACGGCGATCATCGCCAGAATGCCGATATCCATGACATTGAATGCTGCGAGTACCACAACCAGCCCCAGCGCCAGAAGAGCAAGCGGGGCCTTGGTGGGACGGAAGGCACGCGCCGTTGACCGCGTGACGGACACCAGCTCACTCTGGCGAGAGAGTTCATCGAGTGCCTCGATTGTGCCTTCGATCAGAAGCTTGTCTGCGGGGCGCAACCTCACATTGCCGAGATCAGGACCGGGTACGTGCCGGTTCCGGTGGGCACCCAGGACGCGCACGCCAAAGCGTCGGCCAAGGGAAAGGCTGGACAGAAGCGTCCCGTGGCTCAATCGGCCAGGCGCGACGACGGCTTCCACAACAACCCTCTCACCATTGCCCGTGGCGGCCCGTCGTTGACCCACGCGCACCCCTTCGCGATCGTTCAACGTCAGAAGTAGGGCTGACTTGGCGAGGACGATTAGGCCATCCCCCTTCTTCAGGGTGATACCCTGAAAATCCTTGCGCATCACCTTGCCTTCGGTCCGAACGCCGACGATACGCAGCCCCGTCTGCTTGAAGTCGGCGATTTCGCCGATCGGCTTGTCGGTAAAGGGACCATCGGCAAGCACCGTCAGTTCGGACAGAAACGAGGCCTCTTCCCGGCTGTCGAGATCGCCGGTGTCTTCGCGTCGGTCGGGCAAAAGGAACTTGCCGAGCACGAGCATGGTCAGAATCCCGGCGAGAGCAGCCGCAAGACCGACCGGCGTGATCTCGAAGAGCGAAAACGGTTCAAGGCCATGCGTGCGCGCAACGCCATCGACAAGAAGGTTGGTGGACGTGCCGATCAACGTCAGGGTGCCGCCGAGAATGGCAGCGTAGGAGATCGGAATCAGAAGCCGCGTCGCGGCCAAGTCCAGCGCGGCGGCGAGCCGGATGGCAATCGGGATCAGCACCAGAACAACGGGCGTGTTGTTCATGAATGCAGAGGCTGCGAGCGTGGTCAGCAGGAAAACCGCGAGCGCCAGCTTTGGGCGCCTCCGAGAACGATCCAGCACGACGCCGGCCACTCTTTCCAGAACACCGGTGCGCACCAGTGCTCCTGTCAGCACAAACATGGCTCCGATCGCCAAAGGCGCCGAATTGGAAAAGACCGCCATCGCTTTTTCGGACGGGACGAAACCAAGCACGATGAAGATGGCGGTTCCGCCAGCCGCCGTAACATCAGCTGGGTACTTCTCCCAGACAAACATCGCGAAGAGCGCGATGACCAGTCCAAGCGCGACTTCGGCCCGATAGCCCGCAAGAAGCTCCACCATCACTTCGCCATTCCCCCAAATGCTCACGTGCTAAACGCCAGACCAAAGGTTTGGGTTCTGATGACAGGAAAATGTCGAAATCGATGGACGTCACGAGGCCGGACTCAGACAGGCCCAGCGCCGAACTTGCTCGATAATAAGTGCTTATGTCGGTCGGCAGGAGGTACGGATGGACGAGAACAGGAGTTAGGCGACCGAAGTCGCCACCGAGTTCCCGTGGCCGCTTTCCCCTTCACTCCCACTCGATGGTTCCGGGCGGCTTGCTGGTGACGTCATAGACGACGCGATTGACGCCCTTCACCTCGTTGATGATGCGGGTGGCCGTGCGGCCGAGGAAGCCCATGTCGAAGGGGAAGAAGTCGGCGGTCATGCCGTCAACCGAGGTAACGGCACGGAGCGCCAGCACGCGGTCGTAGGTGCGGCCATCGCCCATCACGCCCACCGTCTGCACCGGCAAGAGCACCGAGAAGGCCTGCCAGATCTTGTCGTAGAGGCCGGCCTTGCGGATCTCCTCCAGATAGATGGCGTCAGCTTTCCTCAGGATGTCCAGCTTTTCGCGCGTCACACCGCCCGGCAGGCGAATGGCAAGGCCAGGGCCGGGGAACGGATGGCGACCGATGAAGCTATCGGGCAGGCCGAGCTCGCGGCCGAGAGCGCGCACCTCGTCCTTGAACAGCTCGCGCAGCGGCTCCACCAGCTTCATGTTCATGCGCGCGGGCAGGCCGCCGACGTTGTGGTGGCTCTTGATGGTGACGGAGGGGCCACCGGAGAAGCTGACGCTCTCGATCACGTCGGGATAGAGCGTGCCCTGGGCCAGGAACGTCGGCGCGCCGCGACCGTCGGCGGCGATCTTCTTCGCTTCGGCCTCGAACACCTCGATAAACAGACGACCGATGGTCTTACGCTTCTTTTCCGGATCGGACTCGCCTTCGAGCTGGCCGATGAAAAGATCAGCTGCGTCAACGTGCACGAGCGGGATGTTGTAGTGATCCCTGAACATGCCGACCACCTGTTCGGACTCACCCTGACGCATCAGGCCATGGTCGACATAGACGCAGGTGAGCTGGTCGCCGATCGCCTCGTGGATCAGCACGGCGGCCACCGAACTGTCGACGCCGCCGGACAGCGCGCATAGCACCCGCTCCTTGCCGACCTGCGCACGGATCTTGGCGATCATCTCGGCGCGATAGGCCGACATCGTCCAGTCCGACTTCAGGCCGACGATACGGTGGACGAAGTTGGCGAGGAGCTTGGCACCATCGGGCGTGTGCACCACCTCGGGGTGGAACATGGTGGTGTAGTAACGCCGCCGCTCATCGACGGCGATGGCAAACGGCGCATTCTCCGAGATCCCGATCACCTCGAAACCTTCCGGCGCCTGCGTCACCCGGTCGCCATGGCTCATCCACACCGGATAGCGCTTGCCGACTTCCCATAGCCCTTCGAACAGCGGCGACGACTTGAGAATTTCCACGTCGGCCCGGCCGAACTCGGCGGCGTGCCCGCCCTCGACGCTGCCGCCAAGCTGGACGGCCATCGTCTGCTGACCATAGCAAATGGCGAGAATGGGAACGCCGCTGTCGAAGACCGCCTGCGGCGCGCGCGGACTGCCGTCGCGGGTCACCGAGTCGGGGCCACCGGAGAAGATCACGCCCTTGGGCTGCAGCCTCTCGAAGGCCGCCGCTGCCGACTGATAAGGATGGATTTCGCAGTAAACGCCGGCTTCTCGCACCCGGCGGGCGATGAGCTGCGTCACCTGGCTGCCGAAATCGATGATCAGCAGGCTGTCGTGGGCGGGCTTTTCCATGGGAGGAACTCTTTCCGGTAAGGGGCCAGAAGGATCAAGCGGTTCCGCTAAGCCGAATCCGCTCGCCGGGCAAGCGGAAAGTCGCGGATATCGGCGGCTTCGGCCAGATGCGCAGGGTCGCTCGGCCATCGGCCGGGCGTCCAGGCTCCGTCACACGTCGCCGTTTCGAAGCGAAGGACGTGATTTTTCCACAGACTACCCACAGGAAGTGGACAACCGATGCACCGGTTTCACTGGGGGATCGCACAGCTTTTCAGCCGGGACCCCACAGATGTCCCCCCAAGCCTTCCACAGTCTTTACGCAATCAGGCGACGCGGTTTTCCCCAACCGTGAGGCCTGGCCAGGCGACGGCACCGACCCGCGTCAGATCGTCAGTGGCGAACTCGGCGAAGCGCATGCCGCGGACCGCGCCGCCAGGAACGTCGACCAAGAGATTTCCGGTAACGATCGTCGCCTGCTCGGACGCGAGCACCGATACGCCGATCCCCGTACCGGCCCGCCGTATGACGTTGCCCGAGGCGACGACATTGCCGAGCATCGCCCCCCAGCCGAGCGAGAGACCGAGATGTGGCGCGGCTTCGACGACATTGCCCGTCACCGAGCCGTGCGTCTCGACATGAATCCCGACACCGCCTGCCCGTCTGCCGGCCGCCCCCACCATGGACGCCTCGACGACGTTGCGGACCACGTTCCCCTCGACGAGTGATAAGCGGTCGCTGCCGCCCCCAAGCAGCGCGATGCCAAGCGCCGCGCCGTCAATCGCATTGTTGCTGACCGACGCTCCGGCCGAGGCGGCATCGGCCACGATGGCCGCCCCTTGGATGGCCTGGATATCGTTGCCGGAAACCCGAACGGCGCCGGCCGAGGACAGTCGGATGCCGGCTTCGCCAACGCTGCGGATCCGGTTGTCCCGCACCGTCGAGCCGTCGTCGCCAACCGTCCAGCGACGCAGATGTATGCCGCCACCGACGCAGTCGCTCACCGTGTTGCCGGCAATTGTCAGCGCATTGCCCTCCGTCGACATGATGCCGACGCCGACGGAGCCGGAAACGCGGCAATCGCGAAGGCTGCCGCCCGTGCGCGTCAATGCCACGCCATGGCCGACACTGCCCTGAACTGTAAGTTCGGCGAGGTCGGCATCTTCGACGAAAGCCAACGACAGGAGGCCATCGTCCTCATCGGACAACATGCGATTGGCCCCATCGAGGACAAGCCCCTCGAGCGAGAGCGTTCGTGCCTCTTCCGCATAGAGAAAGCGGCCGCCGCCCGAGTAGACGAGACGCGTTTCCCCTGGTACGCCGACGAGGCGGGCGCGATCCGGCAGGCGGATGTTGGAGACCTCGTAGCGACCGGCCGGAATGCGGAGCGGACGGCCGGCAGCGGCGGCGCGATTGATGGCGGCCTGCAGCTCGATGCTGCGGTCCCCCGTCGGACGGGCGACCGGGCGCGTTTCGGGTAGGGCAAGGCTGCCGCGTAATGCGGGCAGATCGATGCCGAGCGTGCCGGAACGGGCCACCGCCGGCAGGGCGAGGCTCGTGATCGTCCCGAACAGGAACGCGCGGCGGTTCATGAAGGCCTCCGGCGGACAGACATGCCATCCTCCGAGCAAGCCCCGTTCCAGTCGCCGGAAGAAAGCCCCCCGCTCCGCTGACAATGGCCCGCCGGACAGAAAGCCCGCCCTCGCGATTCCTTGAGTTCCGGTCGTCTTGCTTTTGCCGCCCCTACAGTTCATCCTCTAGTGACTATAGGAGCAGGCGCAGAAAATGACGGATATGCCGATCGGTGAAATCTCCCGGCGCAGCCAGGTGAAGGTGCCCACCATTCGCTATTACGAGCAGATCGGCCTGCTGCCGACGCCGCCGCGCAGCGAGGGAAACCGCCGCCTGTACGGTGCGCGCGATCTGAGGCGCCTTTCCTTCATCCGCCACGCCCGCGACCTCGGCTTCGAGATCGACGCCATCAGGACGCTACTCACCCTGCAGGACAACCCGACCCAGCCTTGCGCGGAAGCCGACGGCATTGCCCGTCAGAAGCTCGCGGAGGTCAACGCCCGTATCGAGAGCCTGATGGCGCTAAAGGAAGAGCTGGAGGCGATGGTGGGCGGTTGCGGGCATCGCTGCGTCAGCGAATGCCGAGTGATCGAGGTATTGGCCGATCATCACAAGTGTCTGCACGCCGAGCACTGAGCGCGTCGCGGGCCATTTCCTGGCGTAAGGGCTTGCCGAAACGTCACCATCCTGCGAAACCGCTATATAATAAGCGCTAGAGACGTTTTCGCTGGGAGCCGACAATGACCTCGCCCATCATCACCGTTACGCTCAATCCGGCGATCGACCTCACGGTCACGCTCGATGATCTGACGCCCGGCAAGGTTCATCGCGCCCGCGCGGCGCAGTCCAACGTCGGCGGCAAGGGCATCAACGTTGCCGGCTGCATTGCCGATTGGGGGATTCCCGTCGTGGCAACCGGCGTTCTCGGTCGCGGCAATGACGCCACGTTCACGGACTTCTTCAAGGATAAGGGCATTCAGGACCGCTTCGTCCGCACGGCCGGCGACACCCGTACCAACATCAAGATCGCCGACGTCGTGACCGGTACCACGACGGACATCAATCTTCCCGGCCTCACCTTCGACGACGAGACCTACGACATGGTGCTCGACGTGCTGCGACGAGAGGTGGTCGAGGGCGCCTTGGTGGTGCTCGCCGGGTCGCTGCCGCTCGGCCAGCCGGCCAGCGTCTGGGCGAGGCTGACCGCCGATCTCTGCCTTCTCCGATGCCGTGTCGTGCTCGACACTTCGGGCGCGCCGCTGGTCGCGTCCCTGGCGGCGCCGCGCGAGAGCCTGCCGTTCGCCGTCAAGCCAAACCGGCTGGAACTGGAATCCTGGGCCGGACGCCCGCTTACGGACGTGGCCGACATTGTTGCCGCCGCCCGCGACGTGCAGGCCCTCGGCATTGAACTGGTGGTCGTCTCGCGCGGTGAACAGGGTGCCATCTTCCTGCGGGGAAACACGGCGTTGTCGGCTCGCTTGCCGGTGGTCAACGCCCTGTCGACCGTGGGCGCCGGCGACGCCATGGTGGCCGGCATCGCATCCTCGCTGGCCGACAACCTCGGCCTAGAAGCGCTGGCCCGCCGCGCCGTGGCCTTCGCTACCGCCAAACTCGGCCGAATCGGCCCTCACCTCCCCTCGCCCGACGACGTGCGGCAGCTGGCCCGCCGGGTCGACGTGGCCGTTCTTGCCAGCTGATCTCCGGGGCAGTATTTTGCCCATGGAGGAAAGCACGAATATTCAGCCGAACTATCAATTGCGTTCACGATTTTTTGGCGCAACCGGCGGTCTTGACTGAACTCGCCTCTGGTAAATTGTGCTAAAGTCGTAGATATGAGCCAGTCTGTTTCGCCAGTCGCACGCGATAGGCGGGAAGGGCTCGGGACCACAGAATTCGCGAAGGAGTTCCCTTATGGCGCTGGTTTCACTGCGGCAGTTGCTCG
>Ga0206116_1000568_pt1 | contig 34324 bp, 32 predicted proteins | sample 3A1Ametagenome_FD_178000 | JGI IMG/M metagenome (GOLD analysis project Ga0206116, IMG submission 178000) | Enriched microbial communities from leaf-cutter ant dump, University of Wisconsin, Madison, United States - 3A1A | ecosystem: Environmental > Terrestrial > Nest > Insects nest > Nest dump...
GCCGCCAGCATGTCCGTCGAGGTCGAAGGCGTTGTCGAAGGCATCCCACATCGCGCCGACGTCGACGCCCGGCTCGCGAAGGCTTCCAGGAGCAGCAAATGAAGAAGAGCAGAATCCTCAACAGCTACCTCAACGCGGCGATCGCCGACCTCGGGCACGGCGACCTGATCGTCATCTCCGATGCCGGTTTTCCCATCGGCGACAATGCGAAGCGCGTCGATCTGGCGCTCGAGCAGGACGTCCCGGGCATCGTCGACATCCTCGACCTCATCATGAGCGACTTCATTTACGAGGCCTGCTACGTGGCCGAGGAGCAGAAGACCTTCAATCCGCAGCTGTTCGCCAAGGTCAGCGCCCTGTCGACCCGCTGCCCGGTGACCACCGTTCCCCACGAGAAGCTGATCGGGGAAATGCGCAGCAAGCTGAAGTACGTGATCCGCACCGGCGCGTTCGAGCCCTGGGGCAACGTCATCCTTCAGTCGGGCATCGACGCTCCCGTCTGGTTCGAGAAGCCAGGTGCGATCGCGCCCAGCTACTACGAAGACCGCGTGAACTACAGGGAACCAAAATAATGTCTTCGAGACAGCGCGTTGAAACCGCCCTCGCCCACCGGCAGCCGGACCGCACGCCCGTCGACTTCCTGGCCGTGCCCGAGATCTGGCACCAGTTGGTCGATCATTTCGGGATCGAGCCGGCGAAGCCAGGCGACGATCAGTTTTTCGACCCGGTCTGGGAAGCGGTGCTCGACAAGCTCGACGTCGATTGCCGAGTCATCTCCTTCGATCAGTTCTGCGCACCGCCGGCCAGCGCGTTCGCCCCAAAGGGGCGTCCCGAGGTCTGGAATGTCCAGAGCCGGTCGACGCCGGCCCGCATGTGGCGCTGGAAGACTGACGGTTTTGCGACCGACGTCTTCGGGCGAGGGTTCCGCGAAGTCGCCAATGCGTCCGGCGTCTATGAGGAGAACATTGCCACGCTCGCCGGTGCCAGCACGCTCGCCGAGATTCAGGCCCACACGTGGCCCGATCCCGACTGGTGGGACTTCAGCTCGGCCAAGTCGGTCGTCGAGGCGCTGAACCGCAACGGCGCCAAGCACATCCGCTTCCGCATGGGTACGGTCTTCGAACTGGCCTGGCAGATGCGGGGCATGGAGAAGTTCCTGATGGAACTCGCCGGCGAGCCGGAGATCCCCGTCTACATGATGGAGCGCATCACCGACATCACCATCGAGGTCACGAAGCGAGCCCTCGACGCCGTCGGCGACGCGGTCGACATGGTCTACTTCTACGACGACCTCGCGGCCAACGTCAGCTTGCTGATGTCGAAGAAGATGTGGCGCACCCATATCCGGCCGCGGCATGCCAGGCTGGTCGAAGTGGCCAAGAGCTACGGCAAGAAGGTGATGTATCACACCGATGGCGCCGTCCGGCCGTTGATCCCCGACCTGATCGAAATGGGTGTCGACGTGCTCAATCCGATTCAGCCGGGCGTTACCGGCATGGAAGCGGATGGCCTGAAGCGGGACTTCGGCGACCGGCTGGCCTTCCATGGCGGCGTCGACATTGTCGGTCTCCTGCCCAAGGGCAGCCCCGACGACATCCGTGCCGCCGTCAAGGACCTCACCCGCGTGCTGGGAACCGACGGTGGGTACGTGCTGGCAAGCTCGCATCACATCCAGTCCGACACCCCGCTCGCCAACGTTCTGGCGCTCTACGAGATCGCCCTGCGTTGAAGGCGCGGCGGTCCGGGGGACGGGCCCGGACCAGCCAACGCTACGGAAAGACCGCCATTATGAATCGTAACTTCTACATAGACTTGGCAAACCGCGGCCTGAAAATGCCGATGGGAACCGACATCGTCCTCAACGAGCATCCCGATCCCGAAGCCATCCGCATCGATGGCCGAAAGCTCGGCGAGGTGATGATCGAGGCGGCCAAGCGCTATCGCACACCGCTGGCCCTGCCGCAGATGAATCTCACGCTCGAGAAGGAGGCCCTGCTTGCGCTGATGGGCCTCGACGGCGGCACAGGCGAATTCCACTTCTCGGCTCCCCCGTCTGCCGAGCAGCTTGCCCGCTTCGAGGCCGGCCTGAAAGGTCCGCTTACGCCGGGCTGCGAAGCCAACATTGAGGCAATCGCCCACGTGGCTCGCTCTTCCGACCTCGTGCCGCTCGGAATGTGCATCGGCCCGTTCTCGCTGATGACCAAGCTTCTGGCCGACCCGATCATGCCGGTCACGCTGGCCGGCATGGGCAACACTGCCGCCGACAACGAGGAAGTCGCCTTGATGGAGGCGGCGCTCGACGTATCGACCCGCCTCGTTCTCGAAATCATCGAGCGCCAGATCAAGGCCGGCGCCAAGATGATCGTCATCGCCGAGCCGGCGGCCAACAAGGTGTTCTTCTCGCCCAAGCTGATCCGGCGCGGCTCCGACATCTTCGAGCGCTTCGCGCTGGCTCCCAATCGGCAAATCGCCCAGCTCCTGAAGGACAACGACGTCGAACTGTTCTTCCACTGCTGCGGCGAGCTGATCGACGAAATGGTGACGGCTTTCGCCTCCCTCGATCCGGCGATCCTGAGCCTCGGCAGCTCGCGCGTCCTGTGGCAGGACGCCGCTCTGGTGCCCAAGACCACCATTCTCTACGGCAACCTGCCCAGCAAGAAGTTCTACTCGCCGACGCTGTTCACGCGCAGCCAGGTCTCCGACAGTTCGCGGGAACTGATCGCCCGCATGCGAGAGATCGGACACCCGTTCATCCTGGGTACCGAGTGCGACGTGCTGCACGTACCGGGCTGCGAATGCACCATCAAGAGCAAGCTCGACGCCATCATGGAGGCGGTCGCGGTCTAGCGCGCCCCGATCCGGAAGAAAGAGAACTGTCCATGCAAAAGTGGTCCAAACTCTACGATGCCATCGTCGATGGAGACGACAAGACCTCCGCCAGGCTGACCAAGGAAGCGATCGATGCCGGCGAGGATCCGTCGGCCCTGATCTCGGAAACCATGGTGCCGGCGATGGCCGAAGTAGGTCGGCTGTTCGAAATCGAGGAATACTTCGTTCCCGAACTCCTGCTGGCCGGGCGCGCGATGAAGGCCGGACTCGAGCTGTTGCGTCCGATCCTCGCCGCTTCGGGCGTCGAGCCGACGGGTCGGATCGTCATCGGCACCGTCAAGGGCGACCTCCACGACATCGGCAAGAACCTCGTGGTGTCTATGATGGAGGGAGCGGGCTTCGAGGTCATCGACCTCGGCATCGACGTGCCGCCGGAGACCTTCATCGAGGCGGTCCGCGACAAGAAGCCGCAGATCGTCGGCATGTCGGCCTTGCTCACCGTAACCATGCCGGCCATCAAGACCACCATTGAGGCGATGGTCGCCGCCGGCGTGCGCGACGGCGTCAAGATCATGGTTGGCGGTGCCCCCGTGACGGAGGAGTATGCCCGAGAGGTCGGCGCGGATGCCTTTGGCGAGAACGCATCCGTGGCGGCAACCATAGCCAAACGTCTCTGCGCCGAGGCCAAAGCGGCCTGACCTGGCGCAGCCGGAGGCGCGCGTCCCCCCCAGCGCGCCTCCGGCCAGTTTCGCTGCTGCGAGGAGAATGGATGAGCAACAACGCGCCCCCGACCGATGGCACCCCTTCCTCGCGGCCCATGCGCGTTTTCGAGTCGCACTATAGCGGGCTCGATACCTGGTCGAGCCCCTTCAACTACCGCCTGCTCCGGGCGGGCCACATCGCCGCCAGCGCCGACTACCGCATCGAGCGCGAACGGGCTCCCGGCCACGAGTTCATCTTCTGCCTGGATGGCGTCGGCCATGTCCGGGTCGGCGGTACGGTCCACCGTGTCGAGCCGGGCCGGCTCGCCTGGATCCCCGTTCAGCGGCCACACGCCCATTTTGCCGATCCGGTCACGCCCTGGGAAATCCTGTGGCTGCGCATGGATGGCGCCAACCTCAACCGTCTCGAAACGGCGCTCGCGGTCGAGACCGATCCGATATTCGCCTTCACCGACGCCGGCGCCATACAGGAGCTGATGCGCGACGCCCTGCGCCAGATCAGCTCGCATTCGATGCAGGCTGCGGCAGCCACCGAACGGATCGCCGCCACGCTGGTCGAAAAACTGACCGAGAGCAGAAACTCCCACCTGCTCGACCCCGTCGAGGCCAACCACCGGGGCCTCGCTCGTCTCATGCGCGAAGTGCGTTCGCACTATACGGAGACCTGGACGGTCGATCGCTTCGCTGAGACCTGCCGTGTCAGCAAGTCCCATCTGTTCCGCCTGTTCAAATATGGCTTCGGCCAGACCCCGCACAACTGGCTGCGCGGCTACCGTCTCTCCCAGGCCAAGCGGCTGCTGGTCGAGACGGACGAGACTGTCGCCGCGGTTGCCCTCGCCGTCGGCTACGATGATCCCCTGCATTTCTCGCGCGACTTCCGAAAGAACGTCGGCGTCTCGCCCCGTCAGTTTCGCGCCCTGGAGCGCTGATCGGCAGTCCGAATGACCGCCCAAACGAATGAGAATCCTATCCATGTTTTTGAGAGAGCCCACCATCCACCGCCGCCGGAAACACCGCTAAATTCCTAAGCGAAGGACAAAACAGGAGGTTCGTTCCATGATCGATTTCACCGACAAGAAGGCCGTTGCCAAGGCGATCCAGTACACCAACGTCAGCTCGGAGCTGACGCGCGATGGCATGGCCGCCCATCTCAAGACCTGCGTCGCCTACGGCTTCCAGGCCGCCATGATCGCGCCCTGCTTCGTGTCGTTCGCCAAGAGCGTGCTGGCCGGCACCGGCGTCAAGATCGCCTCGACGGTCAACTTCCCGACCGCCAACGACACCTTGGAAATGAAGATCGCGGTGCTGCGTCTGCTGGCCAAGGAAGGCGCCGACGAGCTCGACTTCCCGCCCAATCCCGGCCTGCTGCTCGGCGGTCAGGAGAAGGAGTATTTCGAGGAGCTGCGCCAGATGGCCCACGTCGCCCACGAAGAGGGTATGGTCATCAAGTCGATGCTGGAGTTTGGCTACATCACCACCCCCGAGCTGCAGGCCAAGGCCGGCCGCTACTCGAGCGAGGCCGGTATCGACTGGGTCAAGCAGTCGAGCGGCTGGGGCAAGGGCGGCTGCGAAGCCATCGTCGAGCACGTCAAGATCCTCAAGGCCAACGTCGAACTGCCGTGCCGCGTGAAGGTGTCGGGCAAGGTCAACACCCGCGAGAAGATGCAGGCGCTGTTCGAGGCGGGCGCCGAACTGGTGGGTACCAGTTCCGGACCGGCCATCGTCGACGGCGTGGTCGGCAACCCCAACGCCTATTGATATAGGCCTTCGGATATCCCGGGCGATGCATCTCGTCTCGCATCGCCCGGGAAGCCCGATGGCCAGAGCGGCCAAAGCGGGCGCCGCCGTGAACATCGACGAGATCATGTCCCAGTTGCGTGCGATCACCTTCCAGCCATCGGGTCTTACGGCAACCATTGACGGCAGCCAGTCCATTCTGGCCATCGCCCGCCATGTGGGCTTGGCCCTCGAGTCGGCATGCGGTGGGCATGGAACCTGTCGATCCTGCGCCGTTCGCATGGAGGGGCAGGATCTGCCCGCTTCGCCTTCGCAGGAACATGGATTTACCGACGAGGAGATCGCCGCAGGTTGGCGGCGAGCCTGCAAGACCTTCCCGGCTAGCGACTGCACGGTTCACGTTCCCGAGCGCAGTAGCGTCAGGTCTGTCTCGGCCGACAAACGCGCGACCATCGACCACGTCCCCATCGAGCAGCCCATTCTCGTGCCGGCCACCGAGCGGTGCTGGCGGCGCGGAGCGGCGCTCGTCGGACCCGTGGCAGGATCTGCGCCCCTCGGGCTCGCCGTCGACCTTGGGACCACCAACCTTGCGGCAGCCGTCGTGGACATGGCGTCCGGCCAGATGTTGCGAAGCGGATCGCGGCCCAACCCGCAGGCCGTCTTCGGTGGCGACATCATCGGCCGGCTTTCCCACGCCCTCGCCGGGGACGAGCAGCGCCGACAATTGCAGGCCTACGCCGTGAGTGGCATTGCCGCACTTGCCGATGAGCTCACCGATGGCGAAACGACACGGATCGGCGAAATCGCCGTAGCCGGCAACACTGTCATGCAGCACCTGCTTTTGGGTCTCGCCATCGACGGTCTCACCAAAGTCCCGTTCACGCCGACGACCAAGGCGGTCGTCGAGCGACCGGCGGCCGATTTCGGCCTCGCCGTCGCGCCGGGCGCGCAGCTTTATTGCGCTCCGAGCATCGCCGGCTTCATCGGCGGCGACCACATCGCTGCCCTGCTCGCGGTTCTTGCCAGGCCGCCGTCCGGGACCTGGGCGCTGCTCGACATTGGCACCAACACGGAAATATCACTCCATGCCAACGGCAGACTGACGAGCGTGTCCTGCGCCTCGGGGCCGGCCTTCGAAGGGGCTGGCCTTTCCTGCGGAATGCGCGCGGCGCCGGGGGCCGTCGACCGCGCTCTCATCGACGACGAGCTCCATCTGTCAACCATCGACGGGCAACCGCCGATCGGCATCTGCGGCTCCGGCGCGTTGTCGCTGGTCGCCGCGCTCCGGCGTTCCGGGATCGTCAATGCGCGCGGGCGGCTCGACAAGGATCGGCTGCGCGTCCGCGAGCAGAGCGGGAAACGTGAGTTCATTCTGACGGACGAGCATGCCAACGCTCCCCTCGTCTTCACGCAAACCGACATCCGCTCCATCCAGCTCGCCAAGGGGGCCATCCGCACCGGCCTCGACCTTCTGCTGGCCGATGCCGGGCTATCCAGCGGGGATCTCGACCGCATTCTTGTCGCCGGCGCCTTCGGGAACTTCATCGATATCGACGATGCGATCACCGTCGGCCTGCTGCCCGACGTACCGCGCGAGGCCGTCGAGCAAATCGGCAATGTCGCTAGCACCGGGGCCTGTCGGCTCGTCGCCTGCGGCGGTGCGCGGAGCCAGGCAGTCCGACTTGCGAGAGAAGTTCGCTACCTCGAACTCGCCGCGCAGCCCGATTTCGACACCATCTTCGCTTCGAACTGCCTGATGTGACGGACGATTGCCATGACACCCAAGGTCATCGCCTGCCAGGTCATGCTGAATGAGCTCCGAGCGCTGATGCCGGCCGACTGGTCGTTCGAGAGCCTGGAGATCGGCCTGCACAACCGCCCTCGCCGCCTGCACGAAGCCCTTCAGGCGGCCGTCGAAGCCGCCGACGGCAACTACGACCCGATCTATCTCGGCTACGGTCTTTGCGCGCAGGCGACCGTCGGCCTGTCGACGCGGAAATCACGGCTCGTCCTCCTGCGCACGGATGACTGCATCGGCGCTTTTCTCGGCTCGCGCCAGGCCCGCAGCGACCTTCTTGAGAGCGATCCTGGCAGCTACTTCCTGACCCGGGGCTATATCGGCGACGGCACCGGCTCGGTGTTCGACGACTATCCCCGCCTCGAAAAGCGCTTCGGCCAGGAGCGGGCGGCAGCGGTCATGCAAGAGCTGCTCGGCCACTATCGAAGGCTCGTCTATATCACCATGCCAGGGGTGGAGCCGCTGGAGAGCGATCGTCTCTACGCACGCACCCACGCGGCAAACTTCGGTCTGGACTACGTGGAGATGGAAGGCAGCCTCGCGCTTCTGAAGCAGATGGCGGACGGCGACTGGAGCGGCGACGTCCTGATGGTTCCGCCGGGCGAGTGCATCACGCTCGACATGATGATGTCGAACCAGCCGCCAAGGTGTGAACATCCTGCCGTTCGCAACGGCGCAACCGAGCCATGAGCCAGCGACTCGCTCTATAGTATAGGGCTACCCGCCTGGCTTTGGGCGGGCAGCGATCGACAAGGAGGACGACGAGACCGCTGGCTCTTCATGGATGGGGCCAGCCAGTGGACAGGGCGACTGAGGTCTTCAGTGCGCCCGCATGCTACCCAAGGTTTGAAGCGGTCCGTCGCGAGACGGGCAAAGGGAACAGCGGTGAGATCCGAGAGCGGATCGAGTCCGCGGCTACCCCCGTAACTGTGAACGACGAGTCGTTCCCAAGAAGCCACTGGTGGCGCTGCCACCGGGAAGGCGGGATCCGACGATGACTCGTGAGCCAGGAGACCTGCCGCTTCTGTCACTCCTGATCCCGATACGTGGGGTATTGGGTCACGGGTTTCCGCGTGAGTGATGACGAGAACGCCGTTCGCGACGCGGGACCGACCGATGGCTTTATGCCTGCCGATCATCAGCCCGCCCGCCGACGGCTCCGAAAAACACCGCCCTTGCGAGATCCGCGGGGGACAGGTGCGACACTTGACGGCGGAGGTATGGGCGCGTGACGACTACGAGCACAAGAAAACGATTTGAAAACGGCAACTTACGGCTACCTTTAGCCTGTCGTACGGCACCTCTTGCCGCGTTGGCGGCGGCATTGCCCTGGCAGGGCGCGCTGGCCGACGAGACGGCAGCGCATGACCTCGGCAAGGTCGTCTTCTCGGCGAACCGGACCCCGACCGAGGAAGCGGCGGTCGGATCAGCCGTGACGGTCATCGGCCGGAAGGAGATCGAGCGGAGCGGCGAAGCGACGGTGCTGGACCTGCTCGCGCGCATTCCTGGACTTGGGTTTTCCCAGGCGGGGCCGGCAGGGTCGACCACGACGATGCAGATGCGTGGCCTCGGTGCCCGCTATGTTCTGGTTCGCATCGACGGCATCGACGTCTCCGACCCGACCCAACCCCAGGCAGGGCCGAGCATCGAGAACCTTCTGCTCGGGGACGTCGAGCGGATCGAGGTTCTGCGCGGCTCCCAGTCCGCCCTTTATGGAGGAACGGCAGTCGCCGGCGTGATCGACATCACCACCCGGACCGCCGATGAAAAGGGCGTGCACCATACCGTGAACGTCGGCGGCGGAACCTACGGAACCAAATCCGTCCGCTACGGCGTTTCGGCCGCGACAGACGCCCTCGAAATGGGTGCTTCGTTCCAGCGCTTTCAGACGTCCGGCTTTTCGTCCGCCGATCGCGCCAACGGCAACACCGAAGCCGACGGCTACGGCAACAGCACGGCTTCGCTCAACGCCAGCTACCGGGCCAACGAGGCCCTGCGCCTGTTCGCGGCTGCCCGCTACACCTACCGGCGCAGCAACTACGACGACTTCTACTACGACTGGATGACCGGGTTCGGCCGCCCGGTCGACGAGACCGGCGCACTGCGGTTTCACACCATCGGACGCGAGGTCGGTGCCAGGATCGGCGCCGACTTCAGCCTGCTCGACGGCAGGCTCAAGAACACCATCGCGGTGCAGCATTACGATCTCACGCGCGAGGTCTACGATTCCAGTCCGGGGCGGTATGACGGCCGCAGGACGAAGATCGAGTATCTTGGCAATCTGGCCCTGACGGAGACGATCGGCTTGTCCGCTGGTCTTGACTACACGACGGAAGACGCCAGCACGACCGGAGGCGTCGATGCCGGCATGAACAACGCTGGCGTGTTCGCGCAAGCTTCGTGGAAGCCGATAACCGACGTCACGCTGACCGCCGCCTTGCGCGACGATCATCACTCGAGCTGGGGCGATCATCCCACCGGGCGCGTCACCGCCGCCTGGGAGGCCACCCAATCGACCAAGCTGAGGACGAGCTGGGGAACCGGCTTCCGCCCGCCGTCGCTCTACGAGCTTCACGCCCCCACCTACGGCAACGCCAACCTGAAGCCCGAGGAGAGCCGCAGCTTCGACATCGGCATCGATCAGCAGGTCTGGGACAATCGCGCCCGCCTGTCGCTGACCTACTTCAACATCGATACCGACAATCTCATCAGCTACGATACCACGACATGGGCCTACACCCAGATCGAGGGCACGTCGAAAAGTCAGGGCATCGAGTTCACCGGCCGTCTGAAGCTGCTCGACAATCTGACGCTGGACGCCGGCTACACCTTCACCGAAGCCGTCGACGCCAACGACAGCAGGCTGATGCGGGTTCCAAGACACAAGGTCACCACCGGCGCGACGCTCAAGGCGAACGACCGCACGACGTTGACGTTGCGTGGCACTTGGGTGGGTGACAGCATCGACACCGACTATTCGGTTGGCCAGATACGCCAGTTGCCCAACTACTTCCTGCTCGACGCAGGCCTGACCTGGGACTGGACTGACAATGTGTCCCTCTCGCTCACCGGCAAGAACCTGCTCGATGAGCACTACCAGACGATCTGGGGCTATGGCACGGCGGGACGCTCGGTCTATGCCGAACTGAAGGCGCGCTATTGAGAAAGGCGTCTAGATGAACGGACCCACGACGAGCCGGCGGCCAACGAAACTGCGACGGCGGCATTTTGCCGCCTGCGCCGTCCTGGCTACCCTCGTCGTCGCGATGACGGAACCCGGCCTGGCGGCGGACGGCGCGCCTGGTCGGGTCGTGTCCATCAATCTCTGTACCGATCAGCAGGCCATGGCGATCGCCGCCCCTGGGCAGCTCGCGTCGGTATCGCGCCTCGCACGCGACGCGGCCCTGTCCAACATGGCGGACGCGGCGGCGGCTCTGCCGGCCAACGATGGGCGTGCCGAGGAAGTCGTGTCTCTGGCCCCCGATCTCGTGCTGGCCGGGAGTTTCACGTCGCGGGCGACCGTCGGCATGCTGCGCCGGCTCGGAGTGCGGGTCGAGGAGTTCCCGCCGGCCAGCTCTTTCGACGACATCCGCGAGAACCTGACGCGGATGGGCCAGCTCCTCGGACGGACGGAACGGGCGGACCAGCTCGTCCGCGAGTTCGACGCCCGCCTTGCCGTCCTTGAGAGCGACAAGAGCGAGACCGCTCCAAAACCCGTCGCCGTCGTCTATCATATCGGCAACGGCACCGACGGTCGCGGAACCCTGGCCGACGAAATCCTGACGGCGGCCGGTTGGGACAATCTTGCCGCCAGATTGGGATTAGGCTCCTATGGCGCCTTGCCGCTCGAGACCCTTGTGGCCGGCAGGCCGGACCTCGTGCTGGTCGGCGGGGCCGAGGCAAGCTGGTCGACGGAGGCGCTTCCGAATGCTCGACATCCCGCCATCATGGCGGCAACCGACAATGGCGACCGCCTGATGGTGCTGCCCGACCGCTCGACCATCTGCGGGACGCCATTCGTCGTCGATGCCGTTGCGCGTCTCGTCGACGAACGTCACCGTCAGGCAGCCCACCGGAGATCCGGACCATGATGAGACGCCCGTCCTTCCCGGCGCTCGTCACGCTGCTCGCCATCCTGACGGCGGTCCTGTTCGCGAGCTCGCTGCTGGTCGGCCCGTCGGATATCGGCGTTGGCGACGCGTTCGGCGCCCTGTTCGGCAACGAGGGCGTCACAACCATGGTCATGCGGGAAATCCGCCTGCCGCGCGCCATTCTCAGCGTCAGTGTCGGCGCGACGCTCGGCCTGTCGGGCGCGGTGCTGCAGGGCTGGCTGCGCAATCCGCTGGCGGACGCGGGCGTTCTCGGCATCGGGTCGAGCGCGGCCCTCGGGGCCGTCATCGCCATCGTCAGCGGTCTCGCCTATGCGTCGCCATTGGCGCTGCCCTTGTCGGCTCTCGCTGGCGCCGGGCTCGCCGCCATACTGGTCTTTGCCCTCGCCGGACAGGGCGAGGGCGGCAACGGCCTGATCCTGGCCGGCGTCGCCGTGGCCAGCCTGACATCGGCGCTGACCGCGCTGACGCTCAATCTGTCGGCCAACCCGTTTGCCACACTGGAGATCGTGTTCTGGAGCATGGGGTCGTTGGGCGACCGTTCCCTCGACCACGTCTATCTCGCCCTGCCCTTCATGGCTGCCGGCTGGCTGCTGCTCGCCAGCGTCGGCCGCTCGCTCGACGCCATGACACTCGGTGCCGAGACCGCATCGAGCCTTGGCGTGCGCGTGGCGTGGGTTCGCGCCGTCATTCTGTTCGTGACGGCCGCCGCCGTCGGTGGCGCGACGGCCGTCACCGGGGTGGTCGGCTTCGTCGGTCTCGTGGTGCCGCACGTGCTGCGCCCCCTGGTAGGCTCCCGGCCAAGCCGTCTGATGGTTGCCAGTGCGCTGGGCGGAGCGACGCTTCTGACCATGGCGGACCTTGCCGTTCGCCTGATACTGCCCAGCCGGGACCTGAAGCTTGGGGTCGTGACGGCAATCGTCGGGGCGCCTTTCTTCTTCCGCCTCATTCTCCACGAGCGCCGGAGATCGATGCGATGAAACTGAGCGCGCATGATCTTTCCGTCCGCGTCGCAAACCGGACGATCCTGCAAGCGATCGGCCTGACGCTCGAACCCGGCGAGTTCGTCGGACTGATCGGTCCGAACGGAGCGGGCAAGTCGACCTTGCTGCGAACGCTCGCGGGGGCGGTGCCGCACGGCGGCGAGCTGACGCTCGACGACCGCCCGCTTGCCGGGTATTCCGCCCGCGAGAGAGCTCGCCGGATAGGCTATCTCGGGCAGGATCGCCATGTTGCCTGGCCGCTGACCGTCGCCGACGTCGTCGGCCTTGGCCGGATACCCTACCGCGCGCCCCTGTCCCGAGAGAGCGACGCAGACCGCCGGGCGGTTGCCCGGGCGCTGAGCGTGACGCAGATGGAAAACCTGGCCAACCGGCCCTCCGACAGGCTCTCCGGTGGCGAAGTCGCCCGCATGCTGCTTGCCCGGCTCATTGCCCAGGAAACGCCAATCCTGCTAGCCGACGAGCCGATCGCCGGGCTCGACCCCGCCCACCAACTGGCGACCGTGCAGATCTTCGCCGATATGGCGCGGGCGGGGCATACCGTCTTGGCGTCCCTCCACGACCTGACTCTGGCCGGACGCTGGTGCGATCGACTGGTTCTGTTGGACGGCGGCCGGATCGTCGTTCAAGGCGCCCCCGAGGCCGTGCTGACTCCCGAGCGTATCGCCGAGACCTACGGCGTGGAAGCGCGCTTCGATAGGGACGCCGACGGATTGATCGTCGTGCCGCTGCGCCTCGTCGGCCAGCATCGCCGGGAGGTGAGGTAGATGGACCCGACCGGCCTGCCTTTCGTCATCGACCTTCGCCGTCCGATCCTTGCCCTACGCTTTGCCGAACCGCGGCGCATGCTCAGCTGGTCGATTTCTCGGCCGGGCCTGACGGTTGCCAAGACTGTCGGCTGGCTTGAGGTCACCGACTCCGACCTGCCAATCGGGCGCGATCCGGTTGCAGTTCTTGAAGACGCCTTTGCCCGGCATGGCCTCACCGACACGGTCGGCCTCATGACGGCCTGCGATGTCAGCGCCTACGAGATCTGTCGCACGACAATCGAGAGAGCCGAAGCGATCGCCATCACGACCGTCGGGCTCGGCAACGGCGAGTTCGTCGGACGACGACGCTTTGCCATCAGTGCCGAGGACACCCCGGTTCCAGGCACGGTCAACACCTTCGTCCACGTGTCTCAGCCGCTCAGCGATGGCGCCTTGGTCGAGACGATTGCCATCGCCGCCCAGGCTCGCACCGTCGCCATTCTGCAGACGACCGAGAGCATCGGGCGTGAGGTCGTGACCGGCACGGGCTCCGACTGCATCGTGGTGGCGGCCCCTCTCGGTGGAACGACCCACTATTCCGGCTTGCATACTGCCATCGGCGAGGCCGTTGGAGCATCGGTTGTGGAGGCGACCCGGGCGGGCACGGTTCGCTGGATCGACCAATCCGCGCGATGGCTCGAGACCGAAGGCGACGCCAACCACCCGCCAGGCGCCGGGCCATGAGCGACAGCGATATCTGCCTCTCCCGCTGTTCCGAGACCACGTCGCTCACGGCACAGCCTTGGTTCCTTGCCACAGCGGTATCGCTCGGCCTGCATGCCGCCGTCTTCATGTGGATCGGCGGTGGTCACAAGCCGGTCGACATCGGACTGGATGCGAAGGTGGACGTCGTTGACGTGGAGTTCGTACTTCCCGACGAGGCAAGGGCCGTATCGCCATCCGTCACCGGCAGTCTTGCGACACCCGCCCCTCAACAGGTGACGACGGATCCACCGCCTCTGCCCACCGTCGAGCGGGCGCCAAGCGACGATCCGCCGCCAGAGCCGAAACCGGTTGCGATGGCCAATCCTCAAGAGAAAACGCCGGCTGTCATCGATCAGCCCGCCACCGTGGTGCCCGAACACGCGGAGGTCGCAGTCCCTCCCCCAAAGAGCCCTCAACCGCCCCTCGAAGCCAAGAGTGAGCTTTCACCGGTCGAGACCAGCGCACCGCCTCTTGCCCCCTCCCCCGCCGAGGTAAAGCGCCCCGACCATCCCGCCCCCACGCCTAAGCCGGTCGCTTCGGAACCCAAGCGCCCGGTGGTCGCCCCCCCGGCGGAGGATCGAAAGCCGGCACCCGTCCGCCGCCCCAAGCCAGGCGCAACGGCGAAAGCGGGGCAAGCCGGATCGGCCAAACCCGCCGACCAAGGGGCGGCGGCAGCGCCGTCGGGCAAGAATGAACCCCTGGCGCTCTACCTCGCCTCGATACGAGCCAAAATCGCGGCGCAACAGTCGGGCAGACCAAGCGCGGAGCGCGGGCGGGTGGCAGTCCGCTTCAGCGTCGCCGCCGATGGCCGGCTTGGCGATGTGGTAATTGAAAGAAGCGACGATGAGGCACTCGAAGAGGAAGCCCTGAAGATCGTCCGCCGTTCCTCGCCAGTCGCGCCGATCCCACCCTCGACCGGAAAAACATCGCTGACGATGTCGCTCATCATGGAGTTCAAGTAAGGCTACACCGATTTTACGTGCGCCTATCTGCTTGAAACAGATCCACGCTCAATGAGCTCACACGGTACGATGACGTGTGCCGGCCTATCGGCCGGCGTAGAGATAAGCTGGTTCAGACGTTCGGTTCCTTTGAAGCCCAGGTCATAATAAGGAAGAGCGGCCGTCGTCAGCTCCGGCTTGAGCGCAAGAGACAAGGTCCGGAAATCGTCAAATCCTGCGATGCTGACATCCTCTGGGATTCTCAAGCCGAGATGCAGCGCAGCAAGGTAGACCTGGATGGCCATCTCGTCATTTCCACACATGATCGCGGTCGGCCGGTTGCTGCCGGCAAGGATATCGCGTGCCGCCGAGTACACGTAGTTGGTTTCCTTGCCGACCGGCCCCTCCATACCAAGTCGCACGGTCATGTCATTTTCGGCAACTCCGGCCTCCGCCATAGTTTGACGGAATGCTTCATAGCGTTGCTCACCACCAAGAAGAATTGGGTTCAGACGGATGTAGCCGATCCGTCTATGGCCACGCGCCAACAAATATCGCGTCAGATCGCGAGACCCTTGCGTGTCGTCGGGCTCGATAGACGGCAAGTCCACACGTGAGCCGGGGTGACAGTTGATGAGAACGGTGGGAAGGTCGACATCGCCCGCCTCGGGATCGACGATGCGATGATACATCGTCACATAGAGCACGCCTTCGATCTGATGCGAGCGGAACATGTTCCAGATGTTCAGTTCCCGCTCAGGGTCGCCGCCTGTATTGGCAAGAAGGATCGTCTTGCCATTGGCAGTCGCCCAATCCTGAATGCCACGAACGATATCGCCAGAGTAAGGCGTCGTCGACACATAGTCGGTGATAATGCCGAAGGTCTGCGACCGACTGGATCGTATCATGCGAGCCGCCATGTTCGGGACATAGCCCAAATCGCGAATTGCCCGCTCGACCCGCTCGCGCATCTCCGGCGTCACATACGGCTCTCCATTCACGACGCGAGAAACCGTCTTGTTGGAAACACCCGCCGCGCGAGCGACGTCAATGATACTGACCATCAAATCCACCTCGTATTGGTTGAACCATAGTGCACGTCGCTGACAACGTCGACAGATTTATATGACGACGTCGTCAAATGCGCTTGACGACGTCGTCATAGGCCACTACGCTTCAACTCGCCCCACAAGATCCACCGCTGCGAGCCGGACCTCCAGCGCAATCTGAGGGCATGACGAGGCCGCAAGAGCGAAGCGTCGCGGTCGCGCTTTCAAAGGGAGGACGCAATGAACAAACTGCTATATGCGACCGCATTGGCTACGCTACTTGCAGCGCCGGCGTTGGCGGCCGAGCGGATCAACGTGCTCGTCGAGGGCGGTGGCGAAATGCTGCAGAAGGACGTGGCCGCGAAATTCACCGCCGAAACCGGTATTGAAGTGAATTTCACGGTCGTCCCCTATCAGGGTGTCTTCGACAAGCTCTCTGCCGAAATCGCGTCCGGTGCCTCCAGCTTCGATGTGGCGACCATAGACGTGGTATGGAACGCCAAGTTCGCCGATCACGTCGAGGATCTTTCAGATCTGTTCACCGACGACGTCCGAGCCGATTTGCCGCCGACGCTACTCGCCGACGCCAAGGTCAACGGCAAGATGATGGGCATGCCCGCCTGGGCGAACGCCGAGATCGTCTTTTATCGCAAGGACCTCTTCGAGGACCCGAAGGAGAAGGCAGATTTCCAGGCGAAATACGGCTACCCCCTCGCTCCGCCAAAAACCTGGCAGGAATGGCGAGACATGGCCAAGTTCTTCACCCGCTCGACCAAGGGTGATGGCACGATCGACTTCTGGGGTACCGATACCATCGGCACGTTCGCGGAAGAGTGGATGGCGCATGTGCTGCAGGCCGGCTCACCCGGCGTCATCCTCGACAGGGATGGCAACGTCATCATCGACAACGAGGCTCATCGCAAGGCGCTTGAGTTCTACATTGCCCCACACTGCGTCGACCGCTCCGTACCGGATAACGTCAACGAGATCGGATGGGGCGAGGCGCAGAACCTCTTCTATCAAGGCAAAACGGCCATGATGAAATTCTGGGCCCACGCCTACAAGATGACGCCTCAGGATTCCGTCGTGAACGGCAAGGTGGGCGTAGCGCCGATGCTGGCCGGCGAAGCAGGAGTGGCCGCGATTCCAGGCCCCTGGTACAACGTCGTTCCGGCCACGTCCAAGAACAAGGATGCGGCGAAGAAGTTCATCGCCTATGCCGAAGCCCACAACGCTCTGGGCATCGAAGCGCCGCTCGGTCTTGCGGCGACCAACTCGGCCTACAAGAGCTATTTTGGCAAACCGGGCTACGAGCATTTCGGGCCGCTCCTTGAAACGCTCAGCGCACCCGCCACTCAGGGACGCCCGCTCAACGAGCACTTCCAGGAGATCGTCGATGAGGCCGTCCTACCGGCGGTTCAGAAGGCTCTGACGTGCAAGGTCGATGTCGCAGAGGTTCTCGCCGAAGCCAAAAGCAACATCCAAGACATCCTGCATCCCTGACAGGCTGGGTTCAAACTGAAGACGGGGGGCTTATGCTCCCCACTTCCCACCGCAGCTGGAGATGGCGATGTCATCGGAAAACCGCTTCGTGCTTGGCATGTTGATGCCGGCCGCATTGTTCCTTGCGCTTTTGGTCGCCTACCCGATCTGCCTGCTGATCTACAATTCCCTTTTTTCGGTCAAGACGATTGCGCCCGACGTTCGCGAGTGGGTCGGCCTGGCCAACTACGTTAATGCCTTGACCTCGCCTCGCATTGCAGAGAGTGCAGCGAGAACACTCAAGTACTCCGTGTTCGCCTTGTCATTCGAGTTTCTTTTCGGCTTCTGCGCCGCGTTGCTGTTTAGCGCGATAGCCGATAAATCGAGACTTCACCGTACCGTTTTCGCCCTCCCCCTCATGGTTCCTCCTATCGTCGCGGGGCTGCTTTGGCGCTTCCTGCTGATCGGAAACATTGGGATACTCAACTATGGTCTTGTCGCCATCGGGCTGATCCGCGACCCTGGCGATATTCAGTGGCTGTCCGACCAGGATCTGGTCATCTACTCGGTTGCCTTCGCCGATATCTGGCTGACAACGTCCTTCGTCGCCCTCGTCTCCTATGCCGGCCTTACCAATATTCCCAAGGACCTGATCGAGGCCGCCCGAATTGATGGGGCCAATGCCATTAAACGCTTCTGGCATGTGACCCTCCCCATGATGCGTCCAGTGATCGCCGTGGTGGTGATCGTTCGTGGCGTCGATGCCGCCAAAACCTTCGACCTTATCTGGATCCAGACTCAAGGTGGCCCAGCGCACAGTTCAGAGGTGTTCTCAATGAACATCTATCAGCGAATGGTTCGCTACGGCGATCTTGGTTCAGCTTCTGCGTCAGCCACTCTTTTTCTTCTTGTCATGATCCTCCTTGCCGCTCTGGCCTACTGGAAGATCTGGAGATCAGCTCATGACTGACGTCAACCAACGCGACATCGGGAAGGCCCTGATCAACGCCGCCGCCCTCGTCCTGGTGCTGTCCTACGCGCTGCCTTACGTCTACCTGCTCATGACTTCTCTGAAGCCGGCCGCCGACGTACAGCAGATTCCACCGCGCTTCTTCCCGGCAAGCATTTCGCTCGAGAACTTTCGCGACGTGCTGTTCAACTCGACGCTGCCGCGCGCCTTTGCGAACTCCCTGATCGCGGCGGTGCTCACCACAGTCGTGTCGCTGGCCCTGGCACTGCCCGCCGCCTACGTCGCCACTCAGTACCGTCGGAAGATCACGGTGCTCTTTCTTCTGTTCGCGTTGGTGACGCGAATGGTGCCGGCCGTTTCGCTCGGCGTCCCGCTGTTCCAGTTGCTGAAAAGCCTCGGTCTTCTGGACACCGTTCCCGGTCTTGTTCTTGCCCACACGTCAACGGCGGTGCCTCTCGCCCTTCTGCTTCTCGCCGCGTTCTTCGAAGGCATTCCGAGGGATCTTGAGGAAGCGGCACGGATGGATGGTTGCACCCGTTTCCAAGCCTTCAGGAAAATCATCCTACCCGTGATGAAGAGCGGTATCGCCATAACGGCCCTGTTTTCCTTCATCGCCAGCTGGAACGAGTTCCTTTACGCGCTGCTTCTCACTTCGGAGACCTCAAAGACCGCTCCCATAGTCATCGCGGAGTACAATTCGGTCTTTGGTCTCGCCTGGGGGCCCATGACAGCCGCTGCGGTTGTCTACTCACTCCCCGTCATCGTCATTACGCTCGCTCTCCAAAAACAGATCATCGGTGGCCTTACGTTCGGCGCCGTAAAAGGGTGAAGGGAACCGCGGCCATGGCCGAGATCTCGCTCGACAAAATCAACAAAATCTACGGCGGCAACTTTCACGCGATCCACGATCTCACGTTCACGATCAGGGACGGCGAGTTCATGGTCTTCGTAGGCCCTTCAGGCTGCGGCAAGTCGACCGCTCTCAGGATGATCGCCGGCCTCGAGGCCATTTCCAGCGGCGAACTCCGCATAGGTGGGCGCATCGTCAACGACGTCGACCCCAAAGACCGGGATATTGCCATGGTGTTCCAGTCCTATGCCCTTTATCCGCACAAGACCGTGCGCGAGAACATCGCTTTTCCGCTGCTTATGGCCGGCCTTGATAAAGCGGAGATAGCCACCCGCGTCGATGCTGCCGCCCGCAGTCTCGAGCTCACGCCCTATCTCGATCGAAAGCCAGCCCACCTGTCGGGCGGACAACGTCAACGCGTGGCGATGGGGCGCGCCATCGTCCGCCAGCCGGCCGCCTTTCTGATGGATGAGCCGCTCAGCAACCTCGACGCCAAGTTGCGAGTTCAGATGCGGGCCGAAATCGCCGGCCTCCAGCGCAAGCTAAAGGTCACCACGGTTTACGTCACCCACGACCAGGTCGAGGCCATGACCATGGGCGACCGTGTCGCGGTCCTGAAAGGCGGGGTGTTGCAACAGGTCGACACGCCACAGAACCTGTATGCGCGTCCGGTGAACATGTTCGTCGCGGCCTTCATCGGCTCCCCGTCGATGAACCTTTATGAGGCGACGCTCGATGGCGCCAACCTCCGGCTTGGCGGCAATACGATCCAGATCCCCGAAATCGTGTTTGAACAACGCCCCTCACTGAGAGGCGCTGTCCGCCGGCACGTCGTCGTCGGCATTCGACCCGAGCATATGAATGATGCGACGCTGCTTCCTGCCTCGGCTGAAATAACCGCACGGGTAAAGCTCGTTGAGGCGTTGGGCGCGGAAGCGATGGTGCATCTTGTTGTCGACGCACCCTGGGTCGACGCGGGCGACCCGGATGCCACAGGTGATATTGCGATTGAGCGCACGGCCGTCGCCCGGTTCTCTCCGAAAAGCTCGGTCCGCGCCGATGACATCGCGCGAGTTTCGATTGCCGCCGAGGAACTACACTTCTTCGACCCCGTAACGCGCGAGAGCCTTTGGTAGGTGCCCCTTCGGCCAATCGGAGTTGAACGAGTTCGACACCGCCCATGCGTGGTCCACGGACCGGATAACCACTTCCCCAATCTTGGGCCGGCTCGGTCGGCCTCCTTCTTCATGAGGCTCCCCGTGGCGCATGCATCTGTCGTTCTAGAACTCGGCGAGAGGCTTGAATTCTGGGCCCAAGGTCCAGGCAAAATCGTCATTCTTGTTCGTGGTCAGGTTGTCTGGCAAATGCCCGCGCTGCCCGCCGTGCCGGCATCCTATAGCTACCATCATAGAGAACCGGCCGAGACGACCGTGGAGTGGGACGACACCGTCACGGTCTACTGGGCGTACTCCTACATTCCGGAAGCCGTTGCAGACACCGGCATCACGATGTGGGATTTCACCACGGCAGGGCTTGTTCGGCGTCAAGGACCAGAGCTTGCCAGGTGGATGCAGTCGGACAAGGAGCGCCCATCGCTTCATTTCTCGCCACCGAGAAACTGGATGAACGATCCGAACGGCCTCTGCAAGATCGGCGATACTTGGCACGTCTTCTACCAGTTTCATCCCTGCGGCAACGACTGGGGCCCTGCGCATTGGGGACATGCCACCAGCAAGGATCTGTTCACCTGGCTTCATCTTCCCGTTTTCCTTGAGCCTGAACAGGAACTGTGGCGGCTGGGTGCGACAGGCGGCGCGTTTTCCGGAAGCGCCTTCGAGGACAGGCACGGAAAGCGCATGTTCTTCTACACAGAGCGTTTGCCGGCCTACGATCTGTTCACCGGCTACCGTGAGGTTCAGAAGCTAGCCATCCCCGGCCGCGACACGATCAAGGCCGAGGCCACGACGCTGATCCTAGAAGAGCGGCCGAAGGGCGTTTATCACGACTTTCGCGACCCGAAGGTTTGGTGGGACGATGCCGCCGGTGCCTATCGCATGGCGCTCGGCGCAAGCCTTGATGGCGATCCGGCGGTTCTTCTCTATGGATCCGACGATCTCTCTGCGTGGACCTATCTGGGCCCGCTCTATCGCGCTCCGAGGGAGTATGCCGAGGCCGGTGCGCGCGCCGTCGAGTGTCCCGATTTTTTCCCGCTCGACGGCAAGTGGGTACTGTTGATGGGCTTCGTCGGACTGACAGAGGCATCGACGGGTCGACACAACTTGCTCTACGCGCTGGTCGGCAGCTTCGTGAACGACACCTTCACCCCGGAGAGCGCCGATCCCCAGGTCGTGGATTTTGGGACCGACTTCTACGCCCTGCAAAGCTTTGCAACCGAAGGCAGGCAGATCGCCTTCGCTTGGCTGTTTAACTGGGAATACCGCAAAACGGCCACCTCGCCCTACTCGGGAGAGCTGTCCTTGCCGCGTCAATTCTGGCTCGACGACCGCAACCGGCTTTCCATGAGAGTTGTCGAGGAGTTTGAAGCCGCGGTCCGGAGGGAAATACTGACGCCCGCCCAGGACGACAGCTATGCGATCGGAAGCTATCCGTTCGAAGCACGTCTATCCGGCTCGCTTGAGGGAACGTCCATCACGGCATCGGAGGCCGGTCGCCTTTCGTTCGAACTGACCGTTCGCGACGGCATGATTTCGGTCCGCCTCGAACAGGACGATGGATCTATCCGCTACGCTGCCCGCCTCGATACGGCCGATGATGTCAGGGTCATCTACGATACCGGTATCGTAGAGATCTTCGCCGACGGCGGCAGGATCTGCGGCACGCGCCGCAGCTATGCCAATACGTCTCCCGATCACCTTCGAATCTCCTCTCAGGCGGAGGAGGCGGTGAGCGCCCTTCACTTCGGGGAACCGCTGTTTGGTTCCTGATCGGTGCCAAAGCAATCCGAGCCCACAGGAGCGAGACCATGCTGCTATCTTGCGGCGATGCCCTGATCGATTTTGTGCCCGTCAAAGCCGATGACGGCAGGGACGCCTATGTTCCGGCCGTTGGCGGCTCCTGCCTCAACATCGCCGTGGCGATGTCTCGCCTCGGGGCTCCGGCAGGTTTCGTTGGCGGCATTTCGACCGACATGTTCGGGACGATGGTGGCCGATCACCTCACCGCCTCCAGCGTGTCGCTCCGCTATGCGCGGCAGTCCGACAATGAGACGACGTTGGCGTTTGTTCGCTTCATAAATGGCGAGCCGCATTATGCTTTCTATGACGAGGCAACGTCGGCGCAACTCTGGACTTACGATCCCGCCTTGTTCTCGTTCGACGAGATCGAAGTCGTTCACGTTGGCTCGACGACCTTGATCAACGAGCCCGCCGCCACCGAGTATCTCAAGATGTTCCGTGACGCCAAGGGCAAGACAACGCTGTCTTTTGACCCCAACTGCCGGCCCTCCCTCATTCGGAACAAGGTAGAGTATCTCGCTCGCATGGCGGAGTTCATTGCCGTCGCCGATATCGTCCGCATGTCGGATCTGGACTTCGATTTTCTCTTCGGCGGCGACGACTTCCAGAGCAAAGCCGATGAAGCGCTGGCTGGAGGGGTTGCGCTGTTCGTCGTCACGCGCGGTGGCGATGGTGTCATCGCGTGGCATGCGACGGCAGGCCAGGTCGAGGTTCCGGCCCCAGTCATCCAAGTGGTCGATACCATAGGTGCGGGCGACACATTCCAAGGCTCGCTTCTGGTGGCGCTCAGAGAGGCAGGGCGGATCGAGCGGCCAGCGCTGGAGGTTATTAGCCGCGACGAGCTCGCGGCGGCTCTCGCCTTCGGTACGCGCTGCGCCGCCATAACCTGCTCGCGCGCAGGCGCCAACCCACCCTGGAAGTTGGACGTCTCCAAGAGACAGGGCCGCTGACCGCTGCGGGCAGCGTGTGCCTGAAGACGCCCGACATCTCGCCGCCGCTCCCAGACGGCAAGGAAAAATCTTAAGGAAGTACCGAAATGGCGAATGGAAATTACTATGATGTGACCAAGTGGCCGGAGGGAAATCCTTCAGAGGATATCGGGGCGGTCATTAACAGCATCATTGCGGACATCAAAAACAGGCAGGCGAACGCAGATCTAGATGATGGCGGAAAGCCTGGGGCGGCGATCTACATTCCGCCGGGAGATTATCGCCTTGTCAGTCAAGTCGTCGTCGACATCAGCTACTTGAAACTCATGGGCTCCGGACATGGGTTCACGTCCTCCAGCATTCGCTTCAACACCCCTTCACATGAGCTGGCACGCTGGCACGAAGTCTGGCCAGGGGGCAGTCGCATCCTCGTAGACATCCCGGAAGGGACGGCGGGCGATATGGCTGGCAGGGCTGCTTTTCTCATCAAGCGCGACGGAAATCCTCGCATCAGTTCCGTCGAGTTTGCGGATTTCTGTATCGACGGTCTGCATTTCACCGGGGATGCCTCGGAGAGCGGCGATGCAGAAAACTCCTATAAAAACGGCAAGACAGGCATCTATGTCGCCAGCGCCAATGACTCGTTCCGAATGACCGGCATGGGTCTCATATACTTGGAGCATGGAATCGTCGCCTATGACGCGGACGCACTGACGATCGACAACAACTTCATCGCAGAATGTGGGAACTGCGTCGAGTTAAGAGGGATGGGGCAAGCCTCAAAGATCTCGAACAATTTGATCGGCGCTGGATACAACGGGCACTCAATATATGCCGAGAATTACGGCGGGATTCTCGTATCGGCAAATAACGTGTTCCCGCGTGGGGCGAGCAGCGTTCATTTCTGCAATGTGGCTCGCTCATCGATCACGGGGAACCGACTTCACTCCTTTTATCCGGGAATGCTGGTTTTCTCAGGAAATTGCTCCGAAAACCTGGTGTCTTCGAACCATTTCTTGCGGGACAGGGAGCCTTGGGCACCCATGACGCCCTATGACAACGGCCTGCATGACCAGTTCGGCCTTCTGCACATAAACGGCAACAACAACTCGGTCATCGCCAACCATATTTCGGAATCGATCGATAGCAAGTTCCTAAAGCCGCCTGCCGTAAAGCCGGTCATAATCCGTGTCGTCTCGGGCAGAGGCAATTACATTGCAAATAATCACGTTGTGGCCACGACCGAAACGTCAGAGATAAATGATGCGCCTAACAGTGCCTGCTTCTCGACACAAGTGGGCGCCCTGCTCTCAACCGAAAATCTGGCCCCACTCGACGTGATAGCAGTCATGATAGAGGAAGATGCGGTTCAAAACGTCATACTCGACTCGGGAACCGACCCACAAGTTTCGATCAACAGAACAGCGAATGCGTTTCGAGCAACTCCGTCGCCAGGGAGGTGATCGAATAGCACTTTCGCGAGCACCTCTTTCTTTTATACGTTCCCCAGATCGGGGCACCACCTCCAAAGACAAAACCCCGGCACGGCTTTGCGGCACCGGGGTTCTTTCGTGTCTGCCGCTTGTCGATCATCATACCAACGAGAAGGCTAACCGTCGCTCTTAGCCGCTTGTTTTGAAGTTGTCCGAGTCTCCGGGCTTACTGTCTGAGCAGTTGGGCCGACTCCCCCCCGCCACGAGATCGAGATCCTTGTCCGATAACTCCTGACCGGCCGCGAGCTCCTCGAGTCCAGCGGCCAGCTCTGCTTGCGAAAAGCTGAATCCTTCGCGAGCCCCGAGGGCGACCAGAGCCTCAGGCCCCTGCTGAAGTGCAGAGGTGGCTTCGGCGTCCAGCTTCTGGCTCATCCGAACCTTCTCGTAAAACTGTTCCAAATCCTTCATGCTCATCGTGTTCTTACCTTCAGTTTTGACTGACGACATCGCCCGCCGTCCATGGCTATGACGCCGCTGGCCTCAAGCGTGGCAGTGGAGCTTTCGCGGAAGCAACGATCGCAACTACCAGGCGCGCCGCTCTCCACCGGCTTTGAGACCGGGCCTGGTCACTTCGCTGTTTGTGCCGCCCGCAACGAGATCAAGATCCTTGTCCGACAACTCTTGGCCACCGGTGAGCTTCTCAAGCCCGGCAGCGAGCTCGTCCTGCGAGAAGCTGAACCCCTCGCGGGCGCCGAGGGCAACCAAAGCCTCTGGCCCGAGCTGAAGTGCAGAGGTGGCTTCCGCATCCAGCTTCTTGCTCGTCCGAACCTTGTCGTAAAACTGCTCCAAATCCATCATGCTCATGGTGTTCTTCCCTTCAGTTTATGTTTTCACCTGACCGGCCACGAGTGGCTACGGCCTTGTCTTCATCGATCTCATTACGAATCTTCAACGCCACCGGCAGCGCTAAATTGCGCCACATATTGCCGCATCCAATAAAAATATTATGATTTATCCCTTGCGCACCAATAAAAAATCATGCCTCAAACTCACGAATAGAAATTATTACGATAATAAACCCTAATTATACACGAAATCAAACATTTCTCTATTTACTATTCAAATCGGGCAGTGAGATACCAACATTCAGGATTGTGTCGACACGCTCAGCAATAGCGGCAAACCGACGCCGGGTAAGCGCGACCATGCGAGGCCGGTTCTCGTGGCTGGTGTAGTAGACCGCGATGGAATCTCGGCCGAGCAGCGCCATCTGCTTCGCGTAGCAGTGATAGTAGGCGCCGACCATGATCCCGCTCTGCCGGTGGAGCGGATCGATGTAGGCCTCGAGATAGCGGATTGCCGGCTCGTTCGTGGCGCCGTCCAGAAGAGGGCGATGCGTTTCGGCCGCGACCAGCCATCCGACAAGCCGGCCATCACGGCGAATGACAATGCTGAAGTCTCGCGCCAATTGCTCGCTCTGGTGAATAGGACCGAGCATGTCCGCCGCCTCGGGGTCGGCGAGATAGCGTTCCACGGCCGCGACATCGGTGGTCGTGAACTCGAGCGGGTCGAATGTGTATGTACGCGAGACGGCGAGACGATCGGTCACGCTCGGCCAGGAGCGGCCCGCCTCCACCATCCTGCCGACCCGGCCGACGACCACCAAGCCGGTTGCGCGCGGAGCCGTCCAACCGGCATCGGCCAGCAGCGCCTCCAGCCCCTTCCGCCCGGACATCTCCTCAACATAACTGGCAACACAAGCGGAGGCGCCGCGTGCGAAGGCCTCCGTCTGCCAGGCGTCAAGAAGTCGCCGGCCGAGCCCCCGCCTGCGAAAGGTCGGCGTCACCACGATCGAGGTCAGCGTGGCTCGCGACTTACCAGGCTGCAGAAAGCCGATGGCCAAACCGACCGGACGGGCACTGACCACGAGTCCGACGGCGATGACATCATCCGGAACCGGACTGAGCCAGTTTCCGATCTGCCCGAAGGTGAGCGAGGAAAACAACCGGGCATTGCCCTTGAGGACCGGAAAGGACGCTGCCTGGGGCATCGTCGCCTGCTCCGCCACTCGGCCGGCAGCCCATCCTGTGTGTGAAACCGCTTGCATTCCACGCCCTTGGTCGCGCGTTTCTGCAGCCTATGTGACTGTACTGATGCGCAAAATAAAGCGCTGCCCGGACCCTTGGGACGATATCGGTGAAGTTTGGGATAGGACGGCGGCGGAACATGCGTGTCCCAAGAAAGGGGGGCGGCGCCCCTTCGCCGGCATCAGCCCTTTCCCGAAATGCAGCCAGCGCGGATGCGATAGATGATCGCCTTGTCGGTTTCCGACAGGGCCTCGGACAAGGCACGGTCCTCGTCTATGCCTGCAAATGGAATCGCCATGTCGTTCATAAAAATGCGCTCACAGAATTTGGCGCCTGACGCGGCGGCGGCGAGGACGCCCTTCCAGCAGGAAGCGTACAGGTCGGTTCCGCAATAGGAACCAAAATCAGACAGCGAAAAGCCGTCAATGGCGCCGACGTCGAGTGCGCCAAGATCGGCAAGGCCACCTTCGACGACCCTAAGTCGCGATAGTCGGTCTCGAATCCTCTGGTAGTTTTCTGGCCTCAGATGAACGGGAAGCGCGCCGCTCGCCTGGTGAGAACCGCGAAAAATCAGCATCGCGAAATCGCTATCGCGGAACAGGAAGGAGCGAGACGCCCGCTGGAAATCGGATGCCAGCCGTCTGGCTACATCTCGAGGTGGCGGAAGAAAAGCGCCGCCGGGCTCCCGCACGATCCATCGCCAGATCCAGTCGCGGCCGATCAACTCGATGACGGCGCGGAGTCGGTTGTCGCCGAATTTCTGCTCCCACAGCCCCGCCTGTTGCTCGACATCCGGAGCGGCAACCAGTGCGTCGAGTGCCTTGCCGCGGAAGAGCCTCAGAAACCGCGCATTCCAGCGCAGAAGCCTTTCCCACTTCCCGCCGTACCAGACACCCGCTTCAACGAGGGCGCGGTGGCGCTCCCAATAGGTCCGCACGGTGGGGGAAAGGCGGTCGCCGAGCCGATCATACGCAGCGCCTCGGGTCGTGCTTGGCAGTAGGCCGAGAAATGCCAGGAACTCATCGCGCTCGAAGGTTTCAATGGCCGCGACCTTCAGCGCCAACAGGGCGTTCTGCACCGGATTCACGTCGAGCGCGATAATCTCCTCGGCATCGGACATCAGCAGATCCAGAGGCCTGGTACCCGAGCCGGTCAGGCACAGAATGCGCCCCGCCCCGGCAAGAGCGGCGAGTTCGGTTTCGCCATCTTCATTCGACGACGAGAAGTTGAGATTCTGAAAGAAATCCATTGAATCTCCTATCGATCCGATTGCGCGCGACATAGGCGCGGCCTGTCTTTGCTGGCGGGGTCTCGTGTCGGACAGGAAGCGCTCAAGAAGAGCGGTACGGGCCCTCTCACCTTGCTCGCCCCAGAATGAACGTTGTTCAAATTACTGTTGAACGATGTTCATGTCAATGTTATATGGTTTTGAACGACGTTCACAATGCAGGACCGTCCTAACATGGAGCTTGGATCACTATTGCTACCGGAGAGATGGCCGCCGTCGACGCACTGCCTACGAAGACCGCTCAGGCTCAGTCGAGGTCCTCTCGGCTATGGCACGGTCGAGTCTGCCTTTTCAGCCGATTGTCGGCGCACCGCCCGCTAGAAATCGTCTGTTCGTATCTGAGAATCGGCCTTCCTTGTTTTCCGACTGACGATACGAATGCATTGAAACGACTGCCGAGCAAACCGATCGCGCGATGCCCCGTCGTCGACCGATCGCCTCGGACATTTGGGCCCCTCGCCTGGGGTGATCCTTTGGAGGACAAAGCCAATGACCGCGATCAGAGGCATGGCGATTCTGGGAACCGGCGCGGCTCTGCCGCGCGGCAAGGTGACAGCAGGAGAAGTCGATGCCCGCGTAGGCAAGTGGGCCGGCTGGACGAAGCAGCGCATCGGTGTGATCGACCGCTATTTCTGCGAGGACGAAAGCCAGATCGACTTGGCCGCCGCCGCCGCGAACCAGGCCTTGGCCGCCGCCGGATGCCTCTCCGAGGAGATCGACGTGGTCGTCGCTGCCGCCGCCGTGCCCTACCAGCCGATCCCGGCGACCGCTCCGCTGATCCAGCGTCGTCTCGGCATCCCCGAGGGGCAGTGCGCGGCCTTCGACGTCAACTCCACCTGCCTCAGCTTCGTCACCGCTCTCGACATGCTGGCCTCCCACATCGCCCTCGGAAGATATCGCCGGGGCCTGATCGTGTCGGCCGAAGTCGCCTCGCGTGGTCTGCCGTGGAACGACCATCCCGAGGTTGCGGCGCTGTTCGGCGACGGCGCCGCCGCCGCCGTCGTGGGGACAGGCGCAGGAAATCAGGGGATCGTCGCCGCGCGGCTGGAGACCTATCCCTCAGGTTATGAGGATTGCGAGCTTGCTGCGGGCGGCACGCGCTTCGACTTCAACCGGCAGCGGACGGAGTTTGCCAGTCACTCCCTGTTTCGCATGGACGGCAAGGCGCTGTTCCGCCGGACGCTGGAACAATTCGACGGCTTTCTCGATCGTCTGCTCGGCGACAGCGGCTGGACCCGCGAGGATGTCGACGTGGTGGTCCCTCATCAGGCAAGCCCCGGAGCCCTGCACCATCTGATAAGGCGATGCGGTTTCCGCCGGGAGCAGATCATCGACATCATTGCCCGGCAGGGCAACCAGATCGCGGCGTCGTTGCCCTCCGCCCTTCACGAGGCCCGTGTCGCCGGGCACCTGCGTTCGGGCGCGAAGGCCCTTCTTCTTGGAACGTCCGCCGGCATTTCCCTCGGCGGCCTCGCCCTGATCGCGTGAGGTCGAGATGCGCGCCATCGTCACCGGAGCAACCGGATTCCTTGGGGCGAGACTTGCCCTCCGGCTCAAGACGGAGGGCTGGGAGGTCGCCGGCATCGGCCGCAATCCCGAACGCGGACGGTGGCTGACCGAAAACGGCATCGGCTTCTTTCCCCTTGACCTGACCGCGCCCGACGGCGGCGACGCCCTGCGTGCCTTCGGTTCGGCTGATCTGTTCGTCCATGCCGGCGGGTTGTCGTCGGCCTTCGGCCGGCGGCGGGATTTCCTTGCCGCCAACGTCACGGGAACGCGTACGGCACTGGCACTGGCCCGTCGTGCGAATGTCCGCCGTTTCGTCTTCATCTCGTCACCGTCGGTGTACGCCCGGTTTTGCGACCAGTTCGACCTTCCGGAAACGGCGCCATTGCCACGACCGCTGACGCCCTACGCGGACAGCAAGGCGAGAGCCGAAACGCTCGTCCTCGGCAATGCGGATCTGTCGCCGATCGTCCTGCGCCCCCGTGCCATGTACGGACAGGGCGACACGGCGCTTCTTCCCCGACTGCTGCGCGCCGCCCAAGGAGGAAGGCTGCCGCTTCTGCGCGGCGGCAACGCTCTCACCAACCTGACCCATGTCGACGACGCGGTCGAGGCGATTCTCGCCGCCGGCCGAGCCGGTCCGGAGGTCGGCGGAGAGATCTTCAACATCGCCGGTGGCGAGGTTCTGAGGCTGACCGACGTGGTCGATCGCGTGGCCGAGCGAGCAGGCCTCGACGTCTCCTGGCGACGAGTGCCATGGACCTTGGCGCTCGCCCTAGCCCGCCTGTCCGAAGCGCTGGCACGGCTCAAGCACGGCATGCCGGAGCCCGCGGTGACCGTACACGGCTTGACCGCTTTCGCCTTCAGCCAGACGCTCGACACATCGAAGGCGCGCAACATCCTGGGGGTCGCCCCGAAGGTGCTGTTCGAGGACGGCCTGGAACGGACACTCGGCGCGAGGGAAAAGAGATGAACCGCCCGATCTTTCCGGTCAGCGCAACGATCAGGACGTGGAGGTGGCTGGTGCTTGCCAGTGGCGGCTGGCGGAGGCTCGAGCTTGCCGTACGCTACGGGATCTGGGCGCGCCCTGGAACACCGCCAATCCTGATCGACACCGGCTACGGGGTTCGCAGTTGCGCTTCGCCCGAACGGTCGCTGCCGCTCAAGCTCTACGGTCGCGTCCTTCGCCCGCGTCTCAGCCCGAACGACCTGGTGGCGGCGCGCCTTGCTCGGCTCGGCTTCACGCAGGGCGATGTGCGGCTCGCCATCATCACCCACTTCCATGCCGATCACATCGATGGTCTGCAGGACCTGTCGGCCGCACGTTTCCTGGTTTCGGCCGAGGCGTGGCAGGAGGCGTCGCGTCTCGGCTGGCTGGGGCGGCTTGGCTCCGGCATCTTCGACGAGCTCATGCCGTTGGATTTCCGGTCGCGGATATCCTTCATCGAGGACCTGCCCCGGCTAACCTTGCCCTTTGGTCTCGGCGAGGGCCATGACGTCCTCGGCGACGGTTCCTTGCTCGCCCTGCCGCTCGCCGGGCATGCGCCCGGCCACTTCGGCCTTCTCTGGCCGGATCTCGATCCGCCGCTCCTCTACGGGGTCGACACCCAGTGGCTCTGGCAGGCCATCGCGGAAGACCGCGCGCCCCGTCTCGCAACACGCCTTGTCGCCCATGACAGGACGGCGGCGCGTGCGACCATGTCCCGCCTCCGCGCTTTCGCCGAGGCGGGGGGCGAAGTGGTTCTCTGCCACGATCCCTCTCCCGACCCGGCCCATTCGCCCGAGGGGAAAGCATGAAGGATCGAGGTTGGCCCGTCGCACGACTGATCCGCGCATGGTGGCGAACCCGTCGCCTGGCGTCCACGCTTCACACGCGTGCCGACATTGAGCGCTGGCAGAACCGGCGGATCGCTCGATGGATGACGGAGGCACTGCCAGGGATACGCTATTATACCCGTCTCGGCGCCCGCCGGCTGGAAGATCTCCCCATCGTCGACAAGTCGGTTCTGATGGCAGATTTCGGCGCCTTCAACTGCGCGGGTATCGACGGCGAGACCGGATGGCGCATCTTCGCCGGCAAGGACCGCGCGCCGGCCGGCTTCCACGTTGGGGCCAGCACCGGCACCAGCGGCAACCGAGGGCTATATGTGATTTCCGACGCCGAGCGCTACGAATGGCTCGGCGTTCTTCTCGCCAAGGCTCTGCCTCGCTATCCCTTCGAAGGCGCCAGAATCGCCTTGGTACTGCCGCAGGTCTCGGCCCTCTACAGTGCGACCAACCGCGCACCGCGCCTGTCTCTCCGCTTCTTCGACCTCAAGGCAGGACTCGAAACGCTTGCCCCGGCAATATGCGACTGGAAACCGGACACGCTGATCGCGCCACCCAAGGTCCTGCGTTGGCTGGCCGAGCGCACCCCACCCACCGGGATCAGGCGCCTGTTCTCCGGCGCAGAGGTGCTGGATGCACCCGACCGAGCGATCATCGAGCGGGTGTTCAAGGTGCCGGTTCGCGAGATCTACATGGCCACTGAGGGGCTGCTCGGCGTCGCCTGCGAGCACGGAACCATCCATCTCCTTGAGGACGCCCTGCATTTCGAGCTTGAGCCTGTCGGAACCGATGGACTGGTCTCCCCCATCATCACCGACTCCACTCGCACCACTCAGATCATGGCGCGCTACCGGATGAACGATCTCCTGCGCCTGCGAGAGAGACCCTGCCCTTGCGGGTCTCCCTTGCGCGCCGTCGCCGAGATCGTCGGACGGGCAGACGACATCCTGTTGCTGCCCGCGATCGACGGCAGCCGGCTTGTCGAGGTCACTCCCGACGTCCTGCGCAACGTCATTCTGGATTGCGATGGGCGCATCACCGACTTCAGGGTCGTGCAGGTCGGGCCCGACCGATTGACCCTATCCCTGCCCGAGCCGTTATCGGATCTGGGTCCTGGGGTTTGCGCGGCAATCGAGGGGCTGTTCTTACAGCTCGGCATCAGGGCCATGACAGACTTCGACGTCGGCCTTCCCGCCACCGGCATCGCCAAAGTCCGGCGCATCGAACGACGCTGGCGGGCAAATGGCGGGACATGAAACGTCAGGCGCCCGCGATAGCTTCGGATTGTCGCCGGAGCCAACACGCCTTCGTCCGACATCTCCCTCGACGATAAACCGGCCGGGCGATCGCCGCCCGGCTGGCGTTTTTCACGCCGGCAGCTTGGCCCGGATGAGGCTGAGGAGAGTCTCCGTGTCCTTTGCGAAAGAACGAATGCCTTCGGCCAACTTTTCGGTGGCCATGGCATCCTCGTTCATCTGCCACCGGAAGCTTTTCTCGTCGAGCGCCAGCGGCTTGATGTTCGCCGAGGGTTGCAGGACGCCCAGCTTGCGCTCGACCGTGCCGTTGGCGGCCCGCAGGTCTTCCAGCAGATTGGGGCTGATGGTCAGGCGATCGCATCCGGCAAGGCCAAGCACCTGATCGACGCTGCGGAAGGAAGCGCCCATCACCACGGTCTTGTAGTGCATGGCCCGGAAGTAGTCGTAGATTTCTCGCACCGACCGAACGCCCGGATCATCCTCAGCCGATGTCACGATGGCACCGTGCGCCTTGTACCAGTCGGTAATGCGACCGACAAAAGGCGAGATCAGAAACACGCCGGCCGCACCGCAGAGAGCGGCCTGGACCTTGGCGAAAATCAGAGTGAGGTTGCAAGCGATGCCCTTTTCCTTGAGCGCCGCAGCCGCCTGGACACCCTCCCAAGTCGCAGCGATCTTGATGAGGATGCGCTTGGGATCGACTCCCGCCTCGCGGTAGAGGGCGATCATTCTCTCGGCACGGCGCACTGTCGCATCGGTGTCGAACGACAAGCGGGCATCGACCTCGGTCGAGACGTAGCCGGGAACGATCCGCGACAGTTCGCCGCCAAAATTGACCGCGAGCTTGTCGAGCGCCAGTTCAAGGCGCTTTTCCTGGCCGCTCTCGTGCGCAACGGCATAGGCCACGGCGTCGTCCATCAGGGCGTCATAGTCGGGTTTGCTCGCCGCCTTCAGGATGAGGCTCGGGTTGGTGGTACAGTCTTCGGCTCTGACGGCCTTGATCTGAGCGATGTCGCCACTGTCGGCCACGATAACGGTGTGCCGAGCGAGTTCGGTAAGCTTGTCTACCATGATCTCCAGTCTCTTGGCTCCCTCCGGATGGCCGGCCGGAGCATGATGAACGACCTCACTCCAACCCTGGCCGGGGAGGAGGCGGGATTGCGGTCCAAACCGAGTTCAAGACGCCGTTATGCCTGGCTGCATATTTTGTGAGTTGTCGCGCCCTGCTCCCGCGAACGGTGGACAGGATAACACCCGACACGATCAGGTCAATACGAAAATAACGTTATTATGTTATTTTTGTATCATTTATTCGGCTTTCTGGGCACCAACAGCAGGGGGAGTCAATTATTTTTCTATTTTAAATCAGCATTATAAGGCATAGACATACGTGCGGTGCCCAGCACCGCATAACGCGTTTCTATGAAAACAACAAAATTGTAACATGCAACACCGACTGCTGTCCGGCGGGATCGCCCATCATGAAGGCCCCACCAATCCAGAGACTCAAGGCAACAGGGCGCAAGACCGGCGAAGATTACCTTCGCCGGAAAATCGTGCTAAGGCATTCCAGAGCTTACAAGAAAGGTAAGACGATTTTGGATATCGATGACGAGGCGCACCGGAACGCGCGATCTTCGGCCGGCCCGACCGGCCGTCGCAAGGCTCTCCTTGAATATCTGTTGCCGGTCGGCTCGGCACAGGTCGAAGAACTCGCCGATCATTTTGCCGTCAGCCGGATGACCGTGCATCGAGATCTTAAAGTGCTTGAGGAACAGGGCATCGTTCGCCGCGTCCACGGTGGAGTGACGGTACGCTCGTCCAATCTTGCCGACAGCACCATCCTCTACCGCTCCCGCCTCGCCGACCGCGAGAAGGACGCGCTGGCACGCAGTGCCGCCGAACTCATAGAGCCCGGCCAAGCGATCATTCTTGATGACTCGACCACCGCCGTCCGCGTTGCATCTCGGCTGGTGGGCCTCCAGCCTCTCACCGTCATCACCAACAGCCTGACTGTTGTC
>Ga0206116_1000576_pt1 | contig 33791 bp, 33 predicted proteins | sample 3A1Ametagenome_FD_178000 | JGI IMG/M metagenome (GOLD analysis project Ga0206116, IMG submission 178000) | Enriched microbial communities from leaf-cutter ant dump, University of Wisconsin, Madison, United States - 3A1A | ecosystem: Environmental > Terrestrial > Nest > Insects nest > Nest dump...
CGTCACTAATTGTTAAAAAATTTGTTTAAAGACATTATGGAAAGAGAAAAAATTGTTACAATTGTTAATGATTTTCTTGTCAATGAGTTTGAAGTGGACCGCGATGATATCGTCAACGATGCCAATTTTAAGGAAACGTTGGGCTTGGACAGTTTGGATTATATCGATATGGTTGTTGTAATTGAGTCTAATTTTGGTGTAAAGTTGGGTGAAGCTGATTTTAAAAAGGTCGTTACTTTTGATGATTTTTATGATACGATAGAAACCAAAATTTCTGAAAAAGTAGCATAACTAATATTTCAAAGATATACCAATATTACTGATAATTGGTAATTCATCATGACTAAGTGGAAAGGCAAGTCCAAAGGAACGATACTCGGTTACAGGATATTTGTTTGGAGCATCAAAAATCTTGGCGTCCACAGTTCATATTTTGTGCTGTATTTTGTAGCAACTTATTACTTCTTGTTTCTTAAGAAGAGCAATCAATATATTTCATATTATTTTCGAAGGAGATTAGGTTATAGTTTTTGGAAATCAAAGCTGTCTGTTTTCAAAAGTTACTTTGTTTTTGGAAAAGTATTGATTGACAAAACGGCTATTTCTGTAGGTTTAAGAAACCGATTCACTTATGAATTCGACGGGATAGAAAATCTCAAAAGCCTTCTCAACGAGAAAAAAGGTGGTGTCTTGATCAGTGCCCATATCGGCAACTTTGAGATTGCAGAACATTTTTTTGCAGATATAGATTTTGATGCGCAGATCAACTTAGTCACAACTGATCAGGAAGTTACAGTCATCAAAGAATATCTGGACAGTATTGCGGTAAAAAGAAGTAACATCAAATTTATTTACGTCAAGGATGATATGTCCCACATTTTTGACATCAATCAGGCTTTGTCCAACAACGAATTGATTTGCTTCACAGGCGACCGCTATTTCGAAGGTTCCAAATTTCTCGAAGCAGAATTGCTAGGTAAGACTGCCAGATTTCCGGCAGGCCCTTTTCTTATTGCATCCAGATTGGGCGTTCCTGTTGTTTATGTTTATGTTATGAAAGAAAAAAATCTGCATTACCATTTATATGCAAGAGTTGCTCAGAACATTAAAAAACGGGATTCGCAGGGACTTTTAAATTCCTACACCCAAAATCTTGAATCAATGATTAAAAAATATCCGCTCCAATGGTTCAATTACTTCGACTTTTGGGACGATATTGATTAATTTTCAATATTTTTATGGCAGCTTAATCCGCCTTCCGCTCCCAATCTTTTTATTTTTTAGCAAAAAAACAAAAAGGATTTCCGCTCAAGTCGGGCTGCGAGTGATTCAACGTTTAAAGCTTATTTTTTTATTTAACATCTAAAGTCTAACATCTCACTTCTCTAGGAATTGGAAAAAGAATACGACATACTTGTTATCGGAAGCGGTTTGGGAGGTCTTGTATCTGCTCTAGTTTTGGCAAAAGAAGGTCTGAATGTGTGTGTGTTAGAAAAAAACAACCAATATGGTGGTAACCTGCAGACTTTTTCCAGAAACAAGCTGATTTTTGATACAGGTGTCCACTATTTGGGCGGACTTTCCAAAGGGCAAAATCTTAACCAATATTTCACATATCTCGGAATAATGGACGGACTGAACCTAAAAAAACTGGATGAAAACGGTTTTGATAAGATTACTTTTGATAATGACGAGATAGAATATCCGCATTCCCAAGGTTACGATAATTTTGTAGAGCAACTCTCTGCAATTTTTCCGGATGAAAAAGAAAATTTGAAAAAATACATAGAAGAGATCCAAAACGTTTGTAACGAGTTTCCCCGATACAATCTTGTTGGTGAAGGGAAATATAACGATGATATTCTTTACATCAATGCTCAGGAATTTATAGAATCTGTTACTTCTAATAAAAAACTTCAGGCTGTTTTATCCGGTTCTAATTTTTTATATGCCGGGATTGCTCATAAAACGCCACTCTATGTCCATGCATTAACAGTTAACTCCTACATTCAGAGTTCTTACAAATGCATTAATGGAGGAAGTCAGATTTCAAAACTGATCATCAAGGAACTTCGTAATCACGGGGCAGAAGTTTATAAACACTCAGAAGTTACAGAAATGATCTTCGACGACAATAATGTGCTGAAATCCGTAAAAACAAAAAATGGAAAAGAATTTTTTTCGAAAAAATTCATATCAAATATAGAAATCAGAACGACATTAGATTTAGCGGGACGGGATCGATTTAAAAAATCGTTTACCAATAGAGTTAATGACTTCGTTCCCACAAGTTCTTGTTTCAGCATTTATATTGTTTTGAAGCCTCAATCCTTCAAGCATTTTAATTACAACTATTACCATTACAAGTCAGAAGATAAGGTTTGGAACGGCTCCAGCTATTCCAGGGAAAGCTGGCCGGAGTGTTATATGCTGTCATCTTGTTCTTCAAAAGATAACCCTGATTTTGCAGAGAGTCTTACCGCTATTACCTATATGGATTATGATGAGGTCAGGGAATGGGAAAAGACTTTTAATATAGTTGCAGACAAGCATGAAAGAGGACAGGAATATGAGGATTTTAAGAAAAGAAAAGCTGAACAATTCATTGCTGAAATAGAAAAAAAATATCCTCATCTGCGATCTCATATTGTGGAGATTTATACTTCATCGCCATTATCTTACAGGGATTATATTGGTGGTTACAAAGGAAATATGTACGGCTATGTAAAAGATTCCGGCAATCCTTTGAAAACGATCATCTCCCCAAAAACCAAAATCAGTAATTTGTTCTTGACGGGACAAAGCATCAACATGCATGGAATTCTTGGTGTTACGATTGGCGCATTTGTTACATGTTCGGAAATTCTTGGAAAAGAAGTGATTGACGAAAGATTAATGAAAGTTTTAAATAAGAATTGATGAAGAGAGTTTTACTTTACCTTTTATTGATTCTCAACATCACATCCTGCGGAATAAGAAAATCTATCAAACACATTCCCGATGTAAAACAATATTCGCTTGAAATTCCGAAAGTTAACAAGATCAACGACTCTACTTTTAGTTTTAATCAGAATTATTTAACAAAAAATAAACAACAGCTTTGGGAATTGTATATTAAAGGAAATCCTTTGCAACTGGGTTACAATAACGGAGCTTTGACGCAAAATCTGATGCAGAAACAGGAAGAGATTTTCTTTTCAAAAGTAGAAGGTTTTGTACCATCGAAGTTTAAGCAAAATTTATTGCGCGGTTTTCTAAAGTGGTACAACCGGAAAATGTACCTGAACGTTCGTGAAGATTATCAGGCAGAATTATACGGTTTATCCCAATATTCATCGGATAAATATGATTTCATAGCTCCGAAATTTTTAAGAAGCATGTACTTGCACGGAGCCCATGATATTGGCCACGCAATGCAGGATTTAATGGTTGTGGGCTGTACTTCTCTCGCGGTCTGGAATGAAAATACGGAGGACGGAGATCTCCTGATCGGAAGAAATTTTGATTTTTACGTAGGCGATGATTTTTCTAAAAATAAATTGATCGAATTTGTAGAGCCGGAAGAAGGAATTCCTTACCTGTCCGTAAGCTGGCCGGGAATGATCGGTGTCGTTTCGGGAATGAATAAGGAAGGGATTACAGTAACGATCAATGCCGGAAAGTCTAAAATTCCGCTGACGGCAAAAACGCCGATTTCTCTGGTAACAAGAGAAATTTTACAATATGCAAAAAATATCGATGAAGCGATTGCCATTGCCAAAAAGCGGAAAGTTTTCGTTTCAGAATCGATTTTGGTAGGAAGCGCGAATGATAAAAATGCCGTAATTATCGAAGTCTCTCCGGATAATTTTGGAGTGTACAAAGTGGAAAATACAAGCCGTATTTTTTGTACAAACCATTTCCAGTCGGATGCTTACAAAAATGACAAGAGGAATCAGAAACACATTATAGAAAGCCATTCTGAGTACCGTTACGAAAAATTACAGGAGCTTCTACAAGAAAATAAAAAGCTCAATCCTGAGAAAATGGCAGCAATTTTAAGAGATAAATCGGGCTTGAAAGGAGAAAAGATCGGCTATGGAAATGAGAAGGCGATCAATCAATTATTGGCGCATCACGCGGTGATTTTTTCACCTCAGAAAAAACTGGTTTGGGTGTCTTCAAATCCGTATCAGTTGGGAGAATTTGTTTGCTATGATTTAAACGAAATTTTTTCGGATAAAAGATTGAAAAGCGGTGAGTTTGCAAAGTCAAATTTAAACATAGCAAAAGATCCTTTTGTAGATTCTAAAGAGTTTGAAGACTATGAAGAGTACAAATTTGCCAGCTCTGAGGTGAATCATGCAACTGATGATAAAGATGTAATGCTTAAGGATGATTTTCTGCCTCATTATCAGTCTTTGAACCCTGATTTTTGGCTGGCGTATTATCAATCCGGAAAATATTATTTTAATAAAAAAGAGTATTCCAAAGCAAAAATGGAATTTGAAAAAGCTTTGACTAAAGAGATTACAACGGTTCCTGATAAAGAAAATGTGGAGAAATATTTGAAGAAAACACTAAGGAAATTGAGGTAGTTTCAAGGTTTCGGCGGCGGCTTTGCCGCCGCCGAAACCTTGAAACCAATAACGAGAAAAATCAGCTAATCTCCGGACTTACCCGGTTCAAAAATAAAAACGTTGCAATACCTGAAATTACGGATGTTATACTTGCCAAAATAAAACTTCCGATTACATATTGAAGAAGATTATTTTTTACCAGATTAAAGTTCAGTTCCTGACTAAAAATATCACTGTTTCCACTCACAAACGGAGAACCTAAAAACAATGAAGCAGCAATAATAAAAGGAATAAACGGAGGTAAGCTTACATTGGAAGCCACAAAAGCCAACACCTTATTGAGTTTAAAAAGAACGGCTAAAGAAATTACCAATAAGGTCTGAAATCCCCAGAAAGGAGATAATCCTATGAAAACACCTAAAGCTATAGAAAAGGCTTTGTTACGGTTGGTTCCGTCGCTTTCTAAAACATCTTCTTTGATAAATCTTTTAAAGCTTTTTTTTTTGAAATTATTCACGAAATTTCGCGGAATAATATAAAGCAAGGTGATCGTTACCAAGATGGTATTGAGAATGCTGATCCTCGTAAAATCTTTAAAAGGTCTGAAATGCGAAACCCTTTCCGCCGGATCATACAGAACTTTTATCGGAACATTCTTTACATGAACATGTCTCCACGCTGTTCGTACGATAATTTCAATTTCAAATTCAAATTTCGGGGTGAAATATTTCTTGGGAATTCTGTGTAAAGGATATAATCGATAACCGGATTGCGTATCTTCAAGCTTAATTCCTGTCTCGAACCAGAACCAAAAATTAGAAAAACGGTTTCCAAAACTGCTTTTCTTCGGAATTCCGTCCTGAGACATATTTCGGTTTCCAATCAATAAAACATCTTCATTTTCATTAAGCAAAGCTTCCACAAAAACAGGAATATCATCTGGATAATGCTGTCCGTCGGAATCTATCGTTATTGCATAGTTATAACCTAATTTTTTTGCCTTTCTGAAGCCGATTTTCAAGCCGTTTCCTTTTCCTCTGTTCTCAGGTAAACTGATGACATTGATTTGAGGATACTGGCTTAAAATTTCTTTTGTAGAATCGGTGGAGCCGTCGTTAACAACAATGATATTTTTTGTGTATTCTAAAACACCGTCGATCACTCTTTTCAGAGTTTTTTCATTATTGTAAGTAGGAATTAAAACGCAGATCTTTTTTTCAGCGATTGCATTTTGTACTTCAGGCAGGGTCATTGTTTTATTTAAAGGTTGCTTTTTCGGCTTCGGTCATCGTTTTAGACTGCATAGCAAATTTTCTGATGTATGTTTTCAGTGCAGAATTTTGCTTTGAATAATTATTTAAAAGAAAAGCCTTATCATCTTTAAGACTTCCTCTGTATCCCACAATTTTAGGAATATTTTCCTGAACGCTCATTCGGATCACTCTCAGTTCGGCATTGTTCGGATTACTTTTAATAATCGCTTCAAGACTTGTTGCGCCGGATTTCACCAAAGCTTTTCTGTTGTTCTTGGTAATTTTGGCTTCCATGATCTTGGCCGCAGCTTTGTAGCCCTGAATTACAGCGTCTGATCCGGATGTTTTTTCCGCAATATTGATGAATTCTTCCGTATTTGCATTAGACGAATTTGCTTTTGAATAGCTTTCCCTCAAAGATTCAAGACCCGATTGGAAAAAAAGAATAAAAGCCGTTAAGAATGAAAAAATTAGCTTCATTTTACTGTTTTTTGGTAGTTTACTGACATTTTTAATGCAATAGTCTCGCCAAAAGACGTTGTGTTTTTTACTTTCACTTCTTCTTCGGTCTGCGTGATATCGAGTTGCAGTTTCAGATCCGGTGTTTCAAAAGGATTGATGATCGCCATAAATTTCACGTTGGATGCCGTTTTTAAAAATAGAGGCAATCCTGTGAATTCTTCAGAAAGTTCTTTTACGATCTGCATCATGCAAACTCCCGGAGTCACAGGATTTCCAGGGAAATGTCCCTTGAAAATATCATGATCTTTATTAAGGGAAATGTTGGCAATATAACTTCCGTTTTCCGCCTGTTCGTATGATTGTAAAGTATAAAAATCTGTAAGAATGGTCTGCATGTTATTCTGTTTCAGTTATTTGAAATAGTTTTATGTTGATCTTGAAATCTTTGTGTTGAAGATCAATACTATCCGCGAAGATATGTTTTTTTGCATCAAAAGTAAAATCGATTTTTTCCTTATTATTTTTCGTGTAAATGATTTGTTTCAATAAACCATTTTCTTTGTTAAAGAATAAATAATAGATTTTTTTATCAACTTTAGAAAGATAAATTTTCGAATTCTCATTTTCAAAGCTTTCAGTCACAGGATATTCTCTTTTTAAAAGCTGCTGGAAGTCGTTCTTTAAAAAGTTGATGACGATTTTTTTGTCTAAATCAGGAAGAACATAATTCAGCTTAAAATCATTATCAGAAATTTCAAAATCGATTAATTTATTTCCGAAATCTGAAGTGAGAACAACACGATGCGTCGTTTCGTTAATTTTTTTTAATATCAAAATTCCGCTGACATGATTTTTATAAATATCCATCTGACATTTATAAACATAATCTTCGTTGGAAGAAAAATATAAATTTTCAACCGTTTTTTCAACATTGGAAACAGGTTTTACATCCGTTAATCTGTAGGTTTTACACGAAACGAACAGTAAGAAAATCAGGCTATAAACTGAATTCTGAAGCAGCAATCTGCGCATTGATCTTAGTGTTTTTAAAAACAATATTCGTTGTATCTCCTGAAGCTTCCGTCATATTTACCTGCGAAACGGTGGATTGTCCTTTCGGAAAACTCAGTTCGATCTGCTTAATATATTTCAGCAATTGAGCTGATTTCGGGGTAAATTTTGCAATGTTGAAATTCGCATTTTTTAAGTAAGTCACAGAAAATTCAGGATCGTTGAACATTTGCCCGTTTGAACTTCCGACAATCAGCTTATTGATTTTTTCAAAAGTTTTGCTTTTCGCATCAACAGAAGATTTTTTCCCCTGGTCGTTGATGAAAATTTTATTATCCTTGAAAACAATGCTGTATTGATAAGGCTTCGTGTACTTCCAGCTCAGCATATTCGGAGTTTTTAAAGACATTTTCCCGTACGTTACGATGCTTTTATCCAGAAAATCCATTTTTTTGGTTTGGGTAAAATCTGCCTGTAAGGTTTTTATTTCTTTGGTTTCCGAAGAAACTTTAGTTACAAATGCTTTTGCTTCCGCTCCAGACATCGCCGTATTTTGAGCAAAAAAGAAGCTTGAAACTAATAAGAATACTCCGAGAGCAATATTTTTAATCATTGTTTAACGTTTTTAAATTTAACCACAAAAGTCACAAAAGATTATTTTTTAACTTAAATATTTAGAAATAGAGTTTACAAAAGATGAAAATCAAAGATTTTCAGGACTTATGTGTTCTTCTTACAATTTAAACTTAAAATTCTAATATGTTAAAAAGCTTTTGTCTCTTTTGTGGTTAAAATATTATCAATTGTAAAAGTTGAATAATTTTTATCCTTCAAAAATACTAATAAATCCACCAAAACATTGTACGTTTTTTCCGAAGTATCGTGAAGAAGAATGATACTTCCTTTTTTCAATCCTTTGATGACTTTTCGGTAAATTTTTTTCTCATCTTCTTTAATGGTATCGAGAGAACGGACATTCCAGCCAATGCTTTTTTTGTGAGTTTTTTTGATGGCTTTAGCAATATTCGGATTGGTAACTCCAAAAGGCGGTCGATATAAATTGGTCTTTAAGTTTCCAATTTTCAACATCACTTCATCACATTTTTCAATCTCTTCAACCATTTTTGAAGTCGATAAAAAACCGGTATTGTTGGAATGTGACAGTGTATGATTACCAATCGTATGTCCTTCTGCAATAATTCTTTGAAATGTTTCGGGATATTTTTCAATCTGCTTTCCGATACAGAAAAAGGTCGCTTTTACGTTATTTTCTTTCAACAGATCTAAAAATTTTGGTGTGAATTCTGTTGGTCCATCATCAAAAGTCAGAGCCACTTCCTTGATCTTTGTTCTTTTATGAGTGATGCTGTTAACGAAATATCCCAATTCAATATCGAAAGAACCCCAAACAACAATCGCTGAAAACAATAAAAAACAAAACAAATACACCCAAAAAGTCCCGTGAAACGCATAAATAAATACGTTACAGAAAAGATAAAATAGGATAAATGGGTAATGTTTCATCTTTATTGTTTTTGGATTTGGTTTAAAAATATCCACAATTTTATATGCGCAATGTCATTCTGAATGAAGCAAAGCGAAATGAAGAATCTAAAATATAATATAGAGATTCTTCCTTCGTCAGAATGACAAACTTGCGTTAAAAACTAAGCTTTCCCTAACAAAACCAAACTATGGTCATTTCCTCCCAAATGATTATAAAGCAAAATATTTTTAATTCCGTCTTTCTTCACAGAATTAATCATCATCACTTCCGGAATCTCCTGATTTTTAAGAATATGACAAGCCATAAACGTTGAAAAACCGCTTGCTGTATTGAATTCGCCACTCAAATGTTTATAATACAACAAAGCCGAATTTTCAAACAAATTCATTGCTTTTACATAATAAACATCCGATTTCGCATCTCCGCTGAAACCAAAAATCACAGCATCGATATCATTTTTAGACAAATTATTTTTAGCTAAAAAATCTTCAACAAACTGTTCCGTTTCTTCCAAATCTAATTGGCTATTGATCTCAATGTCTTGCAATTGAGCATAAGAATTTTCTGTTTTATCTTTTCCTAAAACAAAAAAACTTGCCCCTTCTCCCCAAATGACACCGTCTGTTGTCGAGTTCAGATAATCAGCGGGAAGATTTTCTTCTTTTTTAATGGTTTTGTTTAATGTATACAATTCCATTGTTCGGTCGGTTTGTTCGTCTGTTGAACCTACTAAAACGTTTTCCGCTTCACCATCAGTGATCTGTAATTTTGCATCTAAAAATGAAAATTCCAGAGACGAAGATGTGTTTACGTATGTGAAATTGTACGCGTGACATTGTAGACCTAACGCAATTTGTCCCGCAACCGTATTGTGTGTGGACTGAATAAAAAACGTCGGTGTCAGAAATTCTTCATTGTTATCCAATACATTTTTCAGGAATTTTTCAGAATCCTGGGAACAACCCATTCCGGTTCCAACGATAATCGCGTCAGGATTTTCGATTCCTGCTTCTTTCAAAGCATATTGTGAAGCTACGGAACTCATTTTTACGGTTTTAGACATTCTTCTGCTGGCTGCAGGCGGAATGAATTCTTTGTAATTGGGTTCGACAGCTTTTAAAACCTGAGATGAATTTTCAGGCTTAAGATTTTGGAAAAAATTTTCATTTAAAGTGTCCTGAACCGAGATGCAGGCTGCACTGTTGATGTAAACTGTACTCATGATTTCGAGAAAATTAAAGTTGAACAATTTCCTCCAAAACCAAACGAGTTGGAAAGAACGTGGTTAATATTTTTCTCTTTGAGCTCAGTCACAGGCGTTAAATCAAATTCTTCCATTTTAGTTTTAAAATTCAGATTCGGGAAAATAAGATTGTTTTGAATCGCCAACAACGAATATACCGCTTCAATTCCCGCCGCCGCTGCCAAAGTATGACCCGTAAAAGCTTTCGTAGAACTGAATTCCGGAACTTTATTCTCTCCAAAAATTCGGATCATTGCAATGCCTTCAGATAAATCATTATTTGGCGTTGCCGTTCCATGAACGTTGATATAATCGATGTTTTCTTTATCCAAACCTGAAATTTTCAATGCTTTTTCCATGGCTAAATAAGCGCCTTGTCCGTTTTCCGAAGAAGCGGTCTGGTGATGCGCATCGTTCGCATTTCCGTATCCTGAAAGATAGCCTAAGACTTTTTTATTTTCCTTTTTTACGATTTCATCAGATTCCAAAACGATGAAAGCGGCGGCTTCACCCAGATTCAGACCTTTTCTGTCATTGTCAAAAGGGGTGTTGTAAGAATCTGTCAGAATCATCAGCGTATTGAAACCATTCAACGTAAATTTTGAAAGAGAATCTGTTCCGCCAACAATCACGCGATCCAAAACACCGTTTTTAATCAATTTTGCGCCCATCATAATCGCATTGGCTGCAGACGAACAAGCCGTACTGATCGTTGAAACCATGCCTTTTAAGCCAAGATAATCTGCAATCAATAACGATGAATTTCCTGCATCATGTGCGTCAATATATTTTTGCTTTTCAGGAAAGTCTTCGTAGGTGTAGAAATATTTTTCAGTAACGTCCATTCCGCCAACGCTGGTTGAGGAAATCAGACCGGTTTTATATTTATTAATGTCTGAAATTCCGGCACTTTCCACAGCTTCTTTTGCTGCAATCATTCCTAACAAAGAGGTTCTTGTTGCATTGTTGTCTTCACTTAACTGAAGTTTTTGCACAAGTTCCTGATTAGACAATTTTATCTCGCCGGTTTTGATATTTCCGGAATGACGACTTTCAAACAAGCTAATGTCTGAAATTCCATGTTTTCCGGATTTCAGCGAACTCAAATTTTCTTCCACATTGTTCCCAATGGCGGAAATAATGCCCATTCCTGTTATGGCAATTTTTTGACCCATTTTTACAAAATGTAACAATGTACCAATATAACAGTTTACCAATTTCTAGACCGCTATATTGATACATTGGTATATTAATTTATTTCGTTCTGTTTTCTTCAATGAATTTAGCCATTGTGTCGATCGAAGAGAAAATTTCTTTTCCTTTTTTCGGATCGGCTAATTTGATTCCGTATTCTTTATCCAAAAGCACGATCAATTCCAGAGCGTCGATAGAATCCAATCCAAGACCTCCGCCGAATAACGGATCTGTATCTTTGATTTCTTCTACTGCAACGTCTTCTAAATTAAGAACTTCGATGATTTTGTGCTTTAATTCTTCTCTTAAGTTTTCCATAATTTATTCTAATAAATAACTATTTTAAAGTAATGTTTTATTTTAAAAAGTGCTTTTCTTCAATATTTTCAAGCACCTTCATCTGATGAATTGCAATTTTATTAAGCCTCTGCAAACGCTCACCTTGGCTGAAGTTTTCCTGAATAAAAATAGCATTGATGTTTTCCAGATTTGAGATACAAATCAATTGATTCATCGTAGCGTAATCCCGGATATTTCCCTTCTTTTCAGGATTTAAATCTCGCCATTGGCGTGCTGTAATTCCAAATAATGCCACATTAAGAACATCTGCCTCATTAGCATAAATAATAGAAATCTCTTTTGAAGAAACTTCTTTTGGAATGAGATTTTCCTGAATGGCATTGGTATGAATATGGTAATTTATTTTTGCCAATTCTCTTTTGGCACACCAGCCGATCTGTTTGAATTCTTCTTCTTTTAATCTTTGGAATTCTTTTATTAAATAGAGCTTAAAAGATACACTGATTGCAGAGCCGAATTCAAAAGCAATATCCTTATGAGCAAAAGTTCCGCCATACTTTCCCTTTTTTACAGTAATTCCCACTGCATTTGTTTTTTCAATCCACTCAGAAATACTGAGTGTAAAGCTAGGCAACCCGGCTTGCATTTTAAAGTGGTCAGATTTGACCACTTTAAAATTGGGATTGTTGATAAGCTCCCAAGTACTTAAAAATTCTAATGCAAAACGAGTTCTAATCCAGTTTTTGATGATATCAGCAGCACGGCTTTCACTATCTTTTGCGTTAGCCATATCGGTAAGAGAAATGAAATCTGTATTCTCTACAGATAGTATCGTGATTTCTGAATTTTCTACTTTAATTTTTGCCATTCAAATTTTTAAATTTTTTACAAAGTAAGCAAATATACAAAAGCTTTATAACTTTCCTGATAGAGTTCTACCCAGCCACACAATACTTTATCAGCCTTGCCTGACCGTAAAATCTGTGCTGCGTAATCGTTTAAAAATTGTTCATCAAATTCGTCCAAAACGAAAAAAGCATTCTCTGTCTGCATTTTATGTTTGATGCTTATTTCACCCACGCAAATATTAGGCAAAGTATATACAAAGACGGCAGGACTCGGAAAATAATTTTGCTGTGAATTGATGCTTTCCTGATATTTAAAATCAGTATCCAAACTTGATGATCTGTTAGCAAAAACCAAAGCTGTTCTGCTGTGGTCTTCGTCTTTTAAAATCATTTCAGATGCTAGAAAAGCGAGCTTGCTTAAGTTATCCATTTTATGAAATTTTGGATAATTTAATTCTAAACTTTTATAAGCTTCTTTTGCAAAATCTGAAAAATTTTCAGTTGGGGTTTCAAAAATAATGTTGTTGTTAAGAACTATTTTTGAATTTTGTATGGTGCAAATATCTGTTTTCTCCATCATTTTCATTTTAACATTTTTCCAAAACAATTGCCGCATTACACCCGCCAAAACCTGAAGCCGTTTTCAAAATATATTTGATTTCCGCAGGTTGGTTTTCTTTAATAATATTCAAAGGTTGGGAAGTTCCCGTTTCTTCAAAATTTTTAGACGGAATTAAAGTGTTTTGTAAAGCGCTTTCCATTGAAATAATACTTTCCAATAATCCTGAAGCGCCCAAACAATGTCCATAATAACCTTTCATGCTGTTTAGAGGAATATTCTGTAATCCCATTCTGTTGAAAGCAATCGCTTCCATTTCATCGTTATATATTGTTGCCGTTCCGTGTGCAGAAATAAAATCAATTTTTTCTACCGAAATATTAGCTTCTGTCATTGCATTTTTAATGCTTGCAAATAATCCGTCACCTGTTCTTGAAGGTCCGGAAATATGATTAGCATCATTAATGGCTGAATCTCCTAAAACTTTAAAACTAAATTTTTCGTTTTGATTTGGCTCTGATGTGATATAAACTGCCGCAGTTGCTTCGCCAATATTGATTCCGTCACGGTTTTTATCGTACGGTTTGCAAATGTCTGTTCCGATTGCCTGAAAAGAGTTGAATCCTGAAATCACAAACTCAGAAATTTCGTCTCCGGCAACTACAAAAGCATCTTTGTATTTTCCAGCCTGAATCATATTCTTAGCCAAAGCAATCGCCATTACTCCAGAAACACAGGCATTGGAAACAACAATCGGTTTTGTTTTAAATCCAAAAAAGTCAGCAATTTTTTGAGCTAAGTTGGAAAGGAAAACGCCTTCCGGTAAAGTTTCCTGGTTTTTTAATAAGCTGATATTCCCTTTTGTTGTCGATAAAATAAAAGCGGTTTCGTCTGAAATCTGATGTTTTTCAACTAAAGGTTTTAAACTCAACAAAAACATTTTTTCAAGCCTTGTGAATCCCGTACTGTCATTCTGAGCGGAGTCGAAGAATCTATTAAATTCTTTGTTCAGTTTTTCGGAATCAATCATAGAAGCATAAAAAGGCTCCTGATTTTCTATGATTTTATGTAAAGCTACGCCGGATTTTCCTTCCAAAAGTGCATTCCAGTTCGAAGAAACATCAAAACCTAAAGGCGTGACGCAGTTGTAATCTGTAATGTAAATTTCCTTCCTCATTATAATCCCATTTTATCTTTCCAGGCCTGAAAAAACTCAGGATTATACAAACATAAATTATTGTCAGAATCCAGGAAAACCTGAATGGTTTCTCCTGAGCAGACCAATTTATTTTCTTCGTTAAAAAGCTCGTATCTGTAAATCAACTTCGCAGAATTTGAATTCACGAAAGTGGTTACAATTTTAAAGGTTTCCCCGTATTTTAAAGGAAGAAAATGTTCACAGGTGCTTTTTACGATCGGTGTAACGTAACCTGCTTTCTGAATATCAAGATACGTCAAACCGTGCTGTCTTCCGAAAGCTTCTCTTCCGTCTTCAAAATACACGATGTAATGTCCATGCCAGACAATTCCCAACGGGTCTGTTTCGTTGAATCTTACGCGGACTTCCTCTGTACAAGTTAAATTTTCTTTAGACTGCATTTTGTTTTTTTTCGTAAAATAATGAAATAGCGACCATGGCTACATAAAATAAAAATAAGAAAGTGATTTCTTTAGCAATTCCGCCGATTCCGCTGTTTCTTAAAATAATATCATAATAGGCATTTAAGCCCCAATTCATAGGAGAGAATTTGGCGATGGTCTGCATAAATTCAGGCATTAAAAATACCGGAACCCAGATTCCGCCGACAGCCGCCAAAACGACAACCGAGGTTGCTCCAAATGGCGCAGACTGTTCCTGAGTATCGGCAACAGTTCCCAATAAAACACCAAAACCAATGGCTGCCAAACCTGAAAATAAGGTCACAACAATAAGTTGCAACATTTTTCCTGTGACGTCAAACTGTGGTAAATCCATATATGGGAAAAGGTAAATTCCTACAGCCACCATCAGTAAAAACTGGATGACACAAATGATCAAATAAGTAAATGTTTTTCCTAAAATATGGATAAAGTAAGGAGTCGGACTGATTCTCGCTCTCACGCTCGTTCCCTGGCTTTTTTCTTTAACTAAATTAATAGACAATGGCACAACAATAAAGAAAATAGCAAACAAAGCCCAAGCCGGAACGTTGTGCTGAACGGAATTCGGCATGACATCCATGTTGCCTTTTTTCGGGGTGATTTCTTTAAAGCTGATCAAATTTTTATTTTCTTCCAGGTTTTCCGTCGTTTCCAATTGATCCTGGAAAGCTTTGTAAATCTTTTTATTTTCGATCTCAAAAACCATTTTGTTTACGGCATTCATGACATTGTTTTTGAAGCCGATATTGGTTGCCGGATCGAAATATAAATGAATATCTTTCGCCTTTGAAACCGTTTTCTTCACCGCGGAAGAATCTGTTTCCAAACCAAATGAACTGACGATGGTCTGAACCTTAGAATCAATATTTGAATTAATATCTTTCGTTAAATTTTCGGGGATGACGATAGCCATTTGATAATCGCCGTCAAAAACGGCGTCCTGAGCGGATTTTTCCGTAAAATTGGTCAGCAATTCGAATGTTTTGCTGCTTTCGAGTTCCTGCTTTATGTTTTTCGAAACTTCTGACTTGTCGTTATCAATGAAAATGATTGGAATTTTTGAACCTTCCAGATTTTTAAAAGTAGAATCCTGAATCAAAGTAATCGTGATAATCAGCAATAAAGGCATCACGAAAATAATGACGATTCCTCCGATATCTCTTTTCAGCAAAAGGATTTCCTTAACGAAACTTCTCCACAATTTATACAACAACATCTCTTAATTCTTTTCCGGTTAATGAAATGAAAACATCTTCTAAGTTTTCGGCATTTGTTACTCTGTTCACCAATTCTTCAGGACTTCCCACCGCATGAATCTTTCCATGGTCGATGATGGCAATTTTTGTACAGAATTCTTCTGCTTCCGAAAGGTGATGAGATGTATAAATGATACAGGTTCCTTTTTTATTCAGCTCTAAAAGATGATCGATGATTGCTTTTTTTGATTGAACATCAACACCAACGGTTGGTTCGTCAAGGAATAAAACTTTAGGATTATGAAGGGTTCCCGCGATCAGATTGCAGCGGCGCTTCATCCCTCCGGAAAACTGTTCTACTTTTTTATCTGCGAATTTTGATAATCCCATGATTTCCAAAGATTCATCAATAGCATTTCTTAATTTTTTATGGCTTAAACCGTACAGACTTCCAAAAAACATCAGATTTTCTTTAGCAGTTAAAGTTGGATACAAAGCGTATTCCTGCGGAACAATTCCGATGATCTGTCTTAATTTAAAACCATCTTTTTGAGGAGATAATCCATTGATCTTAAAGCTTCCTGATGTAGGTTTTATTAAACCTGAAAGCATGGAAATCAATGTTGTTTTTCCCGCTCCGTTGGGCCCGAGAATTCCGTAGATTTCGTCTTTATCAATATTCAACGAAATATCATTTACAGAAAACTCTTCTGCATTTTTATATTTTTTATATAAATTTTTAATCTCAATAAAGTTCTCCATTTAGATCGCTTTTCTCAGTTTTTTATAGAAAGCTTCTTCCAGATCTGCGATATGAAGCATTGTTTTTGATAGCTGATTGTAAATATCGCTTTTCGAGTTTCTGTTTTTGTAAACTCTGGCAATATCCACCGCGAAATCTCTCCAAAGATCGCCAATAGCTGTAATTTCTTTGGAAAGTTCTCTTAACTCATCATTTTTAAGAATCACCGCAGCTTCCTGTAAGAAAGCCCCGTAAATAAATCTGAAACCACCGCCGCCGGTTCCGATTTCTTCCTGCATTCTGATCAGTTGTCCCAAATAATGATTGGTCGTTTTTGTTCCTTTTTTCGCAGCCCATTTCGGGATGCTTTTGGCTACCCATCTCATGGCTTTTACTCCAATGATAGGAACGGGAGCCAACATATTTTTACAAGTATCTTTAATTCCCTTTTTGATCGCTTCTTCCAGATTTACATTTTCGGGAATGTAAGTAGGGTAGTACATATGGCCTTTTGGCGGAAGTGCACCTTTGGCATATCTTACTTTTTCCAGTTCGGCTTCGGTAAGCGTAGTGGTGTAATCCATCACAGGATCACTGATCAGGAATTTTCCGTCTTCTTTTCCGTAAACAACCAGGTTGTGAGCGTTGAAGTGGAATTTATATTCTTCAGGAAAATAAGTAAGATTGAAAACGCCAACCTGAAGTCCTGTCGGGATATTATTTTCTAAATTTTTTTCCAGCGCTTTCTGGGCTTCTGCCGGATTAGAGAATTTAATTCTTTTAATTTTTATTCCAAGTCTTTTTGCCGCTTTGCTGAAAATCGCACCTGGCATCGGGCGATAACTGAAACCGGGAGCGAAATTCACTTTTAAAAAAGGAAGATACACAAAGAACAATCCTGAACCGATTCCGAAAATCATGGGTTCGCTGAGTTTTAACCCTTTGTTTAATAGTAAATTGGAGGCAACACCGTTTTCGCAATGTGCGGTCTGATGGTGTTCAAAGTTGATCTTCATTGTTATTTACCGTCGAAGTTTTTTAATTCGTCTACCGAAATTCCGAATGCATCGGCATATTTTTTCAGGGTAGAATCGCTGAGTTTTTTGAAAATTTTGGGTTTTGCGTGTCTTTTCACAGTCCATTGCCATTTGTCAACATAGGCCGCAAGAACCTGTAGATCCATTTTATTTAATTCCATGAAATAAATGATCGGGCTTACGATATTATTGGCAACGTTTTGTTTTGCTTCTTCAATACGCTCATGAATCAGCTCCATCGATTCTTCAAGTGCTGCTTTTTTGGCGTCCCAGCCGATGCTGTTGGCTGTGGTGTAATTATCGTTTTCGTCAGTCACATATAACACTTCGGTCATGTTGGCTGACTTCAGATTACTTTCGTCCTGAGGAAGGTCTTGTTTTTTCATTGGTTTAGTGTTTTACTTCTTGAATAAACAAATTAATTTCAGCCCGTATCAACAATTCATCATTGTTAAATGTCTCGCAGAAGATATGGCAGATGTTTTCAAACTGAGAAATCAAAGAAGCTTTTGAAATGATCTTATCACCCACTTTCGGTAATGCAAAGACTTCAATTTTCTTAATATTGGTGATGAAACCGATTACCTTTGTATTTGCATCAGGATTTTCGAAGAAGCTTTGTCCGAGAATGGATGAACAGGTCTGTGCGAGATTTTCAATCAAACCTGCTTCAACGAATTCATTATTGTGAACAAAAATGTTGTCTTGAGTAATTTTAAATGATGTGATGACTTTATCTTCCGTCAATTCCAAAATATAATCCGTCATCAGCATCGGTTCGCGATGAGGTAAAAAATTGTGGATGTTGATTAAGTTTTCAGTCTTCGGTTCCATATTTTATTTTAACCACAAAAGTCACAAAAGTTTTTGCCATTTTTATTTTTAAAAAGCTCAAAAAAAATTGTCACTTTAAAACTATTCTTCTTTTGAACTTAGATTAATTACCTTTCCTTTCTTGACTTTGTGGTTTATTTTTTATTATTTCACAATGGTTTTCATCTGCGATTTTGCAATCACTTTATCACTGATTTTTGTAATGATTTCTACCAGTGTTACGCCCATCATTTCATTAATAATGGTCACTTCCGATTTCAATACTTTTCCAATTTGAGGTAAACTTTCGGCTTCAAAAGATTTGATAGCGCCGATGTAACCAGTCGGAGATTCTTTGCCTAAAAGAAAATATTTGTAACCCGTATGCAAAGCTACACTCTGCGCCTGGTGTTCAATCAAACCAGAGGCTTGAAATGTGTTTTCATTAACAAAAATATTGTCTTCTTTAATGACAAATTCGGAAATCAAATGATTTTCCGAATATTCTACAAGCCCGCTTACCATTACAAAAGGAAACTTTTGAGGAATCAGACTTTCTATGAAGTTTTTGTCAGAATTTGGTAACAAGTTTTCCATTAACAAACTGTCAATAATGCGCAAGAATAAGCGAATCGTCCACTTTCCGGAACACAAAGAAGGATTTTTTCTCCTTTTTTCAGTTTCCCAGAATTCATCAATTGTTCTACAGCAATAAAGATGGATCCAGCACCGATATTTCCAACTTCGGAAAGATTATAGAACCATTTTTCCCAAGGAAAATCTAAGCCTACATTGGCAAATTCTTCTTTCAATCCATCTTTGAAATAACCGGAAGAGATGTGTGCTAACACGTGATCTATAGATTCCGGATCCAGCTCATGTTTGTCAAAAGAAGCTCTCAAACTCTGCGCACCTTTTACAAGGATATACTGATCCAGAATTTTTGTGTCTTGCTTCAAAGCAAAAATAGATTGCTTCAACCACTCATCAGAAGGATAATCTGCCCAGGATTTTAGACTTCCGTCTTCCTGTTTTTCACATCCGGAATACATACAAGCCTCGATCTCGTGAGCGTAAGAATAAAAATCAATCCACTCGATTCTCAATGATGTTTGGTTTTCTCTTGGTTTGTTTTCCAATAAAAATGCACCAGCACCGTCAGAAAGCATCCATCTTAAAAATTCTCTTTTGAAAGCGACAATTGGCCTCTCTTCCAATAGTTTCAGGTTTTCTGCTTCGTGGTCAAATTTGTCCGCTGTCATCCAAGAAGAAAACCGCTCAGAACCAACACAAACCGCATTGTTTTTTACACCTGCTTTTACAGAAAGAAAACCATAGTTCAGCGCGTTCATCCCGGAGTTGCAAAGTCCCATCGATGTATTGATCTCCACAGATTTGTTCATACCCAATTCACCGTGAACCATAGATGCGTGAGACGGCTGTATTTGGTCTGCAGAAGTTGTTCCGCAAGACAACAGTTCCATATCTTCTTTTTTAAAATTCTCATCAAAAAGTCCGTTAATCGCATTAGCTGTAATCTGAGCATTGGTATGAGTGGGTTGTCCATTTTTGTCAAGCGCATAATATCTGGTTTTGATCTGATTATTCCTCAAAATCAAGGCTCTTGCTTTGGAGGGTGTGTTGTTTACCAAACCAAGATAGGTTTCCATATCATCATTGGCTATCGGTTCATTTGGTAAGTATGTAGAAGATTTGGTGATATAAACGTTACTCATTTTTATTTTAAATTAATTCCTTGTAAATATTCTCTTTGTTTTTTTCTCTTAAACCATAATAATGGCGCTAATAATATATGAAATATTAAAACGATCGGAGATATAATCCAGATCGCTGCCATCAAATATACCTTAAAGAATTTTATCAGCAAAGGACGCTTTTCTTTTTTCTTGATAATCAGATTCGACCAGATGGTGAAAATTTTGTTCCCGACTTTTTCTACTCTTACCAAAAAAGGTCTTATCTCTACCGCTCCGTTTTTTACCAGATCGGGCTGAAGATTCTTTAAGCTATTTTCGCGCAAATGCCCTTCAATAATCTTACCATACTTTACAGAACCAATAATTTCTTCATTAGAAATTCCGGCTGCGGGTAAAATTCCGGATTTTTCTTTTTGTCCGGTTGTTAGCCAACGTAGGATTGTAAGTACGCTGGTGTAGTTATCGTGTCTGTCAACCAACGCGATATTTCCTACTAATTGAGCCTTCAAATCACGCAGATAGACTTTCAGTTTTTCCTGAGAAAGCATCCACATATTCCTGGTTCCAGAGATTGTAACGACTGGTGTATCTTTCAAAATATTTTCTGCATAACCACTTTTCAGGAACGAAATAATCGGAATCGAAGGCGTCAAATACCAAACCTGATATCCGAAAAGGATGAGATCAAATTTTTGATTCAGAACATCTTCCGGTGGTGGAAGGATTTCACTTGGAATCTGAAGGTAAGACTCCGGAAATGTATTGAAAAACACATCACTTGGCCATGGAAAAGGAAAATCCTTTTTAAGCTGGATGTTATAATAGGTAACACTATATTCGTCCTTTTTTTCCTCAAACGGCTGAGCTATATTCTTCACAATATCCTTCAGCTGCCCGGTTTGCGAATAGTATATGACAAGAATTTTTTTAGACATTAATAAAAATGGTTTTATACAAAACTATGATTTTTAGCCTTTATTCTGATTTTTTTTGTAAATTTTTATAGCGCCTGATTCAAATATTAAGGAATAATTCTGATTAGTGAACAATAACGCTTTTGTTTTTAACAGTATAACGGTTTCTGGTAGATCAGAGATTTTTGAAAAGCTAAAATGGTCATCAGAAATCAAAAGCACGTCAATATTTTTGTTGACATTGGAAATATTTTTGATGTAACTGATTTTTCTGGTTTTTACAATATAATTCTGTCCGGCAATTTCCCGTTTTTCTTCATTGCCGATGAAACTAAAAATTTTTCTGCTAGCATGATAAAGACTCAGTAAAACATCTTTTTGTCCATAATCATCCGCAATATGCAGAATAACGGTGTCTTTTGCAATATATTGATTCAATTCAAAATAAACCGACTTATTAGCTTCAAAATCTCGTTTGATTTCCTTTACAACTTCATTTTCTTTGTAAAGGAAACTTAAGAATAATTTCTTTCTGAAGTAGTTTTCATCTTCCAATTCAGTTCTCAATTCAGAAAATTTTTCTCTGAATAATGCATTGATTTTCTTCGTTCTTTCGGAATAATTTGTTCCAAAACTCAAATCATCCTTATTAATTCTGTCTCCGACTTTTACTGTGATTGCACCGTCATAGATGATGAAATCGCCTTTTGGCAGGACTTCTGAATTGCCGTGAATATAAACTGGAACAATGTCCAGATCAAACTGTTCCGCAAGATAAAAAGCACCTTTATGAAATCTCTTGATGTCGTTGTCATAAGAACGTTTCGCTTCCGGAAAAACCATTAGAGAATAGCCATTTTTCACTTTTTCTCTCAACTTTTCCATTCCGTTTTCAATGCCTTGAGAAACGGGATAGAAACCCAATGCTTTTACTAACTTTCCAAAAATTGGTGATTCATAAACCCAGTCATTCACAAGATAAACGATTTTGTGAGTCGTCATTGCCATTGCCAATGTGTCAAGAAACGATGTGTGATTGGCAATAATAATAGAAGGTTTGCCGAAGTCTTCGTTTGGATTTCTGATAACAGTTTTTTTAACAAAAGGATTGGTGTACAAAACAGAACCTAAGTATTTTGCAATGAATTTTTTAATGAAAATCAAGGTGTTTCCTTTCGCATTCTTCACAAAAATAGTTCCGAAAAAAGAAAAAAATAATCCACCCAAACCATAATAAAGAAATGATAAAACAGAGTGCAAAAACAGTCTGAAAGTAATTGGAGATAAACCTTTTTTCTGTCGGTTGATAATTAAAAATCTAAACCAAAACGGATATAAGGTTGAGGTAATCACAATCACGGAAAACATTCCGATTAAAGCGACTAAAGCCAAAGAATGTAAAGCAGGATGTTTTGCAAAAATCAAAGAACCGATGGATAAAATCGTTGTGAAAACTGCCAAAATAATCGAAATTCTGTATGTTGGAAGTTCATTTTTTCCTGTTGTATGTTCTTTCTGCATCGCTTTCGTGAGGAAAATACTGAAATCATCACCGACTCCGAAAACCAAAGTGCAGACAACGGTGCTGAAAATATTCAATTCCAATCCCAGGAAATAGAGAATTCCAGCAGTCACAACTCCCGTTAAAACAATGGGAAACATTGTCAGGATCGTCAATTCAAAATTTCTGAAGAAAACAATAATCGTAAGAATAATGGCTAAAAGTGAATAATTGATAAGCGTATTAAAGTCATTTTTAAGCAAACCCAAAAAGTTCTCGTTCATCTGTTGGCGGTCGATTGCCAAAGCATCGTGATTCTTTTCAACATCTTTGATGAATGCATCGCGTTTCTTTTCGTCCACTTTCACCACATTCGAGACGGTGTAAAATCCATTTTCGTTGCTTAGGAATTCTGAGATTTGAAGTGCTTTAATTTTTTCGTAATCTCTTAAACTTAAAGTGGAGTAGGATTTATTTAAATTTTCATTAAACTTATCGAAAGCAGAAGCATTGAATCCGAATTTGTTTCCATTTTGAACCAATTCAGAGATTGTCTGATTTTTTTTGTTCTGATTCCAGAACTGGTTCCATTTTTCAAACTTTTTTTGTTGGTCTTCTGTCGATAAAACAATATTTCCCAGCGAATTATAGCTCAGAATTTTTCCTTCCTGCTTTTCTTTTTCCAAAAACCGGCTCAGCTGGGAATTTCTCGCCAAAGCTTCATTTTCAGAATTTCCATAAGAAATCGTGTAAATCGATTTTGAAGTAAGGTCCGATAATTTTTCAAGTTTCGCTTCGCTGATTTTCAAATCTTTTGGAATGTAATTTAAATCACCAATGTCTTCGTTAAAACCAACGTGACGGAACCCAAAAAGACACGCAATAATCATCAAAGAACATCCGATAATCAAAGGTTTGTTCTTTTCGTAAGGGTAATTTCCGATTTTATCAATGAAATTCGTGCTAACTTGATCGGATTTTTCTTTCGGATGATACAGTTGTGGAACAATGATCAAAGCGGTAAAAGACGACAGGAAAACTGTAATCGCAGCGAAAAGCCCAAGATCTTTCAACGCTTCAGAACGGACAAAAACCAAACACAAAAATGAAACCGCCGTAGTTGCGCTGCTCAGAATAATCGGTTGCGTAATTTCCTTGTAAAGCTCTTCAATATTGTTGTTGTGCTTGTAATGCGTTAAAATATGAAGGGCATAATCGATGGTAATTCCAATTAAAATTGCTCCGACGCTGAGCGAAATTGCCGAGATTTTATCTTTAATAAAGTATAAAATCATCAGTGAAATGAAAACGGCAAAAACTGTCGGTAAAAAAACAATCAGCGGTGTAAAGAAATTTCTGAAATAATACATCAACAAAATCAACAGAACCGTCATCGAAATAATAACCGTATTCTGAATGTCTTTCTTGATTTGTTGGGCATTCGCAACCGCAATTACCGGCGAACCAAAATAGCTGATTTCAGTTTTTCCTTTGAATTCTTTGTTGAGGTTGTTTTTAATTTCATTTAACTGATTGACGAAAACTTCGTTGTTTTTCGTGTCGTTGCTTTTATTTTTAGGATCGATGAAAAGCAGGAGGTTTTTTCCGTCTTTGGTAACAATGTAATTGTCTTCCAGCTTGAAATCCTTACTGATATTTAAAGCATTGAGTTTTTTGATTCCGAGAAAAGTGATTCCGAGAGGATCTTTTTTGATGAATTCTTTGGTGACTAAACTTGTTGGCGAAACCAGCGAAACATAATTGTTCTCTACCTGTTTTGCAATACTGTCTTTATTGAGTTTTCTTTCAATTTCCTGATAATCGTTTTCATCCAGAAATAAAGGCAGATTCTGATTCACAAAATCAAAAGTTTCGGAAATTTCGTTGTCGTTTACCTTTCCCTGAACAGAACCGATGTATTGTTGTAAAGGTTCGATTTTATGTAAAAAAGTATCAGCAGTTTCTGAAAGCTGGAAATTAGCATCTTTCGATTTGCTCTCAATGATGACAATAATTTTGTCTGAAAAGTTCAATTGTTTCAGAACTTTCGCCGTCAAATCAGATTTGTCGTTTTTCGGAATAATCTGGTTGATGTCTTCTTCAAAATTAATTTTAGAAGCAAAAAAACCGCAAATGAAGAGAATCCCCAAAGCTGCCGCAATGGAAATGAGCCGGTTCTTGGCAATCAGATAATATAAAAAGATGAAAAAGCGATGCATTTTGATTTAAACTGCTGTATTCAGTTTTAAATATGGTTAAAGTTTTTTATTTCTGCGAACGTGTTCATTCTCAATATTTAAAAACAATTTTTTTTAAATTGAGTCTGCGAATTTAATGAAAAAAAGTTAATGTTTTGTTAAAAGAGGTTTTCTGAAATCAATAATATATATAAGGAATAGACAATAGAAATAATTCTTAAATCGATTGGTAATAAAAAAACTCCTACTTTTGCAAAAATTTTTTTAGAATGCCAAAAAATTTAGTCATCGTCGAGTCTCCGGCAAAAGCAAAAACGATTCAGAAATATTTAGGTAAAGATTACGAGGTCAAATCCAGCTTCGGACACATTCGTGATCTGCCTAAAAAAGGGATGGGAATTGATCTTTCCAATTTCACGCCTGATTATGAAGTTTCTGCTGATAAAAAAAAGTTAGTGGCAGAACTGAAGAGCGCTGTTAAAAGTGCGGAGATGGTCTGGCTGGCTTCCGATGAGGACCGAGAAGGAGAAGCGATTGCATGGCATCTGGCAGATGAATTAAAATTAAAACCTGAAAACAGAAAACGAATTGTTTTCCACGAGATTACCAAAAATGCGATCCTGAAAGCAATCGAAAACCCAAGAGATATTGATCAAAACCTGGTTAACGCTCAACAAGCGAGAAGAGTTCTGGATAGAATCGTTGGTTTCGAGATGTCACCGGTTCTTTGGAAAAAAGTTAAAACAGGATTGTCGGCAGGTAGAGTCCAGTCAGTTGCGGTAAGATTAATTGTAGAGAGAGAAAAAGAGATCCGTGAGTTTGTTCCAAAACCAAGTTTCAAAGTGGAAGGTATTTTCCTGAATGACGGAAAACAGGAGATCGCAGCTAAGCTGAAAAAAGATTTCGAAAAAGAATCTGAAGCCGAAAAATTCCTGGAACAATCCAAAGCTACAGAATTCAAAGTTCTGAATGTTGAGACAAAACCGGGGACACGCACAGCGTCTGCTCCTTTTACAACATCTACGTTGCAGCAGGAAGCGTCTTCCAGATTGGGTTACAATGTAACGACCACTATGCGTTTGGCGCAACGACTTTATGAAGAAGGATTCATTACTTATATGAGAACGGATTCTGTTAACCTTTCTCAGGAAGCGATCAACGGTGCAAAAGCGCAAATTATTTCAGAATACGGCGAGAACTATTCCAGGCCGAGAAATTATACAACAAAATCTTCTTCTGCACAGGAAGCGCACGAGGCGATCCGTCCGACAGATTTTTCTGTTAAGTCAATTGGAGATGCACAATTGAACAAACTGTATCAATTGATCTACAGAAGAACACTGGCGTCCCAGATGGAAAATGCAAAAATCGAAAAAACGGTGATCGAGATCGGGAATCCGAAATTACCACAGCATTTTGAAGCGCAAGGCGAAGTGATTGTTTTCGACGGATTCCTTAAGGCTTACGGCATCGTCAAAACAGAAGATGACGACGATGAAAGCAATGAAAAGCTGTTGCCAAAAGTAAAAGTTGGTGAAACTCTTGACTATAAAACAATCACAGCTACAGAAAAATTTACGAGACCGTCTGCGAGATTTACAGAAGCAGGATTGGTAAAGAAACTGGAAGAGCTGGGAATTGGTCGTCCATCGACTTATGCGCCAACAATCCAGACGATCCAGAACCGCGAGTATGTGGATAAAAGAGAAATAGAACCACAAACGAGAGAGATCATTAAGATGACATTGGGCAAATCCGGTGTCAAAAAAGAAGTTCTCGAAGAGAAGTTTGGCGGTGATAAAAATAAATTTGTTCCCACCGATATCGGTGAAGTGGTAAATGACTTTCTGACTAATAATTTTGCTGAAATTTTAGATTACGGTTTCACCGCAAGAGTAGAAGAAGGCTTTGATGAGATCGCGAGCGGTGAACAAAAGTGGAAAGAAATGATGACGGATTTCTACTCCAAATTTCACCCAAGAATTGAGGACGTCGAGGAAAATGCAGATAGAGCAACTGGAGAGAGAATCTTAGGTATTGATCCAAAGTCTGGTAAAAATGTTCATGCAAGAATCGGAAGATTCGGGCCAATGATCCAGATCGGCGAGCAGGATGATGAGGAGAAACCGACATTTGCATCACTGATGTCTAACCAGAATATTGCTACCATTACACTGGAGGAAGCTTTGGAGCTATTCAAGCTGCCTTTTGATCTTCAGGATTTTGACGGTCAGCCGGTGTCAGTGGGTGTTGGGAGATTCGGGCCTTATGTGAAATGGGGCGAGACGTTTATCAGCATCCCGAAAGGCGAAGATCCATTGTCTGTGAACCAGGAAAGAGCAGAAGAGATCATCAACGAAAAGAAAAGAGCCGATGCACCGATTGCCACTTACAAAGGTGAACCTGTAACCAAAGGAACAGGAAGATTCGGGCCGTTTATCAAATACCAAAACATCTTCGTGAATGTGCCGAAGCGTTACGACTTCGACAATCTTTCCCAGAGTGATATCAATGAACTGATTGATGCCAAGCTGGACAAAGAGGCCAACCGCTACATCCAGCAATGGGAAAAAGAAAAGATCGCTATCGAGAACGGAAGATGGGGACCATTCATCAAGTTTGGAAAAGCGAACTTCAAAATCCCGAAAAAGAAAAATGATTCTAAATATGAGGCCGACGAGCTGAAAGACATTTCTCTCGACGAAGTGAAAAAATGGATCACCGCGCAGGATCCGAAAGCTTTTGCCGAGAAAAAGAAACCGGCTGCCAAGAAAGCAACTACAACTAAAAAGCCTGCTGCCAAGAAAGCACCGGCGAAGAAGAAGTAATTAGACTTTAATAAAATAGAAAGCACAGATTTTTGGTCTGTGCTTTTTTTCGTTAAATTGGATAGCGTGGATTTATAATCCGTACTTTTTTATATCTGTCACGGATTACAAATCCGCGACATCGGTCTAATGTTTTTACTGCCAAAGTATATTCTCTATTATTTTTTTCATTCCATTACATTGGTCCGCGTTGGTAAAAAAGACGTAACCGAATTTCTTTTCGGGATTGATCATGAACGACGATGTAAATCCTAAATTATTTCCGCCATGCCAAAAATTGACTGAGTTTTTAATTTTTATCACTGCAAGTCCCAATGTCCAGGCTTCAACACCAAATATTTCTTTTACTATATCGTTGCTTTCTAAATCAATTCTCGGCACAAACATATCCTTGAACAGGTGCTCTCGTTTCATTAGTTGAGTAAGGAATTTTGCATACGTTGAAGCATTAGTGTAAAGACCGCCGGCAGAGTCAAAACGTTTTCTGTTTCTGTCATCATAAACCACAGAACCATTTTGGTATCCTGTAGCAAGTTTATTTTTAATTGTTGGAGTGAGTATAAAATGAAAATCTTTTAAGCCAAATTTTTTAGCCAGCTCACTTTGGAAATAATTGTCCAGTGTTTCCAGCGTCAAATTGTTTTGCTTCGCAATTACTTTAGCCAGATAGGTGTAAGCTTCTCCGGAGTAAGAAAATTTTTCACCCGGATTGTATAGAAAGTTGATGGTGTCAGACTCGCTCCAGTTTGGTAGACCCGTAGTATGGCTTAACACCATTGCAGCATCTATTGTCTTATACCGTTCATCTATCATATTGGTTGGCGGCAGATATTCATACAAGGGTTTATTCAGATCAATTTTGTTTTCGTTTGCTAATGTCAAAACAAAAGAAGCGAATACGGGTTTTGATAAAGAAGCTGCTTCAAAAAAAGTTTGATTGTCTACTCTCTCGGATTGCGCTATGTTTGAAAAACCATAACCTTTACAGTAAACAACTTTTCCATTGTTGATAACTGCTATAGACATCCCGTGAACATTCAGAGAATCCATCGCTTTGCCTATCAGTGTGTCAAACTTTTTATTGCTAATGCTTTTACCCGAAAAAGTTCTAACCTGACCAAACACTGTCTGACTAAAAAGGATGAAAAGAAAAATGAGTTTCGTATTCATAATGGTTGTTTATAAATAGTAGCCGGCAATTGGATAACGTGGATTTATAATCTGTGCTTTTTATGTCAGTCACGGATTACAAATCCGCGACATCGAGTTTGATTATTATTTGCACAAAGTCAGGAGACTTTGCGCAGCGGGGCATTTTGCCAATACGCTGTTAGCAGAAGGCTTATTTTCCCTTATACTTTGTTTCAAAATATGATATGTAATCTTTAACTTTTTCTCTTTTTAAATTTTTCTTATAATTTATTACAATAGCTTGTTGCATAACTAAAGTGGAAATGCCATGTAATAGAATTATACTTTCTTTAAGGTATTGTTTGTCAATCTTTATTTTCTCACTTAGTTTAAAAGTTGTTTCAGGGATTTCTCTTAAATATTTTCTATCTACTTTTCCATTATTATGTGTAATAATATTCCTTCGTGCAATGATTTCTGCATATTGTTTTAATGCAACTTCATAATTTTCTGCAAAGTATTTTCCGTATCCGATTCGTGCTTTGTCTTTTCTGAAAAAATCAACTGGATTTCCATAAAAAATTCCTCTTATTTTTTCTTCAGATAATCTGTTTATTATTTCTTGTTTGTCAGAAGAATCAATTATTATTTTTAGAATTTTAGCTTGTTGTTCATTTGCTTCATTAACAGTTTCTAACTTATTTTCAAAATCTCGATAAATCCTAAAAACTATTTTTTGTAAAAAATCTTCAGTTGCAGCAACTGCTGTTAATAATGTTCTTTCTCCAATAACTCTTCTCTCTTGTCTACTAATTACTCCGTATAATTTATTTTTGATGAATGGATATTTTTTATTTGAATGCATAACTTCAAAATCCATTATTGGTAAATCGTTGGTTTTAATTTTTTTATGAATTAGTGGAAGATAGAATTCTTGAAAACAATAATCCTCATATGATTCAAAAATTTCCGCACAATATGCTTTGTATTTTTTTACGATTTCTGATGTCGCTTGTTCTTCAATTGTAGCCATAGTTTTTATAAGATTTCTGCTAACGGAAAAATATTTTTTCAATGGAACTAAGTTAATCAAAAAGTGGAATTGGAAAATATTGGCGGCTAAAAAAGTAGAATAGTTCAACTTAGCCTTAAACCCCTCATTTTGCCAATACAATGTTACCTGCAGTTCTTACTATATTCTATTGAAATGAAAATTTTGATTTTCAGATTTATCAAATTTATCAGGAACATCAAATCTTTGTATTTCTTTTGATAATCCTTCAAATAATGCATATCCTTGTTTCTGTAAAGTTGATATATTATCTGGATCACCGATTGCATAACCAGGATAATATTTTAAGTTTCTAATCTGCTGTTCTTGAGAACTATCATTTCCGTAAACTCTTTTGACAACATTAATTGCTTTATTTTTCCAATCAGTTAGAGTTGAGTGATTCGTGAATTTTTGAGATTCTTCTTTTAATTCATTAAAAGCTTCAATAACTATTTCTTTATTCAATGATTATTTGTTTTAGAGCTGCAGGTAAGTACCCAAATATACGCATTGCGCCAATATAAACTATATTCAGTTGCGCTAATCCTCAAAATATTGGATGATAAACGCAATTTACCTAAAACTTTTTTCAAGTTGATCCATCCAAAAAACACCCAAAAACTCTCACCACCCAGCCTTGCATTATCATTATCCATCCAATTTGCATCAAAAACCAACCATTTTGCATCGTTTTCCACCCTTTTTGGTTCGTCGGTGAGCCTTTTAGGTTGAGAATCCACCCTTTTTAACTTACAAACGACCCTTTTTGGCTGGTTTTTGAGCCTAAAAGGGTCGTTTTTGAAATGTGAAGCTTAGAATGATTACTCTTTAGGCGCTGGTCTGTTGCCTTTTCTTGTAAATCTCTTGCTGAGATCTTCGTAGATTGGTTTTGCCGTTGCAACGCCTTTGCTGGATGCTTCTTTTACAGACCCATAATATAGGAGAGCAGAGAGAAGGGCTTCATTTCCTGCCAGCATAATAGTGTCACTGAGATCTGATACCAATTGATTTGCCAGATTGCGAAGCGGAGAAAGACCGTTGACCACAGCCACATCTTTGTGGAACTCCGGTTGATCCATATAACTTGGTGCAAATTCCGGATTCGTTTGTGTGTAATCTTCCACTTTTTGTACCGTAGCTACTGTTTTGTCTCCCATTTTGAAAATAGTTTCTCTTTGGTCTAGTGTTAATCCCTGCAAAAAGGGCGCAAGCAGTGTTCTGCATTCTTGTAATTTTTCTTGTACGCTGTTGATTACTGTAGCAGGAATCTGTAAACTGATTTGATTTTTTGTACTCATCGTTTGTGAATTTATTTTATTAAAGATTCAAATATAATTAATTTTGATATATAAAATGCCTGTGTTGGTTGATTTTATTTTAAAAGAAATGCGATAGCTGTCTAACACAAGACTCACGAGGGTTTCGTAATTGTGTTTTAAGACCTCAGGGATTGAGCTACGTCAGATTTTATGGATTTTACACATAGCCATACAATTGGGCTACGCTTCTAGCTGCCATAGTTTTCTTTCAGCTTTCTCATTAAAAGCCTTACACCTTGCTGCGTATCCGGATTAAAGGAATTTGTGAAAATTATATAGGCTTTATTTTTTAATCTGTCGATGTGCACAAGAGTATAGTATGTTCCTGCAGTACCGGAGTGTGTCGAAAGTTCTTTTCCGTTTTCATAAATATTAAACCAGCCGAGGGAATAGTTTGGGATTCCCTTATGGATAAAAGTATATGTTTCTGCTTTCAGGTAATTATCTTGTTTTTCAAGACCTTTTAAATTGAGCTGAATAAATTTGATGTAATCTTTCAGCTTTATATTTAGATCTCCGGCGGGTTCGGTGTAGTCCAAATGATAGTCAAAGTTAGAAGGAACCGGTTCCAGTTTACCATCCTCTGTTCTATGTCCCCAGGTATCTTTTTGCTTTTGATTTTCGGGCCAGGATAATTTTACATTTAATTTTAAATCCTTATTGAATACCTTTTCAACTAATTGTTCCCAACTTTTACCAGTTACTTTTTCTAGCATTAATGTGGCCAGCGTATATCCTGCATTCGAATAAATGAACGGGTTTTGCTCGTCGGGTTTTACAGGTTCCAGCGTTAATACGAACTGCCCAAATTGTTTTCTTTTTTCCGGATTTGTCCCTTTGAAGCCGGGAATTACAGGGTCATCTTCTCCTTGGAATGGTTGTATTCCTGCTTTGTGTGACAGTAAATCCTGTAATGTCATATTAGCATACTCCGGTTTGCTTTTTTGTTTCCATTCGGGAAATAGATCAAAAAATTGGGTTGTCCATTTTAGTTTTCCATTTTCTACATATTTGGCAATAATAAACGCTGTCATCGCTTTTGTATTGGAGCCAATATGGAACCTGTCGTTTAATGTCGCTGCATCCGGAAGATTAACCGAATGCTTTCCTAAAGCCGCGATTTCCAGTGTGGATCTGCTGTCGATTACGGCGTAACTAATTTCGGGGATGTTATATGATTTCCTAATCGAGTCAGCGAAATTAATTGTTTTTTGACCAAAGCAAATTACTGATATGGTTAATAATAGTATTGTCGTTATTTTTTTCATTTTTATGTTTACTTTAAGGGGACTTGTGCTAGCAAGTTGTTAAGCAGTCAAATGTAATTAATTTTAATATGTGTTGATTGATTTTATTTTGAATGATCTTTAGCTGTTTAACGCAAAGCTAACAAGGGTTTTGCAATGATTATGATTTTTTAAGGTTACAATCATGACTTCTCCAGATTTGGGTGCTTTGTAATAAAACTTTGTGCCTTTGGGATTTATTAAATGCAGATTTTGCGAAGGTCCTCAGAAACAGTAATTTTTTCGTAATCCGACTTCTGTCACAGCCGTTATTTAACCAAAATCACAAAAAATTAATGAGCAGTCTGAAGTTTTATTAATATTTTTGACGTTTGAACCAAGAAAACACAGTTACTGATGGGTGAAAAATTACAATGGGTGAATCTTAAAAGCTTTCCATGGCTGGTTTTTTTTATAGCGATAGCTGTTTGGATCGCTATTGCCGGCGCTAATTTCTATTACCAGCATCAGGGCGGTTATACAGGGACAGGGATTCTTTTCCCGATCTCGGTGATCTATCCCAATCAGTTTTTATGGAGCGGATTTATGTTTGCGTTTTTGTTTCTGTTTTCAGGGGTTTTTGCTTTCAGATTTGCTGACAAGATGAATGTCTATCTTCTCTTTTTGATTGCTGTTATTTTGGTTTTATTAGGCAATCTGAGTCAGGGTAATTTCGATATTGCATTCCTGCAGCCATTTTATCTGAAAGGAAGACAATATTATGCTGATGCAATCAACATTGCCGACGGACAGATTTGGCTGAGAGATTTCTCCGGGAATCTGGAAAAGTTCCAGATGCACACCAAAACGCATCCGCCATTTGTAACGCTTCTGCATTATTGGATACTGAATATTTCCAATATTGAAACCCTTGCGATTGTGTTTTTTGCGATAGGAAGTTTATCATTTCCACTGTTCTATAAGATTTTGGTTGATCTCGGCTTCGAAGAAACCAGAAGGAAGTGGGCGCTGCTTTTGTTTGCCGTTGTGCCATCTGTTAATATTTATCTTCTGGTTTCGATTGATGCATTGGTTTTAACTTCAACCCTGATCTTTTTATTAGGCTTTGCGAGAATTTTTCATCAGAATAAAATTGATTCCGTTTCATTTTTGCTGATTTCGTCAGGGTTGATTCTGACCAATCTTTTGACCTTTTCGGGATTATTTCTATTTGCATTTTTAGGCTGCATCAGTTTCTATTTTTTATCAAAGGGAAAATGGAATTTTGTCTGGCTGAGCCTGATGGGTACTGTTGTTTTTGTTTTGGTGTTTGCAATGATATATGCCATAACGGGCTATAATCAATTGGAGACATTCTTTTTGGCTTCAAAATCAGAAAATCCGGACGGTTTCCGATTGTTCCATCAGCCATTTGTTTATTTAATGACAAGAATGGAAGATATTGGTGAGATTTTCCTGTTTTTATCTTTTGGATTTTTATCTGTTTTTTTCTCAAAAAAATCAGGAACGGAAGTTT
>Ga0206116_1000579_pt1 | contig 33543 bp, 27 predicted proteins | sample 3A1Ametagenome_FD_178000 | JGI IMG/M metagenome (GOLD analysis project Ga0206116, IMG submission 178000) | Enriched microbial communities from leaf-cutter ant dump, University of Wisconsin, Madison, United States - 3A1A | ecosystem: Environmental > Terrestrial > Nest > Insects nest > Nest dump...
CACTTTCCGAAAGCCATCGTTGCCTTCGAGATAGGCCCTGACCGCTGTGAGCTTGAAGTGCTCGCTGTACTTGCTCATAACTCCCCCAAGGGTTGGATTGGTGTCCAACTTCTTGGGGGCAGTCCAGAATCGCGTTTTACCCCTGATTTGTACTCGGCAAAAGTTGTGTAGATACCCTTGCTCATCGCTGGCAAGCCAGCGCCCACAGGGATACCGCTACAGGAACAGCACGCCCACCAGCTCCGTGCGGTTCCTCACCCCCACCTTCCTGAACAGATTGATCAGGTGCGTCTTCACCGTCGGCAGGCCCAGGCCCAGCTCCCGTGCCAGGGTCTTGTTGCAGGCGCCGCCCTGCAGCAGCAGGGCGATCTCGCGCTCGCGCGGGGTCAGCGCGGCCAGTCGGTCCGGCGCGGGAGCCGGCAACTGGCGGGCAGCCATCTGCATCAGGCCGTGCAGCGGCAGCAAGCGCTCCAGCTCCGCGGCACTGAAGGCGCCGAGCGAACCCTCGCGCAACAGCGAAACCCCCGCCGCCAGGCGCCCGTCCACCCAGGCCATGATCTCGACGACGTCAACCACCCGGTGCTGGTCGAGAAAACCCAGGTACTCGCGGCCATGGGCCGCATCGTGATGGGCCAGGCCCTGGCGCAGCGATACCACCGGCAGGCCGATGGCCTTGCAGTTGTCCGGCTTGAGCGGGTCGAGATGACGGTAGTGCTCCAGGTAGCGGTGGTGCATCGGCGCCTGCATGCCCAGCAGCTGGAAGTCGCAGGCCTGCAACTGCTCGTCGATGCGGTAGAACGCCGCCAGGCTCGCCGGCACCTGCTGGCTGAAGGCGTGCAGGCAGTAGCTGCCCAGCTCTTCGGCGCTGTTCATGGCGCGCCCAGCAGTTCGCGCACCTTGTCCACGGCGGCGCCGGCGCAGTTGCCGTCCATCGCTTCCGAGGCACCGGACACGCCGATGGCGCCGATCACCTGGCCGTCGTGGAGGAACGGCTCGCCGCCGCCGAACAGCGCCAGTTGCGGCTGCAGCGGCAAGCCCTCGCGGACCGCCGCCGAGGTCTTCTGCAGGCGCTCCTGCCACACCGAGGTGGACACGCCGAAGCCGGCGGCGGTCAGGGCCTTGTTCAGGGCGATGGCCTGGGACGGCCGCGGCGCGCCATCCATGTGGGCGCTGTGGATCAGTTGGCCGCTGGCATCGAGGATCGCCAGGCTGACCCGCAGGCCGGCCTGTTCGGCGAAGTCGACGGCGGCGCCCAGGGCCTGCATGGCCAGGCGCAGGGTGATGGTCGGTTGCTGACGCAGCAGGGCAGTCATCGGGCGGATTCCTCCACGGCAGGTTCAGGGGTGCCACGTTGCCGCCGCAGTACTTGCCAGAGGCAGTAGGCGGCGAGCAGGGCAGCGGCGATATGCAGGGTCCAGGGCCCGCCGATATGGGCGGCGAGGAGCCCGGCGAGCAGGCCGCCGAGGGCGTCGAAGCCGAAGCGGGTCGAGGTGTAGATCGACACCACGCGGCCGCGCAGGGCTTCCGGGGCCTGGCTTTGCAGAAGGATGTTGGTGCCGACGTTGTTGATGGTCACGCCGAAGCCGAGGATCAGCATGGCCAGCAAAGACAGCGGCAGGCTGCGGCTGCTGGCGAACAGCAGCAGGCCGACGGCACTGGCGCAGGCGGAGAACAGGATCAGGCCACGCATGCGCTCGGCGTCCTGGCGTCCGGCCAGGAGCACGGTGGACAGCAGCGAACCGAGCCCGGCGGCACCCCATAGCCAGCCGAGGGTGCGCGCATCGCCGGCGAAGATGTCGTGGACGAACACCGGCAGCAGCACGGCGTAGGTGGAGGCGGTGAAGTTGACCACCAGCACGCCGAAGACCAGCCCGCGCAGCGCCGGCGACTGCAGCACGTAGTCGAGGCCTTCGCGGAACAGGTTGCGCATCTTGCCGCTGGCCTTCTCCCCCGGTGCCAGGCGCACCGCCAGCAGGCCGAGGATCAGCCCGGCATAGGACAGCGCGTTGAGGGCGAAGCACAGCGCCTCGCCGGTGACGGCCAGGAGCAGCCCGGCCAGCGGCGGGCCGATGAAGCGCGAGCAGGTGAACAGCATGGCGTTGAGGGCCAGGGCGTTGGGCAGGTCGTCGCGGTCGTCCACCAGGCGGCTGAGCAGCGACTGGCGCAGCGGCGTGTCCACCGCGTTGAGCACGCCGAGGGTGGCGGCGAGGATGACGATCAGGCTCGGGGTGATCAGTTCCAGCCAGGTCAGCACGGCCAGGACCAGGGCCTGCACGCCGAGCAGGCTTTCCACCTGCATCAGCAGGCGGCGTTTGTCGTGGCGATCGATCCAGGCTCCGGCGATCGGGCCCACCAGCAACTGCGGCAGCAGGGTGGCGCAGGTGGTGATGCCGAGCAGCGCCGCCGAGCCGGTCAGACGATAGACCAGCCAGGACAGGGCCACGGTCTGCACCCAGGTGCCGAGGGTGGAGATCGCATGGCCGATGAAATACAGCCGGAAGTTGCGGTGATGCAGGGCCCGCAGGACCGTGGGCCAGCGGTTCGGTTGCGTTGCTTTCACGATCGGAGACGCCATGTGCCTGGAAACAAGGAACGGGGCCAGCGCCAGCGAGCCCCGCGCCAGACTTTACCGGCTTGCACCGGAGGCGTCTTGCCTTTGCCTGTCGCTGGCATGGATCTGCCTGCCAGGATCGCCCGCTGTCCTGGCACGGACGGTCAAGTGCCCGGCATCCGGGTGCAAGACGTAGCCGGCGCGATTCCGGTCAACTCGCTGTTTTTCACTGCCGAACGGTGTGCGCTGATGTTTTTCAGGAACGATCATTGGGTGCAGGAACTGGGGCCGCTGCTGGCGCGGATCAACGCGGGTCAACGCTGGGACGAGGCGCACACCCCGCACCTCGCGCGCCACCCGGCGCTGCTCGCGGCCCTGCGCGGGCTGGCGGTGGATCGCCAGGAAGACCGTCGCCGGCTCGACGAAGCCCGCACCCAGGCAGCGGAACGCGACGAACAGCTCGCGCAGGCCCGGCGCCAGGGCGATGCCGCCCAGGCCGAAGCCGGTCGCCTGCAACAGCGCAGCGACGAGCTCGACGCCATGCTCGCCGAGCTCCAGCAGCAGTTGGAAAGCCACCGTCAGCAGGCGGCGATCTGGGCCCAGCTGGAATCCACGCTCACCGAAGGCACCTGGGACATCAAGGTGGTCAATGGCGACCTGCAGCACCCCGACAGCCACATGCGCATTTCCAACCAGTTCCGCGCGGTGATGGGCTACGGCCCGAGCGAGCTGCCCGACGGCTGGAACGGCCAGGTCAGCATCACCCACCCGGACGACCTGCCGCAGATCATGGCGGTGTTCGACCGCGAGATCATCCGCCCCGGTGCCAGCGGCGAGTACGTCTTCGAATACCGCATGCGCCACAAGACCCGTGGCTATATCTGGTGCCGGGAGCGCGGCTGTGCGGTGCGCGACGAGCATGGCGTGCTGCGGCGGGTGCTGGGCGCGGTGCGCGATATCAGCGACGAGCGCAGCGCCCAGGCCAGCCACCAGCAGATGCTTTCGCAGAACCAGACCACCTATGCGCAGATCGCCACGGTGGTGGGGGTCATCAAGAGCATCGCCGAGCAGACCAACCTGCTGGCGCTGAATGCCGCCATCGAGGCGGCGCGGGCCGGGGAGGTGGGACGCGGCTTCTCGGTGGTGGCCGAGGAGGTGAAGAAGCTGGCGGACAGCACGCGACAGGCGACCCAGCAGATCCAGTCGATGCTCGAAGAGCGTTGAATGACAAAGGCGCTGAATACCGGCGCCTTTATTATTTGCGCGCCAGACAGTTCATTGCGCGGTTACATATTGGAAGCCCATAACATAATTAACATTACTGTCTTTGACATGGATCATTATTTTTTCTGAAATTTAATATTTTCTTCGTATTTTCAAATACTTGAATAAATAGACAAATATTGGATTCGAGATAATGGCTATGCGCCATTATTGAGCGTAAGCTATTGCCCGCGCCCATCAGGCGCTATTCCGATCACCGACACCACGCCCCTGCCGCAATTATCCATTGCAGCGGTCCGGCCTGCGTTCGCCACTGTCAACCTGCGCTTTTTCCGGATCGAGTTGATGCCCATTACCCAGAACCTGTCCGATCTCTTCGTACAAACGCTCGAACAAGCCATCGACAGCGTGGTCGTCATCGACGCTGACAATCACGTGGTGCTGTTCAATGCCGCGGCGGAAAAGTTGTGGGGCTTCGGCCGCGAAGAAGTACTGGGCAGGAACGTCAGCATGCTGGTGCCGGAAACCATCCGTAGCCGGCATGACGGTTATATCGACGCCAATCGCCAGACCGGCATCAACAAGATCGTCGGCACTACCCGCGATGTGCCGATCCACAAGAAGGACGGCACCCAGCGCTGGGGCTCGATGTCGATTTCCCGGGTCGAGAGCCACGGGCAGATCCTCTACACCGCCTTCGTCAAGGACGTCACCGAGCAGCGCCGCGAGCGCAAGCGCGCCAAACTGCTGGCCCTGGTCGCCGACCAGACCGACAACGCCATCTTCATCACCGACGGCGCCGGCAAGGTGGTCTACGTCAACCAGGGCTTCGAAAAGCTCTTCGGCTACCGCCTGGACGAGATCGAGCGGCGCCTGCCGGCCGAGGTGCTGATGCCACAGTTGCCGGCGCAGCGCATGGCCGAGCTGCGTCGCGGCCTCAACGGCGGGCGTTCGTTCCGCGTCGAGGAGCTGCTGCAGGTCAAGGGCGGCGAGCGCATCTGGTGCAACGTCGCGATCAACCCGGTGTTCGGCGCCAATGGCGAGCTGGCGCAGACGGTGACGGTGCTCACCGACATCACCGCGTCGAAGATCCACCAGGTCCTGCAGCACTGCATCCTCGACGCCATGGTCCGCGAGATGCCGCTGGAGTCGGTGATGGACCTGCTGTGCCGGGAAATCGAGCGGATGTCGCCGGACGTTCGCGCGGCGGTGATCCAGATCGGCGAGGACGGCACCCTGCACCCGCTGGCGTCGCCGGGGTTTGCCGAGCGCTTCGGCCAGTTGCTGGAAGGCCGGCCGATCCGCGACTGCATCGGTGCGTCGAGCGTGGCCGCCTGCCGTGGCGAGATGATCTACGCCAGCGACGTCGGCAGCGATCCGCACTGGACCAGCATCCGCGAGGACGCCCTGGCGCTGGGCATCCGCAGCGTCTGGGCGATTCCGATCAAGGACGCCAAGGGCCTGGCCATCGGCGTGCTGTCCTTCTACTACGACGAGCACCGCACGCCGTCGGCCCTGCAGCAGCAGATCGTCGAGGTGATCACGCCGCTCTGCGCGCTGGCCATGGAGCGTGAGGTCAACCGCGAAAGCATTCGCCAGCTGGCCTTCTACGACAGCCTGACGCGCCTGCCCAACCGCAGCCTGCTGCATGCCAAGGCCGACCACGCGCTGATCGAGGCGCGCCGCACCCGCAGTGCGCTGGCAGTGCTGTTCATCGACCTCGATCGCTTCAAGCAGATCAACGACTCCCTCGGCCACCCGGCGGGGGACGAACTGCTCAAGCTGATCGCCCAGCGCCTGAGCGCCAACGCCGACATCGTCGGCCGGCTGTCCGGCGACGAGTTCGTCGTGGTCCTGCCGGACTGCGACAGCGAGCGGGTCAACGATGCGATCGAGGAGATCCGCCAGGCGATTTCCCAGCCGTGCCAGATCGCCGGCTCGTGCTTCTCGCCGTCGGCGAGCATCGGCGTGTGCCTCTATCCGCGGGACGGCCACGACATGAGCACGCTGATCCATCGCGCCGACATGGCCATGTACCAGGCCAAGCATTCCGGGCGCGGGCGCTTCAGTTTCTTCAGCCACGAGCTCAATGAGCTGGCGCAGGAGCGCCAGGCCCTGGAAAGCGCCCTGCGCGAGGCCATCGAACAGGGCACCTTGCAGTTGCACTACCAGCCCCAGGTGAACATCGACGACGGCCAGGTCTACGGCGTCGAGGCCCTGGCGCGCTGGACCCACCCGGATTTCGGCGTGGTCTCGCCGGCGCGCTTCATTCCCCTGGCCGAAGAGTGCGGCCTGATCACCGAGCTGGGGCACTGGGCGGTCCGCGAAGCCTGCCGGCAGCTGGCGGCCTGGCGACGCAAGGGCCTGAGCATTCCGTCGGTGTCGGTGAACCTGTCGCCGAGCAATTTCCACAACCTGGACCTCGCCGGCATGATCAGCGACGTGCTCGACCAGCACGGCCTGGAGGCCCGCGACCTGACCATCGAACTGACCGAGAACCTGCTGCTGGACACCAACCCGGGCACCATCAAGGTCCTGCACGATCTCAATTCCCAGGGCATCAAGCTGGCCATGGACGATTTCGGCACCGGTTATTCCAGCTTGAGTTATCTGCGCAAGCTGCCGATACAGGAATTGAAACTGGACCGCAGCTTCATTCTCGACCTGGAAGCGGATGAAACCAGTCGTGCCTTGAGCGATGCGGTGATGCGCATCGGCGACAGCCTGCGTTTGAAGGTGGTGGCCGAGGGTGTCGAGGAACAGGGGCAGTTCCGTATTCTGAAGGACCAGGGCTATCACGTGGCCCAGGGCTATCTCCTGTCGAAGCCGTTGGCGCCGCAGGAGCTGGAGACCTGGATGATGAAGTACTGACGCATTGTGCGGGCACGCTGCCTGTCGTTTTTCGTATTCCTGGAGGATTCCCCCATGTTCACCGCATACCGGCGGCTGAAAAAAGCGCTTGAAGAAGCCGAAGACCGGCTGTCGTCGCTCGAACAGGTCAAGCAGAGCCTCGACGACGAGATGCTGGTGCTGAAGCTGACGTCCCAGGGCCAGATCACCTCGGCCAACGGCAACTTCCTTGGCGAAATGCAGTATTCCGCGAGTGCCGTGGAGCGCAAGGTGCTGTTCGACCTGGTGCCGGAGTACGCCCAGGGCACCAATCACTTCAAGCTGATGAAGCGGGCGATCCAGAGCGGCGAGCACTGGGCCGGCGCCCTGCAGCTCAAGCGCGGCAACGGCCAGGAGGCCTGGCTGCGGGCGATCGTGCAGCCGATCCGCGACAAGCACGGCCAGGTCACCTACGTGTCGCTGTATGCCAATGACCTGACCCGCACCATCGAAACCTCGCGCGAGCGCGAGAACCTGATCGAGGCCCTGCAACGCTCCACCGCGGTGGTCGAGTTCGACCTGCAGGGCAACGTGCTCAACGCCAACGAGCGTTTCCTCCAGGCCATGGGCTATGCCCTCAAGGACCTGCAGGGCAAGCACCACCGGATCTTCTGCGAGACGGCGGAATACAACTCGCCACAGTACGAGCGCTTCTGGGAAAAGCTGCGCCGCGGCGAGTTCATCGCCAACCGCTTCAAGCGCATCGACAGCCATGGCCGCGTGGTCTGGCTGGAAGCCACCTACAACCCGATCTCCGATGCCCATGGCCGGCTGTACAAGATCGTCAAGTTCGCCACGGTGATCACCGACCAGGTCAACCGCGAGATCGCCGTGTCCCAGGCCGCGGAGATCGCCTTCACCACCTCGCAGCACACCGACGACAGCGCCCGTCGCGGCAGCGTGGTGATCCAGGAAACCGTCGACGTGATCCAGGGCCTGGCGGTGCAGATGACCGCCGCGGTGGAAGGCATCGCCGCTCTGGACAAGCAGTCGCAGATCGTCGGCAGCATCGTCAAGAGCATCGGCGGCATCGCCGACCAGACCAATCTCCTGGCGCTCAACGCCGCCATCGAGGCGGCCCGGGCGGGTGAGCAGGGCCGCGGGTTCGCGGTGGTGGCGGATGAAGTGCGGCAACTGGCGTCACGCACCACCAAGGCCACCGAGGAAATCGTCGATGTGGTGACGCGCAACCAGAAGCTGGCCGAGGAAGCGGTGCGGATCATCGAGCAGGGCAAGCAGAGCGCGGAGCAGGGGCTGGAACTGTCGGCCCAGGCGGGGCACGTCATCGTCGAGATCCAGGACGGGGCGCAGAAGGTGGTGAATGCGGTGGGGCAGTTCGCCAATCAGTTGTCGGGATGAGCGGGCTGGCATCACCCCATGGGTATCACCCGGCACCCGCCTGAGCCTCTGCCAGCACCCGCAGCAGGTTGCCGCTCCAGATATCCGCCAGGTCCTCTTCGCTGTACCCCGCATCCAGCAGGCGCTGGCTGATGCGGGGCAACTGGCTGACATCCTCCAGCCCGGTCACGCCGCCGCCGCCGTCCCAGTCCGCGCCGATGCCCACGTGCCGGGGCCCGACGACCTCCAGCACATGCAGCAGGTGTTGCATGAACACGTCGAGGTCGGCCCGTGGCTGCGGGTAGCGGCGGTCGATCGCCGCGCGCTCGGCGAACAGCGCCCGGGTCTGTTCGGGGTCGAGCGCGGCGATGTTGCGAAAGCGCGCGCCGAACGCGGCAAGCGCCTTGTTGCGCTCGGGGTTGGGAGGCAGGGGGATCAGGTAGTCGCTGTAGGCGGTGACCTGCACCACGCCCCCCTTGGCCGCCAGTTGGCGTAGACGCTGGTCGTCGAGGTTGCGCGGGTGGGCATTGACCGCGCGACTGCTGGAATGCGACGCGACGACCGGCACGCTGGACAGTGCCAGCACCTGGTCGAACACCGCATCCGAGGCATGCGACACGTCCAGCAGGATGCCCAGCCGGTTGGCCTCGCGCACCAGGGCCCGGCCCTTGTCGTTCAGGCCGTGCCACTCGGGCAGGGCGGTGGCCGAGTCGGCGAAGCGGTTGCTGGTGAAGTGCACCAGGCCGAGCATGCTCAGGCCCTGGCGCTGGTAGGCGCGCAGCAGTCCGGGGTCGGCGGCCAGCGGCTCGGCATTTTCCATGCTGATGAACACCACCCGCTTGCCGCTGGCGGCGATGCGCCGGGCGTCGTCGGCGCTGCGGGCGAGGGCGAATTGCTCGGGCTGGCGGTCGATCATGTCGCGGATGCGCTGCAGGGTCGCCAGGCCGTAGGCGCTGGCCTGGGCCAGCCCGGCCTCGTCGCGCGGGCCCTGGGGCGTGTAGATGGCGAAGAAGCCGCCGTCCAGGCCGCCCTCGCGCATGCGTGGCAGGTCGACCTGGCTGCCGTCGCTGCGCAAGTCGTGGCGCTGATCGATGTCCCAGCCGGGGCGGGTCAGTTGCAGCGGTGTGTCGAGGTGGCTGTCGAGCACCAGCAGGCGCTGGTGCAGGGCCAGGGTTTGCGGGGTGACGTCGTCGTTGGCCTGGACGCCGAGGCTGGCCAGGGCAAGGCTCAGAAGCAAGGTTTTCATGGGCGGGCTCCGCTGCTCGGGGCCGCGCCCGGTGGCGCGGCCGGCGTGGTCAGAAGTCGAGGCTGAGGGTGGTCTGGAAGGTGCGCGGCGAGCCGGGGCGGAACACCGCCGGGCCGCTGCTGCTGGTGAGGATGTAGCCCAGGTAGTGCTTGTCGAAGAGGTTGTCGACGTTGAAGCGCAGCTTGACGCTTTTCAGCGCACCGCCGCCCCAGGCTTCGCCACCCAGGTCGAGGTAGGCGTTGTACAGGGTGTAGCCGGGCACCTGTTCGGTATTGGTGAAGTTGCTGTAGCGCTCGCCGATGTAGCGCGCCGAGACGTTGAAGATCGCCCACGGCGCGATTTCCCAGGTGACTCCGGTCTGGGCCAGCCAGCGCGGGCTGTCGGGCAGGTCGTTGCCGCGCAGGGCCAGGCCCGCGGCGTCGTCCTCGAACTGCGCATGGTTGTAGGTCAGGGCGCCGTTGAACACCACCTGGCCGCCGAGGGCGCGGGGTTTCCACTGTCCGCTCAGTTCGGTGCCGTAGGCCTGGGCCTTGCCGACGTTCTGGTAGAAGGTCTCCACCTGGCTGCTGCCCGGCACCGGTGAGGCGAAGGCTTGCAGGCGATTGTCGAAGTCGCTGCGGTACAACGCCCAGGCGGCGTTGAAGGTGGGGCGGTTGAGGCGCCAACCCAGCTCGTAGTTTTTCGCCCGTTCGGCTTCCGGTGCCGGCGCCTGCGGGCTGGCGGCACGGTAGATGTCATCGGCGCCGCGGGGCAGGGCCATGTTCTCCGAGTACGAGGCGAACAACTGGGCGCTGTCGGTGAGGTTGTAGACCACCCCGAGCTGCGGCAGGAAGCCGTCGCGCCAGGTGGTGGACAGGCGCGGGTCGCGCCCGGCGATGTAGTCCCCGGCGTTGCGCTGGCCTTCGATGCGGTAGTCCAGTTGCAGGCTCTTGAAACCGTATTGCAGCAGCAGGCGGTCGTCGAGCAGCGCCCAGGTGTCCTTCAGGTGCAGTTGCAGCGAGTCGCGGGTGGAGGTGAAGTCGCCTTGCAGGTGCACCGGCTCGTCCAGCAGCGGCTCGCCCGCCGGGCTGCCGTCGCTGAGGTTGTAGCGCGCCTGCAGGCGGTTGAACACGTCCTTCTCGGCCCACACCCCGGCTTCCAGGCGGTGGTCGCCGAGTTGCCATTGCAGGCCGGTGCGACCGCCGTAGCGATGGCCGCTGAGGGCCGACAGGCCGTACTGCACGCCCTTGGGATCGAACAGGCCCGGCACGTTGGCCTCGGCGTTGTGCAGGGCCAGCGAGGTGGCGTAGGCCTCCGGCGACACCCCGTAGCCGCGCTTGCCCTCGTAGTAGAGGGTGGCGTACTGGGTCAGGTCGTCGTTCAGACGGAACTCCCCGCCGAGGCTGTAGAGGGTGTCGCGGCGCTGGTTGATCGCCTGCTTGTAGTACTGGTTGTAGCCGCTGTTGCTGTAGGGCACGCCCGGGACCGTCCGTGGCAGGTCGGGCAGATGGTCGAGGTAGGGGAAGTCGCGTCCGGAGCGGCCGAAGGCGTCGTTGGCGGTGCCGTGGTACTGGGCCAGGCTGACGTAGGGCGAGTCGAAGTCATGGAAGGCGTTGTGCACCGCCCGCAACCACAGGCTGTTGCCGTCGCCGAAGCGGTAGCGGACCTTGGCCTCCAGGTGCTCGCGGTCGATGGTGCCGGGGCCGCGCCACAGGTCGCCGTCGATCTTCGAGCGGCTGACGTAGGCCGACAGCCCCTGGTATTCGCCGCTTTCCACGCGCAGGAAGCTGCGCCGCAGGCTGTCGCTGCCCAGGGTGTAGGACAGGCTGGCACCCGGCTCGCGGGCCGGGTCGCTGGTCTGGTAGTCGACATAGGGGCCGAGGGAGGCATAGCCGGACTGGGTGACGTCGCCGGCGCCGGTGGAGGCGGTGACCCGCTGGGTGTTCTCGTTGTCGACGTAGCGATAGATCGGGCTGCCGCCGAACTGGTCGCTGCGGCCCAGCGGCACGCCATCGATGGAGAAGCCGATCTGCTGCAGGTTGAAGGCACGGACGAACACCGAGTTGCCGAACTCGTACAGGCCGAGGGCATCGTTGACCTGCACGTTGAAGCCGGGCAGGGCTTCGAGCATCTTCAGCCCGGAGGTGCCGGCCGGTGCCGACAGCAGCGCCTCGTGGGCGATGGCCAGGGTGTTGCTGATACGGTCCTCGCCGATGGCGGCGCTGGCTTCGGTGACGCGTGCGCCGACCACCTGGACCTTGTCCAGGGTCGGTTCGTCGGCAAAGGCCGGGGCGGCGAGCAGGCCGCCGAACAGCAGGCCGGGCAGGTGCTTGCGGGAAAAACTGGGGTTCATGAGCGATCCTTGGCGAGTCAAGTCCATCAGAGCCCGGCGAGGGCCTGGGCGAGGTAGTCGGGGGCGACCCAGGCCTGCAGGTCGAAGTCCTGCTGCAGGTAGCGGTGTTTCACCAGGAACTGTTTCTTCAGCTCCAGCGCGGCGAGGTTGCGCGGTGCCAGGCTGGGGACCAGCTCGCGGCCACGCAGGCTGTCGGCGATGAAGTCGGCGCCCGGCAGGAAGGTGACCCGGGTCAGCAGCGTGGCCGCCGCCTCGGGGAACCGCTCGATCCAGCGCCCGGCGCGGATCGCCGCGCGGAGGAAGGCCACCACCACCTCGGGATGGGCCTCGGCGAAGGCCCGGTCGACGGTGGTGACGTAGGGGCCGTTCTGGTTCTTCAGGGTCCAGTCCGGGTGGCGCTCCAGGTCCTCGATCACGCTGAAGCGTCCGCTGGCGAGGAGTTTCGGCACGTGCCCGTAGCTGACGTGCAGGGCGTCCACCCGGCCATCGAGCAAGGCCTGCAGCTCGGCGCCGGGGCCGCTGTGCAGGGTGCGCAGTTGCGCCCACAGCGCGGCCGGGCGACGGGCCGGCTGCAGGCCGTGGGGATCGCCTTCGTCCTCGATCGGCACCAGGCGCACCTGGCCCGCCTGCAGGCCGGCCAGTTCCAGGGCACTGGCGATACCCTGCTCGGCCACCACCTTGAGCACGTCGATGCGCTGGCTGTTGCGGCTCACCGGCACGCCGATGCGTTTGCCGAACAGGTCGGCGACCTGGCGGATGCGCCCGTCGGCGCGCACCAGGATCTGCCCGGCGCGCTGGGTCGCGGTGGTCGCCAGCAGCAGGGTGTCGGTCTGGTCGGCCCGCGCCCACAGCGCCGGGGTGGCGCCGCCGTCGCGGATCAGGCCCGGTTGGCGATGGTTGAAATGGCTCAGCCAGCCCTGGTTGTCGGGCAGCGAGCGCAGGTAGCGCGGCGTGGCGCCGACCCGCTCGAATTCCTCGTCGAGCCAGCCCAGTTCCACCGCCAGGTTGGAGGCCACCAGCAGCGGGCAGATGCTGTAGAAGGTCGTCAGGGGTTCACTCATCAGGGTTCTCCATGTACAGGTTTGGGGGTGTCAGGTACGTAGCCGGGCAAGGCCGCGGTCGAGGTCGGCGATCAGGTCCTCGACCGCTTCCAGGCCGACATGCAGGCGCAGCAGCGGACCGTCCGGCAGCGCGCTGGGGAAACGGCGGTGGCCATGGGCGATGCGGATCAGGCTTTCGAAGCCACCCCAGCTGGCGCCCTGGGCGAACAGCTGGAGGCCGTCGAGGAAGGCGTGCAGGGCGGCCTCGGGCACCGGGCGCAGGACCACGCCGAACAGCCCGGAGGCACCGAGGAAGTCGCGCTGGAACAGCGCATGGCCGGGGCAGTCGGGCAGTGCCGGGTGCAGCACCTTCAGCACTTCCGGGCGCGCGGCCAGCCAGCGCGCCACGGCCAGGGCCGAGCGCTGGTGCTGGCGCAGGCGCACGCCGAGGGTGCGCAGGCCGCGCAGGCCGAGCCAGGCGTCGTCGCTGCCGGCGATGTAGCCGAGCAGGCGCACCCGCTCGCGCACCTGGCTGTACAGCGCCTCGCTGGTGGTGATGACGCCGAGCATGGCGTCGCTGTGGCCGACCAGGTACTTGGTGGCGGCCTGGATCGACACGTCCACGCCATGCACGAAGGGCTTGAAGAACAGCGGCGTGGCCCAGGTGTTGTCCATCACCAGCAGGGCGCCGTGGGCATGGGCGACCCGGGCCAGGGCCGGGATGTCCTGCACCTCGAAGGTGTTCGAGCCCGGCGCCTCGGCATACACCAGGCGCGTCGTCGGGCGCATCAGCGCGGCGATATCGCTGCCCAGCAGCGGCGGGAAGAACTCCACGGTCACGCCCATCTCCGGCAGCACCCGTTCGAACAACTGGCGGGCGTTGCCGTAGCAGTTGTCGGTGACCAGCACATGGTCGCCGGCCTTGACCAGGGCCAGCACCGCGCCGGCGATGGCGGCGAGCCCGGAGGGCATCACCAGGCTGCGGAAGCCGCCTTCCAGGGCGGCCACGGCATCCTCGAAGGCGGCGGTGGTGGGGTTGCCGTTGCGTCCGTAGATGTGTTCGCGCAGGTGCGGGTCGGCGGCTCGTTGCAGGTAGTCCGGCAGGGTCCGGGCACTCGGCCAGACAAAGGTCGAGGCGCGGTACAGCGGTGTGTTCACCGTGCCGCCGTGGCTGGCCGGGTCGCGCCCGGCGTGGCTCAGGCGGGTGTCGTCGCGCCAGTCGTTCAATGGCTCCATCGCAGCTCCAGGTGGCGGGCCCAGCGGGCCAGCGGGTAGATGAAAACGAAGAAGGCGGCGCAGGCCAGGGCGTAGGCGGGCAGCAGCACGTCCGGGCGCAACTGCCCGGACAGGTGGCTTTGCAGCACGCTCATCAGTTCCTCGACCCCCAGCAGGCTGCCCAGCGAGGTGGACATGCACAGGGTGCAGAACAGGTTCATCCACGGCGGCAGCAGGCTGCGCAGCGACTGCGGCAGGATCACCCAGCGCAGTGCCTGGAGCCGCGACAGGCCGAGGGCCTGGGCCGCTTCCCACTGCCCGGCCGGCACCGCCTGCAAGGCGCCGCGCAGCATTTCGGCGACATAGCCGCTGGCCGGCAGCGCCAGGCCGAGGGCGACCTTGAGCCAGTCGGCCAGTTGCAACCAGTGCCCGGCCACCTGCACTTCGTAGGGCAGCAGGTAGGCGACGTAGAACATCACCACCAGCCACGGCAGGTTGCGCAGGCTGCGGCCGAGGCGCCCGGCCAGGCGTGCCAGGGCCGGCGGGGCCAGCACCTGGGCGAAGCCGAGCAGGGCGCCGACCAGGGTGGCCACGGCCATCGCCAGCAGGCCCATGGCGATGTTCAGGGCGAAGCCGCGACCCAGGGACGGCAGCCACTGCCACAGCAGCCAGGGCAGCGAGTCGTCAGCGAGCATCGGCACCTCCGCGTCCGGGCAGGCGCAGGTGCGCTTCCAGGCGGCCGAGCAGCCAGGTGCAGGTGCCGATCAGCAGCAGCCAGGTGAGCAGCAGCACCTGCATCATTTCGCCGACGTTGAAGCGGTCCGACCAGATGCGGTTGGCCGCGTAGAGCAGTTCCGGCGCGGCCACCGCGTAGGCCACCGAGGTCGCCTTGAGGGTCTGCACCAGGTTGTTGCCCAGGGCCGGCAGGCTGTTGCGCAGGGCCAGCGGCAGGAGGATGTGGCGCCACAGCGGCACGCCGTGCAGGCCCAGGGCGGTGGCGCTCTCGCGCAGGCCCCGGGGCACCGCGTCGATGCCGGCGCGCAGGGCCTCGATCTGGAAGGCGCCGCTGTACAGGGCGATGGCGATGATCGCCCAGCCGGTGCCGCCGAGCAGGCGCACCGGGCTGCCGTCGGCGCCGGTGGTCAGCGGCAGCAGGGCGCCGATGCCGAAGTAGAGAAAGAACAGCTGCACCAGCAACGGCGTGCTGCGCCACAGCGCCACGTAGCCGTTGACCAGCCCGCGCAGCCAGGGCCTGGCACTGTGCTGGGCGGCCACGCCGAGGGTGCCGATCAGCAGCGAGGCGGCGCCGCAGGCCAGCGCCATGACCAGGGTCAGGCCCAGGCCTTCGAGCAGGCGGCTGCGGTCGAGCGGGTCCCACAGCACGCTGAGGACCAGGCCGTGGTCTGCCAGCCAGGCTTGCAGTTGCCCGTCAGTCATGCGCGGCCACCGGGTGCAGGGCCCGCTGGTGCTGGGCGGCGAGCCAGGGATTGGGGGCCAGGCCGTAGCGCTGTTCCAGGGCGATCACCAGGCCTTCGGCGTGCCAGCCCTCGACGATCTGCGCCAGTGCCTCGAGCAGCGCCGGCTGCTCCTTGCGCAGGGCGATGCCCCAGGGCGCCGGGTCGATACCGGGTAGCTTGACCTCGTAATCCTCCCAGCCCGGCGTGGCCGCCAGGGCCTGGTACAGCACGTCATCGCCGAGAGCGCCGAGGCAGCGCTGGTCGGCCACCGCCTTGCGCACCTCGGCACTGCCATTGAACGAGACGAAGCGCACCCCGTAGCGCGCTTCCAGCGGTCGCACCCAGACGCTGGTTGCCGGCGCGCACAGCGTCTTGCCGCGCAGCGCCTGCCAGTCGGTGAGCGGCGTGGCCCTGGGCGCGAACACGGTGGCGGCCGAGCTGTAGAAGCCGGGGCTGGCGAAGTCCACCTGCTGGCGCCGCGCCGGGGTGTCGAGCATCGAGGTCACCAGCAGGTCGCAACGCCCCTGTTGCAGGAACAGGATGCGGTTGACCGGGTTGACCTGCACCAGGCGCAGTTCCAGGTCTTTGCCGACACGGGCGGAGAGCTGTTGGTGCAGGTCGCCGATCAGGTCGGGGATCAGCCCGGCGGGGCGGCCCTGCGGGTCGAGGAAGCGGAACGGCGGGAACTCGTCGCCGCTGCACACGTTGAGCACGCCGCGCGCCACCGCCCGTTCCAGCAACGGTTCGGCGCTGGCACCGGCGCTGAGCAGCAGCGCCGCCAGGCACAGGGCACGCTTCATGGCGCTACCCAGCCCTGGCGCGACAAGGCCGCGGCACCGGCCGGGAACGGCTGCGGCGTGCCCAACTGGGCGGCGAGCCAGGTCAGGTGGGCCGACTCCTCGAGGTTGATCAGCAGCCGGGTGGTGGCCAGCAGGTCGCGCTCGCTCCAGGCGAACGGGCCATGGTTGGCCAGCAGGGCGGCGGGCGCGCGCGGATGTTCGCGCAGCGCGACGACCACCGGTTCCGCCGAGTAGCGCGGCCCCCAGGCGGTGAGGGGAATCTCCTGGTCTTCGTCGAGCACGCCGAGCAACTGGCTGGCATGCGGACGCAGCGGCCGGCCGGCGATGGCGAACGCGCTGAGGTACGGCGAATGGGTGTGGATCACCGAGCGTACCTGCGGCCGCTCGCGGTAGATCGCCACATGCAGCGCGGCGACTTCCCGCAGGTTCTCGGTGAGGCTGCCCTGGCTGCGCTGCAGGTCGAAGTCGAGCAGTGCCGCAGTGCCGGCGTCGGGGCCGTTGAGCGTGGCGATCAGCAGTTGCTCCTCGCCCGGCAGGCGCAGGCTGATATTGCCGGCCTGGTTGGCCGACAGCGCCTGGTGGTGCTGCAGCAACTGGCGGGCGCTGGCGAAGTCCTTTTCGAACTGCTGGACGATGAACAACGGATCGCGAGGATCGATCAGGGTGGTCATGGCGGTTTTCCTGTGCGGGAGGCGGATCAGAAGCGGTAGTTGGCCTTGAGGTAGTAGAAGGCGCCCTCGGCGCCGGCCGGCGAGATGCTCTGGTACTGCACGCGGCCACCGACGAAGCGGTTGGCGACGTCGATCTTGTCGGGGTAGCTGTCGAACAGGTTGTTGGCACCGACGGTGAGGGTCAGGGCCGGGTCGGCATCCCAGGACAGGCTGGCGTTGCTCACCCACTGGCTGGCGAAGGTCTGGTCGGCTTGTGGTCCGGCGTTGGAATCGAGGGTGTAGCGGCCGTAGCGCAGGCTGGTGAAGTTGGCCGACCAGGGCCCCTGGCGCCAGTCGACGCCGAGCACCAGCTTGCTTTGCGGGCTGGCGCTCTGCACGTAGCTCAGGGCTTCGCGGTTGATCAGGACGATACCGGTGCCGGCCAGCGGGCCGGGGTTGTCCTTGATGTCGGTGACCTGGGTCTTGCTCCAGTTGAAGCCACCGCTGAAAGTCAGTTCGCCGACCGCGCTCAGGCCCAGGCGGTAGCGGCCGATCAGGTCCACGCCATGGGTGCGGGTGTCGAGGGCGTTGGTGAAGAAGCTCACCCCGGAATAGTTGCCGTAGCCCTGGCTGGCGAGGATCTGGCTGACCGTGGTGCCGCGCAGGGTTTCCGACAGGGCGATGCGGTCCTTGATGCGGATCTGGTAGGCGTCGAGGGTCAGGCTGGAGTCGTCCACCGGCTGCCAGACCAGGCCGACCGAGAAGTTGCTGGACTTCTCCGGTTTCAGGTCGCTGGCGCCGAGGGCACGGGCCACTGCGGTATCGACGCTGACGGTGCCGACCTGGTAGGCGGTGGGGTCGCCGGCGACGAACTCGGTCTGGGTCGCCGAGGTGCCGATCTGCCCCAGGGTCGGCGCGCGGTAGCCGCTGCTCAGGGTCGAGCGCAGGCCGAAGCGTTCGGTGAAGTCGTAGCGCAGCGAGAACTTGCCGGTGGTGGTGGTGCCGAAGTCGTCGTAGTGCTCGCTGCGCGCCGCCACCCCCAGTTGCAGGGCTTCGGTCAGTTGCTGTTCGAGGCCCAGGTAGCCGCCGAAGACCTTGCGCGAGTAGCGGCCTTCATCGCTCGGCTGGGTACCGGGAAAACCCTGGGCACCCCCGGCGCGGGTCGGCAGCACGCTGCCCTGGACCCACGACGCGGTGTCGCCGGCGATCACCTCGTAGCCCTCGCGGCGCCAGGCCAGGCCGCTGGAAAACACCAGGGGACCGGCGCCGTAGCCCACGGCGAATTCCTTGACGTGGTCGAGGCTCAACTGGGCCTGGTCGTTGACCAGCGCACCGGCGTCGAAGCTGCGCGGGCTGCCGGCGCCGAGGCTGGCGTTGATCGAGTCGCCGAGGTGGTAGTCGATGCGGTTGCGGCCATAGGTGGCACTGAGGTCGAAGCGCCCGAGCAGGGCATCCTCGAACTTGATCCCGGTGGTGGCGGCGCCGTCGCGGGAGCGCACATCGAGCAGCGGCAGGAAGCCGTCGGGATAGACGCTGGTGATGTTGTTGGCGTCGATCGGCCGGCGGAACACCGCCTGGGACTCGGCGGTGCGCTCCTGGTAGGTGGCGAAGCCGTACAGCTCGGTGGCGTCGTCGAGGAAGGTGCCGGCGTTGACGCCGATCTTCCAGTCGCCCAGCCCGGGCGAGCCGTAGCGCCAGTGCCGGTCGGCGTCGGCCTCGCGGGCGTCGCCCGCTGGGTAGAACGGGCGCAGGTCGGCGCCGGCGGTGGAGGTGCGCTCGCTTTCCACGCCTTCGGCGCTGACGGTCAGGTAGCCGTCGCCGGGCAGGCCGAAGCCTTTCCAGCCCGACAGCGAGCGGCTGAAACCGTCGCCCTTGGTGTATTGGCCGACGCTGGCCTGGGCCTCGCCGCCGTGGTCCTGGTCCTTGAGCACGATGTTGATCACCCCGGCGATGGCATCGGAGCCGTACTGCGCCGAGGCGCCATCGCGCAGCAGTTCGATATGGTCGATGGCCGACACCGGCAGGGTCGCCAGGTCCACCGCCTGCGAGCCGCGGCCGAGGGTGGCCTTGGTGTTGACGAAGGCCGAGGCGTGGCGGCGCTTGCCGTTGACCAGCACCAGCACCTGGTCGGCGGCCAGCCCGCGCAGCAGCACCGGGCGCTGCGCGGAGACGCCGTCGGTGCCGTTGATCTGCGGGTAGGTGACCGACGGCACGAGGTTTTCCAGGGCCCTGGCCAGGCTGTCCTGGCCGGTGCGACGCAGTTCGTCGGCGCCGATGATGTCCACCGGCGCGGCGCCTTGCAGGGCGCCGACGTCGCTGCGCCGGGTACCGATCACCTGCACGGCGCCGAGGCGCGGCGCGGCGGCCGGGGTCAGGGGCGCGCTGGCGGGAGCGGCGTCGGCCTGGCGATGGATGCGCACCGCGCCGCTCGGCGTGCTGCTGTAGCCCAGGCCGCTGCCGCGCAGGGCGGTGTCCAGCGCCTGCTGGCGGGTGAGACGGCCACGAATGACCGGGCCGTGCCGGCCTATGACCTGCTCCTGGTCATAGGCGATGGCGTTGCCGCTGCGTTGCGAGATCGCCAGCAGCACGTCCTCGAGGCTGCCGGCCGGGATGTCGTAGTCGATCTGCTGTTGCTGGCTGGCCGGCAACGGGGTATCGGCCGCGGCGCCGACGGGCAGCAGGTGCAGGGCCAGGGCGCAGGCCAGTGGGGTGAGGGTAAAGCGTCGGGACATGGAAGGCTCCGGATCGAGGCGGTGCGAACAGGTGTTGGCTGTTGTTTCCGACCTTGAGCGATGGCGCCCCGGGATTTTCAGTGGCGGGGTTAGAACTTGTTGTTAGGAAGTTATAACCAGCTTCTTTTGCGTGCCCTGCGGCTATAAGCAAGTAACCAATCGGTCTGTAGCGCCACTGAAAAAACCGCCTGCCAGTTGCACAGCAAGGACAGATCCATCCCCTTGCGTACAACCTGACGAGGCCTGATTCATGACGAGCTTGCAGCATCCCGATTCCATCGCACTGGACCCGGCCGTGGTCCTCGCCGCCAATGTCGAAGAGAACACCGTGCCTCGTGGCATGGTGCACCGCGCGGCGGTCAGCGAAGTGTTCCTGACCGGCGCCCAGCGTGTCGCCGACGGTCATTTCCGCTGCCTGGCGCAGTTGCCGCGGACCCATAGCTACTTCAGCGAACACACTCACCGCGACGCCCACTACGACACCCTGCTGCTGCTGGAAGTGTTCCGCCAGGCGTCGATCTACGTGTCCCATGCGTTCCTCGACGTGAGTGCCAACGACAAGTTCATCTACCTGGACAGCGACACCTGGATCGTCGAGCGCGAGGCGCTGGTGGTGGGCGTGCGTCCGGCTTCGGCGCTGATCGAGGTGCGGGTGGTGGATGAGTACGTGCGTCATGGCCAGCGCAGCGGCGTGACCCTGGACATGTCCCTGAGCCTCAATGGGCGGGTCGCGGCGCGCCACGAACGCATGGCGATCCGCTGGATGCCCGATGCGGCCTGGCACAAGATGCGCAGCCGCGCCATTGCCGCGGTCGCTCCCCAGGCCGATGCGAAGGCGCAGTTGCCGGCGCCGCTGGCGCCGTTCCAGGTCGGTCGACACTGGCTGAACAACGTGGTGCTCGGGCGCGAGATCGTGGTGGAGGACGGCCAACTGGTGGGCAACCTGATCGTCGACCAGGCCAATCCGGCGATCTTCGACCACCCGCTGGACCATATCCCCGGCATGCTGCTGCTCGAAGGCTTCCGCCAGATCGCCTTGCTGGCGGCCAAGCGCCAGGCCGGGCTGGCCCCGGACGAGTTGCTGCTGGGCCGGGCCAGGGTGGTGTTCGCCCGCTTCGGCGAGTTCGGCCTGGCGACGCGGGTCAAGGCCCGACTGGACAGCCTCAGGCTGGCCGAGGACGGCCGCGTGCTGCTGGCGCTGACGGTGGAGCAGGGCGGGGCCGAGCTGGCCAGCGCCGAAGTCGAGTTGCAGCGCCTGGTCCAGCCGGCGGCCCTGGCTGCCGTGGGAGGTGCCTGATGAGTGCCATCCAGCGGGTCTGGTTCGATTTCGGCGGCGTGCTGTCGCCGCCCATCCCGGCGTTGTTCGAGCAGTACCAGGTGAAGACCGGCCTGGCCCCGGCGGTGTTGCAGCAGGCGATCGCCGAGGTTGCCGCCGAACTGGGCGTGCCGCCCCTGGCGCCGATCGAGAATGCCCTGCTCAGCGAGGACGAATGGGGCCGTCGGGTCGAGCTGGCGCTGCAACGCCAGTCGCCACCGGCGGACATTTCCCGGGCCCGCCTGCGCCGCTTCGGCGAACAGTGGTTCGCCGGGGTGCAGGCCAACGCCGCCATGGTCGAGGCCGCCCGCAGCCTGCACCAGGCCGGGTTCGCCATCGGCATCCTGACCAACAACGTCGTCGAATGGGAGCCACACTGGCGGCCCATCGTCGGCCTGGAGGCGGTCGCCGACCTGATCGTCGACTCCAGCAAGGAAGGCTGCCGCAAGCCCGATGCGCGTTTCTTCGCGATCGCCCTGCAGCGCGCCGGATTGCCGGCCGCCGCCAACCTGCTGATCGACGACCTCGCCGAGAACGTCGCCGCCGCCGCTGCGAGTGGCTGGCAGACCGTGCACTTTCGCAGCAACCCCCAGGCCCTGGCCGATATCGCCCGGCTCACCGGCGTGGCCGCGCTGGCGGCGGGGCACCCGCTCGTTCAAGGAGAACCCGCCTGATGAACATCGCCCTGGAGACCTTGCCCGGCAGCGCCCGGCTCGCCGACATCGAGGTTGCCGACATTCCCCACCTGGATGCGCCGCCGGCCTATGAGGCGCTGCCCGCCGAAGGCGGTTTCAAGCGCATCCGCCTGCCCAGCGGGCACGCAGCCATCCACCTGGTCCGGCACGCCGAGGTGCAGGCGCTGCTGCTGGACAACCGGGCCATTCGCGCCCCCTGCAACGCGGAGGACGGGCCGAGTTTCCTGCCCACCATCACCCCGCCGGAACTGCTGCTGAACAACGACATCCCCGACCATGGCCGCCTGCGCAAGGTGGTGGCGCGGGACTTCAGCCCCAGCGGCGTGGCCGTGCTGCGCGAGGCGGTGGAGCGGGTCACCCATGCGCGCATCGACCTGCTGCAACGCCAGGGCCGCGGCGCCGACCTGTTCAGCCTGGTGCTGGAGCAGGTGCCGTCCACCGTGGACTGCCAGTTGCTCGGCATCCCCTTGGCCGACCGCGATTACTACCGGCCGCTGAGCCACACCGTGCAGATCGCCTCGGACGCCGATGTGCCGGAGCTGCTGCGGCAGTTCTGGGGCGTCTACGACTACCTCACCGACCTGGTCACCGGGGCCCGGCCGACCCTGCCGGACGGGCTGATCCAGCGCTTCGTCGCGGCCCGCCACGACAGCGAGCCGGTCCTCAGCGACAAGGAGCTGGTGGGCATCCTCCTGGGCGTGCTGATCGGCGGCGACCAGAACATCCTCAGCGTGCTGACCAAGGCGGTCTACGTGCTGCTGGCCCAGCCGCCGCTGTACCGCAGCCTGGTGGACGACCCGCGGTTGATCCCGGCGGCGGTGGAGGAACTGCTGCGCCTGCTGCCGCTGGGCACCATCTCGACCTTCCCGCGGCTGGCCAGCACCGACCTGGAGGGACCCTGGGGGGTGATTCCCGCCGGCAGCGTGATCTACGCCGATGCCTTCGCCGCCAACCGCGACCCCGAGGTGTTTCCCGAGCCGCTGGCGATCCGTCTCGACCGCGACGACGGCCGCCACCTGCAGTTCGGCTACGGCATGCACAACTGCATGGGCGCCGCCCTGGCCCGGCTGGAGATCACCACGGTGCTGCAGATTCTCGTCGAGCGCCTGCCGGACCTGCGCCTGGACGTGCCGGCCGAGCAGTTGCCGTGGGTCGAGGGCATCATCCTGCGCCGCCCGACCCAGCTGCCGGTGCGCGGCTTCACACCTGTCGAACCAAGGACGACCCCATGACAACCAAGCTTTCCGACAACGCCCTGCTGGGCACCATCCTCCTGGCGATCTTCGTCGTGCCCAGTTCCATCTCCGGCACGGCGCTGGCGCTGCCGGCCATCGGCAGCGATATCCAGGCCTCGCTGACCCACCTGCAGTGGGTGGTCAACGCCTTCAACCTGGCCTTCGCCTGTTTCACCCTGGCCTGGGGCGCGCTGGCCGACCGCCTGGGGCGCAAGCGCTGCTTCGTGGTCGGTGCCGTGCTGTACGTGCTGGCCTCGGTGATCTCGGCCCTGGCCACCGACGCCTGGGTCCTGGACCTCGGCCGGGCGCTGGCGGGGATCGGCGCGGCGGCGATCTTTTCCTGCGGCATCGCCATCCTCTCCACCCATTTCGACGGCGCCGCGCGGCTGCGGGCCTTCGCCCTGTTCGGCACGGTCGCCGGCCTGGGCGTCAGCCTCGGCCCGACCCTGTCCGGGCTGCTGATCGAGAGCGTCGGCTGGCGGGCGATCTTCTGGGCTCACACCCTGACCCTGGTCCTGGTGCTGCTCGGCACGCCGCTGATCAGCCGTGACGGGCAGTTCGCCGAACGCCAGGCGCGCTTCGACCTGGGCGGCACCGCGCTGTTCGTCCTGGCCCTGCTGGCGCTGATGGTCGCCATCGTCCAGGGCTCGCAGTGGGGCTGGTCGAGCCAGGGCGTGCTCGGCCTGGTGGCGCTGGCAGTGCTGTTGCTGGCGGCGTTCACCTGGCAGGAGCGCCGCCACCGGCAGCCGATGCTCGACCTGTCGCTGCTGAGCAGCGGGCCGTTCGTCGGCCTGGCACTGGTGACGGTGGCGGCCTCGTTCGGCTTCGTCACCTTGCTCACCTACCTGCCCAGCTACCTGTTCGGCGTGCTGCGCCTGAGCCCGACCCAGGCCGGCCTGGCCATGCTGCTGCTGACCGTGCCGATGCTGTTCTGCCCGATCCTGGCCGGCAAGTGGGCGGCCCGCGGGGTGTCGGCGGTGGGCATTCTCAAGGCCAGCCTGCTGGCCTTGCTGGCTGGGGTAGTGAGCCTGGCCCTGGTGGCCCAGGTCCACGCCACGCTGTGGCAACTAGCGTTGCCGCTGTTGCTGGTGGGGGCGGGCATGGGCCTGTCGGCTGGCCTGGTGGACGGCCTGGCGCTGCGCACCGTGCCTGAACAGAAGGCCGGCATGGCCGCCGGCCTGCTCAACACTTTCCGTCTCGGCAGCGAGGCGATCGCCGTGGCGGTGTACGGCTCGCTGCTGGCGACTCTGCTCGACGGCCGCCTGCGTTCCGGGCTGGCAGCCTTCAGCACGGATGCCGCAACCCTGCGCAACTGGCTCGACAGCGTGGCGGCCGGCAACCTCGAAAGCGTCCTGCAAGGCGTGACCGACGCGCAGCGGCTCGGCGAACTGTTCCGTGGCGGCTACGACGGCGCCTTCCATGGCGTGCTGTGGTTCCTGGCCGCGGTGATCCTGCTGCTGACCCTGGTGGTCAGCTGGCTGGTGCGGCCATTGCGCGAGCAGGAGCGGGGGGCCTTGGCCGTGCAATAGCGACAGGGCGATACGAGCGTCATTCGCCAGCAAAGCCGGCTCTGGCAGAGCGTCTGGCGAGCTGGCTGGCGACCCTTTTCGGCGGAGCCGGCTTTGCTGGCGGATGACGCTCGTCGCGTGCAAAGGCATATGCAGGACAGGTCTATTTGTAACATTTTTTATTCTTTTTCAGCGTGAACTCCCTGGGGCACACTCGAGCCAACTGCCAGGGAAGCAGTCCACCGATCACATGACCGGCCACCACCTTCTTGTCCGATGGCGTGCGCAGTCCCGCAGAAGATTGTCAGACCCATGGACGTACCCAACCTGCCCAAGCAGCAGACCGTTACCCGCATCTTCCAGCAGCATTACCTGTGGCTGCGTGGCCGCCTGGCGTTTCGCACCGGCTGCAGCCACAGCGCCGAGGACATCGCCGCAGAGACCTTCCTGCGCCTGTGGATGCTCCCCGACCCCGGCGCCATCCGCGAGCCCAGGGCGCTGCTGACCACCATCGCGCAGCGCCTGATGTACGAGACCTGGCGCCGCCGTGACCTGGAAAAGGCCTATCTGCAGGCCCTGGCCCTGGTGCCCGAGGAACTGCAGCCGTCGCCCCATGAGCAACTGGTGCTGGTGGAGAGCCTGATCGCCATCGATCGCCTGCTCGACGGCCTGTCCAGCCAGGCCCGCACGGTGTTCGTGCTGAGCCAGCTGGAGGGCTTGACCTACGTGCAGATCCAGCAGCGCCTGGGGCTGTCCCTCGGGCGCATTCATCAACTGATGGCGCAGGCGCTGCGCTGCTGTTATCGAGGATTGGAAGAATGAACGCACAGCGGCTCGACGACCCGGTGGCGGAGGAGGCCATCGACTGGATGGTGCGTCTGCAATCCGGTGATTTCGATGCCGCGCAGCAGGCCGAGCTGGAGCGCTGGCGCAACCGCTCCGCCCATCATCGCCAGGTGTACCAGCGCCTGCTGGCGGGGTTGGCGCAGTTCCAGCAGTCGCCGTGGCGTGGCCGGGCCAGCCAGCCGCTGTTGCGCAGCCTGGAGCAGCCCGACGGCCGCCGCGCCTTCCTGCGCACGGCGCTGGGGGTCGGCCTGCTGGTGGGCGGTGCCGGCTGGCTGAGCGGCGGGGGCGCCGGTGATGGCCTCGAATACCGCACCCGCACCGCCGAGCGTGGCAGCTGGCGCCTGAGCGACGGCAGCCAGTTGCAGCTCAATGCGCGCAGCCGGGTGTCGCTGTGGTTCGACGGCGAACAGCGGCGCCTGCGCTTGCACGAGGGCGAAATGCTGATCCAGGTGGCGCCCCTGGTCCAGCGGCCGCTGTCGATCCACACGGCTTCCGGCGCCCTGCTCAGCGAGGGCGGGCAACTGGCCTTGCGCGAGTTGTCGGGGCGTTCGCGGGTGGTGACCCTGCACGAGGGCGTGCGCCTGTTGCCGTCCGCCGCTGCCGCGCAGGCCCTGCCGGCCGGGCGGGTGACCTGGTTCAGCGCCGGCGGGGTGCTCGAACAGACCGCCATGGGCGCCATGGAAACCGCCTGGCTGCAAGGTTGGCTGGTGGCGCACAACGAGCCCCTGGGCAATCTGGTCGAGGCCTTGCGCGGCTATCGCAAGGGTTGGGTGCGGGTGGAGCCGGAGGTCGCCGGCCTGCGGGTCAGTGGCCGCTTTCCCCTCGACGACAGCCGGCAGACCCTGGAGATCCTCCAGCAGAGCCTGCCGATCCGGGTGGTGCAGGTGAGCGACTGGCTGCTGCTGATCCGTGCGGTCTAGTCAACCGGCCTTGAACACCCCGCTCAGCACGAAGGCATAACGCTCCGGGCGGATGAAGAAGGTCGAGCGGTCGCAGCAGGTGCCGTCGCCGAACCACGACGTGCGCTCCATCACCAGCAGCGCGGTGCCGCGCTTGACCCCCAAGTGGCTGGCCAGCGCGGCGTCGGCCTCGCGGGCGCGGATGGCGATGTCGGCGCGGGCCACCGAGCGCCCGGTGAGTTGCTCCAGCACCGAATACAACGGCACCTCGGCCATTGCCTGCCAATCGACCGCCGCGGTGTCCGCCACCAGGTGGCTGACGGCGAAGGCGATCGGTTCGTCATCGACGTAATGCAGGCGCTCGACCCGCACGCACTGGTCCTGGAACAGCTTGCCCAGCTCCGCCGGCACCGCCTCCAGACGGTGGCCGAGCAGGCGCATGCTCGGCGTCAGGCCCTGCAGCAGCAGCGATTCATGGAAGCTGCGCAGCGCATCCAGGTTGTGGCGAACCTGTTGCGCCGCGACATAGGTGCCCTTGCCTTGCTTGCGCTCGACCACGCCGTCGTCGCCGAGCTTGCCCAGCGCCAGGCGGATGGTGACCCGGCTGACGTCGAAGCGCTGCACCAGGTCGGCCTCCGAGGGCAGCTTGCCGGTGGGGCCGAACGCGCCCTGGCGGATTTCCTCCAGCAACTGAAGGGCGATCTGTTCGTAGAGGGAGGTCGAGCTTTCACGCTGAAGAGTCACGAATCGCGCATCCATGTCGGTGAAGTCGGGGTGATGGCCCCTTGCTTCTAAGGTTATGAATTTTCAATATTAGTCTAACTTGTATTAATACGTATTATGCCAGCCATCTTCATTGTAAATGACCTGGCGCGACTTTCCATGCCCGACTCCCGTTCCGTCCCCCTCACCGCCGTCGATGCCTTGCGCGTGGAGGGAGTGGATTTTTCCTATGCCAATGGGCACCGCGTGTTCACCGGCCTCGACCTGAACGCGCGGGCCGGTGAATTCGTCGCCATTCTCGGACCCTCGGGGTGCGGCAAGACCACCTTGCTCAACCTGCTGTCCGGTTTTCAGGCGCCCCAGGCCGGGCGGGTGACGGTCAATGGTGCGGCGACCCGTCCGGAACTGCCGGAACTGGGCTACGTGTTCCAGAGCCCGCAACTGTTTCCCTGGCTCAACGCGCTGGACAATGTGCGCTTCGGCCTGCGCGTCAACGGCGCTCTCGATGAGCCGGGCCAGCGCGAGCGGGCCCTGGCCTACCTGCGCTTGGTCGGCCTGGAGAGTGTGGCCGGGCGCCTGCCCAGCCAGTTGTCCGGCGGCATGCAGCAGCGCGTTTCGCTGGCTCGGGCACTGGCCCTGGAGCCGAGCGTGCTGCTGATGGACGAACCCTTCGCAGCGCTCGACGCCATCAGTCGCGCCAGCATGAACGAAGAAACCCTGCGGCTGTGGTCGCGACTGGGCCAGACCATCGTCTTCATTACCCACGACATCGACGAGGCGGTGTTCCTCGCCGACCGTGTGGTGGTGCTGAACATCGCCCCTGGTGGCATCCACAGCGAACTGGCGATCGACCTGCCACGTCCGCGCAGCAACCTGCAGACCCGGCGCCTGCCGGCCTTCCTCGATTACCGCAACGAGCTGATGGGGCGCATCGCCGAGGTCATGGCGCAGTCACCTTTCCTGCTCGAATCCACTTCCTGACGACGAGTTCCTTCATGATCAAGACGCTACTTCTCCCCGTCGCCCTGGCGGCGACCGCCTGGTTCGGCACGGCCCAGGCCGCCGAGCCGCTGCGCATCGGCTATGTGTTCGCCATGGCCAATGCTCCGGTGCTGATCGCCGAGAAACAGGGCTACTACCAGGACGAGGGCCTCGACGTGGACATCAAGGCCCTCGGCGACGGCCCGGTGATCCAGCAGGCCCTGGCCGCCCATGAGCTGGACGTGGCCTATGTCGGCACGCCACCGGTGTACCAGTGGTATGCCCGCGGGCTGAAGAGCGTGATCCTGGCCAAGGTCAACTACGGCCAGGCGGCGGTGCTGGCCGGCAGCGACACGTCGCTGCAGCAGCTTGGCGACCTCAAGGGCCACAAGCTGGCCGGGGTGAAGAAGGGCAGTGGCATGGACGTGCTGTTGCGCGGCTACGTGCTCAAGGAGCACGCCGGTCTCGATCCTGAAAAGGACCTCGACATCATCGACCTGCCGCCTGGCAACATGAACGCGGCCCTGGATCGGGGCATCGTCGATGCCGCGTTCTCCTGGGAACCCTTCGTCAGCCAGGCCCTGCTGCGCGGTTCGGCGCGCCTGCTGCTGGACGTCAACCAGGCGTTGCCCGAATACCCCTGGTACGTGGTGATCGGCCTGCCTGAAACCCTGCGCCAGCGTCCCGACGACGTGGTCAAGCTGCTGCGCGCCCATCGCCGTGCCATCGACTTCCTCAACCAGCACCCGGAGCAGGCCAACCAGATAATCGCCGACGCCTTCAAGCTCGACGCCGTGCAGCGGCCGGACGGCAGCCAGGCCAGCGGTGCGCAGATCGTCGCCGAAGCGCGCAAGCGCCTGGGCTGGTCCGCCGAACTCAAGGCACAGGACCTGGCATTCATCCAGCGCCTGATGGACTACTCCAAGGCGCTGAAATTCATGGACAGCGAGGTACCGCTCAACGACCTGGTCGACACCTCGTTCCTGCAGAAATCCGCGCGTTGAGCTGCCCATGAGATTGCCAACACCCAATTGGGGCTGGGCCTCGCTGCCGTTCCTGTTGCTGCTCTGGATCGCCCTGGCCAGCCGTTTTCCCAGCTACGTGCTGCCGCAGCCCTGGGTGGTCGCCGCGGAGGCGCTGCGCTGGCTCGACGACGGCGCGCTGTGGAAGCAATTCAAGGCCAGTGCCCTGGAAGAACTGGCAGGCTTCGCCAGTGCGGCCGTGGTCTCGGTATTGCTGGGCACGGCGGCGGGGATGTCGCGGCGCTTTCGCGATTTCATCGCGCCGCTCAACAGCCTGTTCATGGCCATCCCGCCGATTGCCTGGGCGCCGTTGATCCTGATCGTGTTCGGCCTGGGCTTCTTCTCCATCGTCCTGGTGATCTTCATCGCCGCCGTGTTTCCCATGGCCGTGACCCTGCAGGAAGGGGTGATGGGCATCCGCGATGGCGAAGTCCGCGCAGCGCGGACCCTCGGTGCCAACCGTCGGCAACTGCTGTTGCACGTCTACCTGCCGGCGTCGCTGCCGTTTCTCACCGCCGCCCTGCGCATCGGCTTCAGCCAGGGCTGGCGGGCGCTGGTGGCGGCGGAAATGATCGGCGCCTCCCAGGGCATCGGCTGGATGGTGTCGATGGGCGGGCAGATCGGCAACGCCAGCCAGGTGCTGCTTGGCATCGCCATCATCGGCCTGCTCGCCTGGCTGATGGAAAGCCTGGTGTTCCGCCGCCTGGAACGCCACTACCAATCCTGGCGCTCGGCCTGAGCGGCCGGCGTCCTGTCGTACTTCACCCACATTGCCACGCATGAGGTAGCCCCCGTGACCCAGACCTTCGATCCCAAGGATGCAGGCCACTACATCGCCCCCACCGGGCTGTACGCCCGCAACAAGGCCCGCCCGTTCCTCGGCAGCATCACCTGTGACCGACGCACCCTGGTCGCCGGCCAGTGGGACGAGATCACCTTCGTCTACGAGGTGGGTGCCAGCGGCCTGGCCGACGGCGCCTGGCTCAAGCTGGCGTTCAAGTTCTATTCCGACTGGGCACTGTTCCAGACCAGCGACCCGACGGCGGCCAACTACGTCAGCGCCGAGTACCAGGCTGGCGACCTGGTGCCGGGGCAAAGCCCGGCGACCGTGCAATACCTGAAGGTGCGCTTCGACCAGAAAGGTCATGAGCGGCCGTTCCAGAAGGCGATCCTGATCGACATCGTCGACGGCTACCTCAACCCTGGCGACCGCATCGTCATCCGTCTCGGCGACCGCCGCCAGGGCGGGGCGGGCACGCGGGTGCAGAGCTTCGTCGAAAAGGATTTCCGCCTGCGCCTGTTCATCGACCCGCTGGGCAGCTCGAAATTCGCCGAGGTGCCGGGCGACACACTGCTCGATATCGTGCCCGGCCCCGCCGAGCGCCTGCAGGTGATCGCCCCGCGCCTGGTCGGCGAAGGCCAGCCGTTCGATGTGCTGATCCGCGCCGACGATGCCTGGGGCAATACCTGCCGCCAGCTCGACCTGGGCGGCACGTTGCGCCTCGACGCTCCCGACGGTGTGAGCCGGACGCTGCCGTTCATCCTGGCCCGCGATGGCTGGGCGGTGGTGCGCCTGCCGGAAGTAGCCCTGGGCGGTAGCGGCGAATGGTCGCTGTGTGCGCTGGCCGAAGACGGCGCCGTGCAGCCCGGCCAGGCCTTCGTCACCGTCGACCCGACCCTGACCGGCCTGCGCCCGCTGTACGCCGACCTGCACGTGCACTCCGACGACACCGTCGGCACCAACGACACCCTGTACAACCTCAGCTATGGCCGTGATGTCGCCGGCCTCGACGTGCTGGGCTACACCGCCAACGACTTCAACATCACCGAACAGCGCTGGGACGCGGCCGTGGCGCTGATCCACGAGCTCAACGAACCGGGTCGCTTCGTCTGCTACCCCGGCACCGAGTGGTGTGGCAACTCCTGCGCCGGTGGCGATCGCAACGTGGTGTTCCTGCACGACCGCAAGCCGGAATTTCCCTTCGACAACCAGGGGCGCCTGGTGCGTTCGTTCGAGTGGAACGAATTCACCGCCGGCACCATCAAGCCCGGTGCCTGGCCGGTCGACGAGCTGTATGCCGCCTATGCCAAGGACCCCGAAGGGCACCTGATGATGCCCCACGTCGGGGGGCGCCGCTGCAACCTCGACTGGCACCACCCGGCGCTGGAGCGCCTGGTGGAGGTCGGTTCGGCCTGGGGCCAGTTCCACTGGGTGTATGCCGAGGCGCTGCAACGCGGCTACCGGGTCGGTGCAGCGGCCAACAGCGACGAGCACCAGGGGCGCTGCGGTGGTGGCGTACCGGCCACGGCGGTGTTCGGTTCCCGTGGCGGGCTGACCGGGGTGATCGCCGATGCTTTCGACCGTGCGGGCGTGGGCAAGGCGCTGCGGGCCCGGCACACCTTCGCCACCACCGGCGAGCGCAGCTATGGCCTGCTGCGTATCGGCGAGCAACTGATGGGCGATGTGGTCGCGGCGCGCCCTGGCGATGCCCTGGAGTACCGCTTGCTGGGCGACACCGGCTGGGAGCAGGTCGACCTGTTCAGCGGCGAGCAACTGCTGTGGTCGCGCAATCTGCATCGCGAGCAGGGCCTGTCATCCCGGCATATCCGCCTGCGCCTGGGCGGCGCGCGGATCAAGGACCGTTACCGTGGTGCCTACTGGAGCGGCGAGATCAGCATCACGGGCGCGGTGATCAATGGCTTCCGCTTCCTCGGCGCCGACCATCCGGAGCAGAGCGTCTGGCGCAAGAACGCCACGACCCTGGCGTTCCGTACCGACACCAATGGCGATATCGACAGCCTGGAGATCGAGCTGTCGAACCTGGCCGAGGCCCGTATCAGCCTGTTCAGCCGCATCGACAGCTACGTCAAGGTCGGCGACCCGCGCGAGCCGCAGCCACACGTGCATGCGCCACGGGTCGAGCTGACGGTCGAGGGCGCCCGGTTGCTGGAGCAGGGTGAGGTGGTGCAGGCGCTGTCCGGTGCCGAGTTGCAGGTGTCCCTGGAGCAGGTCACCGCGCAGCCGCTGCCCCGTGAGGTGGCAGGTCGCATCGCCCTGGCGGAACTGGGCCTGGAACGCGGTCGCGAGTACCCGCTGTTCATCTGCGCGCGCCAGCGCGACCAGGCGCGGCTATGGACCTCGGCACTGTTCGTCACGCAGTGAGGCAGGCCGCCTGCCGAGCGGGTTCGGCAGGCGCCCGGTTGCGCATCAGCGCCGGCCGTTGAAGAACCCGGAAAGCTGGTGCAGGGTCTTGGCCGCGGTGAGGATCGCCGGGCGGAAGTGGTCCTTGCCGATGATCTTCGCGTGCTTCACCGAGCTGATCAGGTCGTAGCGGCTGGAACCTTCGGCCATGCCCTCGGCGAGGATCTTGCAGATGATGTGGCTCGGGGTGACGCCGAAGCCGGAGTAACCCTGCACGTAGAAGGCATTGCGCCGGCCGCTGAGGGTGCCGATCTGCGGGAACAGGTTGGCGCTGGTGGCCATCGGGCCGCCCCAGGCCAGGTCGATCTTCACGTCCTTGAGGTACGGGAAGATCTTCAGCATCAGCGCGCGGTTCCACGCCTTCAGGTCGTTGGGGATGTGCTCGACGAAGGGCGTGGCGGCGCCGAACAGCAGACGGTTCTCGTTGGTCACCCGGTAGTAGTCGATGACCGGGCGGATATCGCTGTAGGCCCCGCGGATCGGGCTGATGCGCTGGATCAGCTCTTCAGGCAGGGGTTCGGTCATCAGCTGGAAGGCGTAGGTGTTGATGGTGCGAGCGTGCAGTTCCGGCTCCAGCTTGTTGAGGAAGCTGTCGCAGGCCCACAGCAGCTTGCCGGCCTTCACCGAGCCGCGCCCGGTGCGCACGTGGATGCTGTCGCCGTAGCGCACCTCCAGCGCGGCGCTGTGTTCGAAGATGCGCGCGCCGTGGCTGACCAGGGCCTGGGCCTCGCCGAGCAGCAGGTTGAGCGAGTGCACGTGGCCGCCACCCATGTGCAGCAGGGCACTGCTGTAGGCGTCGGAGCCGATGATCTGCTTGACCTCGGCGCCGCCGAGGAAGCGGATCTCGTCCTTGCTGTTGACCTTCCTGAATTCCTTTTCCCAGGTGCGCAGGGTCTTTTCCTGGCGGGCGTTGAATCCCATGTAGCCGTAGCCGTGGCAGAAGTCGGCATCGATGGCGTACTTGGCGATGCGCTCCTTGATGATCCCGGCGCCCATTTCGGCGATCTCGAAGATCTGCTGCAGGCCCTGGTCGCCGACGCTGCTCCTGATCTTCTCCAGGTCGTGGCCGATGCCGGCCATGATCTGTCCGCCGTTGCGCCCGGTGCCACCGAAGCCCAGGTAGCGGGCTTCCAGCACCACGATGTTGGTGATGCCTTTCTCGGCCAGTTCCAGGGCGGTGTTGATCCCCGAGAATCCGCCGCCGATCACCACGACATCGGCTTCGATGTCGGCTTCCAGGGTGGGGAAGGCGAGGTTGTACTTCTTGGTGGCGGAGTAGTAGGTGGGCGTTTCGACGTTGATCATGGTGGCGGCCTGAATAATTGGACGTTGGCGAGGGCGACCGTAGCGCTTGTTACACTTTGCATTAAATGCCTAACGAGCGGTAGGTTCTTGACTCAGACTGCTGTCGTAATTGATCCGGGCTGCCAGGGGGAGGGCTTGCTCATCCGCGATGAAGGTGGGGAATTCACCGACGTTATCGCTGGCAAGCCAGCTCCCACAGGATGCATGCGATCCCTGTGGGAGATTCTATGGTTTCAGGGAAGCCCATTGGCTGACTTTTGGTTGATATTCGTCCTGCCCCTTCAGCAGGGCGAATACGATGCGGGTAAGCTTGCGAGCGAGTATGACCAGCACCTGAG
>Ga0206116_1000585_pt1 | contig 33133 bp, 35 predicted proteins | sample 3A1Ametagenome_FD_178000 | JGI IMG/M metagenome (GOLD analysis project Ga0206116, IMG submission 178000) | Enriched microbial communities from leaf-cutter ant dump, University of Wisconsin, Madison, United States - 3A1A | ecosystem: Environmental > Terrestrial > Nest > Insects nest > Nest dump...
GCGCCACTAAGGCCGAAGCCTTCGTTCGACTTGCATGTGTTAGGCATGCCGCCAGCGTTCGTTCTGAGCCAGGATCAAACTCTCAGGTTCAGATCGCGGACCGAAATCCACGACTGACAGGACCGCCTGAAGCGATCTCCTGAAACGTCGATACTGTTCACAGTTTCTCTGCTCAAAAGATGCACAGACGATCCTCATTGTGCCGATCCCCTTAAGAACCAGCACCCCAAGGCCGCAACGGCTACCAACTGCCGCCGCCTGCGCATCCCTTCTCACAACACGGTATTAACTTGTCAATGAACCCGCAGCACTGAAACGTGCCGCACCGGCCGCTCTGCCGCATCCCCTTCTTGAGAGGATCGGACCAGATCAGGCCGGAGTATTTCGGTCGAAGCCGGAAGATCGAAACCGCTAAGTCGCTGTTTTCTCTTCCGTTTCTGCCGTCAGCGCCGCGCCTCAATCAGCGCCCCGCCGTCGGTGGAGCGGTTTATAGGCGCCCTCCCCCAAACCGCGCAAGCGCTTTTTTACTCTCAGATGAAAAATTCCTGACAGTTCGTTTTTCACCGGAGCCGGCACCGGATTCAGTGTAAGGGAACGACCACCAACCGCGGCGTGGCCGGCACAGTCCGTGCACGCCAATCGATAGTATAACTCATGGGGACTATGGTGTTCCCATGGGACTCATCCCTGCGGTCTTGTGTCGGTTGACAGGGTCGGATCGGTCCAGCATCGTCCGATCGATAGGCTTAACGCCTTCGGTGACGGCCATCGCCGACAGCCTGCTGGGCGGCCCCAGGGATTACAGGAGGAGGACGACGGTGCGTTCGAGGCTCTCCCGCCTTCCCACGCTCGCCTTGCTTGCCATCATCACGGCCGGTGCGCTGACGCCTGCGACTGTCGTCGCGCGCAACGCCGATGCGCCGAATGGCCGGGCCCCCCATGCCTACAAGCCGGCGGTAAAGCCGAATACGGGTACGGAGGGCACCGCGGAGTCCAAGGACGATGCAGGAGATGGCGGTCCGGCCACCGGACCGGTCGACCGGCGCACCCTGTCCATCGGCCGAGGCGACACGCTGATGGATTTGCTGGCAACAGCCAACGTCCCCACCAACGATGCCCATGACGCCGTCGCCGCCCTTCGGGAGGTCTATAACCCGCGGCGTCTTCAGGTTGGCCAGCATGTGACCGTCCTTTTCGAACCGCGCCGGGGCGGTGCCCGGAAGTTCGTCGGGTTCGAGTTCGCACCCGATCCGCTGCGGTCGGTGTCAATCGCACGCAAGGGCGAAGCAGGTTTCACCTCCAGCCAGACCGAGAAGCCTGTGACCCGCAAGCCGGTGGCGGCGCAGGGCGTCATCCGCTCCAGCCTGTTCGAGGCGGGCGCGCAGGCCGGGGTTCCGATCTCGGTCATGATGGCCTTCATCCAGAACTTCTCCTACGACGTCGATTTCCAGCGCGACCTGCAGCCGGGTGACCGTTTCGAGATCCTGTATGAGAAGCTGGTCACCGCCGAGGGCACCCAGGCCGGCGAAGGCGAGCTGCTGTACGCTTCGCTGACGCTGAGCGGCGACGACATGCCGATCTACCGGTTCAAGACCCGTGACGGGCGTGTCGACTATTACAATGGCGATGGCGAGAGCATCCGCCGCGCCCTGCTGCGCACGCCCATCGACGGCGCCCGCATCACGTCGGGCTTCGGCATGCGGCACCACCCGATCCTGGGCTTCAGCAAGATGCACAAGGGGGTGGATTTCGGAGCGCCGACCGGAACGCCGATCTATGCCGCCGGCCGCGGCACCATCGAGATCGCGGAGCGCAGCAGCTCCTACGGCAACTATGTCCGTATCCGCCACAACACCGAAATCTCGACCGCTTACGCCCATATGAGCCGCTTCGCCAAATCCATCAGCCGCGGCGCGCGGGTCGATCAGGGCGACATCATCGGCTATGTCGGCACCACCGGCCGCTCCACCGGACCGCACCTGCATTACGAGGTGCTGAAGGCCGGGCATCAGGTAAACCCGCGCTCCGTCGATCTGCCGACCGGCGAGAAACTGGATGGGCGGGAACTTCAGACCTTCCAGCAGGCCCGGCGGTCGATTGAGAAAATGTTCGAGGACAGCCGCAGCGGCATGCAGCTTGCGCGCACCCCGGCTCCGGCATCGACCGAGGAGAAGGGCTGCAACAAGGCCAGCAGCTGCTGACCACCCGATGGACGGCGCGCCGGCGGCAAAAACGCCGGTGCGCCTATTCCTTGTTCATCATGTTGCGGATGGCGCCGACGAACTGGCGGGCGGTGTCCTCGTTTTCCAGCATCTTCTGGAGCCTGTCACGAATGATCATCGCCTTCGGCCGCTGCTGCATGGCGCGCTCGATGGCGACGTCGGCTTCGCCGGGTTTCAGGGGTTCGAGGTCTGACATGGCGGATGTCCCGTGCGGAAGAGCTGTTGTGTCGGCACGCAGGTAAGGATAGCCGGAACCGCTGCGGCCATCATCGGGCAAAGCATATCAACGGCCAACCACATCAGCGATACTGGCCAACGGTCTCCACGGCCTCGCCGCCGGTGCCGAGCTTGAACTCGGTGACGCCGGGGGCGGTGTCCGGGTTGATGCCGCCGAGGTCGAGAGCGCGGACACCGCGCTGCTTCAATTCCTTCATCGCCTTCCACAGCACCAAGCGCGTGGCCCCGTTCTTGCGTCCCGCCTCGCTGGCCCAGCTGATCTGACTGGTGGCGCAGATGCCATGACGGAAGAACAGCCAGCAGGCGACCGGCGTGCTGCCCTCCAGCGCCGTTATCATCAACGCCCCATCGTTGCGGCCGCCGCCTTTGACCATGGCGTTGCGCAGACGCACCGCCAATGGCCCGGTCATGGCCCGGAAGCCCTTCTCCCGCGCCTGATCATGCTCCCGCTTCATCAACCAGGGCAGGTTATCGGCCTTCCAATCGATATCGAGAGCGAGGCCGGCCTTCTCGGCTCCGCGCAGGCGCTTGCGCCAGTCGCGGGCAAGGCCGGCATGCATCGCCTCCTCGCTCCGGGTCAGATCCAACCAGACGGTCCGATAGCCGGGACCGACCTTGCGGAAGCCGCAGCGGGCGAGCAGTGCCTCGTTTTCCGGTCCCGCCGGGAGTTCGGGCAGCAAATTGGCACGGTTGAGCGGATTGCCCGGACAGGCGCGTCGCAAGAGGCGGAACACCGCGCCCAGCGTGTCTGCATCGGGAATAAGGCCGTCCAGCCACAGCGGACCCCTGTAGCATTGCCGGTCGTGGAACAGCTTCAGCATGCGGCGGTCGAGCGTCTGGACGAGGCCGATCGGTTCGCCATCACGGCCGATCACTCCTAGGCGGGGGACATGACCATAGGTGCGGCCCATGGCACGGCCATAGGCGAAGCTCTGCAGAAGGGTGGAGCGGGGAACGCGGGCGAACAGCGCATCCCAATCGCCGACGGTGCCTTCGTTCCAGGCGATGTCGATGTCCGGCATCGGCGTTTTCCAACGGCTCAGGCCGGCGGCAGGGCGGAGGTCGCCTCTTCCACCTGGGCAAAGGTCGGGCGGTATTCCGGTTCCAGCACGTTGCGGGCGTATTCCACCGAGATGGCGGGCGCGTAACCGGACAGATGCGCGATCAGGCCGGTCTTCATCGCCTGATAGTATTTGCCCTCGGCGTGATAGACGTTCTTGAGACCGCTGGCGATTGGCGCGAGGAAGCCGTAGGCGACCAGAATGCCCGTGAAGGTGCCGACCAGCGCGCCGCCGATCAGCTTGCCCAGCACCTCGGGCGGCTCGGTGATCGAGCCCATGGTGTGAATCACGCCCAGCACCGCCGCCACGATGCCAAGCGCCGGCACGGCGTCGGCCACCGCCTGGATGGCATCGGCGATGCGCTGGTGTTCGTGGTGCATCGTCTCGATGTCCTCGTCCATCAGGTCGACCAGCTCATGCGGATTGTCCGCGCCCAGGGACATCAGACGGAGATAGGTACAGAGGAAGGCGATGGCGTGATGGTCGCCGTAGAATTTCGGGAACTGCTGGAAGAGCGGAGAGTCTTCCGGCTTTTCGATGTGCTGTTCCAAAGCCAGCAGGCCCTTGGTCTTCGCGATCTTGAAGACCTGGTACATCATGGTGAGGACCTCCAGAAAGTCCTCCTTCTTGTATTTCGGGCCCTTGAACAGGTGGCCCAGTTCCTTGCCGGTGTGGGTGACCACCGATTTCGGATTGGCGATGAAGAAGGCGCCAGCACCGGAACCCAGGATGATCATGAACTCGAACGGCATCCACAGCACGCCCATGTGGCCACCGCCGAGGATGTAGCCACCGAACACACTGAAGATCACGATGCCGAAGCCGATCATCACGAACATTCGGTCTCTCCCCTCCCCATACCGACCACGGGCCGCAAGATGCTCCCGGCGGACAGATGGCCGGACATCGGTTGAGTTTCCGTAAATCACCCGAACGGCCTACCGCCTTCGCGACAGGCCGCGTGATCCTACCGATGCAGGAGTGCCCTGTCACGAAAGGACTGGGGAGTAAGGGTTTTCAACGGGTGCAGGGAGGAGGGACGGTGAACGCATCACTGGGCTCCGTGCCCAGGAGGGTAAACGCACATTTGGAACGCGACGGAAAAGCACAGGATGGTCACAGCCCAAGCGGGGCGGGCCGACCTTGCAACGCCCCAGCGACCGGGTGGTCCGGCCGGCCGGGGCGCTGGAAAAGCGCAGAACGTTATCGAAGCGGAATGTTCATCTGGACGCTGACGCCCGGCTGCGGGGGCGGCGGAGCATAAATGACCGGGGGCGGTGCGTAGGACGGCGCATAGATGACGCGCGGCGGAGGCGGCGGGGCCGGCACCACGACCACCGGCGGCGGCGCACCATAGATGACAACCGGACGGTCATCATGGTGATGCCTCTTGTGATGGCCCCAACCATGGCCGCGGCCATGCTCGCCCGGGTCGGCCAGGGATGGCGTAGACAGCGCAACACCGAGCAGCAACACCGATCCGACAAAGCCGGCGGCCCTCGCCACGATACGAGCCGCCCGGCACATCGCCGTCCGCGGCATCTGGAAATCCTGCATGGCGGCTCCGGCGTTCATCGTCCTGTTCTCCTGGAATGGGCTTGCATCGGAAACGGGAAGCGCGGACGCCGCGCGGACGGCCACATACCCATTTCGATGGGATAAACGCTTATGCTCAGGCTGAGGCTGAACCGGGTGGGACATTTTTGGGCGCTGCGCGGTGGACGGGGTTGGGTGAAGGGAAGGCGGCGGGAGATTGCCGTGCATCCTTACTTATGAAGCTGTTGATCGACGGCGGCCGCTGCTACCCATCCGAAGGGGCTAGACCGGATGAAGCGCGCTGTTGGATGGCGCCGTCATGATCCGATGGGCACCGGGGCTCGTATCTGGCATCGTATGAGTAAGGATGACCCCGTCCCAACCGCCACCCACCGAGCCGCGCCGATGACCGTCCGAGCCAGCCTTCGCACCGTCGCCATGGCGGCGGTCCTTTCCATGATGGGAGGCGCCAGCGCCATGGCCGCAAGCAGCGCTTACGACTTCACCTTCCAGAGCATCGACGGCAAACCGCTGCCGCTGTCGCAGTTCGAGGGTAAGGCGATCCTTGTGGTCAACACCGCCTCGCAATGCGGCTTCACCCCGCAATACAAGGGGCTGGAGGCGCTGTGGCAGCGCTACCGCGACCGCGGTCTGGTTGTGGTCGGCGTGCCGTCCGACGACTTCGGCGGACAGGAACCGGGGAGCGCCAACCAGATCAAGGATTTCTGCGAGGTCAACTACAGCATCGACTTCCCGATGGCGGACAAGACGGTGGTGTCGGGCGACAGCGCCCACCCCTTCTACCGCTGGGCGGCGGACGAGCTTGGCTTCCTCGCCAAGCCACGCTGGAACTTCCACAAATATCTGGTGGGGCCGGACGGCAAGCTGGTGTCCTGGTTCTCCACCATGACCGACCCGGAGTCGGACAAGGTGCGCGAGGCAATCGAGACGCTGCTGCCGGCGAAGGCGCCGAAGTCGTAGCGCCGCCGTTGCCCCTGCCCTACTCCACGGCCTGCCGCAGTGCTGCGGCCCCCGCCCAGGGCGCGAGCGGCAGGGCTGCGGCGAGGATGCCGGCAAGCAGAAGCAGGTGCGGACGCGGGGTCAGCCCGTTGATCGCCGCGTCGATAGCGCCGGCGCCAAAGATCAGCACGGGGATGTAGAGCGGCAGGATCAGCAGCGACAGCAGCACGCCGCCCCGTCGCGTGCCCAGCGTCAACGCCGCCCCGATGGCGCCGATCAGGCTGAGAATCGGCGTGCCCAGGGTCAGGGTCAGCACCAGCACGCCGAACCCCTGCGCATCCATGTTCAACAGGACGGCCAGCAGCGGGGCTGCGACGATCAGCGGCACGCCGGTGACCAGCCAGTGGGCCAGCGTCTTCGCCAGTACCGCGGCCTCCAGCGGCAGAGGGGACAGCGACAGAAGCTCCAGCGAGCCATCCTCGTAATCGGTCTGGAACAGACGCTCCAGCGACAGCAGCGAGGCGAGCAGCGCCGCCACCCAGATCACGCCGGCGGCGATGCGGGCCAGGATGTTCGGCTCCGGACCGACGCCGAAGGGGAACAGCACCACGCACAGCACGAAGAACATGACGGCGATGGTGGCGTCCGAGCCCTGGCGCAGCGCCAGCCGCAGGTCGCGCGCGACAAGGCGCAGGAAACGGCTCATGGCCCGGCCCCCTCTTCCTCATACTCGTCGCCCACATCCTCATCGCCGGCCTCTTCGTCGGCGTAGGGGGCGAACTCGTCCAGATGCAGTTCCTCGCCGCCGGGCGTGGCGATGTCCGTGTGGGTGGACAGAACCACCATGCCGCCCCGCGCCCGATGTTCGGCGATCAGCCCCTCGAACAGGGCGATGGCGGCGCGGTCGAGCGCCACGGTCGGTTCGTCCAGCAGCCACAGGGTCGCCGGTGCGGCCAGAAGCCGCGCCAGGTTCAGACGGCGCTTCTGACCGGCCGACAGGTAGCGGCCCGGCACCGCGGCGATGTGCGGCACCCCCAGCCGGTCAAGCGCGGCGCGCGCGTTGGCGGCCGGGTCGGCGGCCCCGGCCAGCGCCGCCCAGAAGACGAGGTTCTCCGCCGCCGTCAGCACCGGCTTCACCGCATCGAGATGGCCGACATACTGCACCCTCGCCCGGTGGGCGTCGGGATCGTCGGCGACCGAAACCCCGTCCCAGCCCAGCGTGCCGTTCAGCGGCTTCAGCAACCCGGCCATCACCCGCAGCAGGCTGGATTTGCCGCTGCCGTTGGGGCCAAGCAGAACCAGCGCACCGCCGGGGGCGATACGGAACTCCAGCCCGGTGAAAACCAGCCGGTCGCCACGCAGGCAGGTCAGCTCTGATCCGGCAAAGACGGGCATGGGGACGGGTCGCGCTTCCGGTTGAGGGAGGCGCTGCTATAGCACAAGGCGGCGGGAAAGCCGGAGCGAGAATGCGGTCGCCGTAGCGGTCAACCGACGCAGCGGTTCAATGGATGCAGGACAAAAGAAAAGGCCACCGCGAGGGGGTTCTCGCGATGGCCTTGCGTCCGGCCGGGTCCGGCCGGTCGATACCTTGTGGAACGGCTTCGTTCGTCGCTGCGATGGCGCTAGGGGGAACGCCGATGCGCGCGACCTCTGGGGCCGGTTGCTTGGGTTATCGTGTAAGGGAAGAAAGTGGCAAAATTTGGATGGAGTTCGAGGAATTGGATGCCACCCGATGACACACCACGGTCTCCGCAGCGCTGCGCTCCCATGCGTGCGCCGCAGCGCCGGGTGCCGGGATTGTCACGGCTAAAGGCCAAACGCTTGTTCTGAATCAACGCTTTGGCCGCCGTCCTGACGCATCGTGGCGCCGTCATGCCCCCGCTCGAACGGGGATCGCCGCGTCCCTCCGGGTATTTCCATGATTGCGGCGGCGTCTGCCCAAATGTGTTCAGGAAGCGAGTTGTCCCATGTCGGCCTTCGCAGACATCCTCCAGGCCATGCCGCCGATCGCGCGGGTGGTGTTCATGCTCGGTCTCGTGTCGGCGGCGGGCGTGGCGCTCGGCCATATCAAGATACGCGGTGTCGGGCTCGGCATCGGCGGCGTGCTGTTTTCCGGCATCGCCGGCGGCCACATCGTCAAGCAGGCGGACATCGCGTTCAACCCGGAGATGATGGATTTCATCCGCGACTTCGGGCTGATCCTGTTCGTCTACACCATCGGCATCCAGGTCGGTCCCGGCTTCTTCGCCGCGCTGCGCCGGACCGGGCTAGCGCTGAACGGACTGGCGCTGCTGATGGTGGGATCGAGCATCCTGCTGACTGCGGTGCTGGTGTCGTCGGGGGCGCTCTCGCTGGGCTCCTCGCTGGGCGTGTTCGCCGGTGCTGTGACCAATGCCCCGGCACTCGCCGCCACCCAGCAGGTGCTGACGGAGGTCGGGGCCGACGCGGCGGTGATGGCCCTGCCCGGCCTTGCCTTCGCCGTTACCTACCCGTTCGGCATCGCCGGCAACCTGCTGTCGATGGCCGCCGTCCGTATCCTGTTCCGCATCGACCCGGAGGCGGAGGCCACCCGCTTCGAGGACTGCCGCCGGGCCGAGCTGTCGACGCTGGAAACCATGGATCTGGCCGTGCGCAATCCGGAGCTTGCCGGCCGGCCGCTCGGCTCCATCGACCTGCTGTGCGGCCAGGGGGTGGTCGCGTCGCGCCTTCTGTGCGACGGCAAGCTCTGCGTCCCGCATGACGGAACCTGCCTGAAGCTGGGAGACGTGCTGCATGTGGTCGGGCCGCGGCCCAAGCTGGAGCAGGTGCGCGCCCTGCTGGGACAGGAGTTCGACCGGCCGCTGACCACCAAGGGCACCGACCTGAAATGGGAGCGCATCGTCGTCACCAACAACGCGGTTCTGGGCAAGTCGATCGCCACGCTGAACCTCCAGGACGCCCATGACGTGGTGGTCAGCCGGGTCAACCGGTCGGGCGTGGAACTGGTGCCGACCCCGGCGCTGAAGCTTCAGTTCGGCGACATCCTGACAGCGATCGGCCGGCCGGACAGCCTCGCCGCCGTCGGCCAGATCTTCGGCAACTCCACCCGCAAGCTGCAACAGGTGGAGATGATCCCGATGTTCCTGGGCATCGCGCTCGGCGCGGCTCTGGGCGCCATCCCGATCTTCCTGCCGGGGATGCCGGCGCCGCTGCGCCTGGGCCTTGCCGGCGGGCCGCTGATCGTCGCCTTGATCCTGGGCCGCATCGGCCATGTCGGGCCGCTGGTCTGGTTCATGCCGCCGGCCGCCAACCTGGCGCTGCGCGAGATCGGCATCATCCTGTTCCTGGCCGTGCTGGGCATCGCGTCGGGCGACCGCTTCGTCGCCACGCTGGCCAGCGGCGCCGGCTGGCCCTGGATGATGTGGGGCGTGCTGGTGACATTGGTGCCGCTGCTGCTGACCGGGCTGGTCGCGCGCGGGCTGATGAAGCTGAACTTCCTGACCATCTGCGGCGTCCTGGCGGGCGCCCAGACCAACCCGCCGGGGCTGGCCTATGCCAATGCACTGGTCGCGTCGGAGGCTCCGGCGCTTGCCTATGCCACCGTCTACCCGCTGGCGATGTGCCTGCGTATCCTGGGGCCGCAAATTCTGGTACTATTGTTGTGGTAACGCACCATTTTCCGACACAAGCGACACAACGCGCGCGGCGTGTGAAATCCGCGTTGCGGAACCCCTGCGCCCCGGTCTAGCCTGTGCCGTAATGGTCAGACCATAGCCAGCCTCCACAACCCAGCCGGTTCTCCCGCATGCATCGCCATCCGCCCGTCAGCGATTCCGCACCCGCCGCCGTCGCCGTGGAGGATTTGCACAAGCGGTTCGGCGAGCTGGAGGTGCTGAAGGGCGTGTCGCTGACCGCCCGCGAGGGTGACGTGATCACGCTGATCGGCTCGTCCGGCTCGGGCAAGAGCACACTGCTGCGCTGCATCAACATGCTGGAGATCCCGGACGACGGCCGTGTGGTGATCGGCGGCGAGGCCATCGCGCTGAAGAAGACGCGCGGCGGCGCCAGCGTCCCGGCCGATTCCCGGCAGGTCGAGCGCATCCGCACCCGGCTCGGCATGGTGTTCCAGAGCTTCAACCTCTGGACCCACATGACCATCCTGCAGAACGTGATCGAGGCGCCGGTCCATGTGCTGGGCGTGCCGAAGGCCGAGGCCACCGACCGCGCCCGCATGCTGCTGGACAAGGTCGGCATCCTGGCCAAGGCCGACAGCTATCCGGTCCAGCTGTCCGGCGGGCAGCAGCAGCGCGCGGCCATCGCGCGCGCACTCGCCATGCAGCCGAAGGTGATGCTGTTCGACGAGCCGACCTCGGCGCTCGATCCCGAGCTGGTCGGCGAGGTTCTGCGCGTCATCCGCCAGTTGGCGGACGAAGGCAACACGATGATCCTGGTGACGCACGAGATGGGCTTCGCCCGCGAAGTGGCGTCCAAGGTGGTTTTCCTGCACCAGGGGCGGATCGAGGAGGAGGGGTCACCCGACAAGGTGCTGACCAACCCCGACTCGGACCGGGTGCGGCAGTTCCTCTCGCGCCATCTGTCCGGCGCGGCGTGAGGGGACGAGGCAGAGGGCAGGACCGGACCGTCAGAAACAGCCCGGCCCCCAACAGGGGCCAAAGAACGGGCGAACCGAACAGAGGAGTGTGTTCCTTGAAGAAGATCGTTTCGGCCCTGGCGCTCGGCGCCATGATGGCCGTCGCCGCTGCCGGCGCCGCCGGTGCGAAGGAATGGAAGACGGTCCGCATCGCCAGCGAGGGCGCCTATCCTCCGTGGAACGCCACCGACACATCGGGCAAGCTGACCGGCTTCGAGGTCGATCTCGGCAATGACCTGTGCAAGCGCATGAAGGTCACCTGCGAGTTCGTCGCCCAGGATTGGGACGGCATCATTCCGGCCCTGCAGCAGGGCAAGTACGATGCCATCATGTCGGCGATGACCATCACCGACGAGCGGAAGAAGGTCATCGACTTCTCGGTCCCCTACGGCACCGAGCCGTCGGTCTTCGCCGTGGTGACCGGCTCGCCGCTGGCCAAGGCGCTGAACCTGGGCGCCGACCGCGTCGACCTGAACGACCAGGGCAAGGCGAAGCCGGTCCTGGACAAGCTGGCCGAAGCGCTGAACGGCAAGTCGGTCGGTGTCCAGGTGTCGACCATCCAGGCCGACTTCATGGACAAGCATCTGCCGAAGGTGACCATGCGCACCTACGACAAGATCGACAATGCCGGCATCGACCTGGGCTCCGGCCGCGTCGACGCCATGCTGGGCGACCGTTCGGTCGTCGAGGCGGTGGTGAAGGCCACGCCGGACAAGATGGTCATCGTCGGCCCGAACTTCATCGGCGGCGTGATCGGCGAAGGCATGGGTGTGGGCCTGCGCAAGGACACCGCCGACCTGAAGGCGATGTTCGACAAGGCCATCGGCGAGGCGCTGAAGGACGGCACCGTCAAGAAGCTGAGCACCCAGCATTTCGGCTACGACATCTCGCCCACAAAGTAAGGGGCGAAGCAAGGCGGACCCCAGGTCCGTCTGTCTGATCGGTACGGCGCCCGGCGGCCTTCACGGCGACCGGGCGCCAGTCGTTCAGTAACCCCCGTTCGCTGACCCCCGTCCGGCCGGCGCTCCGCGCCGCGCCCGGCGGGCCTTACCGGGCGTGCCAATGCTGGAACTCCTTTCCTTCGGTCCCAACGGCTGGGGCGGACAGCTGCTGATGGGCACCGCGATGACGGTCGCGGTCGCCGTGTCGGCCTTCGCCTTCGGCATCCTCGTCGGGTCGCTCGGCGCCTCGGCCAAGCTCAGCCATTCACTGGCGCTGAACGTCGTGGCCGATGTCTACACCACCATCGTCCGCGGCATCCCCGAACTGCTGGTGATCTATCTGCTGTTCTTCGGCGGCAGCGGGGTCGCCACCGCCATCGCCGCCGCTTTCGGCTATGACGGGCGGGTCGACCTGAACGCCTTCACCATCGGCGTGCTGGCGGTCGGGCTGATTTCCGGCGCCTATTCCACCGAGGTGATCCGCGGCGCCGTGCAGTCGGTTCCCTTCGGCCAGATCGAAGCGGCGCGCGCCTGCGGGATGAGCCGCTGGCTGATCCTGCGCCGGGTGCTGGTGCCGCAGACGCTGCGCTTCGCCCTGCCCGGCCTCGGCAATGTCTGGCAGCTGACGCTGAAGGACACCGCGCTGGTGTCGGTGACGGCGCTGGCCGAACTGATGCGCATCACCCATCTGGCGGCCGGCGCCACGCGCCAGCCCTTCCTGTTCTACAGCACCGCCGCCGTGCTGTACCTGATGCTGACCACCATATCGACGGCGCTGTTCAATCGCGCCGAAATCTCCGCCAATCGCGGCGTCCGGAGGGCCTGAGGCCATGAACTGGCAACTGATGTGGGACAGCCTGCCCCGCATGCTCGGCGGGCTGTCGCTGACGCTGCAACTGATCGTCGGATCGCTGGCGCTGGGCGCGCTGGTCGCCTTCGGCGTGGCGTTGCTGCGGCTGTCGGGCAACCGCGTGGTGGAGACGCTGGCTGCGGCCTATGTCTTCATCTTCCGCGGCACGCCGCTGCTGGTGCAGATCTTCCTGGTCTATTATGGGCTCGGCCAGTTCGAGTTCATCCGCGACAGCATTCTCTGGCCCTTCCTGCGCGAGCCCTATTGGTGCGCCATCCTGGCGCTGACGCTGAACACCGGTGCCTACACCAGCGAGGTACTGCGCGGTGCGATCCTGTCGGTGCCGCAGGGACAGGTGGAGGCGGCGCGGGCCTGCGGCATGTCGAGGGCGCTCGCCTTCCGCCGCATCGTGCTGCCGGTGGCGATCCGCCAGATGCTGCCGGCCTACGGCAACGAGGTGATCCTGATGGTGAAGGCGACCTCGCTCGCCAGCACCATCACGCTGATGGAGGTCACCGGTATCGCACGGCGGATGATCGCCCAGACCTTCGCGGTCTTCGAGCTGTTCATCGTCGCCGGCGTGATCTATCTGGTGCTGAACTTCATCGCCACCCGCCTGATCAAGTTCGCCGAATGGCGCCTGACTCCCTACCTGCGGGCACGGGCATAAGTAAGGATATCAGTGAAAAGGCCCTCTCCCGGTTCGGGAGAGGGCCTTTTTCGTATCCGTCACTGCCCCAGCATCTCGAAGGATGGCGGGGCCGGGTCGACAACACGCGATCCGGTGGGGGTGATCTCCATCACCGCCAGCCCACGTTCGACCATGCCGTCTGTGCGCAGGCGGAACAGGCCGTCCAGCCCCTCGAAACCGTTCGGGTTGGTCATCGCCATGCGGTCGAAAGGCACCGGACCGCCGGTGCGGGTCAGGACCGCGGCGATGGAGGTGGCGTCATAGGCCAGCGTGGCGATGCGCGGCGGCTTGCGACCATAGACCTGCTCGAACTGCGACTCGAAACGGGCCCGGGTCTGGGGGGCGGGAGCGGCATAGAGCGCGCCGACAAGCGCCGGCTCCTGCCCCAGCGCCCCTTGCGAAGTGTCGTCCCACAGGCCGGTGCCCAGCAGTTTGACCTGCTGCGGCTGCACGCCGTTGGCGGCCAGGGCCTGGGCAATGCCCTGGGCGCGCTGCCCGCCTTCAGCCAGCATCACCGCCTGCGGCTGCGGGGTTTCCTGGGCCACCTGCTTGGCCGGGATCGACAGGTCGGTGACCGCCGGATCGTAGCGTTCCACCTGCGTGGTCATGGTGCCGAGCTTCGGTGCGATCTGCTGCATGGCATTGACCACCGCATCGCCATAGGGCGAGCGGGGCGCCAGAACGGTGAAGCGCGTCGCCCCGCGCGAACGGGCATAGCCGGCGACGCGGTTGACCTGATCGGCCGGAACGAAGCCAAGCACATAGGTGCCGTTGCCGGCCTGTGTGGCATCATTGGTGAATGCCAGCACGTCGACGCCGGCATTCTGGGCAATCGGACGCACCGCGGCGACGTCGGCGGCGAACAGCGGGCCGATGATCAGGCGGGCGCCCTCGGCCAGCGCCTGACGCGCGGCGTCGGCCGCGCCATTCGGCGTGCCTTTGGTGTCGCGCGGCAGAAGCTGCAGCTGGTCGCCGGCCATGTCGAACAGCGCCATCTGCGCGGAGTCCAGCATGGCCTGGCCGATGGCGGCGCTCTGCCCGCTGAGCGGCACCAGGACAGCCACCTTGATCGGGCCCTGCGCTTCCGGCAGGGGAGCCACCGGAGCCGGGACCGGTTGCGGCGCTTGTGCCACCCGCGGCGGCGCGCTTACAGTCGAGCAGGCCGACAACAGGCCGGCGACCAGCAAGGCTGCCACGCCGTGACGTTTCAGACCCTGTGAGAAAGCTGTTGCCAAGCGTGCCACCAATCGTCTCCACATCTGCTGAAACGGCCGCCGATACCGAAGGCGAGACCCAAGGCATGGTTCCCACCGAGCCGGCCGAAAGTGGCGCTCAAGGTAGCCCCCTCGCCGCGCCAAGTAAACTCGCGGGCGGGCTGTATGTCGTCGCTACCCCCATCGGAAACGCCGCCGACATCACGCTGCGCGCGCTCGACACGCTGAAGCGGGCCGACGCCATCGCCTGCGAGGACACGCGCGTTACCGCCAAGCTGATGGGCATACACGGCATCCACACCCCTTTCGTCTCCTACCACGAGCACAACGCCGCAAAGATGCGTCCGATCCTGATCGGGCGCATGAAAAAGGGCGAGGCCATCGCGTTGGTCACCGATGCCGGCACGCCACTGGTCTCCGACCCCGGCTACAAGCTGGTGCGGGAGTGCGTGGCGGAAGGGGTGGCGGTCACCACCCTGCCCGGCGCCTCGGCCCCGTTGGTGGCCCTGGTGCTGTCCGGCCTGCCGACCGACCGCTTCCTGTTCGCCGGCTTCCTGCCCAACAAGAGCAGCGCGCGGCGCGCCACCGCCGGCGAGCTGAAGGGCGTGCCGGCCACCCTGGTCTTCTTCGAATCGCCGCAACGCCTGCCGGAGTCGCTGGCCGACCTCGCCGACATCCTGGGTCCGCGCGAGGCCGCCGTCGCCCGCGAGCTGACCAAGCTGTACGAGGAGGTGCGGCGCGGCACCCTGCCCGATCTGGCCGCCCATTACGCCGAGGCTGGCCCGCCGCGTGGCGAGGTCGTGCTGGTGATCGGCCCGCCGGGAGAAGAGGCGACACCCGGCGAGGCCGACGTCGACGCCCTGCTGCGCGAGGCGCTGACCCGCCTGTCGGTGCGCGACGCTGCCGCCGATGTCGCCGCCCGCACCGGCCAGCACAAGCGCACCGTCTATGCCCGCGCGCTGGAACTGCAGCGGGAGGAAAGGACGAAATGACCGACCTGGATGCGCGGCGCCTGCGGGCCGAAAGCCTTGGCCGCCGGGCGGAGGCTCTGTGCCGCCTGTCGCTGCGGCTGCGCGGCTACCGCATCCTGGCCAGCCGACTGCGCACGCCGATGGGCGAAATCGACATCGTCGCCAGACGCGGCAAAACCATCGCCATCGTCGAGGTGAAGGCGCGCGGCGACTGGGACACCGCCAACGAGGCGCTGAACGCCCGCCAGCGCGGCCGGCTCGCCCGTGCCGCCCATGCCTTCCTGGGCGCCAACCCGCGCTATGCCGGCTATGTCTTGCGCTTCGACGTGATGCTGGTTACCCCTTGGGCCTGGCCCCGTCATCTGGTCGATGCCTGGCGAGCGTAAGGCTTCGAGCGTGAAGGAGCGGACATGAGGGGACGACAGTCTTGAGCAACCGCGCGGAAGCCCGCGAAATCCTGCGCCGTGTCGGCGACCAGCCGGACGACGAGATCGATCTGGCCGAAGCCGCCCTGGCTCTGGGCGCGCTGGAGCTGCCGAACGCTGACCTCGCCCCCTACCGCGCCCACATCCGCGCCATCGTCGAGGATCTGGCCGCCCGCATCGCGGCGGCGGATCCGACCGCCGACAGCTTGGAGGCGCGCATCGCCCTTCTGCATGCCGTGATCGGCGAGCGCCACGGCTATTCCGGCGACCACGACACCTATGACGACTTGCAGAACGCCAACCTGCTGCGGGTGGTCGACCGCCGGCGCGGCCTGCCGGTGGCGCTCGGCATCCTCTACATGCATGCCGCCCGCTCGCAGGGCTGGCCGATGGTGGGCCTGAATTTCCCTGGCCATTTCCTGGTCCGCATCGAGAAGGACGGCGCCCGCGCAATCCTTGATCCCTTCAACGAGGGGCAGACCCGCAGTGTCGTCGACCTGCGCGACCTGCTGAAGGCCACCGCCGGCAGCGCTGCCGAGCTGGAGCCCGGCCATTACCAGCCCGTGTCGAATCGCGACGTGCTGCTGCGACTGCAGAACAACATCAAGCTCCGTCACCTGTCGGCGCACGATGTTCCGAAGGCTCTGGAGGTGCTGGAGGCGATGCGCCTGTTCGCCCCGCACGAACCGGCACTGTGGCGCGAGACCGGCCTTCTGGAAGCCCATGCCGGCAATCTGAAGGACGCCATCACCGCGTTGGAAACCTTCATGGCGCTGACCGGCGATGACCATCATCGCCACCAGACCGCCTCGCTGATCCAGCAATTGAAGAACCGCCTGAACTGACCCCGTTCCAGAGGGACCCGTCATGAGCCTCGCCGTCGCCTTCCAGATGGACCCCATCGAGTCGATCAACATCGACACCGACTCCAGCTTCATGATGGCGCTGGAAGCGCAGAAGCGCGGCCATCGCCTGTACCACTATCATCCCCGCGACCTGATCCTGACCGGCAACCGCCTGACCGCCCGGGTGCGCGAGATGACGGTTGTGCGCCAGCGCGGCGCCCATTACACGCTGGGCGAGCCGGTTATGACCGACCTGTCGACGATGGACGTCATCCTGCTGCGGCAGGACCCGCCCTTCGACATGGCCTACATCACCTCCACCCACCTGCTGGAGCATGTGCAGCCCAAGGTTCTGGTCGTCAACGACCCGGCCGAGGTGCGCAACGCGCCGGAAAAGCTGTTCATCACCAAGTTCCCCGACCTGATGCCGCCGACGCTGATCACCAGCGACAAGCAGGCCATTCTGGACTTCCGGGCGGAGCACAAGGACATCATCGTCAAGCCACTGTTCGGCAACGGCGGCGCCGGCGTCTTCCACCTGAAGCCGGACGACGAGAATCTGGGTTCCCTGCTGGAGCTGTTCACCCAGCTCTACCGCGAGCCGGTGATCGTGCAGAAGTACCTGCCGGAGATCCGCCAGGGCGACAAGCGCATCATCCTGGTCGACGGCGAGCCGGTGGGCGCGGTCAGCCGCATGCCGTTGGAGGGCGAGGCCCGCGCCAATTTCCATGCCGGCGGCAGCGCCCAGAAGACCGAGCTGACCGCGCGTGAGCGCGAGATGTGCGCCGCCATCGGCCCGGTGCTGAGGGAAAAGGGCTTGGTCTTCGTCGGCATCGACGTGATCGGCGACTATATGACCGAGATCAACGTCACTTCCCCCACCGGCATCCAGGAGATCAACCGCCTGAACGGTGTTCAACTGGAAGCCCTGCTGTGGGATGCCATCGAGCGACGCCGCGCGACAAAGTAAAAAAGCGCCGCCGCGCAGGCAAGTAAGGATAGGGCGCCACCGGGTCAAACGGGCAGGCTGGACCGCAGGACCGGTCAGCCCGCCCGTTTGAGTCTCGTAAAAGCGTCACGGATTTGCCGGGCCAGTTCCGCCGCCGCAAGCGAGGGCGTGCGGACCGGCCGATGCAGCGTGACCGCGAAGGACGGCAGATCGGGAAGACCGATGTCCGCCGGCAGGATTTCCAGATCGGGTGGCACGGTGAAGGCCAGCCAGGCGGAGACCGCGAGATCCATCCGCACGGTGGCGAAGGTGGCGTCCAGCCCGCCATTCTCGAACATGCTCCGCCAGTCCCGCCCCTGCCGGCGCAGCGCCGCCATCACCACCGGCCGGAAGACACAGGTTTCCACCACCAGCGACAATGGCAGCGGGGTCGCGGCATAGGCACTGCCGCCGCGCGCACCGACCCAGACCAGACGGTCGATCAGCAGATGCTCGCCCTGCGCCGCCTCCACCGGCTCCTCGACCAGCGCAAGGTCGAGATCGCCATCGCCGATGCGGCCCGCCAGTTCGGGGGACGATCCGCAGATCAGCGTCAGTTCGACCTTCGGAAAGGCAGCGGTGAAACTCCGCAGCATTGGGGCGATGCAGGGAGCGACAAGGTCGTAGGGAACACCGATCCGAACCGGCCCGTCGATGGCGCCGCCGGTGATGTCTGCCCAAATCTCGTCGTTCAGCGCCAGCAACCGCCGGGATTTCCCCAGCAAACGCTCCCCCAACGCGGTCGGACGCAATCCATTGCGGTCACGGATGAACAGGGGACCGCCGGCGAGCGCTTCCAGCCGGGCGATCTGCTGACTGACCGCCCCCTGCGTCAGGTTCAGGTTCTGGGCCGCTGCCGTCATGCTGCCGTGGTCGGCGACGACGGCGAAGCTGCGCAGCAGGGTGGTATCGAGATTTCTGGGCATGTTGGCATTATGGATATTAATGCGCTCCATCTCCATTATTAGTTTTCCAAGAGATCGGTTGGGCGGTATTCCGGTTCCATCCACACTGTGGCCGGAGAAGCCGTTCCAATGATTCCTGCCCTCAACATCGACGCCGCGCTCGACGCACTCACAGAACACTGGTCTCCCAAGGTGATCGCGCGGGTGAACGACCAGTATGTGAAGGTTGCCAAGCTGAAGGGCGAGTTCGTCTGGCACCGCCACGATGACGAGGACGAACTGTTCCAGGTCATCCGTGGCCGGCTGCGGATCCAGTTCGAAGATGGCGGCGAGACGCTGCTGTCGCCCGGCGAACTGTGCGTGATCCCGCGCGGGGTGATGCACAATCCGGTCGCCGACGAGGAGTGCTGCATTCTGCTGATCGAAACGGTGACGACGAAGCACACCGGCGATGTCGAGACGCCGAGAACACGCTCCATCGCCCAGCAGCTGGCTTAGGAAAGCGGGCGCGGCTGCGGCGCGCCGTGCCTTGACCGGCGGACTTCGGGGGGCGATAACTGCCGCCTCCCAGAGTTTTCGAGCGAGACCACCCGTGAACCGCATTTTCTCCGGCATGCAGCCGACCCGGCAGCTTCACCTCGGCAACTATCTGGGGGCGCTGCGCAACTGGGTGGATCTGCAGAACAGCTACGAGTGCATTTTCTGCGTCGTCGACCTGCATGCGCTGACCATCGACCAGGACCCGGAGGTTCTGCGCAACAACATCCGTGAGGTCGCCGCGGCCTACATCGCCGCCGGCATCGACCCGGACAAGAACATCCTGTTCAACCAGTCGGTGGTTTCCGGCCATGCCGAGCTTGGCTGGATCCTGTCCTGCCACACGCCGCTGGGCTGGCTGAACCGCATGACCCAGTTCAAGGAAAAGGCCGGCAAGCAGAAGGACATGGCCAACCTCGGCCTCTATGCCTACCCGACGCTGATGGCCGCCGACATCCTGCTGTACAAGGCCACCCATGTGCCGGTGGGCGAGGACCAGAAGCAGCATCTTGAACTGGCGCGCGACATCGCCGGCGCCTTCAACCGCCGCTATGAGACCGAGTTCTTCCCGCTGCCCGAGCCGCAGATCCTTGGCGAGGCGACGCGGGTGATGAGCCTGCGCGACGGCAAGAAGAAGATGTCGAAGTCGGACGAGTCCGAATATTCGCGCATCAACATGACCGACGATGCCGACACCATCGCCCAGAAGATCCGCAAGGCGAAGACCGATCCGGAACCGCTGCCGGAAACCGTGACCGAACTGGAGGCCCGTCCGGAGGCCGACAACCTCGTCACCATCTATGGCGCGCTGGCCGGCCAGTCGCGCGAGCAGGTTCTGGCGCAGTTCGCCGGTTCCCAGTTCTCCGACTTCAAGAAGTCGCTGGTCGACCTGTCGGTGGACAAGCTGGCACCGATCACCACCCGCATGAAGGAGCTGCTGGCCGACAAGGCGGAGATCGACCGGCTGCTGAAGAAGGGTGGCGAGCGCGCCGCCGCGATTGCGGAAAAGAACCTGAACGACGTGAAGGACATCATCGGCCTGCTGCGGCCGTAAGGGTAGCTTGCCCGTGACGGCCCCCATCCTGATCACCGGCTTCGCGCCGTTCGGGACGCCCCCGAACGGCGAAGCGGTTCACTCCTCCACCGATCATCCTTGGACGGCCGATCCAACCGCCATGTTGATGGATCGGCTGGCGGGAGAGCCGGGGGTCGTCACCGCCACCCTTCCCCCTTTGTATGACGCCTGCGGCGAGGCATTCGCGGACCTGCTGGCGCAACACCGGCCTCTGGCGGCGCTTGGCTTCGCATATCTGGAGTCCAGCGATTACATCCGGCTGGAACGGCTGGCCTGGAACCGCGACGAAAGCTCGCTGCCGGACGCGGCCGGCACGGTGCGGGACCATGCCGATATCGTGTCCGACGGGCCGACCGCCTATGGCTGCACCCTGCCGGTGCCCCGGGTGATGCGGGAATTGTCGATGGCCGGACTGCCGGTGACCTTCGGCGATTTTTCCGGCGGCTTCCTCGGCAACCATCTGTTCTACCGGGCGCGCCATATCATCGAGGGCGCCGGCCTGGACGTACCCTACGGCTTCTTCCACCTGCCGCCGCTGCCCGAACGGGCGGCGATGCTGCGCCGCTTCGGCGGTCTGGGTCTGGAGCGGCAGGAGCTGGCGGTGCGCACGCTGGTGGGCATGCTGCGCCGGGCGCTGGATGGGATCGCCTAGATAATGAGGATCAGGCCGTCCTGGCGGGGCGGCGCTGCTCGGGCGGGTTCACGATGGCGCGCAGCGCGTCCAGGAACTCACGGCCCTTGTCGGTCAGGGTGACGATCTTGCGGCGGCGCTCGCGCGGGTCTTCCTGCGCCTGCACCAGGTCGAGGCCGGCCTTGCCGAAGCTGTGCCAACGGCTGAGCGCCGCGACGTTGCGCGACGCGGAGGATTGGGCGATGCCCAGGCGTTCCGCCAGTTCGCCGATGGAGATGCCTTCGCTCTGCGCGATGGTCATGAAACTCAGCGCATACTGGATGGGCAGATCGGGGTCGAGCTTGCGGAACGCCTCAAGCACCTGGACGACGGTAAGGACCTCGTCATGACGAACGCGGGCCGGCATTCAGCAGGTCTCCGCGGCGCCGCGCGCTATGCAGCGCGGGAGGGTGGTCCCCAACGGGCCGGTGTGTAGATGATGTTCAGGCGTCCAAGCCATAGGATGACTTCCCCGTTTTCACGCCTCAGGTCGAAGGACCCGGCCGGCGATGCCCAGCGGGCGTGTTCAACGAAGAGACGGTGACCGCAAAAACCCAGAAAGACACACATGGGATCCTCTCGATATCCGGAATTCACGTTCGAAGGCTGCGGGAAGAAGGCGGGCCGGCTGGGCTTGATTGGCGGCCATATGGGCGGCGGTGGTGGCCGGATCGCCCGATCGGCGAGTCCAGGCAGTGGCTACGATGGCTTTCATCGAAACTCTCCAGGGGTTGAGTGAAGGCCGGCGTGAGAGGCCGGCGGATCCGGTATCGCCGGTCAGCGATACGGTTGCAAGGTCAAAAATGTCCGCGCGTCCGATAGGTTCCGATCGCGGATGTGAAAAGGCGGAAGACGGCAGGCGAGTGGAGGCTCTTCGCCGTCCCCGGCGTCTCCGTCCGTCAATCCGATGTCGCGCCGCAGGTGGTCGCACAATCGGCCCGGTCCCGAGGATAGCCCGGAATCGAGCCAGCGGCTCCGCAACGCCGTCCACAAGGTCGGCATGATCTGCTCCTGTAACCGAGAGGCACCGACGGCCGGGCCTCTGATGGCGAAATAATTCCGTGCGCGGATGTATTCCGTCAACCGGTTCCTCTTGGAGATGACCGTTCGTTTGCAAATGGCGTGACCTTCACTGCACGTCTGTTGCATATCGGCACCGCTTTTCCGCCGTTTCGCCGTCCACCGGGATGGGGCCGGGCATCTCTGGACAAGCGGGGATCGGTCGGTCAAACACAAGGCCGACGGCAAAAGCCGTCTGCGGTACTCCTCTCATCGGTCTCCTATCCATCAGTTGCGGGTCGCTTGTCCGTGTCCATCCTCCCCTCCTCCGCATGGCCGACAGCGGTGCGTTCCGCCCGCAAGCTGCTGGCGGTTGCAGCCGTGGCGGCTGGCGTGCTGTGGAGCCTGCCCGCGGCGGCGGAGGCGCGCTTCACCCCCGGCCCCTGCTGGTTCACCGTTCCGGACGGCGAAGCGGCCCTGTGCGGGACGGTGGCGGTGCCGGAACGGCGCGACCGTCCCAACAGCCGCAGCCTGCGCCTGCCGGTCGCCGTCCTGCTCAGCACCGCCCGCCAGCCGGCCCCCGATCCAGTGCTGTTCCTGGAGGGCGGCCCCGGCGCCTCCCCCTTCGGCAGCGGCGAGGCGACGGAGGAACGGATGGAGGTGTGGTGGGAGCTGTCGGCTCCGTTCCGCCGCACCCGCAACCTGATCCTGTTCGATCCGCGCGGCGTCGGCCGGGCGGACCCCGACACCGATTGCCCGGAGCTGGATGCCGTCGGCACCACCCGCGGCACCCGGCCTCTGACGCGCGAGCAGCGGGCGGCGGCGGAACGCTCGGCTGTCAGCGCCTGTTCGGCGCGGCTGCAGGCGGCCGGGCTGGACGCCACCCAGTTCTCCACCCCCGTCGCGGCGGAGGATGCGATGGACATCGTCACCGCGCTGGGGGCCCAGCGCGTGAACCTGTTCGCGGTGTCCTACGGCACGCGGGTCGGGCTGGAGATCCTGCGGCGGCAGGGCGCCCGTGTCCGCACCGCCGTCTTCGACAGCGTCTATCCGCCCGACGTCAATGCGCAGGAGGAGATGGCCTGGCTGGCGCAACGCGCCTATCGCCGGCTGTTCGACGATTGCGCCGCCAACAGGACCTGCCGCTCCGCCTTTCCCGATCTGGAGAAGCGCTTCCTCGGCCTGATCGACCGTCTTGACCGCAACCCGGTCGAAATCGTCGTCGGCGACCATGAAACGCGTCGTGTCCTGCGGCTGACCGGAGGTGCGGCCATCGCCGCCGGGCTGGAGGCGATGGCGGTCAGCGAGGCTGTGCCGGCCCTGCCGATCATGCTCGACCGCGCCATCCGCGGCCAATACGCCACGCTGGCCGAATGGGCGCCGACCAACTGGCTGGGCGACCCGGAGGTCGCGGACGGGCTGGCCTTCTCCGTCGAATGCCGCGAGTCGGTGACCACCGCCGATCCGGTGAAGCGCGCCGACAACGCCCGCCGCTATGCCCCCTACGGCCTGGTCGCCGCCGACGATCCCGGCCAGCGCGTCTGCCGACTGTGGCCAGCCGGCCATCAGGAATTGACCGAACGCCTGCCGGTCGCCAGCCCGGTGCCGGTTCTGCTGCTGTCCGGCGCCTACGACCCCGTCACCCCGCCGGACTGGGGCGACCGCGCCGCCGCCACCCTGCCGAAGAGCCGCCATCTGGTCTTCCGTGCCGCCAGCCATATCGTGACCTCCAGCGAGGACTGCGCCATGGTCGCCGCCGTGACCTTCGTCGAGCAGGAGTCGGTTCCGGCGACCGCCTGTCCGGGCGCGGCCAAGCCGCCGGTGTTCGAAGGGCCGTAGAAGCTCCCTCATCGCCCCGGCGCGATCCGCCGATAGCTCAGCGCCTCCGCGATGTGGCGGCGCCTGACTCCCTCGGCCCCGTCCAGATCGGCCAGCGTCCGTCCGACCCGCATAACCCGGTGATAGCCGCGGGCGGACAGCTTCAGCCGCTCCGCCGCCTCGGTCAGCAGGGCGCGGCCGGGGGCGTCGGGGGAGGCCACCTTCTCCAGCAGTTCGCCGTCCGCCTCGGCGTTGGTCCGCACCGCCCGGCCAGCCGGGTAAGGACCGAAACCGCCGTAGCGCTCCGCCTGGATAGCGCGGGCAACGGCGACGCGGGCGGCGATGTCGGCGCTGCCCTCCGCCGGGGGCGGCAGGCTGAGGTCGGCGGGGCTGACCGCCGGGACGTCGATGTGCAGGTCGATGCGGTCGAACAGCGGGCCGCTGATCTTCGACTGATAGTCGGCGGCGCATTTCGGCGCGCGGGCGCAGGCGAGCGAGGCGTCGTCGAGATGGCCACAGCGGCAGGGGTTCATCGCCGCCACCAGCTGGACGCGTGCCGGGTAGGTCACATGGTGGTTGGCGCGGCTGACCACCGCCTTGCCGGTTTCCAGCGGTTGCCGCAACGCCTCCAGCAAGGCGCGGGGGAACTCGGGCAACTCGTCGAGGAACAGAACGCCCTGGTGCGCCAGGGAGATCTCGCCCGGCTTGGCCCGCGTGCCGCCGCCGACCAGCGCCGGCAGGCTGGCCGACTGGTGCGGCGCGCGGTAGGGGCGCTGGCGCAGCAGCCGACCGTCCTCCAGCAGTCCGCCGACGCTATGGATCATCGACACCTCCAGCGCCTCCGCCGGGTCGAGCGGAGGCAGCAGGCCGGGCAGACGGGCGGCGAGCATCGATTTTCCGGAACCGGGCGGCCCCATCATCAGCAGGTTGTGCGAGCCGGCGGCGGCGACCTCCAGCGCGCGCTTGGCCGTTTCGTTGCCCTTCACGTCGCGGAGGTCGGGCGGCGGCGCGTCCTGCTCCTGCATCCGCGGCTTGGGCGGGGTCAGCACCTGGGTGCCCTTGAAATGGTTGATCAGCGCCAGAAGGTTGGCCGGCGCCAGCACGTCGAGGTCGGGACCGGCCCACGCCGCCTCCCCGCCGCAAGCCGCCGGGCAGATCAGGCCGCGGTCATTGGCCAGCGCGTCGATGGCGGCGGGCAGCACACCCGCCACCGGTGTCAGGGCACCGTCCAGCGCCAGTTCGCCCAGCGCCACATAGCGGGCGATCTCCGCATCCGGCAGCACCCCCATCACCGTCAACAACCCGAGCGCGATGGGCAGGTCGAAATGGCTTCCCTCCTTCAGCACGTCGGCGGGGGCGAGGTTGACGGTGATACGCTTGGCCGGCAGCGCCAGTCCCAGCGCATGCAGCGCGGCGCGCACCCGCTCCCGGCTTTCGCCCACCGCCTTGTCGGGCAGTCCGACGACGGTGAAGGCGACGATTCCGCCTGACATCTGGACCTGCACGTCGATCCCCAGCACCTCGATGCCCTGGAACGCCACCGTGTTGACGCGCGCAACCACCACCGCACCCCGAAACAGACGCCCGTCAGGGCATGGTGCACGCGATTGTAGTCGCGCTATCGGTCATGCGCCAGCGCGGGATGAAAATTGCCCTGCCACCGGCCCCGTCATGTCCGCCCGGCGCAGGGAGCGGTTGTCCCGGCCCACCAGCCGCCTAACATGAGGGCAAACGCATTCCCGGCCGCAGTGCCGGCACGCATCGTCGAAAAGGATCAGCCACCGTGCAGCTTCACCTGAGCACCTGGGCCGAGGTCGAGGCCTATCTGAAGACCTCCAAGGGCATCATCATGCCGATCGGCTCGACCGAGCAGCACGGGCCGAACGGGCTGGTCGGCACCGACGCCATCTGTGCCGAGGTCGTCGCGAAGGGCGTCGGCGACGCCACCGGTGCGCTGGTCGGCCCGACCATCCCGGTCGGCATGGCCGTCCACCACATGGAATTCCCCGGCTCGATGACGCTGAAGCCGTCGACGCTGATCGCTCTGCTGCGCGACTATGTCGGCTCGCTGGCCGAACACGGGTTCGAGCGCTTCTTCTTCGTCAACGGCCATGGCGGCAACATCGCCACGCTGCGCGCCGCCTTCTACGAGATCTATGCGGAGAACCGGGCGCTGCGCGGCCGCGACGCGCCGAACCTGCGCTGCACCCTGGTCAACTGGTGGGAGAATGGCGAGGTCGGCCGCCTGTCGCGCGAGCTGTACCAGGGCAAGGAGGGCTCGCACGCCACCCCCAGCGAGGTGTCGCTGACCCAGTACGCCTATCCCGACTCGATCAAGACCGCGGCGATGGACCCGGAACAGGCGCCGGCCGGCGGCTTCCACGATGCCCGCGACTTCCGCCGCCGCTATCCCGACGGCCGCATCGGCTCCGCCCCCGGCCTCGCCCGTCCCGAACATGGCCAGCGCCTGTACGAGGCGGCTGTCGGCGCCATCGCCACCCAGTACCGCGCCTTCCTGGCGGAGCAGTAAGGACGGCCACATGCCTGCACGGCGTCCGCATCCCAGTGGGGGCATGCCGGTGGGGCATCTTTGCCCCGCACGTTGATTCGGCGGTCGGACCTGCCTAAATTCGGACCGGTTGACGGAACCCGCGTTCCGCAACCGACCGGCCCGAACAGAGCACGACCGCCCCAGTCCATGATCAACGAGCTGAACCAGCGATCGCGCGAGATTTTCCGGCTGATCGTCGACGCCTATGTGGCGTCGGGCGAGCCGGTCGGCTCGCGCACGATCTCCAGGCGGCTTGGCATGGCCCTGTCGCCCGCGACCATCCGCAACGTGATGGCCGACCTGGAGGAGCAGGGGCTGCTCTATGCCCCGCACACCTCCGCCGGCCGCATCCCGACCGACGCCGGCCTTCGCATGTTCGTCGACGGCCTGCTGGAGATCGGATCGCTGACCGAGGACGAGCGCGCCTCGATAGAAGCGAAATGCTCCGCCTCCGGCCGCGCCTTCGCCGACGTGCTGGGCGAGGCGTCGACCATGCTGTCCGGCCTGTCGCACTGCGCGGGGCTGGTGGTGGCGCCCAAGACCGACCGTCCGCTGAAGCACATCGAGTTCGTGTCGCTCGGGCCCGGCCGCGCCCTGGTCGTCCTGGTGAACGAGGACGGGCTGGTCGAGAACCGGGTGATCGAGGTGCCCATGGGAGTCCCCACCTCCACCCTGCAGACGGTGTCGAACTTTCTCAGCGCCAAGCTCGCCGGCCGCACGCTGGAGGAGGCCCGGCAGGAGGTCCTGCAGGAGATCGAGCAGCAGAAGACCCAACTGGACGAGCTGTCGCGCAAGGTGGTCGCCGCCGGGCTCGCCACCTGGGCCGGCACCGGCGGGTCGAACGCCGGCCAGCTGATCGTCCGCGGCCAGTCCCGCCTGCTGGAGGACGTCACCGCGCTGTCCGATCTGGAGCGCGTACGCGGCCTGTTCGAGGCGCTGGAGACCAAGGAGACGATGCTGCGCATGCTGGACGCCACCGGTCGCGGCGACGGCGTGCAGATCTTCATCGGCGCCGAGAATGTGCTGTTCAGCCATTCCGGCTGTTCGATGATCATCTCTCCCTTCCAGAACAGCCGGGAACAGGTGATCGGCGCCATCGGCGTCATCGGCCCGACCCGCATCAATTACGCCCGCATCATTCCGCTGGTCGATTACACCGCCAAGGTGGTCAGCCGGCTGATCGGCTGAGCACCTCCCTCACTCTCTTTTGACGAAGCAAGAATTGAGAAGACCATGAGCGAAGAGCAGAACAAGCCCGCCGACGCCACGGTGGAGCCGACCGAGGCCACCGCCGACACCGCCGCCAACCAGACGGATGCCGGTTCACCCGAGGACCGCGTCGCCAAGCTGGAGGCCGAGGTCGCCAGCCTGAAGGACCAGCTTCTGCGCGCCATGGCGGAGACGGAGAACACCCGCCGCCGTGCCCAGCGCGACCGTGAGGACGCCAGCAAGTTCGCCGTGTCGAGCTTCGCCAAGGAGCTGGTGTCGGTCGCCGACAATCTGCGCCGCGCGCTCGACGCCGTTCCGGCCGAGGGCCGCGAGCAGGACGATGTGCTGAAGGGCCTCGCCGTCGGCGTCGAGGCGACCGAGCGCCAGCTGTTCGCCGCCTTCGACCGCGCCGGCATCAAGAAGCTGGACCCGGCCGGCGAGCCGTTCGACCCGAACTTCCATCAGGTGATGTTCGAGATCGAGAACACCGGCAAGGCCGCCGGCACCGTCGTGCAGGTCCTCCAGCCCGGCTACACCATCCACGGCCGCCTGCTGCGCGAGGCGATGGTCGGCGTTGCCAAGGGCGGTGACGCCGGCGGCCAGCACGTCGATACGAAGGCGTAACCGTACAGCTTCTGCAAAGCCCCCGGTTCAGCGGCACCGCCGACGGGCCGGGGGCTTCGTGTTGTGCGGAATGGGGGACACCGGTGGTTGACGCTCGGCGGGAAATTGCCTAGGCCTTTCCCACAACTCTTTCGGCCGTACAACCGGAGCCGCGTTCCATGCCCAAATGCGTCCTGACCGTCGACGATTCCAAGACCATCCGCGACATGGTCGGGTTCACGCTGAAAGGCGCCGGCTATGAGGTGGCGGAGGCGTCGGACGGCAATGCCGGCCTCGCCCTGGTCAACCAGCGCAAGTTCGACTGCATCATCACCGACCTGAACATGCCGGGCCTGGACGGGCTGGCGCTGACCCGCGCCATCCGCGCCTCGGCCACCAACCGCGCCACCCCGGTCCTGCTGCTGACCACCGAGGCCGATCCGGCCAAGAAGTCCGCCGGCCGCGAAGCCGGTGCCACCGGCTGGCTGGTGAAGCCGTTCAACCCGGAAAAGCTGGTGGAGACGGTGCGGAAGGTCTGTCCGTAAGGACCGGTCCTCCCCGTCAACGGGTAACCAGGAACTCCCCTTCCGGATCGTGCGCGGCGAAGCGCTGCTGGGCCTTGCCGCGGTCGGCGACGGCATAGCAATAGACGCAGCCGTGCGGGCAGCTGTCATAGTCGCCGATGTCGCGGCTTTCGGCGCACAGGCAGCCGGGCCGGTTGCCTTTCTCCCGCGCGACGATCGCATGGCCCGCGACATCGGACAGCCGCAGCGCATCGACGCAGCGGGCCGGCGCCGTGCCGGGCGTGTCCACGAGGTCCGGCTGGGTGCAGAGCGTCAGCGCCATCCCCTCCTCCGCCGCGATTTCAGCCAGATCCGCCAGCAGCGCGCGTTTCTCCTCCGGCTCCGGATCGCGCCAGCCGATGCCGGCGGCGGCGAGGTTGCGAGCGGTCTTGCGGTAGGGCTGGAGGAATGAGGCCACCACCTCGTCGGTCACCCCCCGCAGCGCGCGGGCGATGGCGGCGAAGGTCTCGCGGTGCCAGGCGGGCGGCGTGGCGTCGGTCAGCGCGATGGGGTCGTAGCGCCAGACCGCGGCGCGCGGACCCCAGCGCCCGCGCACCTGCGCCATATGGCCGACCGCGGTTTCCCAGGCGGGAACCGAGCGCTCCAGCGCGGTCGGCAGGCCGGTGACGCTGTACTGCACGATGAAGGGATAGCCCCGCTCCGCCACGCTGTCGAGTGCCGGCAGGAACGGTCCCAGATTCTTGGTCCAGAAGATGAGGCCGTCGACCGCCGGGCGGGTCAGGTCGATGCGGTAGGTCTGGCCGCCATAGGGGTTGACCATCCGGCAGTAACCGGCGTCGAGGCGGTTGAGGAACCAGCGCCCGTAGAAGGCGGGAATGTCGGTCTTGTAGCTGGCGGAGACGATCATGCAGCCAGCATGGGAATGCCGGCCCGCCGCTTCAAGGGCAAGCCGGCATAACAATGGCAGCGGGCCTTACTGGACCGCGCGGACTTCGACCACTTCGGGGATGTAGTGGCGCAGCATGTTCTCGATGCCGTGCTTCAGCGTGGCGGTGGAGCTGGGGCAGCCGGAGCAGGCCCCCTTCATCGCCAGATAGACGACGCCGCGCTCGAAGCCCTGGAAGGTGATGTCGCCGCCATCCTGGGCGACCGACGGGCGGACGCGGGTGTCCAGCAGCTCCTTGATCTGCTCGACGATCTCCTCGTCGTCGGCGTTCGCCGCCGCGGCGTGGCCGTCGCCGCCGTCCTCCAGCAGGACCGGGCGGTCGGCGGTGAAATGCTCCATGATGACGCCGAGAATCGACGGCTTCAGCAGGAACCAGTCGCGGGCGTCGGTCTTGGTGATGGTGATGAAGTCGGCACCCAGGAAGACGCCGACGACGCCCTCGATCTCGAACAGGCGCTGGGCGAGCGGCGACCGGGCGGCATCCTCGCGGCCGGTGAAGTCGGCGGTGCCGCGTCCGAGCACGTCACGCCCCGGCAGGAACTTGAGAGTCGCCGGGTTGGGCGTCTGCTCGGTCTGAATGAACATGGTCTGGTCCTCCATCGGCGGCGGAATGGAACCGCCGGCGCGCCCGGGATCGGGACGCGGTACGATTGGGGGAAATCTGGGCCGAAACGCCGGACGGATCAAGGACCCCGGTTGTGTGGGTATTCGGCATCCGGCATGCGCGGACCGTCGCCGCGGCGCCTATCCTTACCTGCGTGGCTATCCTTACCTGCGCGCCCTATCCTTGCTCAGGTGATGGCGTCCAGTTCCTCGTTGCTGAGCCCGCCGGGGACGATGGTCAGGGGAATGTGCAGCCGCCCCAGCCCGCGCCCGGTGTAGTAGGAGATCAGCGGGCCGGGACCTTCCGGGTCGGTGCCGGCGGCCAGCACGAGGATGGAGATGCTCGGCTCCTCGCCGATCAGGGCCAGCACCTCCTCGGTGCGGTTGCCTTCGCGGACATAGAGCGCCGGCAGGGTGCCGGTCAGCTGGTTGACCTCGCGCGCCAGCTTCTGGAGCATCTGCTCCGCCTCGGCGCGCTGTTCCTCGCGGATCAGGTTCTCCACCGCCAGCCAGTGCTGCATCTCGCCCTTTTCCAGGACGGTCAGCAGCGCCACCTTGCCCCCCGACTTGCGGGCGCGCAGGCAGGCATAGCGGAGCGCCACCTTCAGCTCCGGGCTGTCGTCGACCACCACCAGGAAGATGCGCACCGGCTTGGCGGCGGGGGGCTGCTGCGTGTCGGGCGTCGTCGGCTGTGTCGAGTCGGTCATCTCTGTCACCCTCTCGGCTTTAGACCCGGCGGAATGCGGCGCCGGCCGCCCAGCCGGCCGCGATGGCGCCGAGGACGGCGGCCACCCCGTAGATGACCGGGCGGTGGCGCGCGAAATCCGAGACTTCGGCGCTGAACCCGATCTTGGACACCACCAGCGGCGTGGTCTGGGCGCTGACCACCTCGCCGTCGCGAATCAGCAGGGCTTCGACATTGTACAGCCCGGTCGGGACATTGGCCGGGAAATAGATGTTGGTGCGGAACAGCCGTTCGCCCAGGAAGGCGACCTGCCCCATGGAGATGGCATAGAGCCCCTGGCGCTGCTTGTTGCGGATCAGCGCGCTGCGGTAGGCGGCGAGCTCCTCCGGCGGCAGGGTGGATTCGGCCGGCAGCTGCAGCTGCGGCAGGCCAAGCTGGTGGCGCTCCAGCGCCGGACGGCCGACCAGCTGGTCGAGCGGCCGGCTGACCGCCACCGTGTAGAAGCTAGGCACCTGGTCGAAGCGCAGGCTGTCGGTGTTCATCCACATGCCGGCCACCCGCTGCTTGCGGCGGACGGTGGCGGGACCGCGCGGACCCGTGACGACGATGGCGACGTCGCCCGCCCCGTCGGTGGTGCCGAACAGCACGACCTCCGTGCCCGTGAAGCCGGTGGTGATGGCGATCAGGTGGCTCGACAGGTCGGCGACCAGCTGCTGCGCCCACACCGTCGCCGCCACCGTGCCGCCCAGCAGCAGCCCGGCCAGCGCCGCGGCGGCCTGGACCAGCCGGCGTTTGGTAAGCCACCCCATCAGCGCAGCCCCCCAATCATCTCAACCCCATGGTCAGCGTGTAGAGGTCGTCGGGACGGGAGAACAGGTCCCATGCCAGCTTCAGCGCCACCGCCACCACGATCAGCGACAGCGCCATCCGGGCGGTCTCGCCGCGCAGCCGGGTGCCGGCCTTGGTGCCGAACTGCGCGCCGATCACGCCGCCGATCAGCAGCAGGAGCGCCAGCATGGCGTCCACCGTCTGGTTGGTGGCGGCCTGCAGCAGGGTGGCCGCCGCGGTGGTGAAGATGATCTGGAACAGCGAGGTGCCGGCGACCAGACCGGCCGGCATGTTCAGCAGATAGATCATCGCCGGCACCAGCAGGAAGCCGCCGCCGATGCCCATGATCGCCACCAGCATGCCGCCGACCGCGCCGATCCCCGCCGGCAGCAGGGCGGAGATGTAGAGCTTGGAGCGCTGGAAGCGCATCTTGAAGGGCAGGCCGTGCAGCCAGATGTGGCGGTGCAGCTTGCCGCGCTTGGCCGTCGGCGCCCGGCGGCGCAGGATGGCGCGGCTGCTTTCCACCAGCATCATCCCGCCGATGGTGCCGAGGAAGAAGACGTAGGACAGGGTGATGGCGATGTCGATCTGGCCCAGCCGCTGGAGGATGCCGAAGATCCACACCCCCACCGCGGTGCCGACCACGCCGCCGCCCAGCATCACCACGCCCAGCTTCACGTCGACATTGCCGCGCCGCCAATGGGCGAGCACGCCCGACACGCTGGCGGCGACCAGCTGGTTGGCCTGGGTGCCGACGGCGATTGCCGGTGGCACGCCGATGAAGATCAGCAGCGGCGTCATCAGGAAGCCGCCGCCGACGCCGAACATGCCCGACAGGAAGCCGACCAGCCAGCCCATGCCGAGCACCAGCAGCGCGTTGACCGACATCTCGGCAATCGGCAGGTAGACTTGCATGGAGAGGCAATCTGTCAGGATGGGCGGCGGGACCGGCAGCTTACCCGAGCCGGTGCCGTGGCGGAAGACCGCAGCACCGGCTTTTCGGGGGATCGCTTCCGGTGAAGGGGCCGGTCTGGAGGGGTGGAACGCCGTGGAACGCTTTCCGGCCGATGTTTCATCCCTCCCCCAGCTGGCCCGCCCGCCCCACGGACGGTCGCCTTACAAACGGTCGAAGGCGGCCTTGCCGCGGCGTTCCAGCGCCGAGCCGAGGGTGGGATAGGGATCGTCGGGGTTGAGGGTGTAGGGATAGACGCCCTTCGGCCCCACCGCCTCCGGGCGGGCGAGGACGGCGGCGACGGCGCGCGGATCGGGCGGCGTGCGGTCGCGGAAGGCGCCGGGGATGCTGTCGTCGTCGAGGTCGGGGACGACGATGCCGGAGAGGCCGGCGCGGGGATCGGCAACGGGATCGGGGGCAGTATCAGGGGCGGGCTCGGCGGACAGGTCTTGCGACGGCTGCCGGGCCGGCCGGTCGGCCAGCCCGTCGAGGATGCCGAGCCGGTCGGCCAGCCAGCGCACGGTGGAGGGATCGCCGGAGGAGACCAGCCGCTCGATCTGCTCGACGACCAGACTGCGCAGCGACGAGAGGCGCAGGTCGGCCTCGCGGTTCAGGGACTGACGTTCCCACCAGACCCTGTGACGGAAATCCTTGGAG
>Ga0206116_1000588_pt1 | contig 33056 bp, 33 predicted proteins | sample 3A1Ametagenome_FD_178000 | JGI IMG/M metagenome (GOLD analysis project Ga0206116, IMG submission 178000) | Enriched microbial communities from leaf-cutter ant dump, University of Wisconsin, Madison, United States - 3A1A | ecosystem: Environmental > Terrestrial > Nest > Insects nest > Nest dump...
TTCGCGTTGCTCGTTGCCGGGCGAGTTGGACTGGCCGAACCCGCCGACGATCATGTCGAAGTCGCGTGAACGCAGGCGGTTAAGGTACTGCGAGACATCGACGCGGCGGATCACCAGATCCATGCCGAGATCTGCCAGGTTGCGTTTGAACGGCAGCAGAATGCGTTCGAACTCGGTCTGTGCGAGAAGGAACTCGAAGCTCACGGGCTGGCCGTTGGCGTCGAGCATGCGGTCACCCTCGATGCGCCAGCCAGCCTGTTGCAGCAGTTGGTAGGCGCGCCGCTGTTGCTCGCGAATGATGCCGCTGCCGTCGGTGACCGGTACACGGAACTCTTCGCTGAACACTTCAGCCGGAATCTTGCCGCGCAGTGGTTCGAGAATGGCCAGCTCGTCTTCGCCTGGCAGGCCCTGCGAGGCCAGCTCGGAGTTATCGAAGTAGCTGCGAGTACGGAAATAGGCGCCATTGAACAGGCGCTTGTTGGCCCATTCGAAATCGAACAGCAGGCCCAGGGCTTCGCGTACGCGGCGATCCTGAAACTGCGGGCGGCGGGTGTTGAAAATGAACCCCTGCATGCCCGTTGGATTACGGTTCTGGATTTCTTCCTTGAGCAACTGGCCGTTGGCGACCGCTGGCGTACTGTAGGCCGTGGCCCAGTTCTTCGCGCTGACCTCCAGCCAGTAATCGAATTGGCCGGCCTTGAGCGCTTCGAGCGCCACGGTGTTGTCGCGGTAGTAATCGACCTGCATCTGATCGAAGTTGTAGAAGCCTCGGCTGACCGGCAGATCCTTGGCCCACCAGTCCTCGACCCGGTCGTAGCGGATGCTGCGTCCAGCCTGCACGCGACCGACCTTGTAGGGGCCGCTGCCGAGCGGGCGCTCCAGATTGCCGCGAGCGAAGTCGCGCTTGGCCGGCAACAAGGGCAACTGGCGCAGGGCTTCGAGCAGGGCGTCATCGGCCGGCTTGCGCAGGCTTAGACGCAGGCTGCGTTGATCCTCTTCGGTGATGTTGGCGATCTGCCTGAGTGGTGCCAGGGCCTGGTCTTCGGCGCGGCTGGCGGCTTGCAGATTGAGCTGCAGTACCTCCAGGCTGAGCGTCTGATTGCCGTCCAGACGCGGGTCTTCCTGCAGGCGTACGAGGATCGAACGGCCGTCCGGGGCGGCCTCGATTGCCGCGCTGATACGCTCGTCACCCAGCACGGGCTGCTGCGCCTTCTTGCTGTCGTCCAGCTCGTTCCACCAGTGCTTGGGCAGTACCGGCAGCTGGCCAACGATCAGGGGGAGTTCACGATTGCCGGCGTGCTTGAAGATGAAGCGCACGCTGTGTGGCGATTCCACTTCGACCCGCTCGACGTCGGCATAGTAGCCGCGGTACATCGGTGCACCTTTTTTCATCAGGGTCTCGAAGGTGAATTGGACGTCTTCGGCAGTCACTGGCGTGCCGTCGTGGAAGCGCGCCTCCTTGCGAAGCAGGAATCGTACCCAGGCGTTGTCCGGTGCTTTTTCGATCTTCTCGGCGATCAATCCATAGCTGCTGAACGGCTCGTCCATGCTTTGCACGGTCAGGGTGTCGTAGATCAGGCTGATATCGTCGGCCGACACGCCCTTGCTGATGAACGGGTTGAGACTGTCGAAACCGCCAAAGCCGGCCTGACGGAAGATGCCGCCTTTCGGTGCATCGGGGTTGACGTAGTCGAAGTGCTTGAAGTTCGCCGGATACTTGGGCGGTTCGTCATAGAGCGTGGTGGCGTGTTGCGGGGCGGCAACGGCGAGGCCGGCAAGACCGAGCAGAATGATGCTGCTACCGTGGAGCAGGAAACTGCGCAGCGGGTGGGTCATCGAGCGTTCTCCGTGGGCTTCAGCCACCAGGTGCGCAGGCCCAGCGTATAGGGCGGCGTGGTGACGAAGGCGAACCGATTGCGGTAGGCCAGGCGGTGATAATTGATGTACCAGTTGGGGATGCTGTAGTGCTGCCAGAGCAGGACACGATCCAGCGCACGGGTGGCTGCGACCTGTTCGTCACGGGTCTGCGCCGAGAGCAGCTTATCGATCATCTCGTCGACCACCGGATCGGCCACACCGGCATAGTTGCGCCCGCCCCTGATGCCCACCTGGCTGGAATGGAAATACATCGATTGTTCCAGTCCGGGGCTGAGGGTTTGCGGCAGGGTGAGCAGAATCATGTCGTAGTCGAATTGGTCGAGGCGTTGCTTGTACTGGGCGCGATCAACGGTGCGCAGGTTGGCGCGAATGCCAATGCTGGCCAAGCTGGCGGTATAGGGTTGGAGGATGCGTTCGAGGCTGGGGTTGACCAACATGATCTCGAACTCGAAGCGCTCACCACGGGCGTTGCGCAGTTGCTGGCCGGTGGGTTTCCAGCCGGCGTCGGCCAATAGACCGAGGGCGCGGCGCATGGTTTCCCGTGGCACACCGCGGCCGTCGGTTACCGGTTGTGTCGGCGGTTCGCTGAACAGGCGCTTCGGCAGCTTGTCACGGTGCGGTGAAAGCAGCAGCCATTCGGCGCCTTCGGGTTTGCCGGTGGCGGAGAATTCGCTGTTGGGGTAGTAACTGGCGGCGCGCACGTAGGCATTGTTGAACAGGGTGCGGTTGGTCCACTCGAAGTCGAACATCAGGCCGAGCGCCTCACGTACCCGGCGGTCGCTGAACAGCGTGCGACGGGTGTTCATGAACAGCGCCTGGGTCTGGGTGGGGATCTGGTGGGGGATTTCCGCGCGGATCACCTCGCCACGGGTGACGGCTGGAAAGCGATAACCATTGGCCCAGTTTTTCGCCTGGTTCTCGATATACAGATCGAATTCACCCGCCTTGAATGCTTCGAAGGCGACGTGGTTGTCGCGGTAGAATTCCACCTCGACGCGATCGAAGTTGTACTTGCCACGGTTGACCGGCAGATCCTTGCCCCACCAGTCCTTCACTCGCTCGAAAACCAGGCGCCGGCCCGGTACGACCTGCACGATGCGGTAAGGGCCGCTGCCCAGCGGCGCTTCGAACGTGGTGGCCTTGAAGTCGCGATCCTTCCAGTAGTGCTGCGGCAGCACCGGCAGTTCGCCCAGGCGCAGGATCAGCAACGGGTTGCCTGCGCGCTTGAGAACGAAGCGGATGCGGTGACGATTGAGGATGTCGACGCGCTTCACTTCCTGCAGGTTGGTGCGGTACTGCGGATGGCCTTCGTTGCGTAGCAGGCGATAGGAGAAAGCCACGTCGTACGCGGTGATCGGTTTGCCGTCGTGAAAGCGGGCTTCAGGACGCAGGTTGAACACGACCCAACTGCGATCTTCGCTGTACTCCACGCTGCGGGCGATCAGGCCATAGCTGGAGGCCGGTTCGTCACCCGAGGGATCGTAGGCCCCCGTACCGACCATCAGCGGTTCGTTCAGCTCATTGACGCCATACTGCAGGAAGTGCGCCGTGGAGATCGGGCTGCTGCCCTTGAGCGGGTAGGGGTTGAGCGTATCGAAACTGCCAGACGCCATGATCCGCAGCGTGCCGCTTTTGGGCGCGTCAGGGTTGACCCAGTCAAAGTGACTGAAGCTGGCGGGGTACTTGAGTGTCCCGAACTGGGCGTAGCCGTGGCTCTCGCTAATGGTCGCAGAGGCGGGAAAGCTCAAGGCCAGGCTGAGGAACAGCAGGAGGAGGGGACGCATCGGGCGTGAGATCCGATCCATGGCGGCTTTTGGGCTTCTGGGTCGGTACAGTAACAGCTTGTATCGGCAGGAAAAAGAGCGCGACAGCAGGTGCCTGGTAATGGCGACTTGATAGGTATCTGCCAGGAATGCTTCGAGGACACGCCAATACGGCGATCTCGTTCTGAAAACGTCGCCAGGACGAGGTTTTTCAGGACGTGTCGGGCGTGGCTGATCAGGGCAGATAGAGGGTCAACATCTGCCCAGGTCGCAGGGTGCTGCTGCGCGGGTTCCAGGCCTGCAGGTTCTTGAGGTCGATCTTGAAGCGTTTGGCGATCACGTAGAAGGAGTCGCCCTGCTGCACGCGATAGTAAGTGGCTTTATCGCGAGAGTCGGTCTTGCTGCGGGCAGTGCTGGCGACCCGGGCACCGCTATCGGCTGCCGCCAGATTGAGAACCTGGCCGACTTTCAACTGATTGCCTTGCAGCTTGTTCCAGCGTTGCAGGTCATGCACGGCGACCTGGTGGACGCGGGCGATCTGCCACAGGTTGTCGCCGTTCTTCACCTGGTAGGTACGGTTGGCTGCCACTTGTGCGGTGCTGTGCTGCTGATACAGCGGCTCGCTGGGCGACAGGCCAGGTTTGGCGGGAATGGTCAGCACCTGGCCAATGCTCAGGTTGTTGCCGCTCAGGCGATTGACGTCCTTGAGCATGTTGACTGACAGGTGGTGACGGTTGGCGATGGCGTGCAGGCTGTCGCCGGAGCGCACGGTATAGCTTTGCCAGTCCACCATTTCCTGCGGTTTCATCAGGGCCAGGCTGGCGCTGAGCATCTCGGCTTTTTCGGTCGGTACCAGCAGATGCTGCGGCCCGTCGAGGGTTATGCCGCGCTTGTAGGCAGGGTTGAGCTGCCGCAGCTCTTCTTCATCGAGGTCGGCCAGTTGGGCGACCCGGGACAGATCCATGTGCTGCTTGATGGCGATCTGCTCGAAGTAGGGTTCGTTGGCAATCGGCGACAGCGTCACGCCATAGGCTTCGGGCGTCAGGATCACCTGAGACAGGGCGAGCAGCTTGGGCACGTAGTCCTCGGTTTCCTTGGGCAGCGACAGGTTCCAGTAGTCGCTGGGCAGGCCGAGCTTCTCGTTGCGTTCGATGGCACGGCTGATGCGGCCTTCGCCGGCATTGTAGGCCGCCAGGGCGAGCAGCCAGTCACCGTTGAACATTTCATGCAGGCGGCTGAGGTAGTTGAGTGCGGCTTGAGTCGATGCGGTGACGTCGCGGCGGCCGTCGTACCAATTGGTCTGGCGCAGGTTGTAGTGGCGACCGGTCGAGGGAATGAACTGCCAGAGGCCCACGGCATGGGCGGAAGAATAGGCCTGCGGGTCGTAGGCGCTTTCGATCACCGGCAGCAGTGCCAGCTCCATTGGCATGTCACGCTCGGCCAGGCGCTCGACGATGTAGTGGATATAAGGTGCACTGCGCTCGCTGACGGTATCGACGTGCTTGGGATTGCTGGCGTACCAGAGGCGTACACGTTCGATGCGCGGGTTGATGCCGATTTCATCCTGCAGCTTGAAACCGTCGCGCAGGCGTTCCCAGATATCGTTGTATTCGCGTGGTTTGACGTCGCTGCTCAGCCACTCTGGTTCACGTTCCAGGCCAACGGCGCGGGAGGTGTCGGCCGCGCGGTTCGGGGTATCGCTGGGCAGGCTCTGGCAGCCGGCCAGGGTCACGCAACACATCACCGCGAGCGCTCGAGCGCTGCGTGCCAATGCCTTTATATTCAATGGCTTGCGTGATGATGAAGGCATTGGGTGAGGTGTATGTCCCGGCGAAAAGGTCGGGCGATTCTAGGAATCGGGTCGAGGCTGGTCAAGTTTTCACCAGCCTTTTGCGAGCCCGTCGACCTTTTAATCGACGACTAAAATGTGTCCTTCCATGAGCGCAAGCTAGCGAATACGGCGCTCGGTTCGCTTGACTGCCGGTCGTCGCGTCGTTTGGTCGCAGCGATGATCGTCGGCTCGGCGGCACGTAGAAACGGATTGGTGGCCAGTTCCAGTTCGATGTTCGATGGCAGGCTGATGCGGCCTTCGTCGCGCCAGCGGCTCACTTCCGCCAGGCGCTCGTTCAGGCGCGCGTTGTCCGGCTCCACGGCGTGGGCAAAGCGCAGATTGCTCAGCGTGTACTCGTGGGTGCAGTACACCAGCGTTTCACCGGGCAGAGCGGCCAGGCGGCCCAGGGATCGATGCATTTGTTGCGGTGTGCCTTCGAACAGGCGACCACAGCCGCCCGCGAACAAGGTGTCGCCGCAGAACAGCAGGTTCTGTTCGGCATGGTAGTAGGCGATATGGCCGAGGGTGTGGCCAGGGACAGCCATGACCTTGAAGCGCAGGCCGAGCACGTCGATCTCGTCATTGTCGTTCAGGTCGACATCACGCGCTGGGATCTTTTCCGCTGCTGGGCCGGCGACACGTGCATGAGTGGCGCTCTTCAGCTTCTCGACGCCGCCGACATGATCGAAGTGATGATGGGTGATCAGGATGTCGCTGAGCTGCCAATCAGGATGGGCCTCCAACCAGGCCATGACTGGCGCGGCATCACCGGGGTCGACCACGGCGCAGCGTTTGCTGCGCGGCTCCTGCAGCAGCCAGATATAGTTGTCATTGAAGGCGGGCAGCGCGTCGATCTGAATCATTGCGGGTCGCTAAGCTGGTCATAAAGGTGCATCTTAGGCACGACATGCAGAAACTGTCATGCGGAGGCAGCGATGACTGATCAGGCATTCGCCCAGGCCGACCCTGAGTGGCTCAAACTCATTGGTGAGGCGCGCGACTGGCTTGCCGGCCCCCTCGGCCAACTGTTGCTGGAAGAGGAACGACGCCTGCTGGAAGAGGAGTTGGCGCGTTTTTTCGGCGGTTATCTGGTGAGCTACGGGCCGGGTGCCGAAGGGCCGCCCAAGGCCGGACAAATCCAGCACAACGTGCGTCTTGGCGCGCCCATGCCAGGCGTGCAGATCGTCTGCGAGGAACAATCCTGGCCATTGGGCGAGCATGCGGCGGATCTGGTGGTGTTGCAGCACGGTCTGGACTTCAGCCTGTCGCCTCACGGCCTGCTGCGTGAAGCCGCTCGCAGCGTCAGGCCTGGCGGGCACCTGCTGATTCTGGGTATCCATCCCTGGAGTGCCTGGGGGGCACGTAGCTTGTTCGCCCGGGATGGTCTTGCCAAGGCTCGCTGTATTGCCCCGAGTCGGGTCGGTGACTGGTTGACACTGCTGGGCTTTGCGTTGGAGAAACGCCGGTTCGGGTGCTATCGTCCGCCGCTCGCTTCGCTGGCCTGGCAACTGCGCCTGCGACGAATGGAAAGCTGGGGCGATGCCTGGCAGTTGCCGGGAGCCGGTTTCTACCTGTTGGTGGCGCGCAAGCTGGTGGTCGGGCTGCGCCCGTTGCGGCAGTCGCGCCGCGAGCCAATGGGCAAGCTGCTTCCGATGCCGGTAGCGAAGATCAGCCGGCGCGATCTCGACAACTGAAAGCCATGCCCTGGCCAATCAATTCTGTACTGAGCTTATGAATGTCTGAAACCGATGATGTCGTGATCTACACCGATGGCGCCTGCAAGGGCAATCCTGGCCCCGGCGGTTGGGGGGCGTTGCTGGTGTACAAAGGGGTGGAAAAGGAGCTGTGGGGCGGTGACCCGAATACCACCAACAACCGAATGGAGTTGATGGCGGCGATTGCCGGCCTGATCGCCCTGACCAGGCCCTGCACGGTCAAGTTGGTGACCGACTCGCAGTACGTGATGAAGGGCATTCAGGAGTGGCTGCCGAACTGGAAGAAGCGCGGCTGGAAGACAGCTTCGAAAGAGCCGGTGAAAAATGCCGACCTCTGGCAGAAGCTGGACGAGGAAGTGAATCGTCACCAGGTGACTTGGCAATGGGTGCGTGGTCACACAGGCCATCCCGGCAACGAACGAGCTGACCAACTGGCCAATCGCGGCGTCGACGAGGTGCGCTCGGCGCGCTGAACGCTGGCCACCACCTGAGTTAAGATGCCGCATTGAACGTGCGACAACGTAGATAGATGAGAGAGGCAAGGCGTGACAACCGATAACACCGTCAAACGCTATGTGGTGCTGGATACCGAAACCACGGGTATGCCGGTCACCGACGGGCACCGCATCATCGAGATTGGTTGTGTCGAATTGCTGGGGCGCCGGCTGACCGGGCGCCATTTCCACGTCTACCTCAATCCCGATCGCGAGATCGATGAAGGCGCCATCGCGGTTCACGGCATCACCAACGAGTACGTGGCCGACAAGCCGCGATTCAAGGAGGTCGCCGATGAGTTCTACGAATTCATCAAGGGTGCCCAGCTGATCATCCACAACGCGGCGTTCGACGTTGGCTTCATCAACAACGAGTTCGCCTTGCTGGGGCAGAGCGAGCGCTCCGATGTCAGTGACTACTGCTCGGTGCTCGATACCCTGATGATGGCGCGCGAGCGCCATCCGGGGCAGCGCAACAGCCTGGATGCGCTGTGCAAGCGCTATGGCGTCGACAACTCCAACCGTGAACTGCACGGCGCCTTGCTCGACTCGGAGATTCTCGCCGACGTTTACCTGGCAATGACCGGTGGGCAGACCAATCTGTCCCTGGCTGGTGAAGGCTCCGAAGGCGATGGCAGTGGGCGTCAGCAGGCCACGCCGATCCGCCGTCTGGATGCTTCGCGCCCACGCACTCGGGTCATTCGTGCCAGTGAAGATGAGCTTGCGGCGCATATGGCGCGTCTGGCCGTGATCGAGAAGTCCGCTGGCGGGCCGTCGCTGTGGGCACAGTTGGAAAAAGCGCCGGAATAACCGAACAGCGCAATTGCGACCTTTTGTTATAGCGTGATGCACAGGGGGTTCCGCCGCTGAAGGGGAGCCTCTAACCTGAGGGGATGGGCAGGCCAGGCCTGTCAGCCTTCAGGACGTCACAATGTATAAAGATCTCAAGTTTCCCGTCCTAATCGTGCACCGCGACATCAAGGCCGATACCGTGGCCGGTGATCGCGTGCGTGCCATCGCTCAGGAGCTTACCCAGGACGGCTTCAGCATTCTGCCCACTGCCAGTGCGGCCGAAGGGCGTATCGTCGCTTCCACTCATCACGGCCTGGCGTGCATTCTGGTGGCCGCCGAGGGTGCGGGCGAGAACAGTCGTCTGCTGCAGGACATGGTCGAGCTGATCCGCGTGGCGCGAGTACGGGCGCCGCAACTACCGATCTTCGCCCTCGGCGAGCAGGTGACCATCGAGAACGCGCCGGCCGAGGCCATGGCCGATCTCAACCAGTTGCGCGGCATCCTTTATCTTTACGAGGACACCGTGTCCTTCCTGGCCCGGCAGGTGGCGCGTGCGGCGCATAACTACCTGGAAGGCCTGCTACCGCCATTCTTCAAGGCGCTGGTGCAGCACACCGCGCAGTCCAACTATTCCTGGCACACGCCTGGTCACGGTGGCGGTGTGGCCTACCGCAAGAGCCCGGTAGGCCAAGCCTTCCACCAGTTCTTCGGCGAAAACACCCTGCGTTCCGACCTGTCGGTGTCAGTGCCGGAGCTGGGCTCTCTGCTCGATCACACCGGGCCATTGGCCGAGGCCGAGGCGCGTGCGGCGCGCAACTTCGGCGCTGACCACACCTTCTTCGTGATTAACGGCACCTCGACGGCGAACAAGATTGTCTGGCATTCCATGGTCGGGCGCGATGATCTAGTGCTGGTGGATCGCAACTGTCATAAATCGATTCTGCACTCGATCATCATGACCGGCGCGATTCCCCTGTACCTGTGCCCCGAGCGCAACGAGCTGGGCATCATCGGGCCGATTCCGCTTTCCGAGTTCAGCAGGGAGTCGATCCAGGCCAAGATCGACGCCAGCCCGCTGGCCCGCGGTCGCGCGCCGAAGGTCAAACTGGCGGTGGTGACCAACTCCACCTATGACGGGCTGTGCTACAACGCCGAGATGGTCAAGCAGGCATTGGGCGATTCGGTCGAAGTGCTGCACTTCGACGAAGCCTGGTATGCCTACGCGGCGTTCCACGAGTTCTATGCTGGTCGCTATGGCATGGGCACCCAGTGCGACGCGCATTCGCCGCTGGTATTCACCACTCATTCCACGCACAAGCTGCTGGCGGCCTTCAGCCAGGCCTCGATGATTCACGTGCAGGATGGCGGGCAACGCCAGCTGGATCGTGACCGTTTCAATGAAGCCTTCATGATGCACATCTCCACCTCGCCGCAGTACGGCATCATCGCCTCGCTGGACGTGGCTTCGGCGATGATGGAAGGGCCGGCAGGGCGTTCGCTGATTCAGGAAACCTTCGACGAGGCGCTGAGCTTTCGCCGTGCGCTGGCCAACGTGCGGCGCAACCTGAATGCCGAGGACTGGTGGTTCAGCATCTGGCAGCCGGGCGCAGCCGATGGCGCCGACAGTTTGTCGACCGCTGACTGGGTGCTGCAGCCGGATGCCGACTGGCACGGTTTCGGCGAGGTGGCCAACGATTACGTGCTGCTCGATCCGATCAAGGTCACCCTGGTAATGCCGGGGCTCAATGCGGCTGGCAAGTTGGAGCAGCAGGGCATTCCCGCTGCGGTGGTCAGCAAGTTCCTCTGGGAGCGTGGTCTGGTGGTGGAGAAAACAGGCCTGTATTCCTTCCTGGTGCTGTTCTCCATGGGGATCACCAAGGGCAAGTGGAGCACGCTGCTGACCGAGTTGCTGGAATTCAAGCGCAGCTACGACGCCAACCTGCCGCTGATCGATGTGCTGCCGTCCATCGCCCACGCCGGCGCGGGGCGCTATCACGGCATGGGTCTGCGCGATCTGTGCGATGCGCTGCATGGCTGCTATCGCGAGAACGCCACGGCCAAGGCGCTCAAGAGCATGTACACGGCGTTGCCCGAGCTGGCGATCAAACCTGCCGATGCCTATGACCGTCTGGTACGTGGCGAGGTGGAGGCAGTACCCATCGATCAATTGCAGGGGCGTATCGCTGCGGTGATGCTGGTGCCTTACCCGCCGGGCATTCCGTTGATCATGCCGGGGGAGCGCTTCACCGCGGCGACGCGCTCGATTCTCGACTACCTGGCGTTCGCGCGTACCTTCGATCAGGCTTTCCCAGGTTTCGATATCGACGTGCACGGTCTGCAAACCGAAGCGGGCGAGTACTGCGTGGACTGCCTGGTGGAGTGAATGAACTGCGGATCTGTCGAGGAGCAAGATCCTAGACAGATCAATCTCTTATCTCTGATATTCAAAGCAATTGATAACGTCCGGGGCGTGCCCTGCGTCACAGTGGCAAGCATCGACTTTTATGGCGTGCTTGTTATAGTTGCTCGGTTGTTAATCACAAAATAATTATCGTGCTGCCAAGCCGCTGCTGAGGATGCCTGCCATGTCCGACTACAAAGCCTTCCGCGTCGAGCTGGTGGACAAGATCGCGCACGTGCAGATCAATCGTCCGGAAAAGATCAACGCCATGAATGCCGACTTCTGGCGCGAGATCATCGAGATCTTCCAGTGGGTCGATGACAACGACGCGGTGCGTGTCGTGGTGCTCTCCGGCGCCGGCAAACACTTCTCCTCGGGTATCGACCTGATGCTGCTGGCCTCGGTCGGCGCCCAGTTGGGCAAGGATGTCGGCCGCAATGCCACGGCGCTGCGCCGCAAGATTCTCGAGCTACAAGCTTCCTTCAACGCCGTCGACAATTGCCGCAAACCGGTGCTGGCTGCGATCCAGGGTTATTGCATCGGCGGCGCCATCGACCTGATCAGCGCTTGCGACATGCGCTATTGCACGGTCGATGCGCAGTTCTCGATCAAGGAAATCGACATGGGCATGGCCGCCGATGTCGGAACCCTGCAGCGCCTGCCGCGCATCATCGGTGACGGCATGATGCGTGAGCTGGCCTTCACCGGGCGCAACATCGACGGTAATGAAGCCGCCCGCATCGGCCTGGTCAACCGCACCTACGAAAGCCATGAAGCGTTGCTTGCCGGGGTGATGGAAATTGCCGCGCAAATCGCTGCCAAGTCGCCGATTGCCGTGCGCGGTACCAAGGAAATGATTCGCTACATGCGCGATCACCGGGTCGACGATGGCCTCGAATACATCGCCACCTGGAACGCTGCCATGCTGCAGTCGGAAGACCTGCGCCTGGCCATGGCGGCGCACATGACCAAGCAGAAGCCGGAGTTTGCCGACTGATGCCGTTTTCGCTGATGTTCGCTGCGAGGTCTAGAGCATGGTAAGTGGAGCCACATCCCTGAACCTGGTGCGCGACGAGCTGTTCGTCACCATGGAGGAGGCCGAACAGAGCCTGGAGCACTTCATCGCCGAGCGGCACAACGGCAGTCTGTTGCAGCAGGCGGTGGAAAGCCTGCACCAGGTGCGCGGTACGCTCAATCTGATCGAACTGGCCGGCGCCGAGCTGCTGGCTCAGGAAGTGCTGGATCAGGCCACCGACATTCCCGCTGGTGCCGGCGAGGAGCGCGACGTGCAACTGGCAGCGCTCAGTAACGCGTTGCATGTGTTGCGCCGCTACCTGGAAAACGTCGACGCTCACCGTCAGGAAATGCCCGAGCTGCTGCTGCCGGCGATCAACGACCTACGCCAGGCAGGTGCTCAGCAAGCACTCCCGGAGAGCTTTTTCTTCAGCGTGCGTCTCGATCATGCGCGTCCGCATACGGCGAGCCAGCCGCTCGACGACGCTGCCAAACTGACCGAAGGCAAGCGCCTGCGGCATATGTATCAGATTGGGTTGCTGGGTTTCATTCGTGAGCAGAATCCACAGGCCAGCCTCAAGCTGATGGTGCGCGCCATGGCGCGGCTGGACAGTTTGTTCGCCAACGAACCGCGTGGGCGCATGTGCTGGATTGGTGCTGCGGCCATCGAAGCGCAGTGCGACGGCCAACTGCTGCCGCGCAAGTCGCGCAAGCAGCTGTTCTCGCGACTGGATCGCGAGCTCAAGCTGATGCTCGGCAACCCTCAATACGAAACGCCGCGCAGCTTGCTCAAGGAACTGCTGTATCTGGTCGCGCTCGCCGACAGCCATGGCCCGCACGCCACTGCCATGCGTGAAGTGTTCGGCCTCACGCCGCTGCCGTTCACCGACCACCTGCTGGAAGAGGAATATCAACGTCTTGCCGGGCCGGGCAAGGCAGTGATGCGTTCGCTGTCTACTGCGATTCGTGAAGAACTGGCCAGCGTCAAGGACATGCTCGACCTGCTCGAGCGCGGCACTCTGCAGGGTGAAACCCTGGGGACTTTGCATGCGCTGCTGGGCAAGCTGGCCAAGACCCTGGGCATGGTCGGTCTGAACTCTGCCGGCAACTCCCTCAGCGCCCAGTTGCCGCATGTCGCAGCCTGGAGCGAAGACACGCCGCCGCAGCCGGAGCAATTGCACAAACTGGCCGATGCCGTGCTCTATGTCGAAGGCATGGTGGCCAGCCTGGAGCGTGGCGAAGGGCGAGATACCCGACCGACTGCAGTCGAGCCGGGTAACGAAGCGGACTCCTTTGCTGCTCACCAGCTCAACGAAGCACGCATTGTCGTGGTCGACGAGGCCCAGGCCGGGTTGGCGCTGGCCAAGCGGGCGATTACCGCGTATCTGGAATCAGCTGGCGACAAGATGCACCTGGCCAATGTGCCGTTCAGCCTGCAGGCCGTGCGTGGTGGCCTCTGGTTCCTCGAACAGCGTCGCGCCGCGATACTGGTCGGGGCCTGCGCCGACTACATCCAGACGCGCATGCTCGACACCGGGCAGATGCCCTCGGAGCAGATGCTGGAAACCCTCGCTGATGCGCTCAGCAGCCTGGAGTATTACCTGGAAGCTGGCGCCGTCATGCGCCCTGAAACCCGCCCGAGTGTGCTCGACCTTGCCGAAGAGAGCGTCAAGGCGCTGGGCATGCCGGTGGCTGCCTGATGGTCTGGCGCAATACATTCCTCGACCCGGCCCAGCCGGGGGGCTGGGCGCTGCTCTACAGCCAGCAGCACTTTCTTGCCGACAGCAACGGCGTGCTGTTCCCGCGTGACTGGATCAAGCGCCAGGATCTGCCGATTCTCGGTGAGCAGGGCATCGGTCATTTCGGCGAAGATGCCGTTTACCTGCTGCAACTCAAGCCTTCGGCCACTCTGGAGGGCTGCACCTGGCAGAGCCTGCGTCAGTTCATGCTGCAAGGCGAGGCGGAAACCTTCCGCATGCTGGCCTACGCCGCGCAGATCGGCACCTGGTACGCCGAACATCGTTTTTGTGGCAGTTGCGGTACGCCGACTCGCCAGCTTCCTGGTGAGCGGGCGATGCGCTGTGACAGCTGCGAATCGCAGCATTATCCGCGCCTGGCGCCGAGCATGATCGTGCTGGTGACGCGTGGTGATGAAGTCCTGCTGGCGCGCTCGCCGCGCTTCGTGACAGGGGTCTACAGTACCCTGGCGGGCTTCGTCGAACCAGGCGAGTCGGTGGAGCATTGCGTGGCGCGCGAGGTACGCGAGGAAGTCGGCCTCGAGGTGAAGAATCTGCAGTACATCGGCAGCCAGGGCTGGCCGTTTCCGCATTCGTTGATGCTCGGTTTCCATGCCGAATATGCCGGTGGCGAGATCGTCATGCAGGAAGACGAAATCGAGGATGCGCGCTGGTTCCGTGTCGACGAGTTGCCGCCGCTGCCTGCGTCGCGCTCCATTGCCCGCCATCTGATCGACCTCTACGTCGCTCGCTGCCTAGGTTTGCCCGAGCCGAGTCTGTCGTAGGGCGGGTGCAACCCGCCAAATCGATGCTGTGGCGGGTTGCACCCGCCCTACGCGACCCAGTGCTGCCAGACCAGGCGGGCGGTAAGCGCCAGAACCACGGCGATGAATACCGGGCGGATGAATTTCGAGCCGCCGCCAATCGCCGTGCGCGCGCCGAGAAAGGCGCCAGCCATCAGCGAAAAGCCCATGCACAGACCCAGCACCCAGGCCACTTGCCCGGCGATGATGAACACCGCCAGGGCGCAGGCGTTGCTGATGAAGTTCATCGAGCGTGCCACGCCGCTAGCGCGCACCAGATCGAGCGGGTACATGAGGAGTGTGCTGACCGTCCAGAACGCACCGGTTCCCGGGCCGGCTACGCCATCGTAGAAGCCCAGGCCGATGCCCTGGGGCCATTGCCGGCGGCTCGCGATGGGCAGATCGGCGTCCAGCGGTGCGTCGGGTGTCTTGCCGAATAGCAGGTACAGGCCGCAGGCGAATACCACCAACGGCAGCATCTTGTTGATCCACTCGGCTGGCATCCAGTGTACTAACACTGCACCGCCAATGGCGCCAATGGCGGTGCTGACCATCGCGTTCTTCCACTTGCCCGGGCTGAACAGCTTGCGCCGGTAGAAGGTCAGAGCGGCAGTGCCTGAGCCGAAAGTGGCGCACAGCTTGCTGGTGCCCAGCACCAGATGCGGTGGTAGGCCGGTGGTGAGCAGGGCGGGTATGGTCAGCAGGCCACCGCCGCCGGCGATGGCGTCGATAAAGCCGGCGATGAAGGCGACCAGAGCGAGAATGGCCAGTGTGCTGGGGTCGATGGCGAGCTCGAGAGCGAAGGGCATATTAAAGTGTCGACTTGTGGGCGAATGCGCAGCCTGCTGGCTGTTCGTCGTGAGGAGAGCTGCGCATAATGCCGGGATTTCGCCAGAGAAGGAACGCAATCGATGCAATACGACGGGTTGGCCTGGGCCGTGGCGCTATTGGCCGTATTGGCGCTGCTGGTGGCACTGCGCATCCTGCTCAATACAGGCTGGTTCCTCGGCTGGTTGCGTGGCACCTGTGGTCTGGCATTTCTCGCGTTGGCCGGGCTGGTGGGCCTGGTGGCCTACGATCTGTACGCCTATGAGCCGTTGCAGCCGGGTAAGCCGTTGGTGACGCTGGGCTTCAAGGCCGATGGCCCGCAGCGTTATCAGGTGACGCTGCTCGAAGGTGGGCGCGAGCGCACGGTTACTCTGGAGGGCGACATGTGGCAGCTCGATGGTCGGTTGATTCGCTGGAAAGGCCTGGCCGAGTTGATCGGTCTGGAGCCTGGCTACCGACTGGAGCGTTTGTCCGGACGGTTTCTCGCCATCGAGCAGCAAGCGTTGGCGCAGCATGGTCGCGTACAGCTGGCCGAAAGCCCCTATGGCGTCGATCTGTGGCGTTGGCTGCGCATGAATCAGCGTGATCTGCTGTTGTTCGACCCACAGGCGTTGCGTGTGACCTATCTGCCGATTGCCGCCGATGCGGTCTATAGCGTCAGCCTGACCCCGACCGGTCTGCTGGCTGAGCCAATGAACCCAGCAGCCGAAGCTGCGCTGAAGGATTGGTAAGCGATAGCGGAGTGTGGCGGAAGTAGGGTGTGCCGTGCGCACCGATAGACCGAATCCATCTGCGGTGCGCACGGCGCACCCTACAAAAAAGGCACCTGCAAGGTGCCTTTGTCGTTTATGTCGTCGACCTCAGGAGAGGAAGCCGCCGTCGACATTCAGCGCCACACCGGTGGTGTAGCTGGAGGCTTCACTGGCCAGGTACAGCACGGCACCGGCCATCTCGCTCGGATCAGCCACGCGCTTGAGCGGGATGTGCTGCAGGGCGTGCTTGAGGATGGCGTCGTTCTTGGTCAGCGCCGAGGCGAACTTGGTGTCGGTCAGGCCCGGTAGTAGGGCGTTGCAGCGAATACCGAACTGCGCGCATTCCTTGGCGAACACCTTGGTCATGCTGATCACCGCCGCCTTGGTCACAGAGTAGATGCCCTGGAATTCGCCAGGGGAGACGCCATTGATCGAGGCGACGTTGATGATCGAGCCACCGCCGTTGCCCTTCATCAACTTGCCGCCTTCGATGGACATGAAGTAGTAGCCGCGAATGTTCACGTCCACGGTCTTCTGGAAGGCGGAGAGGTCGGTGTCCAGCACATTGCAGAACTGCGGGTTGGTCGCGGCGTTGTTGACCAGAATGTCGAGACGGCCGAACTGTTCCTTGATCTGCGCGAAGACGTTGGTGATCTGCTCCATCTCGCCGATGTGGCAGGCGATGGCAGTGGCCTTGCCACCCTCGGCGGTGATGGCGTCAGCCACGGCCTGGCAGCCGTCGATCTTGCGGCTGGAGACGATCACATGGGCGCCTTGCTGGGCCAGCAACTTGGCGATGGCTTCGCCGATGCCGCGGCTGGCGCCGGAAACGAAGGCGATCTTGCCGTCGAGGTCGAACAGTTGGGTCTTGGACATTGTGATTACCCCGGGGTTAGAGAGTGGATTTGCCGATGACTTGCAGGCACATCTGCTCCAGCAGCTTGTTCATGTGAATGAACTGGGCGAAGCGCTTGTCCTGGGTCTGGCCGTGGTAGAAGCGGTAGTAGATCTGCTGGACGATGCCGGCCAGGCGGAACAGGCCGTAGGTGTAGTAGAAATCGAAGCTCTTGATCTCGATGCCGGCTTTTTCAGCGTAGTAGTCGACGAACTGCTGGCGCGTGAGCATGCCCGGCGCGTTGCTGGGCTGGCGGCGCATCAGTTGTACCGGAGCCGGGTCGCCGGCTTCGATCCAGTAGGCCAGGGTGTTGCCCAGATCCATCAGCGGATCGCCGATGGTGGTCATCTCCCAATCGAGCACGCCGATGATCTGCATCGGGTTGTTCGGGTCGAGGATCACGTTGTCGAAGCGGTAGTCGTTGTGCACGATGCCCGGCTTGTGGTGGTCGGATGGCATCTTGTCATTCAGCCAGGCCTTGACCGGTTCCCAGGTCGGTGCATCCGGGGTCAGGGCTTTCTCGTAACGGTCGCTCCAGCCCTTGATCTGGCGTTCGACATAACCTTCGGGCTTGCCCAGGTCGCCCAGGCCGCAGGCGTTGTAGTCGACGTTGTGCAGCTCCACCAGCTTGTCGATGAAGCTCTTGCACAGCGCGGCGGTCTGCTCGGCGCTGAAGTTCAGTTCGGCCGGCATTTCGGAGCGCAGGATGATGCCCTTGACCCGCTCCATGACGTAGAACTCGGCGCCGATCACCGACTCGTCGGTGCAGTGCACGTAGGCTTTCGGGCAATAGGGGAAGCCGGCGTTGAGCTGATTGAGGATGCGGTACTCGCGGCCCATGTCGTGGGCCGACTTGGCCTTGTGGCCGAAGGGCGGGCGGCGCAGGACGAACTCCTGCTGCGGGTACTCGATCAGGTAGGTCAGGTTCGAAGCGCCGCCGGGGAACTGGCTGATCTTGGCTTCACCGCTCAGGCCTGGAATATTGGCTTTCAGGTAGGTGTCGATGACGGCAGCATCGAGTTCTTCGCCAGTACGGATACGGGTGGATTGGTCAGTGAGCGCCATGCTTATCCCTTCTACTTATGATGGGTGCCCCAGATAATTGGCTAATCTAATGCTGCACCCTGGCTGTCACAAGCAATACGCGCCGTTATAGGCGGGCGTGTTGCACCTCGATCAAACTGCCTGATCAGTCATTCTCGACCTGAGCTTTCGCTTGTGCGCAGGCAATAAAAAACCGGAGTGCCAGGACTCCGGTTTTCGTGTTTTGCGCTCAGCTCGCCGATCAGACCGGGAACAGTTCGCCCAGCTTCATCGCCAGCATCATGTCGCCTTCGGCGCGCAGCTTGCCAGCCATGAAAGCCTGCATGCCGTCGGTTTCGCCGCTGACGATGCCCTTGAGGGTTTCGCTGTCCATGATCAGGGTCACGTTGGCGTTCGGGTTGTCGCCTTGCTCGAGGGCGCAGGTGCCGTCTTTTACGATCAGCGCGTAGTTCTCGCCATCTTCGATGTTGAATTGGAATACCAGATCCAGGCCTGCAGCGGCGCTGGCGTTGAACTTGGACTGCATGGTTTGGGCGATGTCAGCAACACTCATGGTCTTATCCTTTTTAGGTTGTTTCGCGCAGCCTCACGGCCGCAGTGGGCTGGAACTCATCGATAGGTGATGAGCTCCGGCGCCTTCAGCAGCTGTAAATGCACATGGCTGTTGAAGGAAGCCAGACTCACCTCGCTGCCGCGGAATTTCAGCTGACTGAGCGAGGTATTGACGATTTGCCAATTCAGTTCGAAGGCCTTTGCAGAGGGTACGCCGGTAATCAGGCGGAGCAGGGCAGTGATGGTGCCGCCGGATGTGAATACGGCGATGTTCTGTTTGCTATTGGCCTGTTCGAGGATGCGCCGCAGGCCACCTTCGACCTGTTCGACATAGGCCTGCCAACTCTGCAGGCCGGGTTTGTCATGCTCGCCGGAAATCCAGCGCTGGATCAATTTGGCGAACAGGCGCTGGAACTCGGCACGGTTCTGCGCGCCATTGCGCAGGATGTGCAGGGCTTCGGGTTCTTCCGGTAGCAGATCCGGCAGCAGCGTGCGAATCACCGCATCGGCATCGAATTCATTGAAAGCTTCATCGATATCCAGCGCCGGTGCTTGGTTCATGCGCTGCAGGGCGGCATTGGCCGTGTGCTGCTGGCGGCGCAGGCTGCCGCTGACGCAACGATCGAGGCGGATGCCGAGTTGCTCGAGGTGTTCGCCCAGTACTTCGGCCTGGCGCACGCCGACGGGAGAGAGGACATCATAGTCATCTGCACCGAATGAGGCCTGGCCATGTCGAATCAGATAGATGCTGCCCACGTCCGTACTGGTCTCGGCATGTTGAATGTTTCGCGAGGGTATGAGGAAGCTCAGAGGCTGTCAACGAAAAAACATACGCTTGTTTGAATTGCTTGTATGGCAATCGTAGCAGCGCTGTCGAGGTTGGCCGGCAGGCCGCTGCGCCGGTATGCTTGAGCCTTTGTGCGCCCAGGCGCAGCCGCAATGTCCGAGGGGGAACCGTGGAGTTTCTTAGCGAGTACGCCAGCTTTCTGGCGAAAACCCTGACCCTGGTGGTCGCCATCGTCGTGGTGCTGGTGGCGATCGCTGCCACGCGCGGCAAAGGGCGGCGCGGCAGTGGTCAGTTGCAGGTGCAGAAGCTCAATGACTTCTACAAGGATCTGCGCGAGCGCCTGGAGCAGAGCGTGCTGTCCAAGGATCAGCTCAAGGCCACGCGCAAGGCGGAGGCCAAGGCTGCCAAGCAGGAGAAGAAAGCGCCGCCCAGCAAGCCGCGGGTGTTCGTGCTGGATTTCGATGGCGATATCAAGGCATCGGCCACCGACAACCTGCGCCATGAAGTGACGGCGTTGTTGTCCATGGCCAAGGCCGAGGACGAAGTGGTGCTGCGCCTGGAAAGCGGTGGCGGCATGGTGCACAGCTACGGCCTGGCCTCTTCGCAGCTGGTGCGCATCCGCGACGCCGGCATTCCGCTGACCGTGTGCGTGGACAAGGTAGCCGCCAGCGGCGGCTACATGATGGCCTGCATCGGCCAGAAGATTCTCAGTGCGCCTTTCGCCATTCTCGGCTCCATCGGAGTGGTGGCACAGTTGCCCAACGTGCATCGTCTGCTGAAAAAGCACGATATCGATTTCGAAGTGCTGACCGCCGGTGAATACAAGCGCACGCTGACCGTGTTCGGCGAGAACACCGAAAAAGGTCGGGAGAAATTCCAGGAAGACCTGGAAACCACCCACGAACTGTTCAAGGGTTTCGTCGCCCGTTACCGCCCGCAACTGGATATCGACGCCATCGCCACCGGCGAAGTCTGGCTGGGTATGGCCGCGCAGGAGCGCCTGCTGGTGGATGAACTCAAGACCAGTGACCAGTACCTGGCCGAGCGCGCCGCCGAGGCTGAACTGTTCCATTTGCATTTCGCTCAGAAAAAGAGCCTGCAGGAGCGTGTCGGGCTGGCTGCCAGCATGGCGCTGGATCGTTTCGTCCTGACCTGGTTGAGTCGGCTCAATCAGCAGCGCTTCTGGTAACGCTTCGTTCATGATGGGCTGTACGGCCGATTCGCGTCGCGCAGCAGCGAACCACGACAAGAGGATAGGGTGATGACCGAGTTCAAGGCCTTGCTGGTCAGTGAAGGCGCCGATGGCGGTTTCCAGCGTGAAGTAGTCCAGCGCAACGTCGAGCAGCTGCCGCAGGGCGAGTTGTTGATCCGTGTGCGTTATTCCTCGCTCAACTACAAGGATGCCCTGTCCGCCAGCGGCAATCGTGGCGTGACCAAGGCCTACCCGCATACGCCTGGTATCGACGCGGCGGGTGTGGTCGAGGCTTCCAGCGTGGCCGAATTCGTCGTGGGCGACGAGGTGATCGTCACTGGCTACGACCTGGGCATGAATACCGCCGGTGGTTTCGGCCAGTACATCCGCGTGCCAGCCGCCTGGGCGATCAAGCGCCCGCAGGGGCTGCCGCTGCGCGAGGCGATGATCCTCGGCACTGCCGGCCTGACCGCCGCATTGTGCGTGGACAAGCTGGAGCAGGCGGGCGTCACCCCGGAGTCCGGCACCGTGTTGGTCACGGGCGCTACGGGCGGCGTCGGCAGTATCGCGGTCGTGCTGCTCAAACAGCTTGGCTATCGAGTTGCCGCCGCCACCGGCAAGGCCGAACAGGCTGATTTTCTGCATAACCTGGGTGCTGATGAGATCGTCAGCCGCGAAGAGCTGCAGCAGGGTAGCGAACGTCCGATGCTCAAGGAACGCTGGGCGGGGGCAGTGGATACGGTGGGTGGTGACATCCTGTTCAATGTGGTCAAGTCGCTGCGCCACAGCGGTAGCGTGGCCTGCTGCGGTCTGACTGCTGGCGTTGGCTTCCAGGCTTCGGTACTGCCGTTCATCCTGCGTGGCGTCAACCTCCTGGGTGTGGACTCGGTAGAGCTGCCACTGGTGGTCAAGGCGTCGATGTGGGACAAGCTGTCACTGCAGTGGAAGCTCGATCTTTCCGCGTTGTGCCAGGAAATTGGTCTGACGGAGTTGCCGGGAGCCATCGAACGGATACTGGCCGGCGGCATGGTCGGCCGTATCCTGGTGCGGCTCGACTGAGTACTGAACGAGGCCCGTCGATGACGGGCCTCTGCATTTTCAGGCCTGGCTGACGTACATGGTGATTTCCGCGCGGAACACCGGCTTGTCGCCGACGTAGGCCATCACCGGCACCTTGATGTCGCCGGTCTGACTCCAATCCACCTGGCTGCCGTCGGCCACCGTACGGATATCGCCATCGGCCTTCGCCAGGTATTCCACTGTCATTCCCTTGGGAATCCAGCGGCAACCGGCAGGAATGGAGGCGTCGGTCATGCTGCCGGCGGCAAGCTCGGCAGCATTGCACAAGGCAATGGCGTGCACCGTACCGATATGGTTGAGCACTTCGCGACGTTTGGCGAAGCTGACCTCGGCATAGCCGGGACGCAGCTCGACCATCTGCGGAGCGATACTGGCGAAGTAGGGGGCGACCTGACCGATCATCGCGCTGAACTGGGCAGCGCCGGCCTGCTGGAACATCTGCAACATCTGACTCATGACTCTCTCCTGCGTGTTTGCGATTGAAGATGAGCGCGCGCCGAGGCAGTATACGAGCCTTAGAAAATTATTCTAGAAAAATATTCTAGTCATGAGGAGTGGCATGGCCCGTCCATCGCGTAAAGACGAGATCCTGCAGGCTGCGTTGGCCTGCTTCACCGAGCACGGTGTCGATGTCACCACCATCGAGATGATTCGTGATCGCTCTGGTGCGAGCATCGGCAGTCTGTATCACCACTTCGGCAACAAGGAGCGGATAATTGCCGCGCTCTATCTGGCTGGCACTGCGCAATACGCTGACTTGTTGCAGCGCGGGTTTGCCAAGGCAGTCAGCGCCGAAGCCTGCGTCAAGCTGCTGGTGACCAGTTACATCGACTGGGTGGTGGCCAACCCGGATTGGGCGCGCTTCATCCTGCACAGCCGCAGTCGGGTCGAGGCGGGGGAAATGGGCGGTGCCCTGCGTGAAGCCAATCGCCAGCATTTCGCGCAGATTCTCACAGCGCTCGCCGAATACCGCCTACAGGGACTGTTCAAGGCGCTACCAGATGACTGCTTCGCCTCGGTGGTAATCGGCCCGACGCACGATCTGGCGCGCAACTGGCTGGCCGGCCGCACCCAGAGTGAGCTGGGCGAGTGTCGTGATCTGTTGGCGCAGATCGCCTGGGACAGCGTGAAAAGCAGCGGCTAGTCGAAGCGATAGATATCCATACCCAGCGCGCCATAGGTGAACCCCGTGTGCGCGACGCTGAAGGCACCGCCGGCGCCGCGGGCGAAGAACAGCGGCAGTAGGTGCTCGTCACTCGGATGGTTGCGTACGGCGTTTGGCGCCAGGTTGCGGTAATCGTGCAGCGCCTGTTCGTCATTGGCTGCGAGTTTTTCCACTATCCAGTCGCGAAATGCCTGGGCCCAGGGTGTGATGACTTCCGGGCCTGCGCGCCAGTTCAGTTCGCCCAGGTTGTGGGTGATGCTACCGGAGCCGATAAGCAATATGCCTTGCTCACGCAGGCCGCTCAGTGCGCGCCCCACACGGGTCTGCAGCTCGGAACCGAGGCGGCTGGGTAGTGAAATCTGCAGTACGGGAATGTCGGCTTGCGGATACATCAGCGACAACGGAACCCAGGCGCCATGATCGAATGGGCGCTGGGCATCGAGCTCTGTCGGTAGACCCGCGCCATTCAATTGCTCTGCGATCTCCTTGGCCAGCGCTGGTGCGCCGGGAGCGGGATACTGCACGGCATACAACGGGGCTGGGAAGCCGCCGAAGTCGTGCCAGGTCTGCGGTTGCTCACCTGCCGTCACCAGCAAACGCTGGCTTTCCCAGTGCGCCGACACCACCACGATAGCCTTGGGCCTGGGCAGTTCGGCGGCCAGTTTGGCCAACGCTGGGCCGCTGGCGCCCGGCTCCAGAGCCAGCATGGGCGAACCGTGGGATATGAACAGTGAGGGCAGCATGGCGATCAGCTCCTGAAGTAGGATGACGCCATCTTCGTCGCTGGACCTATCGACTTCCAGCATAAATAGTTGAGCATTCCTATCGAATTTGTGGAGGTTTATCCATGCATGAGGCGTTCTGGCAGGAGCGTTGGGCGCGTAGCCAAATCGGTTTTCATCAGGAGAAGGTCAACGGCTATCTGCGCCGCCATTGGTCAGCGCTCGGGCTACCCAACGATGCTGCTGTGCTGGTGCCGCTGTGTGGCAAGAGCCTCGACTTAGCGTGGCTGGCGGAGCAGGGGCATACCGTGATCGGGGTGGAGTTGGCCGAGCGGGCGGTACAGGATTTCTTCGCCGAGCGTGATGTGCGGCCGCATGTATCGCAGCAAGGCGCCTTCACGGTCTATCAGGCAGGCGCGCTGCGGATTCTCTGCGGCGACTTTTTCGCGCTGAGCCGTGAGGACGTTGCCGGTTGCCAGGCCTTTTATGACCGAGCCGCGTTGATCGCGCTGCCACCGGAAATGCGCGAGCGCTACGCGGCCCACCTGCAGGCGATATTGCCTGAGACCTGCCAGGGGCTGCTGGTGACGCTGGTGTACGACCAGCAACGCATGGATGGCCCGCCGTTCTCGGTTGAGGATGCCGAAGTCGAGCAGCGCTTCACTCCAGGCTGGATGCTGCGGGAAGTGGAGCGTAAGGATGTGCTGAGCGGCAACCCACGCTTTATCGAGAATCAGCTCGAGGCGGTGGAGGAGGTGGTGTTTCACCTGGCGCGCCGCTAAAGCGGCGAGCAATGAAAAAGGCGACCCTGAGGTCGCCTTTTGTTTTGCAGTTCCGATCAGCCCCGACGGCGCAGTGCCTCGATGCGATCTTCCAGCGGCGGGTGGCTCATCAGCAGGCCAGCCAGGCCGTTCTTCAGACCGCCGTTGATGCCGAAGGCGGTCAGGCTGTCGGGCATCTGCACCGGCACGCCCTGTTCGGCGCGCAGACGCTGCAGCGCGGCGATCATCGCGCCGGTACCGGCCAGGCGGGCGCCGGCTTCATCGGCCTTGTATTCGCGTTTGCGCGAGAACCACATGACGATGATGCTGGCCAGAATACCCAGCACAAGCTCGGCGAAAATGGTCGCGACGAAGTAGCCGATACCGTGGCCGTCTTCGTTCTTCAGGATCGCCTTGTCGACGAAGTTACCGAAGATGCGTGCGAAGAACATCACGAAGGTGTTCACCACGCCCTGGATCAGCGCCAGAGTGACCATGTCGCCGTTGGCCACGTGGCCAATCTCGTGGGCCAGCACCGCGCGAACCTCATCAGGCGAGAAGCGTTCGAGCAGGCCCTGGCTGACGGCGACCAGCGCGTCGTTCTTGTTCCAGCCGGTGGCGAAGGCGTTGGACTCGTAGGCCGGGAAGATACCGACTTCCGGCATCTTGATGCCGGCTTCACGGGACAGCTCCTCGACGGTCTGCAGCAGCCACTGTTCGTGACGGGTGCGCGGCTGGGTGATGATCTGCGTGCCGGTGCTCATCTTCGCCATCCACTTGGACAGGAACAGCGAGACCAGCGAGCCGGCGAAACCGAACACGGCGCAGAAAATCAGCAGGCTGCCATGGTTCTGGCCGGTGAAGCGGTCGACCCCCAGCAGTTTGAGGGTGATGCTGGCGATAACCAGAACCGCCAGGTTGGTGGCCAGGAACAACATAATGCGCATCATGGTGTGAACGGACTCCTCACGGGGAAAGACGTACGAGTAATGCCGGCTATATAAGGGCGCCCCTATGGGGCTTTCAACCAGCGACTATTTCAAACTATGTCGTTTGGCTGCGCCGCTTGGCTTTCGAACAGTAGACGGGTCAGGCGGGCAATGCGTTCCCCATGCTGGCGCGCCAGTGCTTCACGCAACTGGAAGGCCAGGGTGGCGTGCACGCGACGTACGCTGGGCGGCAGGGGTTCACCTTCGGGAAGTGCGTGCGGCACGCTGCGCGACAGGCGCAGAAAACCTTTCTCGGAAAGCACGGCCTGATCCAGCGCGTCGTAGGCGATGGTCGACTCGAAACGCAGATAGCCTTCCTCGGCCAACCACAGCAGCGCACCCAGGCAGGCCTGGTGACGCTTGCTGGGCAGGCCGAACTCGTCCGGCTCCTCACGCCCGATCAGGTCTTCCACGTACAGCGCCATCTTGCGCGGGAAGGCCTGATAGAGCATGAGCAGGCCGCTGGCGGCGTCCTTGTAGAAGTCGTCTATCTGCAGATCCATACCGGCTTACTGGCTGTAGCCCTTGAGGAAGTTGCCGATACGGCCGATGGCCTGCTCCAGGTCGTCGACGCGGGGTAGGGTGACCACCCGGAAGTGATCCGGCCACGGCCAGTTGAAGGCGGTGCCCTGGACGATCAGCAGTTTTTCCGAGAGCAGCAGGTCAAGGACGAATTTCTCGTCGTTGTGGATCGGGCAGACCTTCGGGTCGATCTTCGGGAAGGCATACAGCGCGCCCATGGGCTTGACGCAGCTGACGCCAGGAATGTCGTTGAGCAGCTCCCAGGTGCGGTTGCGCTGCTCCAGCAGGCGACCGTTGGGCAGGATCAGGTCGTTGATGCTCTGGTAGCCGCCGAGCGCGGTCTGGATCGCATGCTGGCTCGGTACGTTGGCGCACAGGCGCATGTTGGCCAGGATATCCAGGCCTTCGATATAGCTCTGCGCCTTGTGCTTGGGCCCGGAGATGGCCACCCAGCCGGAACGGAAGCCCGCCACGCGGTAGCTCTTGGACAGGCCGTTGAAGGTCAGGCAGAGCACGTCCGGTGCCAGTGATGCAGTGCTGATGTGCACGGCTTCGTCGTAGAGGATCTTATCGTAGATCTCGTCGGAGAAAATCACCAGGTTATGCTGGCGTGCCAGCTCGACGATGTCCTGCAGGACTTCCCTGGAATACACCGCGCCGGTGGGGTTGTTCGGGTTGATCAGCACCAGGGCTTTGGTGTTCGGGGTGATCTTGGCGCGCATGTCAGCGATGTCGGGGAACCAGCCAGCCTGCTCGTCACACAGGTAGTGCACCGGTTTGCCACCAGACAGCGCCACGGCGGCGGTCCACAGCGGGTAGTCGGGGGCGGGAATCAGCACCTCGTCGCCGTTGTTGAGCAGCGCCTGCATGGCCATGACGATCAGCTCGGATACGCCGTTGCCGAGGTAGATATCCTCGATACCGACGCCTTCGACCTGTTTCTGTTGGTAGTACTGCATCACCGCCTTGCGTGCGCTGAACAGGCCCTTGGAGTCGCTGTAGCCCTGGGCGGTCGGCAGGTTGCGGATGACGTCCTGGAGAATTTCTTCCGGTGCCTCAAAACCGAACGGTGCCGGGTTGCCGATGTTCAGCTTGAGGATGCGATGGCCTTCCTCTTCCAGACGCTTGGCGTGCTTGAGCACTGGCCCGCGAATGTCATAGCAGACGTTGGCGAGCTTGTTCGATTTGCTGACCTGCATGTGAGAAATCCCGATCGATGGAGAACCCGCCAATGTGGCTTGCCAGTATCTCCGGGTGGAGAAACTGGCAGCCTGAAACGCGGGTGACAGACTGGGGTCGAATCATACGTTGCAGTCTGTGTGCGGCAAAGGTGCTGCCCTGGCTTTTTTGTGGTTTGCCGCGCAGCTTGGGTCACCCATTGGGCGGTGTCCTGAGGGCTGGGCGTTATATTGTTTTGTCAATGCGTACTTGGCCGTCGATCACTGCGCTGTGGTTCGTGGCAGAATGCCCGCCAGTGCAATCTCCGGCTGCTTAATCGAGGAGGAAACCGTTCGTGGACAAGCTCGACAAACCCCTGGATGCATGGCGCGACGAATTATCCCAGGAGCAATTCCATGTCTGCCGGCTGGGCGGCACTGAACGCCCGTTCAGCGGCCAGTATCACGATGACAAGACGCCCGGCATTTACCATTGCGCCTGTTGTGGCGAGGCATTGTTCGACTCCGATGCGAAATACGATTCCGGCAGCGGCTGGCCGAGCTATTTTCAGCCGGTGGGTGAGGCGGTCATCCGTGAGCTGGACGACTTCAGCCATGGCATGCACCGCATCGAGGTCAAATGCGCCAAGTGCGACGCGCACCTGGGTCATGTGTTTCCCGATGGGCCGCGTCCCACCGGTTTGCGTTACTGCATCAACTCGGTATCGCTGAAGCTGATCCCGCGCGAGTGATCGCCGCCTGTCGTCCGTGTGGCGGGCTCAGCTCTGGCGAGCCTGCTCACGGCTTTCTTCCAGCGCATCGCATGCCTGCTGGATCATGTCTTCGGTGATCGGCACTTCGCGGCCCTGACCGTCGATGATAAAACCGCCCACTGGCTCCTGCGATTGCTTGCTGGTGATGCATGGGGCTGCGTTGTCTTGCATGCTCATGGCCTGTCTCCTCATCAATGATGCGCGCCACTCTAGAGTGCCCAGATGAAGGCGCGGTGACAGTTCAAAGTCTGCTGCGCGTCGGCAGCCGTTTGTGGCTATGCCTGACTCTGGCTAGCGATACTTTGAACAGGTTTCAGGACGGCGGGACTCCGTCACAAAATACAGTGTGAAAGTCGTATTGCAGGCGGCATGCCAGCCTGCGTGGAACGAGGAACTCATGTCGCGTTTTCATATCGGTCTGATCATCAATCCACTGGCTGGGCTGGGCGGCCCGGCAGGGTTCAAGGGCAGCGACGGCATGGCCGAGCAGGCGCTGGCTCTGGGTGTCGAGCCAAAAGCCGCACAACGTACACGCACGGCGCTTGAGCAGTTGTTGACCCTGCGTGAGCGCATAGAGTTCGTAAGTTATTCGGGCGTCATGGGTGGCGATCTTTTGGCGCAGATGGGTTTCGAGCATCGCCTGCTGGGGCAGGCCGCCCCACCGCTAACCACAGCAGAAGACACCCGCCGGGCCGTGCAGCAACTGCAGGATGCAGGCGTAGCGTTGATTCTGTTTGCCGGCGGCGATGGCACCGCGCGCGATGTCTGCGCGGCTGTCAGGGAAGGGCAGCCGGTGCTGGGCATTCCGGCCGGGGTGAAGATTCAGTCTGGCGTCTACGCCATCAGCCCGCGCGCAGCAGGCGAGCTGACAGCACGACTGGTCGAGGGTGGCCTGGTTCGTCTGGCAAGCGGTGAAGTACGCGATATCGATGAGAATGCCTTACGGGAGGGGCGCGTGACTGCACGCTGGTATGGCGAGCTGTGCGTGCCGCAGGAAGGTGGTTACGTACAGGCGGTCAAGCAGGGCGGTATGGAGTCCGAAGAACTGGTGCTCGCGGATCTTGCCGCCTGGCTGGAGGCGGAGTGGGAACCTGGCGCCCGTTACGTGTTTGGCCCCGGTTCGACCTTGCACGGCCTGGCACAGAACCTGGGGCTGGAAACCACGTTGCTGGGCGTCGATGTGATCGAGGATGGTCAGGTCATTGCTCGTGACGTCAACGAAACCGGGCTGTTTGGCCTGGTCGAGGGGCATCCAACTTATCTGCTGGTCACCGCCATTGGTGGTCAGGGCCATATCATCGGCCGCGGCAATCAGCAGATCAGCCCGCGCGTGTTGCGCGCCATTGGCCTGGAGCGCCTGCGGGTGGTGGCGACCAAGCGCAAGCTGGGGACCCTGGAAGGACGGCCGCTACTGGTCGATAGTGGCGACGTGACGCTGGACGACGCCTTTCCAGATGCGGTGCGGGTCTGGGCTGGCTATAAGGAAGAACTGCTGTATCCCCTGAGTCGATAGGAGATCGATATGCGAATGGTGATCGCGCTGCTGGTCTGGTCGCTGGCTTTTGCCGCGCAGGCTATCGAGGCGGACAAGCTGGTACTCGATGCGCGCAAGCAGGTTGGCGTGACGCTGAGCTATGACCCGGCCTACCGGAAACTGAGCTATCCAGGCGGCGACGTGCCCATTGCCACCGGGGTCTGCACCGATGTTGTGATCCGTGCGCTGCGCCAACAGGGGCTGGATCTGCAGGAATTGGTGCATCGCGATATGCGTGGCAACTTCGCGGTCTATCCGAAGCACTGGGGGTTGAGCCGCCCGGACAGCAATATCGACCACCGTCGTGTGCCCAACCTGATGACCTGGTTCAAGCGCCAGGGCTGGTCACTGCCGGTCAAACAGGATGCCTCGGCCTACCGGGCCGGCGATATCGTCACCTGGGATCTGGGGCGCGGCCTCACCCACATCGGCATCGTCAGCGACCGCCAGGCTGCAACGGGCACACCGCTGGTGCTGCACAACATTGGCCGGGGTACGCAGGAGGAGGACATTCTGTTCGCCTACCGCATTACTGGCCATTACCGGCCGCTGGCGCAGCAGGCGAGGGCTGGTCAATGACGCAGCAGTCGTTGCCGCCGAATCTTGCAGCAGGCGAGCGTGTCGTTCTGTTCGATGGCGTCTGCAAGCTCTGCAACGGCTGGGCGAGATTCCTCATTCGCCATGACCGGCAGCGCCAGTTTCGCCTGGCTTCGGTGCAGTCGGCACAGGGCCAGGCATTGCTGGCCTGGTACGGCCTGCCGACCGACCGCTTCGACACCATGGCGCTGATCGACGAGGCAGGGTTGCATGTACGTTCCTCGGCGTTACTGCGCATCCTCGCCCGCTTGCCCCAGCCCTGGCGTAGCCTCAGTTGGCTGCGTGTGATACCGCGCCCGCTGCGCGATTGGAGCTACGACCGCATTGCGCTGAATCGCTACCGTCTGTTCGGCCGGCATGAGGTCTGCCTGCTGCCCAGCGCCGACCATAGCGAGCGCTTCCTGCATGACTGATGCGCGTCTGGCGCAGATTGCCTGGCTCGCTCGGCTGGTCTTGGCGCTGGTGTTCATCTGGCATGGGCTGGCACCGAAGATTCTCTGGCTCAGCCCTGACGAGGTGGCGATGATCGGGGCCCACGGCCTGCCTGATTACCCGCTGTTCGCCCCGGAGGTGATTGCCCGTATCGCTGGCGTCGCCGAAATACTCCTGGGCATCGTGCTGCTGACGGTACGTCGGCAGCGCTGGCCCTTGCTGGTCGTTGGCGCAGTATTGCTGGCGCTGTTGCTTGATGTTGCGTTGTTCAGCCCCCATCTGTTGATCCAGGCGTTCAATCCGCTTTCGACCAACCTGTCCGCGCTGGCTTTGTGCGCAGTGGCCTGGCTGGCTGAGGCGCCCTCGGCTGCTGATTCCTGAGACCTGTCATGACATCGATGCTTTCTTCCCGCCAGCGTGGTGCCATGCGCCTGGCCTGGCGCTTCATCGCGCCTTATCGCGGCCGAGTAGTGGGCGCACTGCTGGCGCTGATGTTCACGGCGGCGATCACTCTGTCCATGGGCCAGGGCATCAAGCTGCTGGTGGATCAGGGCCTGGCCACGCAATCGCCGGCAGCGCTGCGTCAGTCTCTGCTGCTGTTCTTCGTGCTGGTACTGGCGCTGGCCTTTGGCACCTATACACGCTTCTATCTGGTGTCGTGGATCGGCGAGCGAGTGGTCGCGGATATCCGTCGGCGGGTGTTCGATCATCTGATCGAACTGCACCCAGGCTTCTACGAGAGCAATCGCAGTTCGGAGATCCAGTCACGGCTGACCGCCGATACCACGCTACTGCAATCGGTGATCGGCTCATCGCTGTCGATGGCGCTGCGCAACCTGATCATGCTGATTGGCGGCAGCGTGTTACTGGTGGTCACCAATCCCAAGCTCAGCGGCATTGTCCTGCTGGCCTTACCGCTGGTGGTGGCGCCAATCCTGCTGTTTGGCCGCCGTGTGCGCGCACTGTCGCGGCAAAGTCAGGATCGTGTGGCGGATGTCGGTAGCTACGTGGGCGAGGCGCTGGGGCAGATCAAGACGGTGCAGGCCTACAACCACCAGAACGAGGACAAGCGTCGTTTCGGTGAGTCCGCCGAGGCGGCGTTCGATGTGGCACGCAAGCGTATCGCCCAGCGTTCATGGTTGATCACCGTGGTCATCGTGCTTGTGCTCGGTGCGGTGGGGGTGATGCTCTGGGTGGGCGGCATGGATGTGATCGCCGGGCGCATTTCTGGCGGCGAACTGGCCGCTTTCGTGTTCTACAGCCTGATCGTCGGCTCGTCGTTCGGCACCTTGAGCGAGGTGATCGGCGAGTTGCAGCGTGCGGCCGGCGCCGCTGAGCGTATTGGCGAGCTGCTGCGTGCCAGCAACGCCATCGTGGCGCCGCCGCAGCCGCAGCACCTGTCCCAGCCGGTGCAGGGACGTATCGAGTTGCAGGGCGTGCGCTTCGCCTATCCGTCACGCTCGGACAGCTATGCCATCGATGGCATCGACCTGCAGGTGGCTGCGGGTGAGACCTTGGCTCTGGTTGGCCCTTCCGGGGCAGGCAAGTCGACGCTGTTCGACCTGCTGCTGCGCTTCTTCGACCCGCAGGCCGGGCGCATCCTCATCGATGGCGTGCCGATCGATCAGCTCGATCCGCGTGAGTTACGTGCCAGTTTCGCCCTGGTTTCGCAGAATCCTGCGCTGTTCTTCGGCTCGGTTGAGGACAACATTCGCTATGGTCGCCTGGATGCCAGCCATGCCGAGGTGGAAGCTGCGGCGCGAGCGGCGCACGCCCATGAGTTCATCCAGCGCCTGCCACAGGGCTATCAGACTCACCTCGGTGAGGCCGGGCTAGGACTCTCCGGTGGCCAGCGTCAGCGTCTGGCGATTGCCCGCGCCCTGCTTGCCGATGCGCCGATCCTGCTGTTGGACGAGGCTACCAGCGCACTGGATGCCGAGAGTGAACATCTGATCCAGCAGGCGCTGCCATCGCTGATGGCCGGACGCACGACGCTGGTGATCGCTCATCGTCTGGCCACGGTGAAACAGGCGGATCGCATCGCAGTGATCGAGCAGGGGCGTCTGGCCGCGATTGGCCGGCATGCCGAGCTGATCGAGAGCAGCCCGCTCTATGCGCGTTTGGCCGAGTTGCAGTTCGGCAGCTAGCTCTTGGGCCTGATAGTGGCGGCCGCCCCGGCCGAGGCGATGATGATCGCGCCAACGGCCAGCCACTGCCCCCAGAGCAGTTTCTCGCCGAGAAAGATCAGGCCGCATAGCGCGGCGACAGCCGGCTCCAGGCTCATCAGGACACTGAAGGTGCGTGCTGGCAGGCGCGTCAGGGCGACCATCTCCAGGCTGTAGGGCAGGGCGGAAGACAACAGCGCGACGCCCAGTGCGATTGGCAGCAAATCGACGCTCAGCAGGTCGCTACCGGCATGCCAGACCCCGATGGGTAGAACCAGCAGCGCGGCGACCCAGGTGCCCAGTGCAACGGTGTGGCGCCCATGCTGGGCGCCGGCTTTCTGGCCGAAGATGATGTACAGCGACCAGCAAATGCCCGCACCGAGCGCTAGAGCGGCGCCGAGCGGGTCGATGGCGCTCTGCGTGGCGCCAGTGGGTAGCAGCATCCACAGTCCAGCGATGGCCAGTATGACCCAGACGAAATCCAGTAGGCGGCGTGAAGAAAACAGCGCCAGGGCCAGCGGGCCGGTGAATTCCAGGGCCACGGCGATGCCCAGTGGAATGCTCTGCAGCGACATGTAGAAGAGCAGGTTCATGCCGCCCAGGGACAGGCCGTAGGCGACGAGGGCCTGGCACTTGCGCAGATCCAGCCTTGCCCGCCAGGGCTGCATCACCAGCGACAGAA
>Ga0206116_1000589_pt1 | contig 33034 bp, 31 predicted proteins | sample 3A1Ametagenome_FD_178000 | JGI IMG/M metagenome (GOLD analysis project Ga0206116, IMG submission 178000) | Enriched microbial communities from leaf-cutter ant dump, University of Wisconsin, Madison, United States - 3A1A | ecosystem: Environmental > Terrestrial > Nest > Insects nest > Nest dump...
CGCAACGCGCAGCCGAACTGCGCAGCCTCATCCGCCAATGGCGCCAGGCGCCGGGCGACGCCACCCTCGCAGCCCTGGGCGACTACTTCGCCCGCTACCCCGCCGCCAAGCCGCAGGCGCCCCTGGAGCCCGGCCAACTGCCCTGGAGCACGCCCAAGCCCAACACCCGCGCCCCCGCACAAACCAAGACAGCCTGGTACCAAAACCTGCACAAAGACCAGGCCGTCCAACTCGCCCAGGCAGGCAGCGCCAGCCCCGGCCTGCAGTTCACCAACCCGCCCGAACCCGGCCAGGCCCCCCAAAGCGCAGACTTGGCCGAAACCGACGAAATCCAGCTCACCGCCGCCATCCGCGCCAAGGCGCAGGAGTTGGGCCACAACCCCGTGGCCATCCACAACTGGGTGCGCAACACCATCGAATGGGTGCCCACCTGGGGCGCCATCCAAAGCGCGCAAGACACCCTGGACAAACAACGCGGCAACGCCGTAGACATCGCCAGCCTGCAAATCGCCCTGCTGCGCGCGAGCGGCATCCCCGCACGCTACCAGTTCGGCACCGTGGAAATCCCCGCGGCGCAAGCCATGAACTGGGTAGGCAACGCCCAAACCCCCGCCGCCACACTGCAAATCCTCAACCAAGGCGGCATAGCAGCCAGGGCCATGGCGCAAGGCGGACAAATCAGCGCCATCCGCCTGGAACACGCCTGGGTACAGGCCTACGTCAACTGGGCCCCCAGCCGGGGAGCACAAAACGGCACCGCCAGCCAGCACGTCAACCCCAACGGCCCCCTCAACGCCTGGGTAGCGCTGGACGCCAGCGTCAAGCAATACAGCTACGCTCAGGGCATGGATTTGCAAGCCGCCGTGCCGCTGGATGCCAACGCCCTGCTCGCCGCTGCACAAAGCGGGGCCACGGTCAACGAACAGGAAGGCTGGGTGCAGAACCTCAACCAGGCCGCCATCCAAAGCCAGCTCACGGCCTACCAGAGCAGGCTCAAAACCTACATCGACAGCCAGGCGCCCAACGCCAGCGTAGGCGACGTCATCGGCAAGAAAATCATCCCGCAAACCACGCACAGCGTGCTCGCGGGCGTCACCCCGCTGGCTTTGGTGCAGACAGGCCAGCAAACGGCAGCCATCCCGCGCAGCCTGCAGCACCAGTTCAGCTACACGCTGAGCGACGGCTGGGGCAACGAACTACTGAGCTACAGCGCCCCCACCAGCCAACTGGCGGGCAAGCGCCTGACCCTGAGCTACGCCCCGGCAGACCAGGCCACGGCCGACCTCATTGCCAGCTACCTGCCCAAGCCCCATGCGGACGGCAGCCCCATCCAGCCCAGCGAACTGCCCACCAGCTTGCCGGGCTACCTCATCAGGTTGAAGCCCCAGATCACGCTGGATGGGCAGGTGGTGGCGCAAAGCAGCGGCACGGTCACCATGGGCACGGACCTGCAGGGCATGGGCGGCTTCACGCAGCTGTACGACCCGATGCAGTGGGACTTGACGCCCGACAGCAGCCACGTGGCGGGACAGGCCACGGCCATTGGGATCAGTGCGGGGGGCGTCAGCGCCAAGCAGCTGGACACCCTCAAGACGAGGCTGGAAGCGACCAAGAGCCAGCTGCAAGCCAACAACCTGCAGAACCTAACGGGTGAACAAATCTCCGGTGACCTGCTCACGGCCGTGATCTGGAGTTGGTTCGCCGCCGCCGAGAGCCACAACCGCCTCTCCCAGAACCAAGCCAACATCATCGAGAACCCAGGCCTGAGCTACGGCCTGTTCCATGCCGTAGCCAACCCCATCAGCAGTTGGGGCGTGGTGAGAAAAGTGACCTTCCCCGGGGTAAATATTGACATCGGTCACATGAGGAATATCACCTGGGCCAAGGACAGCGATCCGCAGAAATGGATCACCTATAACAAGCTGCGAGGGCAGTACATGAGCGCGCTGGAGCATGCGGTGCCAGAGCGGTTCTTCAACGACCCAGCCCAATGCAATCTGGAAGGCACTTCAACCCCGGTAGCAGGGCTGCCAGAGTGCCCACAAGGCATCTCAGCAGTCAAGGCACTGGGAATTGCAGCAGCCCAGGGGCAGAAGATTTACACCATTACCCAGGCGGTGTATGCGAACAACCCGAACATCGTCAGTGCGAACCTGAGTGCGCACAGCTACGACACGAGAAGCCGGGTTCAGAGTGCGCTGGATGCGGGGTATGAGGTCACGATTCACGAGAAGCCAATTACGGAGAGCGGGTGGACAGGAGCAGGGTTCATTCAGATCGACCCCAGCACGGGGGCGGGAGCTTACTCCATTGAGGGCGGGGCTAATGGCGGATACAAAGAGCATTTGGAGAGCGAAGCTGGCATGCGATTACTGAATTTTTATGGAATAGGCGCGCCCCCAACCTCTTACGATGCCCCCCTGTTGGCTCCTGTGTATGGCTTGGCAGTGCTAGCTATTTATTCTGCAGTAAATACGGTTTCAGAGGTGGTTGAGTGCTATAAATCGCAAATTGCAGAGGCGCTGTTATTAATTACTCTGGTTATAGCCGTTGCTCTAATCGCTTCCGCTCTAACCGGTGGCGGAGCGTTGGGACCTGCCGTAGCGGCTGCAACTAGCTTCCTGATTGTGACCAATGCAAATGCGACTGCTCCGAAGAGTCCAGAGTGCGCATTACCAATTATGCGCTTACAACTTCAGGTTAGTCCTCGTGCTTCGGGCACACAAACCTTCGAAACATGGGGGCAACCCCTTGAGGGTAAAGCCGGCGTTGGGGTAACGACTCGGCAAGTCAGGGACAAGATGGAAGATATGTTCAATCAAAGGCCTTCCTGGTTCCCAGGGAGTGTGGATTTGAGAGGTATGATTATATCTATGAGTATATGCATCAAAAGATACCCTCCCTTTGGTACATCAGGAAATGCGCGCGAACAAATATGCTCGCCGGAGCAGCGTGCGTACAATGGGCTTTATTATCGGTTGGATCTTGAGAATATTAATGGAGTGAACCTGAAGGAATAAAATGGATCTATTGGAAGACTATAAGAAATCAATTGGTTTGGCGAGTTCGGGGGATTTTTCTAGGTTAAATGAATTCATTGATCAGCTTCAAGGGGTTCCCCGGCCTAGTCGGAATTTCGATGAATTCATTGCCTGCGCAGTTAAGAGTTACGATGATGCTTCATGCCCACTGAAGATAACAATTCTATCCATGCTGTACAAATTGGATGAGGAGGTTGCTTATGGTGTGGCCAAGAATAATTTAGAGGAGGTGTATAGGGAATTTCGCGATCATGGAAGTCATCTTCATCAGATTTTGTTTTCCATTGTGCGCCATGATAACTTGAGTGTTGCAACATCCTCGATTGAGTATGATAAGAACATGCGGATTGCTTTTGCATTAATAAATAATCTCGATGTAAAAGATTTTGTCGAATAATTGGTGGGAAATGAATTCTGAGCTGACATCGCTATGCAAATAATCGTGTGTGGAGCAAATTGTTAGGCCAATGCGGAAGGCAGCCCAGCATGATCCGACTTTTGAATTCCATCCAAAACTGACTCACTTCGAACAATAGTTTCCATTCAAACCTGATCCGCGTACTAGTCCTATCCTGCTGCTTTTAGAATGCGGTAGCCAACCCCATCAGCAGTTGGGGCGTGGTGAGAAAAGTGACCTTCCCCGGGGTGAACATCGGCATTGGTCGTTTGAGGAACATCACCTGGGCTAAGGACAACGACAGCAAGAAGTGGGTGGCGGACAACCGGCTGTGGGGCCAATATATGAGTGCGTTGGAGCACGCGGTGCCGGAGCGGTTCTTCAACGACCCAGCCCAATGCAACCTGGAAGGAGCCTCAACCCCGGTAGCCGGGCTGCCGGACTGCCCGCAGGGCATCAGCGGGGTGAAGGTCGTCGGGCTGGCAGCGGCCCAGGAGCAGAAGATTTACACGATCACGCAGAAGGTCTACAACGACAACCCGAATATCGTGGGCACAGCGCTGTCAGCGCACAGCTACGACACGAAAATTACTGTTGGCTTGGCAGGAGTTTCCGGGCAATATGACTACTCCCAATTATGCTTGACCTCAACGCAGGGGGCTGCATTTAATAGCGCGATCACTGCACTTGGGTTTTTGGGGCAGCGGGGAGGTTTGCTGCCAGGGACTACTGCCATTTCCGCAATAGGTGTCTATACCGCTCTCGCCATCCTATTGATAGAAACGATTCACTTTATAAATATAAATAGAGCGATAGGAGATTGCTAGCCATGAATAGGATCTGGTATTCTCTGATGTGCGCCCCTTTCATGATTGCTAACTTTGTAATTTTCAGAATATTCCTTAATGGTATAAGATTGCCACCAGCTTTCTTTGGTCAAATACTCGGGGTTACCGGTGCATGCGTGGCTGTCGCATCCATCAAAAGATGGGAATACACAGGGAAAGATTCATATGTGGCGAAAATATGGCTTTTGTTGTATGTTGCATCCGCTATCTTGAGCCTTCGTCATAGAGTATTTGTTGTTATCGCAATATCGCTTTTTTGGATAATTTTCTTGTGGGGGATTTTTCTGAGCGAGGACGATGCCGGCTGATGGGGGCGGCCAGACCAGAAAAACTATCCGTCAAAGCCACATGAATCAGGCGACAACTACCTTGACATTCACCGCCCGGGCCTGAGCTACGGCCTGTTCCATGCGGTGGCCGACCCGGTGTACAGCTGGGGCGTGGTGCGGCAGGCGAAGTTCCCTGGGGTGAACATCGACATCGGGCACCTGAGAAACATCACCTGGACCAAGGACAACGATCCGAAGAAGTGGATCAGCTACAACCGGCTGCGGGGGCAGTACATGAGCACGCTGGAGCATGCGGTGCCGGAGAGATTCTTCAACGATCCGGCGCAGTGCAACAGCTACGACAACAGTAATCCCACGGCAGGGCTACCAGAGTGCCCACAAGGCATCTCAGCAGTCAAGGCACTGGGAATCGCAGCAGCCCAGGGGCAGAAGATTTACACAATCACGCAGAAGGTCTACAACGACAACCCGAATATCGTGAGCACAGCGCTGTCAGCGCACAGCTACGACACGCAGAGCAAAGTACAACAGGCGCTGGATGCGGGGTATGAAGTCACCATCCATGAGAGGCCCATCGCGCAGAGTGGGTGGATGGGAGCGGGGTTCATTCAGATCGACCCCAGCACGGGAGCGGGGGCCTACACCATTGAGGGGGGAGCAATGGTGCCGCGTTAATTCTTACGGTTGCCTTAGCTTCGCTCTTGATCATTCCTTTGGCAATGCTTTTTGCGGGTGCCACTATTGGCTCCATAATAATTGCCGGCGGTCTTCTTGTGATATCGTTGAAACAACTTTTTGAAAAAATAGATGGCATTCTTAAAAAGGAGAATCTGACAGATCATCAAAAGAATGGAGCAATAGGATTGCTCTCGGCTCTTGTGTTGATTGGTAATGTGTTTGCTATTGTTAAGGCAGGGTCGGAGGCGGCAGTTGTGGTGGCTTTGTTTCTGATGAATATAATACTGGCTTTTTTAGGTAGACGCTGGATTGGATAGTTGCTCTTTATCAGAATTTGCTAGAATATAAAAATGTCAATCCTTAATATTATTTGGCAAGGAGTGCGCGGTGTCCTTGAGCTAATTCTGTTAATGCTGTCGGCTATATTTATGGCGAATATTGTCTTGGGTTCGATTGAATTGAGGGCTGTCTTGTCCGTAGTGCCAATCTTATTGATGCTTGTTGAACGCTATGTAAGGTTTAAAATTATCATGCCAATAGTGTTGGCCGGGGCGTTTGCTTTTTTTCAAGAGGCGCTTGCTTGTGGCTGGAGAAGAGCGCTGATAGATATATTTTGGCTATCTGCGGTAGATGCTCTTTCTCTTAATGAAACATATTTTCTAGTATTCTCCGTAATGCTATTTATCTTACTAATTTGCCTGAATGCCCGTAGGGTATATCGGCAGTGAGGTACAAGCAGGTGCTGGATACGGGACATGAGGCCATTAGCTACGAGAGAGCCCATTACGCAGAGTGGGCGGACGGGAGCGAGGTTCATCAGCGTTGATCCGGCGACGGGAGCTGGGCCACAACCCCAAGGCCATCCACAACGGGGTACAGAACCCCAGTGGTGCTGCAGCGCCTTTTGCACGATGTCACAGATCCTTGGGTCAGACCGCCGACAATGGGCCCGTCAACAACCAAGAATGAGGACAGGCATATGCGAATACCCCACCATCCTCTCCTGAGCATCGCGGCCGCGGCCCTGCTGCTGTGCGGCTGCGCGAACATGAGCGACACGCAGCGGCGCACGGCCACGGGGGCGGGCGTGGGGGCCGTGGCGGGGGCCGTGCTGGGTGCGGCCACCGGCGGGCACGCGGGCACCGGTGCGGTGATCGGCGCGGGCGTGGGGGCCCTGGGCACCTACATCTGGTCGCAGAACATGGAGCGGCAAAAGCGCGAGATGGAGCAGGCCACGCAGGGCACGGGCGTGGGCGTGAGCCAGACGGCCGACAACCAGCTCAAGCTCGACATTCCCAGCGACATTTCGTTCGACACGGGCCGCGCCGACATCAAGGCCAATTTCTCGCCCATCCTCGAACGCTTCGCCGAGGGCCTGCGCAACAACCCCGACGCGGACGTGCGCATCGTGGGCCACACGGACAGCACGGGCAGCGATGCCATCAACGGCCCGCTCTCGCTGGAGCGGGCCGAGAGCGCGCGCAACTTCCTCACCGCGCGTGGCGTGAGCGGCGCGCGCATCCAGGTGGAAGGCCGGGGCTCGCACCAGCCCGTGGCTTCCAACGATACGGCGGAAGGCCGTGCGCGCAACCGGCGCGTGGAGATCTTCATGGGCGAGCGCCCGCGCGGCTGAGGCTCAGGCCTCCAGGCTGCGCCGCAGCGCGCCCAGCAGCACGGTGCGCAGCAGCGGCTGCAGGTCCTCGCCGCTTGGCGCGCGCAGCGCCGCTTCCAGCGCAGCCCCCTGCGCCGCCACCGCCGCGGTGACCTCGGCGCGCCAGCGCGCGGCGAGCCGGGCGGCCTCGGCGGCGTCCACGCGGTCCTGGTGGGCGAGGGCCAGGTAGCGCAGGCAGGCGGCCTCGGCCATGTCCTGCAGGGCCTCTTGCCGGGTGGCCTGTACGGCGCCCTTCTTCTGGAACGCCCGTACGGCCCAGGCGGTGCCGCCGCCGAGCAGCGCGCCGAGCGCGGTGCCCGCGCCCAGGGTGAGGCCGCCGGTGCCCACGTCGATCATCGCGCCCACCTTGGCCCCCGCCGCTGCCCCGGCCGCCGCACCCGCCATGGCGCCCGCGGAGGTGGCGCCGAGGGAGGGGCGCTGTTCCGTGGCCGCAGCGGGCGGCGCAAGGGCCGCGCGCTCCGGCGGTGCCGCGGGGGCCGCGCCAAGGCGGGCGTCCAGCGTGTGCAGCAGCGTGGCATAGCGGGCCGTGCTGTCGCCGTTGCCGTCGCCGCCGTCCAGTTGCGCGCAGGCGCGCAGGTGCTGCGCCAGGACCTGCAGCGCGTCGGCGAACCGCTGCTCGTTGCGGGCCTCGCAGGCTTCGCGCAGGCGCCCCAGGGCCTGCGCCCGCGCGGGCAGCATGGCGGCCAGGCGCTCGAACAGCACGGGCTCTTGCACCCAGCTCGTGCCGAATTCGTTCCAGCGCAGCGCCAGCACGGGCGCGCCCGCCCAGGCGGGGGGCAGGGGTGTGCCGCCATCGAGCTGGAGCACGGCATCGGGCGGCTGCGCGGCTTCGGCGGCGTGCAGGCGGTCGCCCTGCGGGGTGTGCAGGGCCAGCAGGCCGTGCAGCGTGGGCGGGTGCACCGGCGTGCCGGCGATGCCCAGCGCAAGGTCGGCGGGCAGGGCATGGCGCAGCGCGTCGAAGGCGCTGGCGTCCGTGTCGAGGGTGCAATGCCGTGCCGCGCGCGCCTCGTGCCAGTGCGCCCAGGCGGCCAGGGCCAGCCGGGGCACTATGACCGCCAGCGCCAGCAGGCCCACGTACATCCACACCCAGCGGCTGCCCGCCACGCCCTCGCCCGCAAAGTTCTGCGTGGCCGCGATGTCTTGCAGGGAGAAGGGTGCGAGCCCGAGAACGTGCGTGAGCGGCCAGAACAGCACCGAGACGATGGCGTGCACCTGCACCGCGTCGAGGAAGGTGCTTTCCCAACCGAACTGGTAGCGCACGACCAGCCCGCGCAGCAGCAGCGACAGCGCGATGCCCGCAGCCCAGGCGGCCGCGCACAGGTGCAGCACGCGCTCGGCGCGCAGGGCCAGGAGCGGGGCGGTCTGCGGGAGCCAGCGCCGCTGGAATTCCACGGCGATGCGGCTTTTGGCCTTGCCCAGCGCGGCCACCCAGCCGCACAGGGTGTGCAGGGCGCCCGCTTCGGTGCTGGCCCCGGTGCCCGGCCCGCGCCATGCGCGCCAAGCGAGCAGCGCGTACATGAACAGGTTCCACGCCAGCACGAGCAGCAGGGGCGGCGAGAGCAGGTCCACGCGGTGCGCGTTGGCGATGCGGTCCGCCGCCAGCCCCAGCACGAGGGCGGCCAGGGGCAGCGCCCGGCCCAGGGTGCGCAAGCGGGTGCTGGGCTGGGCGAGGGCGGCCACCGTGGTGTCCCGCCCGCTGGCGCGCGCGACGGCGGCGGCGGCGCGCTCGAGCACCACGTCGTCCACCCCCACGCGCTGCACGCCGCGTGCCCGGGCAGCGTGGATGGCCGTGTCCAGGGCCTCGGCCCATTCCGGCGGGCTGACGAGCTGGTGCCGGGGGTCGGCCTGCTCGATGGCCTGCGCCAGGGTGATGGTGCGCAGCTGCTGCTCGGTGACGTGCATCGCGGCGGGGCTTTTTACTTGGGCCACAGGGCCCACAGGCGCAGGGGCTGCTTGAGGCGGCCGGCGATGTCGCCCGCCTCGGGGCCCCAGCCGGTGAAGTAGTCCGCCCGCACCGCGCCCACGATGGCGCTGCCCGTGTCCTGCGCCATCACCAGGCGGCCGAGCTGGGCCGTGGGGCCGTTCGAGGCCAGCCACACGGGCGTGCCGTAGGGGATGCTCTGGCGGTCCACTGCGATCGAGCGCCCGGGCGTGAGCGCCACGCCCTGCGCGCCGCGCGGGCCGAAGGCGGCGTCCAGGCCGTCGAGCGGCTCCTCGCGGAAGAAGACGTAGCGCGGGTTGCTCCACAGCAGCTCGTTCACGCGCTGCGGGTTGGCGGCGATCCAGGCGCGGATGCCGGGCCAGGTGGCGTCGCGCGTGGCGCCCTGGTCGAGCAGCCAGCGGCCCACGCTCTGGTAGGGCTGGTCGTTGGTGGCGGCGTAGGCCACGCGCACCAGGCGCTGGCTGCCGTCGGGTTCGGTGACGCGCAGCCGCCCCGAGCCCTGGATGTGCAGTACCAGCGCATCCACCGGGTCGCGCAGCCAGGCGATCGCGCGGCCCTGCAGCGCGGCCTGGGCTTCGGGCAGGGTGTCGATCTGCTGGCGCGTATACCAGGGCTTGCGGTCGAACGTGGCGGGCGGGCGGTACAGCGGCACGTTGAAGCCGTTGCCGGGCAGGCGCGAGGCTTCGACGAACGGCTCGTAGTAGCCGGTGAGCAGGCCCTCGGGGTTGCCGTCCGGCGCCTCGATGCGGTAGGGCTGCAGATGCGCCACCATCCAGGCGCGCCGCTCCTCGGGGCTGGCGATGGACAGCCGCCGCACGTCGCCGCACAGCGGCGCGAAGGCGGGGGCGGGGCGCTCGCAGTTCTTGATCCAGGCGTTCCAGGCCTCGTAAGGCGTGTCGGTGGCGAAGCCGGGCAGCTCGGCCCAGCGCACGGGTACCCAGCGGCTCCTGGCCTGGGCCAGCGGCGGGGGCAGCGGGCCGGTGTCGCCCGGGATGGGGCCCGCCGGCGTGGGCACGCCGCCGGGCGGGGCGGCCGGCGGCAGGGGCGGGGTGGAGCACGCGGCCAGCGTTCCTACAATCAGCGCGGTCAGAAGAACGCGCAGGAGTCTCGGATTCATGGGGTTGATTTTGCTTGAAGCCTTGCTGGCGCTGGCGGTGCTGGTGCTGATCGTGTGGTGGACCATGTTCTCGGGCCGCCGCCGCGGCGAGCCGCCGCGCGCTGCCGATACCGCCGATACCGAGGAGCGCGAGCCCTGAAGGCAAAACGCCCGATGCGGGGCATCGGGCGTCGTTGCGGGGCGGCCGGTCAGCGGCTTACCACTGCTGGCTCACCCGGTCGTGCACGTAGTTGCCGAACTGGCGCTGGGCCCAGGGCGTGAGGTATACGTTGTCGGCGAACACGTATTTGTCCTGGCTGGCGTCGGGCAGCAGCGTGGCGGTGGTGCACAGGGCCGAGTTGACCTGGCCCGTGCCCGTGCCGATGCCGTTGCCGGCGTCCACCGACGTGCACACCGCCGTGGTCGCGTTGTCGAAGCCGTAGCTGCCGGGCGAGCCCACGTAGTTGTTCACGTAGTACTCCAGGTCCATGTACTGGACGTTCTTGCCCAGGTCGGCCAGGGTGACCTTGAGGCCGTCGGTGAAGCCCTGGGTGGCGTTGTGCAGCAGCGTTTCCTGGCCGATGGCGATGCCCCAGGGCGTCTTGCCCAGGTCGTACACGCCCGTGAGCACCACGTGGGTGCCGCCCGCCTGCACGATGCGGCGCACCTGCTGGGCCAGCGCCACGCCCCAGGCGCGTGCGTTGGTCACGTAGTCGGCCTCGGTCATGGTGCCTGCGCGCACGGCCATCATGCCCACGATCAGGTCGCTGATGCCGCCGTTGACGAGGATGAAGTCGTTGCCGGTGAAGGTCTTGCCGCTGGCCAGGAAGCTGTCGATCTGGGCGGTGATGGTGGGCGTGCTGGCATCGCCCGCCGCGTCGGGCGTGTCGGAGATGCGCGCGTTGCCCTGGGCGTAGCTCAGGCCGCCCTGGGACACGGGCGTGACGGCCTTGCCGTAGTAGGTGGCGAACTGGGTGGTCCAGTTGAGCACGCTGCCGTCGTTGACGGTGTAGGCCGAGCCCTTCTGGCCCACGTCGCTCAGGGCATCGCCGAAGGCGATGAGGCGATCGGGCGAGATGGCCGAATCGACGGTGCTGGAACCGCAGGCCGCCAGCAGCGCGGCCGATGCACAGGCAGCAGCCATGAGGCTGCGGCGCATCCAATGAGATGCCATGAATTTCTCCAGAAATGGGGGTGCAGTTTAACGGCTCAGCTTGCGGCGGCTCGTTGCAAACGGTCACGCACGCCTTCCCACTCGGGCATGGCGGGCGGTGTCTCGATCCAGATCAGGCGCGTGCCCGCGTCGTCGAAGCTGCGCAGCACGGAAAAGAGCTGCTGCGCCGTGGCCGCCGCGTCGTCCGGCATACGGCGCAGCAGCACCCGGGCCGAGTTCGTGCGCAGCGGCGCGCGGGCGTATACGGCCAGGTGCGCGGCGTCGGCGCCGAGCAGGTCCAGCCCAGTCTGCAGCGCCTTGGCGTCCATCAGGCGCACCTTGGCGTTGGGGGCATAGTGGGCCTCCAGCGTGCCCGAGGCGCGCGGGGTATGCGCGGGAAGCTCCTCTTTCGAGAGCGGTGCGATGCCGCAGGCCGCCGCGACCTGGGCGCGCGTGATGGCGCCCGGGCGCAGCAGCACGGGCACGCCGCGCGTGCAGTCGATGATGGTGGACTCGATGCCCACCGCGCACGGGCCGCCGTCGAGCACCAGCAGGCCGTCGCCGAACTCCGCGCGCACGTGCTCGGCCGTGGTGGGGCTCACGCGGCCGAAGCGGTTGGCGCTGGGCGCGGCCACGCCGTGCACGTTTTCGGCGGCGCAGGCCGCGAGCAGCGCATGCGCCACGGGGTGCGCGGGGCAGCGCAGGCCCACGCTGTCCTGCCCGCCCGTGGCGGCGGCGGCGTGGCCCGGGCGGCGCGGCAGGATCAGGGTGAGCGGGCCGGGCCAGAAGGCTTGCACCAGCGCCTGCGCGAAGGCGGGCACCTCGCTCGCGAAGTGGGCGATGCCGGAAGCGTCGGCCACGTGCACGATCAGCGGGTGGTCGCTCGGGCGGCCCTTGGTGGCGAAGATCTGCGCCACGGCCTGGTCGTTGTCCGCGTCGGCGGCCAGGCCGTAGACGGTTTCGGTGGGCAGGCCCACGAGCGCGCCGCCGTGCAGGGCCTGCGCGGCGGCGGCGATGGAGGCGTCCTGGCGTCCGTCGAGGATCATGGTCGGAACGGCGCCATCAGAACGGTGCGATGCCCAGCAGCGCGGCGGCCTGCAGCGCCGTGGCGCGCGCGGCCTCGGGCGTGGCCGCCGTGACGTTGAGGTGGCCCATCTTGCGGCCCCGCTTGGCCTCCAGCTTGCCGTACAGGTGCAGGTGCGCGCCGGGCAGGGCCAGCACCTCGGCCCAGCGCGGCGCCACGGGCTGCTCGCCCCGGGTGAACCACAGGTCGCCCAGCAGGTTGAGCATGAGGGCCGGGCTGTGCTGGCGCGGCTGGGTGAGCGGCAGGCCCGCGAGGGTGCGCACCTGCAGCTCGAACTGCGACACGTCGCAGGCGTTCTGGCTGTAGTGGCCGCTGTTGTGCGGGCGCGGGGCGATCTCGTTGACCACCAGGCGGCCGTCCTGCAGCACGAAGAATTCCACGCACAGCACGCCCACGTAGGCCAGGCCGTTTGCTATCGAAATAGCAGCTGCAACCGCTTGCTGCACTTGCGCTGGAGGCAGATTTCCTTCATAAACTTCGGTCACGGCCAGGATGCCGTCGCGGTGCAAGTTGCGCTGCGCGGGCAGGTGCACGGTCTGGCCGTCGGCGCCGCGCGCGACGATCACCGAGCATTCGTGCGCCAGCGGCAGCATCTGCTCCAGCACGCAGGGCACGCGGCCTACGGACTCCCAGGCGGCGGCGAGTTCGGCGGGCGTTTTCACGCGGGCCTGGCCCTTGCCGTCGTAGCCCAGGCGGGCGGTTTTCAAAATACCGGGCAGCAGCCCGGTATCGACGGCGGCCAACTGCTCGGCCGTCTCGATCACGGCATAGGGTGCGCAGGGCACGCCGCAGCGGTCGAAGTGCGCCTTCTCCTGTGCGCGGTCCTGGGCGATGGCCACGGCGCTCGCGGCGGGCGCCACGGGGCGCGTTTGCGCGAGCTGGCGCAGCGCGGCGGCGGGCACGTTCTCGAATTCGGTGGTGATGGCGTCGCTCAGCTCGGCCAGCCGCGCCAGGCCCGCCGCGTCGTCGTACGCGGTGCGGATGTGGTGGTGGCTGATGAGCCCCGCAGGGCTGTGCGCGTCGGCGTCGAGCACGGCGGTGAAGTAGCCCATGGCCTGCGCGGCCTGCGCGAACATGCGGCCGAGCTGGCCGCCGCCGAGCACGCCCAGGGTGGCGCCGGGGAGCAGCGTGTTCTTCGCACTCATACGGGCGGCAGCGTCATGGCGCGCGCGGCTTCGGTCTGCTGCGTGCGGAAGGCTTCGAGCCGCTCGCGCAGCGCAGCGTCCTGGTTGGCCAGCAGCGCCACGGCGAACAGCGCCGCGTTGGCCGCGCCCGCCTGGCCGATGGCGAAGGTGGCCACGGGCACGCCCTTGGGCATCTGCACGATGCTGTGCAGTGAATCCACGCCCTGCAGGTGGCGGCTGGCCACGGGCACGCCGAGCACGGGCACCGTGGTCTTGGCGGCGATCATGCCGGGCAGGTGGGCCGCGCCGCCCGCGCCCGCGATGATGGCCTGCAGGCCGCGCCCGGCGGCGGCTTCGGCGTAGGCGAACATGTCGTCGGGCATGCGGTGGGCCGAGACCACGCGCGCTTCGTGGGCGATGCCGAATTGCTGGAGAATCGCAACGGCGTGCTGCATGGTGTCCCAGTCGCTGCTGGAACCCATCACAACACCGATTTGAATGGGTTTCATGGGGATGGGGCTGTACGCAGCCCTGTGTGTGAAGCCTCCGATTTTACTTTTTGTGCGCCAGGCACTGGACTCCCATGATCGACGTCACCGTAGAGAATTTTGAAGCCGAGGTCATCGCCGCCTCCATGCAAGTGCCCGTGCTGGTGGACTTCTGGGCGCCGTGGTGCGGCCCGTGCAAGACGCTGGGGCCCATCCTCGAAAAGCTGGAGACCGCCTACGAGGGCCGCTTCAAGCTCGTGAAGATCGACTCCGACCAGGAGCAGCAGATCGCCGCCATGTTCGGCATCCGCAGCATTCCCACCTGCGTGCTGCTCATCGGCGGCCAGCCCGTGGACGGCTTCATGGGCGCGCTGCCCGAGGGCCAGGTGCGCGCCTTCCTCGACAAGCACCTGCCCAGCGCCGAGGAGGCCGAGGCGCAGGCCAGCGAGGACGAGGCACAGGAGGCCCTGGCCGAGGGCGATACCGAAGCCGCGCTCGAAAAGCTCCAGCACGCCGTGGCGACCGACCCGGCCAACGACGACGCGCGCTTCGACTACGTGAAGCTGCTGCTGCAGCTGGGCCGCAGCGACGATGCCAAGGTGGCCTTCGCCCCCGTGATCGCCAAGGCCGCCGCCTCGCGCCGCCTGGGGGCGCTCCAGCTGTGGCTGGATGCTCTTGATTTCGTAGCTGCTCGCGCAGACGGAGCAGGCGCTACAGCCGATTTTGATGCCAAGATTGCGGCCAACAAGCGCGACTTCGACGCCCGCTACGCCCGGGCCCGCTGCCTCATCGCCCAGCAGCGCTGGACGGACGCCATGGACGAGCTGCTCGAAATCCTGATGCGCGACAAGGGCTGGAGCGACGAGGCCGCGCGCAAGGCCTACGTGGCCGTGCTCGAAATCATCGAGCCGCCCAAGCCCCAGGTGGCCGAGGGGCAGATCCCGCCCGAGGACCCGGTGGTGGCCACGTACCGGCGGCGCCTGTCCAGCGTGGTCCTGAGCTGAGCGTGGTGCGCCGGCGGGGCTGGGCGCTGCTGGCCGCGGCATGGCTCGCGGGCTGCGCCACGGCGCCCCCCTTCGATGCGCAGATCAGCGGGGTCGCTTTCTCGCGCGAGCGCCTCTACGTGCCGCCCGGTGCGTACTTCGAGGCGGCCCTCGTCGACGTGACCGGCGAGGGCGAGCCGCCGGTGGCGCTGGGGCGCCAGCGCATCGACGCGGCCGGGCCCCCGCCCTATGCCCTGCGCATACCCTACCGCCAGGCCCGGGTCCGGCCCGGCGGGCACTACGAGGTGCGGGCCGCCGTGCTCCAGGAGGGGCGCCTGCTGCTCGATACGGCCAGCGTAGCCCCCGTGCTGATCGACCCGGCATTCCGCCGCGTGGATGTGCCGCTGGCGCCCGTGCCGCCGAACCCGGCCACGGCCGCGGCGGCCGTGCCGCTGTACCAGACCTATTGGCAACTGGTGGAGGTGGTGGGCGAGGCGCCCCCGGGGCCTGCCGCCGAGGGCGCGCAGCCCGCGCACCTGTTGTTGCAGCGGGCCACCGGCCGCGCCAGCGGCTCCGGCGGCTGCAACCGCTTCGTGGCGGGCTATGCGCAGGAGGGCGGCGCGCTGCGCCTGTTGCAGATCCAGTCGTCCCTGCGGCTGTGCCTGTCTGGCGGGGCGGAGGAAATGGCGTTCTTCGAGCGCCTTGCCGCCACGGCCTTCTTCCACCAGGAGGGCCGCATGCTGGAGCTGCGCGACGGGCGCGGCAAGGCCCTGCTGCGCTTCATGGCACAGGAGCGGGGCGAGCCGCCGCTCGAAGGCAGCGAGCCGCCCCTGCTGCCGCAGTGAGCGGGGAGCGCCAGCGGCGGGCGCTCAGGCCGTGAGGCGCTGCAGGGCCTCGCGGTACTTGGCGGCGGTCTTCTCGATCACGTCCTGCGGCAGGCGCGGCGCGGGAGCGGTCTTGTCCCAGGGCTTGCCGTTGACCTTGGCCTGCTCCAGCCAGTCGCGCACGAACTGCTTGTCGTAGCTCGGCGGGTTCTCGCCCTGGGCGAGTGCCTCGGCATAGCCCTCCACGGGCCAATAGCGCGAGCTGTCGGGCGTGAGCACCTCGTCCATCAGCACCAGCGTGCCGTCGGGCGCGAGGCCGAACTCGAACTTGGTGTCGGCGATGATCATGCCCTTGGCCAGGGCGATGTCGGCGGCCTCCTGGTACAGGCGGATCGAGATGTCGCGGATGCGCGTGGCGAGATCGAGGCCGATCATCTCCACCGTGCGCTCGAAGGTGATGTTCTCGTCGTGGTCGCCCATCTCGGCCTTGGCGGCCGGCGTGTAGATGGGCGCGGGCAGCTTGGCCGCATTCGTTAGGCCAGGCGGCAGCGGCACGCCGCACACCGATTGGGACTCCTGGTACTCCTTCCAGCCGCTGCCCGCGAGGTAGCCGCGCACCACGGCCTCGACCAGGATGGGCTTGAGGCGCTTGACCAGCATGGAGCGGCCGCGCACCTGGGGCACCTCAGCGGGCGCGACCACGCTCTCGGGCGCCTCGCCCGTGAGGTGGTTGGGGCAGACGTGGCCGAGCTTGCCGAACCAGAACAGCGCCATTTGCGTGAGCAGCTCGCCCTTGCCGGGAATGGGCTCGCCCATGATCACGTCGAAGGCCGAGAGGCGGTCGCTGGCCACCATGAGGATGCGGTCGTCGCCCACGGCGTAGTTGTCGCGCACCTTGCCGCGTGCCAGCAGGGGCAGCGAGGCGAGGGCGGAGGTGTGCAGGGCGGGGGAGCTGGGCTGGGTCATGGCAGTGGGGAGAGGGGAAAGGGGTTCCGTTCGGGACGGAATTCTAGGCCCCGGACGCCAGTCCTAAAGCCCGCCCATTGTGCGCCCGTTTGGGGCGTTTGGCACCTCGGGCGGCATAACCCAGCGCCCAGGGGCGGTATCGGATTGCTTTTCGCAGACGCCGGGCGCATAGTGAATTCGCCCCGGGGATGCATCCGAGTTTTCCGGGCCAGCCCAAGGAACCGGGGCGGCGTTTGTTCAACCGTGAGCCACAAGGAGGCGTATCCATGAACTTGACGATCAGCGGTCACCATCTCGAAGTCACCCCCGCATTGCGCGAATACGTCATGACCAAGCTGGATCGGATCACCCGCCACTTCGATCAGGTGGTGGATGTCAAGGTACTGTTGTCGATTGAAAACCAGAAGGAGAAGGAACGACGGCAGCGGGCGGAATGCAACGTGCACGTGAAGGGCAGCGACCTCTTCGCCGAAAGCGCACACTCGGATCTGTATGCCGCCGTCGATGAGCTGGTCGACAAGCTCGACCGCCTCGTGGTCCGCCACAAGGACCGCATGCAGGACCACCAGGCCGATGCGCTCAAGCGCGCCTACGCCTGAGCCTCCCAGCGAATGGGCCGGACCCGAGGACACCCGGCCCCGCAAGCCGCCTTGCAGGCGGCTTTTTGTTGCCCTTTGACACACATTCGACCCCCCTTCAGACCACGGTGCATAATTGCCCCCTCACCATGAACCGTCTTGCCTCCATCCTGCCCGCTGCTCAGGTCCTCGTGAGCGTCGATGCCACCAGTAAGAAGCGTGCTTTCGAGGAGGCGGGGCTGCTGTTCGAAAGCCTGCACGGCCTGTCCCGGGCGCTGATCACCGACAGCCTGTTTGCGCGCGAACGGCTCGGCTCCACGGGGCTGGGCCATGGCGTGGCCATTCCCCACGGGCGCATCAAGGGCCTCAAGTCGCCGATGGCGGCGGTGTTCCAACTCGAACACCCGATCGGCTTCGACGCGCCCGACGAGCAGCCCGTGAACCTGCTGATCTTCCTGCTGGTGCCCGAGGCCGCGACGCAAAAGCACCTCGAAATCCTTTCCGAAATCGCCGAACTGCTCAGCGATGGGCCGCTGCGTGAAAAGATCAAGTCCTGCACCGACGCGGCCGACCTGCACGGCCTGATCGCGGGCTGGCAATCCACCCAGGCTGCTTGAGAGCGACGCTGCTGCCGTGAAGCCCAACGTCGTCAGCGCCGATGTCCTGTTCGAGGCCTTCCGCGGCGTGCTGCGCTGGGAGTGGCTGGCGGGCCTGGGGGCCTCGGAGCGCCGCTTCGACGAAGTCGCCGTGCGCGCCGCGCGCTCGGGCGCCGACCTCGTGGGCTACCTCAACTACATCCACCCCTACCGGGTGCAGATCCTGGGCGAGCGCGAGATCGCCTACCTGAGCAACGCCTCGCCCGAGGACTGCAAGCGCCGCATCGCGCGCATCGTGACGCTGGAGCCGCCCGTGCTCGTGCTGGCCGAAGGGCAGACCGCGCCCGACGAGCTGGTGTCGATGTGCGAGCGCGCGCAGATCCCGATGTTCGCCACGCACGAGTCGCCCGCCTTCGTGATCGACGTGCTGCGCGCCTACCTGTCCAAGCACTTCGCCGACCGCACGACCATGCACGGCGTGTTCATGGACATCCTGGGCCTGGGCGTGCTCATCACGGGCGAATCGGGGCTGGGCAAGAGCGAGCTGGGGCTGGAACTGATCTCGCGCGGTAACGGCCTCGTGGCCGACGACGCGGTGGACCTGTACCGCATCAACCAGACCACCATCGAGGGCAAGTGCCCCGACCTGCTGCAGAACCTGCTCGAAGTGCGCGGCATCGGCCTGCTGGACATCCGCGCGATCTTCGGCGAGACGGCCGTGCGCCGCCGCATGCGCCTCAAGCTCATCGTGCACCTGGTGCGCAAGGAAACGCTGGAGCGCGACTACGAGCGCCTGCCCTACGAGCCGCTCACGCAGGACGTGCTCGGCGTGCCCGTGCTCAAGGTGGTGATCCAGGTGGTGGCGGGGCGCAACATCGCCGTGCTCGTCGAGGCCGCCGTGCGCAACACCATCCTGCAGCTGCGCGGCATCGACACCTACCAGGAGTTCGTCGACCGCCACCGCCGCGCCATGGAGCACGGCAGCCCGTAATTCCGGGGCGGCTTGGCTATTTCTTGGCGCAGTTCGCGCACTGGCCGTACAGCGCCATCGAGTGGTCTTGCACCACCCAGCCCTTGGCCTGGGCCACGGCCTGCTGGCGCTTCTCGATCTCGGGGTCGTAGAACTCCTCGACCTTGCCGCACGAGGTGCAAATGAAGTGGTCGTGGTGCTGGCCCTCGTTGAGCTCGTACACCGCCTTGCCGCTCTCGAAGTTGCTGCGCAGCAGGATGCCGGCCTGCTCGAACTGCGTGAGCACCCGGTACACCGTGGCCAGGCCGATGTCGGAGCGCTCTTCGAGCAGCACGCGGAACACGTCCTCGGCCGTCATGTGGCGCTGCGTGCCCTTTTGGAAGATTTCCAGGATCTTCAGGCGGGGCAACGTGGCCTTGAGTCCGGTGCTCTTGAGTTCGTCGATGTTCGTCATGGCAATCTGGGACCAGCCGCTACAATGGCCCGGATCATATAGCCTATGCGACTACCCATGTTTGCCCAAGCCCGTTGCAGCGCCCGCGTGGCGCTGATTTTGTTGACCGGCGCCGCCGCCGCGGGCTGCGGCAGCCTGGACGCTTCGGGCCGCCGGCTGGCCAGCGCGGTGACGCCCTACAAGGTGTCCGTGGTGCAGGGCAACTTCGTCTCGCGCGAGCAGGTCGAGGCACTGCAGCCCGGCATGAGCCGCCAGCAGGTGCGCGACATCCTGGGCACGCCGCTCGTGACCAGCCTGTTCCACTCCAACCGCTGGGAATACGTCTTCACGCTCAAGAAACCAGGCGAAGAGATCCAGGAGCGCAAGCTCACGGTGTTCTTCGAGGGCGACCTGTTCACCCGCTCCGAGGGCGACGAGACGCCGACCGAGGCCGAATTCGTCGCCTCGCTGAGTTCGCGCATCTCCAAGAAAACCCCGCCGCCGCTCGAAGCCACCGAGGCCCAGCTGGCCCGCTACCCCGCGCCCGAGCACCCGCAGGCCGCGAGCGCTGCGGCGCCCGGCGCGGGCGCCGCGCCCGCAAGCTACCCGCCGCTCGAATCCTCGGGCCGCTGAACGTTCCCTTGCGGCGCCGGCCGGCGTCGGCCGGCCCGTGCGCCGCCATCGTTTGCAAGGAATCCCATGACTGGTATCTCTTCGCCCGCCGCCCCGGCCGCCCCCATCCGCGTGGCCGTGGCCGGTGCCTCCGGCCGCATGGGCCGCATGCTGATCGAGGCCGTGCGCGCCAGCAGCGACTGCGTGCTCGCGGGCGCGCTCGACCTGCCCTCCAACCCCGCCATCGGCTCCGACGCCACGGCCTTCCTCGGCATCGCCAGCGGCGTACCCATCACCGCCGACGTGCGCACGGGCCTGGCGCAGGCCGACGTGCTCATCGACTTCACGCGCCCCGAGGGCACGCTGGCCCACCTGGCCGTGTGCGCCGAAAAGGGCGTCAAGGCCATCATCGGCACCACGGGCTTTTCCGAGGCGCAGAAGGCCGAGATCGCCGCCCATGGCCAAAAGACCGCCATCGTCTTCGCGCCCAACATGAGCGTGGGCGTGAACGTCACCCTCAAGCTGCTGCAGATGGCGGCCCAGGTGCTGGGCGAGGGCTACGACGTGGAAATCATCGAGGCCCACCACAAGCACAAGGTGGACGCTCCCTCGGGCACCGCGCTCAAGATGGGCGAGGTGGTAGCCCAGGCCCAGGGCACCCGCCTGGCCGACCGCGCCGTGTACGAGCGCTACGGCGACACCGGCGCGCGCCAGCACGGCACCATCGGCTTTTCCACCATCCGCGGCGGCGACGTGGTGGGCGAGCACACGGTGATGTTCATCGGCGCGGGCGAGCGTGTGGAAGTCACGCACAAATCCACCAGCCGTGCGGGCTACACGGACGGCGCGCTGCGCTGCGCGCGCTTCCTGGCGGCGCACCGCACGGGCATGTTCGACATGTTCGACGTGCTGGGCTTTTCCAAGTAACGCGCCATGGACGCGCTGCACTGGTTGCGCCAGGGCGACGCCGTGACCCGGGTGACGGCGGTGCTGCTGCTGGCCATGTCGGTGGCAAGCTGGGTCGTGATCCTGTGGAAGGCGCGGGTGCTGCGCCGCGCCAGCGCGGACGTGCCGCGCGCCACCGCCGCGTTCTGGCAGGCGCCCGCGCTCGCCGATGCGCCTGGCCGGGTGCAGCCGTTCGACCGCGAGGCGCTCATCCTGCCGCTGGTGGCCGCCGCCGGTTCCGTGGCCACGGCGGCAGCGCCAGCCGTACCGGCCACGCTGGCGGGGCAGGGCGGCACCGAGCAGCGCCTGACGCGCGCGCTGCGCGACGCGCTGCACGGCGTGCTGGGCCGCCTGCAGTTCGGCCAGGTGCTGCTGGCCACCGTGGGCTCCACCGCGCCCTTCGTGGGCCTGCTGGGCACCGTCTGGGGCATCTACCACGCGCTCACCACCATCGCCAGCGCGGGCCAGATCACCATCGACCGCGTGGCGGGCCCCGTGGGCGAGGCGCTGGTCATGACGGCCGCCGGGCTGGCCGTGGCCATCCCCGCCGTGCTGGCCTACAACTGGTTCGGCCGCATCGCGGGCCGCATCGAGGCCGACCTCGAGGGCTTCGCGCGCGACCTGCGCGAGCTGCTATGCCCTTCGGGCGGCTAGAGCGCACCCAGGGGCCGCAGCCCCTGAGCGAGATCAACATCACCCCGCTGGTGGACGTGATGCTGGTGCTGGTGGTCATCTTCATCCTGACCGCGCCGCTGCTGGCCAGCAGCATCCGGCTCGACCTGCCGCAGGCCCAGGGCGGCACGCCCGGTGCGCCCGCGCAGGCCCTCGCGCTGGTGGTGGACCGCACGGGCCAAGCCTTCATCGACGACCAGCCCCTCACACAGGAGGCCCTGGCCGCCCGCCTGGCCCAAGCGGCGGCCGAGCGGCCCGACACCGAGATCCAGCTGCGCGCCGACGCGGCCGTGCCCTATGGCCGCGTGGTCGAGGTCATGGACGCGGCCCACGCGGCGGGCCTGGCGCGCATCGGCTTCGTGACCGAGCCCGCGCATGCGCCCAAAGAGCTACTGAAATAATAGCTGCTGGCGCCCGTTGCACGGGCGTTAGAGGCCGTTTTGGCGCTGAATCTCAGCTTCGGAACACGCCCACCGCCTGCGCCAGCGAGTCGGCCTTGTCGCGCAACTGGTCGGCCGCGGCGGTGGACTGGCCGGCCAGTGCGGCGTTCTGCTGGGTCATCTGGTCGATGCGGCCCACGGCCGCGCTCACCTGCTGGATGCCGCTGGCCTGCTCGGCCGTGGCGGTGCTGATCTCGGCGATCAGGCGCTCCACGCGGCGCACCTGCTCGACGATGCCGCCCATGGCCTCGCCGCCGCGCCGCGCCTGGGCGCTGCCCGCTTCCACCTGGGCCATGTTGTCGGCGATCAGGGCCTTGATCTCGGCGGCCGATGCGGCGCTGTGCTGCGCGAGCTTGCGCACCTCGGCGGCCACCACGGCGAAGCCGCGCCCGTGCTCGCCCGCGCGCGCGGCCTCGACGGCGGCGTTGAGCGCGAGGATGTTGGTCTGGAAGGCCAGCGAGTCGATCACGCCCGTGATGTCGCCGATGCGGTGGCTGGCCGTGGCGATGCCCTCCATGGTGGCCGTCACCTGCCCCGTCACCTCGCTGCCCTGCTGCGCGGCGGCGCTGGCCTCGGCCGCGATGCCGCTGGCCTGGCGCGCCGCGTCGGCGCTGTGGCCGATGGCGGCGGACATCTGCTCCACCGCCGCCGCCGTTTGCTGCAGCTCGTTCGTGGCCTCCTCGGTGCGGCGGCTCAGGTCGTGGTTGCCCTGGGCGATCTCGGCGCTGGCCTGGCGCACGCCGTCGATCTGGCCGCTCACGTCGTCCACCAGCGAGCGCAGGTTCAGCCCGGCCTGGTTCACGCTGCGCATCAGCATGCCGATGTCGTCGATGCGGTCCAGGTGCACACCCTGCTGCATCTGGCCCGCGGCCACGCTCTGCGCCTGGTACAGCACGCGGCGCAGGGGCCGCGCGATCTGGTGGGCCAGCCACAGCGAGGACAGCGCGTAGGCCGCCAGCGTCCAGGCGGCGAACAGGGCGAAGCGGCCGTCGTGCACGCCCAGGCCCCAGGCGCCGGCCAGGGCCAGGGCCGCCAGCGCGAACCCGGCCAGGTGAATGCGCCAGTGCAGCGGCAGCGTCTGCGGCAGCGAGGCCCAGGCCATCGGCCCGGTGCGCACGATCAGCCCGTGGCGAAAGCGCCGGCGCCCTGCGCGGCCCGTGCGGAAGTCGGCATAGAGCTTTTCGGCGGCCGCCACCTCCTCGCGCGCGGGCTGGGTGCGCACCGACATGTAGCCCGTGAGCTTGCCCCCGCGCACCACGGGCGTGGCGTTGGCGCGCACCCAGTAGTGGTCGCCGTTCTGGCGCCGGTTCTTGATGAGCGCCGTCCACGACTTGCCCTGGCGCAGTGTGGCCCAGAGGTCGGCGAAGGCCTCGGGCGGCATGTCGGGGTGGCGCACGAGGTTGTGCGGCTGGCCCAGGATGTCCTGCGGCGCGAAGCCGCTGACCTCGATGAAGGCCGCGTTGGCGTAGGTGATGTAGCTGCTGGGGTCGGTGACGGACAGCAGCGTGGAATCGAGCGGGAAGGTGTATTCGCGCTGGGTGACGGGGAGGTTGGTTCTCATGGGAGGGCTGCGGCGTCTGTAACCTGCAGTTACATGATTATGGAGGGCATTTGCTGCGCATCAGCGAGAGCAATGTGCGCGTGAATGGTTGTTGACGATTCGGATTTGACGAAATGACCGAAGAGATTTAAACCATTTGCTTCACTTTGATGGGAGCAAATGCGAAAAAACAACATGCTAATTTGCTCCGATGGACGAGAGTCAGATTCAGGAGCTGCGCCGCGCCCGTCTGGCCGATGCCGTGAGGAAACTGTGCGGCGGCAACGTGGCGGCATTCGGCCGGCTGCTGGGCTATGGCGGCGGCACCTTCGTGCGCCAGATGCTGCTGGGCAACCGGGCCATATCGGACAAGACGGTGCGCCGCATCGAGGCGCTGCGCGGCATGCAGGGCTGGTTTTCGCCGGTGGCCGCGCATGCCGTGAACGACGTGTCGGCCGGCTACGACTTCGGTGCGGGGCCTGACGTGTACCAGCTCTACCCCGTGGAACTGCGCCTGCGCCCGGGCATCATGGGCTATGCGGTCTGGCCTGACGAGTCGGACGAGGACGCGCCGCTGTCACTGCACAAGCACTGGCTGGCACGGCGCGGCTACGTGCCGGGCCAGCTGCTGGCGCTGCGCATGCGGGGCGCGGGCATGGAGCCGTCGCTGCATGTGGGCGACGTCTTCGTCATCAACACCGCCGACACCGCGCTGCGCGACGGGCAGGTGTTCGCCATCAACTTCTACGGCGACCTGCTGGTGCGCCGCGTGCAGCGCGACGGCACGGGCTGGTGGCTGGTGGCCGACAACCCGGACCAGGCGCGCTTTCCGCGCAAGGCCTGCGCGGGGCCGGACTGCGTGCCCATCGGGCGCCTGGTGTTCAAGCAGAGCGAATCAATCTGAGCCCCGGGGCGCCGCCGGCCGCGTAGCCGGGCGCCCGGCTGGCGAGCCAGGCCTCGAGCTGGCCCGCGGGCAGCGGGCGCGCATGCAGGTAGCCCTGCAGCAGCGGGCAGTTGCGCTGCGCGAGGAAGCGGCTCTGCCCCTCGGTCTCCACGCCCTCGGCGACGACCTGCATGCCCAGGCTCTCGCCGATGTGCAGCACGGCGGAGGTGAGCGCGCGCGCCGTGGCGCTGGATTCGAGGTCCTGCACGAAGCTCTTGTCGAGCTTGAGCTCGTTGATGGGCAGGCGGTGCAGCGCGCCCAGGCTGGAGTAGCCGGTGCCGAAGTCGTCCAGCGACAGCGCGATGCCGCAGTCGCGCAGGGCGCGGGCGTTGTCGAGCACGGCGGGGTCGGGGGTGAGCATCACGGTCTCGGTCACCTCGGCCACCAGGTCCTCGGGGCGCAGGCCGTGGACGGCCAGGGTGCGCATGAACCGGCGGGGCAGGCTGCCGTCGCGCAGGCTGCTGGCCTGCAGGTTGATGGACACGCGCGGCACCGCCAGGCCGCGCGCGCGCCAGTCGGCGAGCTGGCGGCAGGCCTCGCCCAGCACCCATTGGGTGAGGCCCTCGATCAGCCCCGATTCCTCGGCCAGCGCCACTGCGTGCAGCGGGGCGATGGGGCCCAGGCGCGGGTGCGTCCAGCGCAGCAGCGCCTCCACGCCGCGCAGCGTGCCGTCGTGGCCGTCCACCTGGGGCTGGTAGTGCAGCGCCAGGCGGCCGTCTGCGAGCGCGGCGCGCAGGTCGGCCGCCTGCAGGCCGGGCTCGGGCGCGGGGGCCTCGGGGCCGGGGCGGCGCAGGCGTGCGCGCTCGTGGCCGAGCAGCAGTGCGCACAGGGGCAGGCTGGCCTGGGCGATCTGCTGGTGCCCGGCGCTGGGCTCGCACGGGGTGCGGTAGTGGATCGCCAGGGTGCCGAGCACCGCGCCCTCGCCGTCCAGGACGGGCAGCGACCAGCAGGCGCGCAGCCCGTGGGCGAGGTAGAGCGCCCGGTGGCCCGCCCAGAGCGGGTCGGCGGCGATGTCGGCCGTGACCACGGGCCGGCCGCTCCAGGCGGCGCGGCCGCAACCGCCCATGTTCACCCCGATGGGCAGGCCGTCGATGAAGGCCTGGACCACCGGGGGCAGGCTCGGCGCGGCCAGGGCGAGCAGCCGTGCGTGCGCGTCCACCGCGAGCAGCGACACGCAGGCCTGCGGCACCAGGCGCTCGATCTGCCGGCACAGCAGCAGGGCCGCGTCGCGCGGCAGTGCGCCGCGGGCCAGGGCGTCGAGGACCTGGTTGTGGCCGTGGAGCAGGGGCGCGGCGAGGGCGGGGAACATGGCGGCGCAGGCAGGGGGTGGGGTGGTTTCCATTCTGCGGCGCGCCTGCCCGGAAAGGGGAGGCCGGGCGGGCGGTTGACGATGTTTGATGATTGGCCGGGGCTGGGCGGGCCGGACGCCCAAGCGCCTAAAATCGCGTGCAACTGCCGTGCCGGTGGGGCGCCGGCACTCCATCCCCTCCCATTCCATGCAAGACAAATACAACCACACCGACGTCGAGCGCGCCGCGCACGCACACTGGACCGCCACCGACGCCTACCGCGTCACGGAAGACGCGGGCAAGAAGAAGTTCTACGCCTGCTCCATGCTGCCCTACCCCAGCGGCAAGCTGCACATGGGCCACGTGCGCAACTACACGATCAACGACATGCTCACGCGCCAACTGCGCATGCAGGGCTGGAACGTGCTCATGCCCATGGGCTGGGACGCCTTCGGCCTGCCCGCCGAGAACGCGGCGCTCAAGAACGGCGTGCCCCCCGCGAAGTGGACCTACGAGAACATCGCCTACATGAAGAAGCAGATGCAGGCGATGGGGCTGGCCATTGACTGGAGCCGCGAAGTAGCCACCTGTGACCCCACTTATTACAAGTGGAACCAGTGGCTGTTCTTGAAGATGCTGGAAAAAGGCATTGCCTACCGCAAGACCCAGATCGTGAACTGGGACCCGGTGGACCAGACCGTGCTCGCCAACGAGCAGGTGATCGACGGCAAGGGCTGGCGTACGGGCGCCGTGGTGGAAAAGCGCGAGATCCCCGGCTACTACCTCAAGATCACCGACTACGCCGAGGAGCTGCTCGACTTCGTCACCGGCGACAAGCTGCCCGGCTGGCCCGAGCGCGTGAAGCTCATGCAGGAGAACTGGATCGGCAAGAGCGAGGGCGTGCGCTTCGCGTTCACGCACGGTATCCAAGGTGACGATGGTGCGCTGATCGGCGGCGGCAGGATGTACGTGTTCACCACGCGCGCCGACACCATCATGGGCGTGACCTTCTGCGCCGTGGCGCCCGAGCACCCGCTGGCCGCGCACGCCGCCAAGGGCAACCCGCAGCTCGCCGCCTTCATCGAGGAATGCAAGAAGGGCGGCACGACCGAGGCCGAGCTGGCCCTGAAGGAAAAGGAAGGCCTGCCCACGGGCCTCGCCGTCACGCACCCGCTCACGGGCGACGAGGTGCCCGTGTGGGTCGGCAACTACGTGCTCATGGGCTATGGCGATGGCGCCGTGATGGGCGTGCCTGCGCACGACGAGCGCGACTTCGCGTTCGCGCTCAAGTACGGCATCGAGATCAAGCAGGTGGTGCTGGTCGACGGCGAGCACTTCGACTACCACCACTGGAACGACTGGTACGGCGACAAGCAGCGCGGCGTGACCATCAACTCCGACAGCTTCAGCGGCCTGCCATACAAGGACGCCGTGGACGCCGTGGCCCACGCGCTCGCGCAGAAGGGCCTGGGGGAGAAGAAGACCACCTGGCGCCTGCGCGACTGGGGCATCAGCCGCCAGCGCTACTGGGGCACGCCCATTCCCATCATCCACTGCGAGGAGCACGGCGCCGTGCCCGTGCCCGAGAAGGACCTGCCCGTGGTGCTGCCGCAGGACTGCATCCCCGACGGCTCGGGCAACCCGCTGCACAAGCACGCGGGCTTCCACGCGGGCGTGACCTGCCCGGTGTGCGGCAAGCCCGCGCGCCGCGAGACGGACACCATGGACACCTTCGTGGATTCGTCCTGGTACTTCATGCGCTACTGCGACCCGAAGAATGCGGAAGCGATGGTGGCGGGCGGCACGGATTACTGGATGCCGATGGACCAGTACATCGGCGGCATCGAGCACGCCATCCTGCACCTGCTGTACGCGCGCTTCTGGACCAAGGTGATGCGCGACCTGGGGCTGGTGAAGGTCGATGAGCCCTTCACCAAGCTGCTCACGCAGGGCATGGTGCTCAACCACATCTACAGCCGCCGCAACGAAAAGGGCGGCAAGGAATACTTCTGGCCGCACGACGTGGAGCATGTGCACGACGAGGCTGGCAAGATCACCGGCGCCCGGCTGGTCAACGCGGTGGGCGATTTGCCCGTGGGCACGCCCATCGACTACGAGGGCGTGGGCACCATGTCCAAGTCCAAGAACAACGGCGTGGACCCGCAGGACCTGATCGAGAAGTACGGCGCCGACACGGCCCGCCTGTACACCATGTTCACCGCCCCGCCCGAGGCCACGCTGGAGTGGAACGACGCGGCGGTGGAGGGGAGCTACCGCTTCCTGCGCCGCGTGTGGAACTTCGGCGCCAAGCTGTCTGCTATGGATATGGGAGCTGCCAGCGCAAGCGTGGCAAGCGCTAGTAGCCTGAAAGACGTTGAATTCGGCAAGGAGGCCAAGGCGCTGCGCCTGGAGATCCACACCGTGCTCAAGCAGGTGGACTACGACTACCAGCGCATGCAGTACAACACCGTGGTCTCCGGCGCGATGAAGATGATCAACGCGCTGGAGGACTTCAAGGCCGTGGACACGGCGGGCGGGCAGGTGGCGCTGGTGGAGGGCTTCGGCATCCTGCTGCGCGTGCTGTACCCGGCCACGCCGCACATCACGCACAGCCTGTGGAGCGGCCTGGGCTATGCCAACCACCTGGGCGACCTGCTCGACGCCGCCTGGCCCCAGGTGGATGCGGGCGCGCTGGTGCAGGACGAGATCGAGCTGATGCTGCAGGTCAACGGCAAGCTGCGCGGCTCCATCCACGTGCCTGCCGCCGCCGACAAGGCCGAGATCGAGCGCATCGCGCTGGCCAGCGAGGCGTTTGCCCTGCACAGCGGCGGCGCGGGCATCAAGCGCGTGATCATCGTGCCGGGCCGCCTTGTCAACGTGGTGATCTGATGCAACGGCGCGTGCTGCTCACCCTGGCACCTGCCGCCCTGCTGGCAGGCTGCGGCTTTCGCCTGCGCGGCGTGCCGGAGTTCAGCTTCGGCTCGCTCTACATCGCGGCGCCGAACGGCTCGTCGCTGGCGCGCGAGCTGCAGCGCACGCTGGAGGGCTCCAGCAGCCGGCTGGTGGTGCTGCAGGACCCCGCCAGCATGCCCAAGGCCGAGGCCATCATGGACCTGCTGCAGGAGCAGCGCGAGCGCGTGGTGGTGGGTCTGAACGCCTCGGGCCAGGTGCGCGAGCTGCAGCTGCGCCTGCGCATCCGCTTCAAGCTGCGCACGCCCGACGGGCACGAGCTGATCCCCGACACGGAGCTACTGCAGCAGCGCGACATCAGCTACAACGAAACCATCGCCCTGGCCAAGGAGGCCGAAGAGGCGCTGCTGTACCGCAACATGCAGACGGACCTGGTGCAGCAGCTCTTGCGCCGCCTCTCTGCGGTCAAGCGGTAGCAGCCGGCGGCACGCGCATCAGCGTGCTCTTGCCGAACAGCGACTCCACCAAGTCCACCGCCAGCACGGCCGTGCGGTTGCGTACGTCCAGCGCGGGGTTCAGCTCCACGATGTCCAGCGAGGCCAGCCGCCCGCAGTCGGCGATCATCTCCATGCACAGCTGCGCCTCGCGGTAGGTCGGCCCGCCGGGGATGGTGGTGCCCACGCCCGGGGCGATCTCCGGGTCCAGAAAGTCCACGTCGAAGCTCACGTGCAGGTGGCTGTTGCTGTCCAGCCCCGCCAGCGCCTGCTGCATGGTCTGGCGCATGCCCATCTCGTCGATGTAGCGCATGTCGAACACCTCCAGGCCCTGCTCGTGCACGAAGCGCTTCTCGCCTGGGTCCACGCTGCGGATGCCGATCTGGCGGATCTGCCCGGGGCGCAGCGCGGGCCGCCCGCCGGGCAGGCCGGCCATCTGCGTGAGCGCCGCGGGGCCGAAGCCGCACAGGCAGGCCACGGGCATGCCGTGCACGTTGCCGCTGGGGGTGAGGGCGCTGGTGTTGAAGTCCGCATGGGCGTCGAGCCACAGCACGCGCAGGTCCTTGCCCGCCTCCAGGCAGTGCCGCGCCACGGCGCTGATGCTGCCCAGGCCCAGGCAGTGGTCGCCGCCCATCAGGATGGGCAGGTGGCCCCGCCGCAGCTCGGCGTACACGGCGTCGAACACGCGCTGGTTCCACTCCACCACCTCGGGCAGGTGGCGGTAGCCCTGCTCGGGCGGCTGCCAGGGGTTGGCGGGGCCGCTCAGGTTGCCCCGGTCGAACACCGCGAGGCCATGGCTCTCCAGCGCCGGCTGCAGCCCGGCCACGCGCAGCGCCTCGGGCCCCATGGACGCTCCGCGCGCGCCCGCGCCCACGTCGGTGGGGGCGCCGATGAGGCTGATGGCTCGCGCCGGGGCGGTGGGTGGGGTGGTGGTCGTCATGGTGCGGGCGCCTTGTGGGGAACGGGGTGAACGGTACGGCCGGGCGCGCCAGGGTGCTGGCCGGCGCCGGTAGCGGGGATTGTCCGCACAGCCGGCGCCAATGCAAAGCAGGACAGCTGCCCAATCGTCTGCCGGCACTGCGCAATGTGCGGGGCGCGGCTGGCGATCTGTGCGGTTCCAGGTGCGCGGGGCGGCGCCGGATAAACTTTGCCGCATGCAAGTCGCCCTGGCCCAACTCCCGTCGCAACTCCACAAGGGCCTGTCGCCGCTGTACGTGCTGCACGGCGACGAACCCCTGCTGCAGCAGGAGGCGGCCGACGCCATCCGCGCCGCCGCGCGCGCGCAGGGTTACACCGAGCGCAGCAGCTACACCGTGGCGGGCGCGCACTTCGACTGGAGCGCGGTGCTGGCGGCGGGCGGGTCGCTCAGCCTGTTCGCCGACAAGCAGATCGTCGAGATCCGCATCCCCTCGGGCAAGCCCGGCAAGGACGGCAGCGCGGCGCTGCAGCAGATCGCCGAATCCGCGCGCGGCAACGACAGCACGCTCACGCTGGTGCTGCTGCCGCGCCTGGACAAGGCCACGCGCACGGGCGCCTGGTTCGCGGCGCTGGAAGGCAGCGGCGCCTCGGTGCAGATCGACACCATCGAGCGCGCGCAGCTCCCGCAGTGGATCGCCCAGCGCCTGGCCGCCCAGGGCCAGCGCGTGGTGGCGGGCGAGGAGGGCCAGCGCACGCTGCAGTTCTTCGCCGACCGCGTGGAGGGCAACCTGCTGGCCGCGCACCAGGAGATCAGCAAGCTCGCCCTGCTGCACCCCGTCACGAAAGGTGACACAGGCGTCACGGGCGAACTGACGTGGGCCCAGGTCGAGGCCGCCGTGCTCAACGTGGCGCGCTACGACGTGTTCAAGCTGTCCGAATCCGTGCTCTCGGGCCAGACCGCGCGCGTGCAGCGCATGCTCGACGGCCTGCAGGCCGAGGGCGAGGCCGAGGTGCTGGTGCACTGGGCGCTGGCCGAGGACATCCGCGCCCTGAAGCGCGTGAAGGACGCCATGAACGCCGGCCGCCCCCTGCCCATGGCGCTGCGCGAGAACCGCATCTGGGGGCCCAAGGAGCGCCTGTACGAACGCATCCTGCCCCAGGCCAGCGACGCGGCGCTGGCGCGCCTGCTGCAGTCCGCCCACGTGGTGGACGGCATCGTCAAGGGCCTGAAGGCGCCCGACTGGCCGCAGGACGGCTGGCAGGCGCTGCAGCGGCTGGCGCTGCAGGTGTGCCGCCTGACGCGTGCGACGCGCTGAAAAATATCAATGAAAAGCGGCTCCAGCGCTTATGCAACAAGCGCTGGCAGCTATCAATATCAAAGCAGCTGCCGCGCCTTGTCCACCCACATCTGCAGGCTGTCCACCAGGTCCTTCTGGCTGAACGAGCAGCTTTCCTCGCTGAACAGCGCGCTGGATTCGAGCCGGTCCAGCAGGCCGTGCAGCACCTCGGCGTAGCGCGGGGGCAGGGCGGCCAGCAACGCGCCGTGCGCCCGCGCGCCCTCGCTGAAGGCATGGGCGGGCAGCGCGGACTGGCGCAGGCTGTCGAGGGCGCTCTGCAGCGCTTGCAACTGGTGGGCGGCGGTGGTCATGGCGTGGGCGTGGCGGTGCTGAAGGAAAGCGCCAAGCGTACCGCGCCTACAGCATCACAGCACCCGCTTGCGGATCTGCAGCACCACCAGCTCGGCCACGGCCACCACGGCGAAGATGGTCACGAGCACCAGCGCCACGCGGTTCCAGTGGAACAGGTCGATGGCGGTGTTCAGCACCACGCCGATGCCGCCCGCGCCGACCAGGCCCAGCACGCCGGATTCGCGCACGTTGATGTCCCAGCGCAGGAGCGCCACCGACCAGAACGCGGGCTTGATGTGCGGCCAGTAGCCGTACCAGACCTGCGCGAACTTGCTGGCGCCCGCGGCCTGCAGGGCCTCGATGGGGCCGCGCGGCGCCTGCTCCAGCGCCTCGCCCACCAGCTTGCCCACGAAGCCCACCGAGCGCAGCGCGATCGCCAGCATGCCCGCCAGCGGCCCGGGCCCGAAGATGGCCACGAACAGCAGCGCCCACACCAGCGAGTTGACCGAGCGGCTGGCCACCAGCACCACGCGCGCGATGAAGTTCAGCAGCCGGTTGCGCGTGACGTTGCCCGCCACCATCACGCCCAGCGGCAGCGCCAGCGCGAGCGACAGCAGCGTGCCCAGCGTGGCCATGTGCAGCGTCTCCAGGAGCGCGGCGTGCACGTCGGTGCGGTAGTGGCCCCAGTCTACGGGCCACATGCGCCGCAGCATGTCGGCCATCTGCTCGGGCGCGTCGTACAGGAACTCGGGAATGATCTCGATGGTGCGGGCCGACTGCACGATGGCCCAGACCGTGAACAGCCACAGCGCGTAGCGCAGCATGCGCTGGCCCGGGCTGTGGCGCTGCCATTGCAGCGAAGCGGCGTCAGACATCGAGCGCCTTTCGCACGGCGTTCACCACCAGTTCGCCCACGACGATGATCGCGATCACCGTGGCGAGGATGGTGCACACGAAGCTGTACTCATAGCGCAGGAAGGCCGCGAACAGCGCCCCGCCGATGCCGCCCGCGCCCACGATGCCCACCATGGTGGAGTTGCGCAGGTTGGAGTCGAGCTGGTAGGTGGAAAAGCCCACGAAGCGCGAGGCCACCTGCGGCAGCACGCCGAACAGCACCACGTTGGCGAACGAGGCGCCTGTGGCGCGCATGGCCTCGATGGGCTTGGGCGAGATCTCCTCGATGGCGTCGGCGAACAGTTTGCCCACGAAGCCCACGGTGGCCACCACCAGCGCCAGGATGCCGGCCAGCGGCCCGAAGCCCACGGCCTTCACGAACAGGATGGCGCTGATCACCGGGTGCAGCGCGCGGCAGGCCGCGATGAGGCCGCGCCCTGCCATGCGCAGCGGCGCGGGCGACAGGTTGCGGGCCGCCAGCAGGCCCACGGGCAGGCTCAGCACCAGGCCGAGCGCGGTGGCCAGCACGGCGATCTGCAGCGTTTCCTGGATGCCCTGCCAGAGCTCGTCCATCTTGCCCATCTCG
>Ga0206116_1000590_pt1 | contig 33011 bp, 27 predicted proteins | sample 3A1Ametagenome_FD_178000 | JGI IMG/M metagenome (GOLD analysis project Ga0206116, IMG submission 178000) | Enriched microbial communities from leaf-cutter ant dump, University of Wisconsin, Madison, United States - 3A1A | ecosystem: Environmental > Terrestrial > Nest > Insects nest > Nest dump...
AGATGTCCAGCCGCCGCCGCGTCACGGCGGGATCGCCCAACCGGTCGCGCATCATCTCGCTGAACCGGCGATAGCCGCCCGGCTCCCCCTTCACCGCGCTGGACAGGCCCAGATTGCCGTGGACGATGGCGTTGGCGACGGCCTCGTGCAGGCAAAGCTCCACATTGGATCGCCGTTGCGGATCCAGAACGCCGCGCCGCACCAGCTCGTCGCAGACCAGAACCGGGCATTGCAGGCCATAGGCGGTGCCGGTGGTCAGCGACAGGTAGAATCCGGGACGCTCGGGATCGTCCGCCGCCGGCGCCCCGGACCAGTCGTCGAGCGGGGCTGCGGCCTCGTCGGCGCCCTCCCCCAGCTCGACCGTCAGAAAAGCGCTCCGGTCGAAGGCTTCCCGCAGACGGTCACGGTCGGCACGCTCCATCAGCAGCGCTTCGACCGCCCGATCCGGCCCCTCTCGCCCGATTGCCACGGCATCGTCCCGGTGGGCCTGAACCGTCCCGGCGAAGCGCAACGCGACGCGGGCCGCCATGTCGGCGGGCACCCGGTCACGCAGCAGGCTGAAACCACGGAAGGCCGGCTCGGCCGGGCGGTCTTGCAGAGCGGCGTCCATGCGGCAAACTCCCCTGGGGCAAGGACCGGCAGGTCAGGACTCTATGGTGATGATCTCGCCCAGCCGCGCCAGATCGATGGACCGCTTCACGTCACCGAGGGGATGGCGAACGATCATCTTGATGTTGCGGCTCTCGGTCTCCTCCTGGAGGATCAGCAACATCCCGAGCCCGGCGGAGTCGATGAAGTCCAGTTTCGACATGTCGATGACGAAACGCCGCGCACGGGACTGCTCCACCAGCTCGAGGATGTCTCTGAGCCGGTCATGGTCGGTGAACTCAAGGCGGCCCGTCAGCCACACCTCCGTCGCATCGACTGTGTTGGTCGTCTTGAAATCCATAGATCCTCTCAAGAGCCTCTCACCCGGTCCACAGCCCCGGCCTCACCCATACAAATGCGCGCGAAACCAAAGCCATCCACTTATGCACAGTAGTGCAAGCACTTGTCCGGCCTCAAGTGCCGATACCACCGCAAGACAAGCGCTCCCCCAGGGCGCGATACTTTTCCTTCGCTTCGCGGCTCCGGGGTTTACCCCCATGGACGGGCCGCGGACAACGGAGTAGAACGTCCTTGGGGAGGTGCGCGCTCCGCGTGCCGCGCCGCCGCCCTGCAACGAACCTCCGGAACGGCAAGGCATGAGCAGGATCGTTGAGGCATGGCGGCGCATACCGACGGTGTCGGCCAAATTCCTGCTGATCCTGGTGCCCAGCCTCGTGGTCGCGGTTTCGCTGTTCTCGGCCCTGTTCTTCTATGACCGCTACAAGGACTTGCAGGCGGCACTTCGAGAGAAGGTGGCGACCATCGCCGACATCAACGCGGCGGCACTGTCCAACAATCTGTGGACCTTCGACGTCCAGGCGATCCGCAACGTCATCCAGGCCATCGGCGCCAACCGCGAGCTTGTCTGCGTCGAAGTGAGCGACGATCTGTCCGACGGGCTGTTCGCCTGGCCGGGGCCGAGCTGTCCCTTGAGCAGCGACGCCAACATCGAGCGGCGGCCGGTCCGGGTCCAGAACCTCCAGGTCGGCACCATCACCCTGCATTACAGTCACGATGTCGTCCGCGAGCAGCTTCGGCAGGAGGTGGTGAACACCGCTGTGCTGCTTCTGCTGATGCTGGCCGGCACCGTCGCGGCGGCGCTGGCGGCGCTGCGGCTGACGGTGGGCCGGCCGCTGGGGCGGCTGATCGCGTCCATCCTGGAATCGGAACGGGGCGGCGGGCTACAGCCGGTGGACTGGCGCGCCGCCGACGAACTCGGGCGGGTGATCCAGGCCCACAACGCCATGCTCGCCCGGCTGGGACAGGAGGAGGCCGCCCTGCGCAAGAGCGAGCAGCGTCTGGCGCTGGCCATCACCGCCACCCGGTCCTCCGTCTGGGATTACGACCTGCGCACCGGTCAATATTGGTGGTCGAAGGAGTTTCCCGCCCTGCTGGGCTATGGCCCGAACGAGCTGCGGATGACGGCGGAAACCTGGTCCGCGCTGCTGCATCCGGACGAGGCGGAGCGGGTGATGCAGGAGTCGCGGCGCCGGGTGCGCGACCGCGCCATGGCCTACACCGCCGTCTACCGCATGCGCCGCCGCGACGGCCGATGGGCCTGGATCGAGGACCGCGCCACCGCTCAGCGCGATCCCGACGGCCGCGCCCGCCGCCTGACCGGAACCATGTCCGACGTCACCGAACGGGTGCGGGCCGAGCTGGATCTGGCCCACGAACGCAACGTGCTGCAGGTCACGCTGGACAACACCGACCAGGGCATCATCAAGGTCGACGGCGACGGACGGGTGGTGACGGCGAACCGCCGCGCCGCGGAACTGCTGAACATGCCGCCGGAGGTGCTGGCCGGCAACCCGCGCTTCGCCGACGTGGTGGCGCTCCAGCGCCGCCAGGGCGAATTCGGCGAGATGGGCGACGACCCCGACCTGTATCTCAGCTACGGCATCGGTGCCGAGGACAGGGGAAGCGGTTTCGACGCCGGCATCGATGACGGCTTCGGGATGCCGCCGGGCGAGCCGGCGGGAATGATCGACCAACCCTTCACCTTCAAGCGCCGCCGCCCCGACGGCCGCATCGTCGAGGTGCGCACCAACCCGCTGCCGGAGGGCGGATTCGTCCGCACCCTGACCGACGTGACGGTGGAAGCCCGGTCGGCCGAGGAGATTTTCAATGCGATGCAGGAGCTGGAACGCGCCTATGCCGATTTGAAGGAAACGCAGGCCAATCTGGTCCAGGCGGAGAAGATGGCCTCGCTCGCCCTGCTGGTCGCCGGCGTCGCGCACGAGATCAACACCCCGATCGGCATCGCCTTCGGCTGCGCCACCCATCTGTCGGGCCGGACCGGCATGCTGGCCGAGGCGTTCGAACGCGGGACGATGAAGAGGTCGGAGCTTGCCGCCTATGTCGCCACCGCCAGCGAATCCTCCCGCCTGATCGAACAGAACCTGACGCGCGCCGCGGAACTGATCCAGAGCTTCAAGCGCGTCGCCGTCGACCAGACCAGCGAGGAGCGCCGCCGCTTCGATCTGCTGGCCTATCTGGAGGAGGTGGTGACCTCGCTGGGCCCCACCCTGCGCAAGAGCCGCCACCGCGTCGCCATCGCCTGTTCGCCCGGCATCCTGATGGACAGTTTCCCCGGCGCGCTGAGCCAGGTGGTGACCAATCTGGTGATGAACGCGCTGACCCACGCCTTCCCGGCGGACAGCAAAGGGCACATGGTCATCGACGTGGACGAGGCGGCCGACGGCGAGGTCGAGCTCCGCTTCGCCGACGACGGCGTCGGCATCGCGGCGGAAAACCTGCCCAAGGTGTTCGAGCCCTTCTTCACCACCCGTCGCGGATCGGGCGGCAGTGGCCTGGGGCTGCACATCGTGTTCAATCTGGTCACCCAGTCGCTGGGCGGGCGGATCTCGGTTGACAGCGTTCCCGGCGATGGAACTACCTTCACCCTGCGCATTCCGAAGACCGTCATTCCCCCCGGCAGTCCTCCCGCCGCCACGCCTTCGCCGACGCCCGCACCGCTGGAGACCGAACCCGCATGAGCACCGGCGCCTACGACGACGACGAAATCCTGTTCGCCGACGAGGAGGCGGATGGCGCCCCGCCCGATCCCGGCGAGGCGGCTGCCGGCGCGGACCCGATCGACCCGGCGGCCCCGCCCTGGGTGATCCTGGTGGTGGACGACGAGTCCGACGTGCATTCCATGACCGGGCTGCTGCTGGCCGACGTCGCCTTCCAGCAGCGGCGGCTGGACCTCGTCAGCTGCTTCACCGCGGCGGACGCCCGCACCGTGCTGGAGCGCCGGCACGACATCGCCGTGGTCCTGCTGGACGTGGTGATGGAGGAGGAGGACTCCGGCCTGAAGCTGGTGCGCTGGATCAGGGACGGGTTGGGCAACCGCGACGTCCGCATCATCCTGCGCACCGGCCAGCCGGGTCAGGCGCCGCAGCGCGACGTGATCGTCGACTACGACATCAACGACTACAAGCCGAAGGCCGACCTGTCGGCGGAAAGCCTGTTCACCGCGGTGATCGCCGCGCTGCGCGCCTTCGACCAGATCGAGTCGATCGAAACCCGGGTGGCGGAACGCACGCGCGAGCTGCGCGAAAGCCGCGAACAGGCGGAAGAGGCGACCAAAGCCAAATCCGCTTTCCTCGCCACCATGAGCCACGAGATCCGCACGCCGATGAACGGGGTGCTGGGCATGCTGGGCCTGCTGGAGCGGACCGAGCTGGACGACCACCAGCGCGACACCGTCGGCACCATGCGCGAGTCGGCCAACGCGCTGCTGCGGATCATCGACGACATCCTGGACTTCTCGAAGATCGAAGCCGGGAAGATGGACCTGGAACGGGTGGCACTGTCGGTCCCGGCGCTGGTGGAGGGGGTGGCGGAAACGCTGGCTCCCGCCGCCGGGGCCAAGGGGCTGGCGCTGTTGACCTATGTCGATCCGGCGATCCCGCAGTCCTTGCCGGGCGATCCGGTGCGGCTGCGCCAGATCCTGTTCAACCTGGCCGGCAACGCCATCAAATTCACCGAGGCCGGCCGCGTCGTTCTGCGCGCCGAACTGGAGTCGCCCGCGACGGGATCGGAAACGCTCCTGCGCATCGCCGTCTGCGACACCGGCATCGGCATCGGCGAGACGACGCGCCAGCGCCTGTTCCAGCCCTTCACCCAGGCGGAAAGCTCCACCACCCGGCGCTTCGGCGGCACCGGGCTGGGGCTGTCGATCAGCCGGCGGCTGGCGTCCCTGATGGGCGGGGAGATCGGGGTGGAGAGCGAGCCCGGCCTCGGTTCCACCTTCTGGCTGCGTCTCCCCTTGGCCCACGCCACCGAACCGGTTTCGGCGGAGGACGGTCCCGACGCCGTCGATCTGGACGGGCTGACCGTCCTGCTGGGCGTGCCCGACGACACGGAGCGCGGTTTCCTCGCCCGCTATCTGGAGCAGGCCGGTGCCCGCGTGCTGTCCGCTGCCTCCCCGCAGGAACTGGCGGCGCAGGCCCGCATCGCACGCGAAGCCGGCTGCGCGGTCGGCGTCGTCACCATCGACGAGGCGCTGCATGTCCCGGCCGCCGCCTGCGCGCCGGAGGAGCTCGGCCGCCGCAGCGGCGAGGCCCGGCCACCGGTGGTCCTGCTCTGCCATGAGACGGGCGGCATGCCAAGCCCGGCCTCCCACCCCGCGACGCGCGGGGCGGAAGCCGGCACGGTGGTTCTGAGCCGCCCGCTGCGCCGGTTGGTCCTGCTGCGCGCGGTGGCCGTCGCCGCCGGGCGGCTTCGTCTCCAGCCGGCACAGTCCCAGCCCAGGTCCCCCGCCCTGCCGTCACCTGACGGTGCAAGGACCGCGGCAGGCCCCGTCGCCAGCGCCCCCGGCGTGCAGGAGGCGGAAGCCGAGGGGCGCCTAATCCTGGTGGCCGAAGACAATCCGGTGAACCGGAAGGTTCTGCTGATGCAGTTGCAGGCGCTGGGCTATGCCGCGGAGATGGCGCCCGGCGGAGCCGAGGCGCTGGAGGCGCTCGACACCATGCGGCAGGGTCGGCGACGCTTCGCCCTGCTGCTGACCGACGTCCAGATGCCGGAGATCGACGGGTTCGAGCTGACCCGCCGGATCCGCAACGACGAACCGTCCGCCCACCGCCTCCCGATTGTCGCCATCACTGCCAATGCCGCCCCGGCCGACATCGAACGCTACCGTGCCGCCGGCATGGACGACGTGCTGAGCAAGCCGCTGGAACTGTCGCAGCTGGGGGCGACGCTCGCACGCTGGATGCCGCCGCACCCCGCCGCGTCAGCCAAGGTCCCGGCACGGGCGTTGCCGGAGCCGGTGCCCGAGACACTGCCCGAACCATTGCCCGCGCCCCTGGTCGAACTCGCCGGGCTGCGCGCGCTGTGCGGCGGCGATGCGGAGATGCTGGCGGAACTGCTGGGCGATTTCATCGCCATCGGCCGTGGCGTGATCGCCGATCTGGACAAGGCTCTCGACATGGGTGACCGGGACCGGATGCGGGCATGCGCCCACAATCTGAAGGGCTCCTCCCGCAATGCCGGCGCCAGGCCGCTGGCCGAGGCCGCCCACGTGCTGGAGCAGTCGGCCGCCGAAGGCGCACCGCTCCCCCGACTCGCGGAGGAGGCCTGTCGGCTGCGCGGCAGCTTCGCCGCGACCTGCATCGCCATCGAACGGGAGTTGGCTCTCGCGGAGCGGTCGACGGCATGAGCGACCCGACGGACTTCCACCCCGACCGGCGGCAAGCCCTTGGCTTGCTGCTGGGGGTCGCCGCCTCTGCCGCCGCCCCTGCCCGCAGTGCATTGGCCCAAAGCGCTCCAGCCCAAAACACTCCGGCACCAAGCGCCCTAGCCCCAAGCGCCCCGGCCGATGTCGGCGTGCCGCGGTTGGGCGAGGAACTGACGCCTTTCGGCGCGGTGCGCGCCGGCAACCGCACGCGGGCGATTCCGCCCTGGACCGGCGGGCTGACCGAGGCGCCGCGCGGCTATGTGCCGGGCCGCCCCTCGCCGGATCCCTATATCGAAGACGTGCGCTGGTTCACCGTCGGCCCCACCGATGTCGAACGATACAAGGTCCGGCTGACCGCCGGGCAGCAGGCCCTGCTGGAGAAATTTCCGGACAGCTTCGAACTGGCGCTGTTCCCCAGCCGCCGCAGCGCCGCGGCACCGCAGCGCATCTATGACGCCTCGCTCGCAAACGCCGACCGCGCCAGGCTGGGCGAGAACGGGCTGGCTTTGCGCGATGCAGCCGTCGGCGTACCCTTCCCGATTCCGGCGAACGGTGTGCAGGCGATGTGGAACCACAAGCTGCGCTGGCGCGGCGGTACCCTGTCGCGCACCAGCCTGACGGTGGTCCAGTCCGGCGACGGAACCCGGTCGCTGACCAGACTGCGTGAGGATTTCGCCTCGCCCTACGCCGCCGGGGATGCCGCCGCTCCGCCCCTGCTCTACCGCCGCACCATCCTGGATCCCAAGGAACAGGCGGGCAGCAGCCTCATCGTCCAGGGCACGCTCGATCCCATCGCCGCCCGCACCCGCGCCTGGGTTCGGGAGGGGGAGCGCGGGCGCGTGGTTGCGGCGCCCGACTTCGCCTATGACACGCCCGACCCGGTGACCGGCGGCATCTGCACCGCCGACATGCTGGACATGTTCAGCGGCGCGCTCGACCGCTTCGACTACACGCTGGTGACGCGGCGCGAGATGTACATGCCGTACAACGCCCACCGGCTGACCAACCCCAGCCTGACGATGCGGGACATCCTGTGGCCGCACCACCCCAACCCGCAATTCCTGCGCTATGAGATGCACCGGGTCTGGGTCGTCGATGCCCGGCTGAAGCCGAACTTCAAGCATTCGCTGCCCGACCGCACCTTTTACCTGGATGAGGACAGCTGGCAGATCCTGGCGTCGGAGCACTACAACGGCAAGGGCGAGCTTCTGCGCTACGCCGAAGCACATCCGCTGCCGGACTGGCAGGTGCCGGCCCTGGTCCCGACGATGGAGTTCGCCTTCGACCTGACGGCCGACCGCTACACCGCCCGCGGCGTGGAGAACGGCCTGCCCCCGCCACGATACGACGCCCCGCTGAAGCCGGAGGACTTCACCCCCGACGCGCTGGTCCGCCGCGGAAGGCGGGGATAGCCGGGGCGGGGGTGAAGCGGTGGCGGATCGTCACATCGACCCGGCCTGCCTGACCTCGTGCGTCTCGGCCGGCCGGATGGCGTGGCGGTTCAGGATGTCCAGCGCGATGCGCTCGCGGGCGGCGTCGCCGACATTGACCCACAGCAGGATGCCGCCCTTGTCGAGATGCTGCAGCATCGGCTCGTTGCGCTTGTCGGTGATCCATTGCGACAGGAAGGACCCGGCCGCCCCGCTGCCGACGCCCGCTGCGGCAGCGGCGGCAGCGGCGGCCAGGGCGGTTCCGCCGGTGGCGAGCACGGCGCCGGTGGCGATGATGGCGCCGACATAGGCGGGGAAACCGACCGCGGCACCCTTGCCGCTGCCGACATCCTCCGGCGAGATATAGGCCTGCCGCGGCGCGTCGGGGTCGTGGGCAAGGCTGCCGACGTCACCCGGCACGTCGCCCAGCCGCTCGCGGATCGTCTCGTCATTGGCCAGCAGGCTCAGCTCGTGGCGCTGGAACCCGGCCAGGGTCAGGTCGTCGATGGCATTCTGCAGGGCATCGCGGCTGTCGAAGACCGCCACGGCCTCGCGCACCGTCGCATCGGCGCCGGCGGTTCCGCTGTCTCCCGTCCAGGCACTGGAATCGATTGTGGTCGGGTTCTGGTCGCGGCTCTCGATCATTGCCTCCACCCCTTCGCTTGGCAGGAAGTCCGAACAATCCGGATCCAACCGGAAAGCGGGGGCAAGGTTCCGTTCAGGGCCGCGATGCGGCTGGCAGAGACACCGCGCCACGCGGCTCCGGCATCGCTCCCAGGAACCACCACAGGCCCAGCCCGATCAGCACGGCCTTCACCAGCAGGAAAAGCGCGATGTGACGGGCGAGCGGATTGCGGAGCATGGGTTCAACCTGTCGCTGCGGACCTGCCGGCGCAGGGGCTGGCGATGAAGGCCGATCTGGCAAAAGCACCGGTGTTCTGGCTAGTATCCGGCACCCATGCTGTCAAGGAAGGATACCCGCCATGAAGCGGCTCCTGCTCGCCACCCTGTTCGCCCCTCTGCTTGTGGCCGGCCTGACCGCCGGTTCAGCCGCCCCGGCCCTCGCCCAGATCAGCCTGTTCCAGGACACCGGTCTGATGCAGGCGGTCAATGACGGCGACGTCACCAAGACGAAGGGAGCCCTGTTGCGGGGCGAAAACCCCAACCAGGCGGACATTCATGGCAAGACCGCCCTGCTGGCTGCGGTCGACCGCTCCAGCCCGGCCATCGCGGCCCTGCTGCTGGACAGCGGTGCCAACGTGAACCGCGCCGACAAGGCCGGCATCACCCCGCTGCTGGCCGCTGCGGAGAACGGAAATCCGGAACTGATTGACCTGCTGCTGAAGAAGGGCGCCAAGGTCGACATGGAAAACCGCGAGGGCATGACCCCGTTGATGGTCGCCGCCCGCAACGGCCGGGCCGACGTGGTGGACCGGCTGCTGAAGGCCGGGGCCAAGGTCGACCGCTCCGACTTCACCGGCCGGACCGCGCTGAACTGGGCGCAGGAAAGCCGCAACTCCCGCGTAGGAACCTTGCTGCGCCAGGCCGGCGCCCGCTGATCCCCCTCCGCTGATCCCCTGCCCCGGAGACTCCATGTTCGGTTCGGCCTTCGGCGGTCCCGGTCCGCTGCTGCTCCTGCTGCTGGCGCTGGGGATCGACGCGCTGTTCGGCGACTGGCTGGACCGCATCCTGCCCGACCCGGCAGGTCTGGCGCGGCGTTTCTGCAACGCCGCCGATGCCCGGCTGAACCGGGCGGAACGGGGCAAATCCGCACAGGTGATCCGCGGCGCGCTGGTGGTGCTGGCACTCGTGCTGATCGCCGCCGCCGCCGGGCTGCTGGTGGAGTGGATCGGCTCCATCGGCCGCGGCTGGATGGTGGAGTTGCTGGCCCTGCTCTGCGGCCTGCGGGGCCGGGCGGCCTGGACCCGCGTCCGGGCGGTGCGGCGCGCGTTGGAAAACGGCGGGGTCGTCGCCGGGCAGGAGGCAATCCAGTCGCTGACCCGCCGCCATGTCTATGGCCTGGACGAGCATGGCATCGCCCGTGCAGCGGTGGAGGCCGCCGCCCGCGCCTTCGACCGCAAGCTGGTGGCGCCGGTCTTCGGTTATGCCCTGCTCGGCGTGCCCGGCCTGTTCGTCTGGACGGCGATGGACGGCGCGGATGCCGCGCTCGGCAGCCCCGGCGTCCGCCATGGCCGCTTCGGATCGACCGCGGCGACGCTGGACGACGCGCTGAACGCCCTGCCCGCCCGGCTGGCCGGGCTGCTGCTGGCGCTGGCCGCCCCCTTCATCGGAACCGCCAAGGCCGGCAGTGCTCTGCGCGCTCTCGGCCGCGACGCGCGCAAGCATCCGTCGCTGAACATGGGCTGGCCCATCGCCGCGATGGCCGGCGCGCTGGGGCTGGCGCTGGGCGGCCCGCATCGCGACGGCGGCGTGGTCATCTCCGAGAACTGGATCGGCGACGGCCGCGCCCGGGTCACCCCTGCCGACATCGGGCGGGCGCTCGCTCTGTCCGCCGTCGCCTCGCTGCTGCTGGTCGGGCTGGTGGCGCTGCTGCTGTGGGGTGTGGCCGGGATCTGAGGCTGGGCGTCTCGGGCCCTGCGCTCCAGCCCTGCGCCTCGGACACGGCAATGTCCCGTCCTTGTCAAGCCACCGCCCTAATCCCGTCCATATACTAGTATGGCGAGGCAGGGAAAGCGGGGGCGATGAGTACGGGAGAGAGTGCGCCGACTGCGGCTGAGGCTGCGCCGGCGGAAGCGACTTTGGCGGAAAATACTTTGGCAGCGCGGGCCTTGGCGGAACGGCGGTCGGGCCGGGCCGGCATTTTCTGGATGATGCTGACGACGCTGCTGTTCGTCACCCAGGACGCAACCATCCGGGTCCTGACCAAGAGCTATCCGGTTGTGGAGGTCGCCTGGGCACGCTTCGCCGTTCACATGTTGCTGGTGGGTACGGTCGTCGCATGGCGCAGCCCGCACCTGATGGTGTCGCACCGGCTGCCGCTGCAACTCGTCCGCTCCTGCCTGCTGCTGGCGACCACGCTGTTCGCCGTCCTGGCCCTGCGCAGCATCCCGTTCGCCGAGGTGCAGGCGATTGCCGCCGCCGTGCCGGTTCTGATCACGGCGCTGTCGGTGCCCTTGCTGGGCGAGAAGGTCGGCTGGCGCCGCTGGGTTGGCGTGCTGGTCGGCATGGCCGGAGCGCTGATCATCGTCGGGCCGGTGGGGGGCACCTTCCAATGGGCTTTGGCCCTGCCGCTGGCCGCGGCCTTCAGCAACGCGCTGTACCAGATCGCCACGCGCAAGCTGAGGGGCGCGGATTCGCCGACGACCACCATCTTCTATACCGGCATGGCCGGGACGGTCGCCTGCACGCTGGCCCTCCCCTTCAATTGGGTGACGCCCGACCTGACGGGTGCGGCGCTGATGATCCTGCTGGGGACGCTGGGCGGCATCAGCCATTTCTGCCTGATCCGCGCCTACAGCGCCGCCCCGGCCGCCACCGTGGCGCCCTTCGGCTACACCACGCTGGTGTGGGCGGCGGTCTATTCGCTGATGCTGTTCGGCGAGGCTCTGCGCCTGTCGACCATACTCGGCACCGCCGTCATCGTCGGCAGCGGCGTCTACATCTTCTATCGCGAACAGATGCGGTCACGGCAGTCCTCCTAATTCGTCAGGCCGCTTGCGGCCCGACATCCTCCACCATGTAGAAGGGTCCGCGCCGGTCGCGCTCGACCCGCAGGATGAAGCGGCTGCCTATGCCGAGCTTAATTGGTCCACAGATCGCCCCCGCAACGTGCGGGGCGATCTGAAACCCATCAGTGGTTAATAATTTTTCGACCGGTCTCTCAACTTGCCAGCCTTCCTTCAGCCAAGCCATAACTCGCATAATGCCGAACCAATGCATTGGTATCAAGTCCATAAGCGGAATAGAGATCAGGGTTTTTCGCTGCATAAGCATAAACGTTGAAACCCGCTGCCGATCTTTCCTCTGCCTTTCCATAAGCAGCATAATGACTTGTAAGTTTATCGACATCAGTTCCATAAGCTTTCAGCAGATCGCTGTTTTTTGCTGCATAGGCGTATGGATCGAATCCAGTAGCCACCCGGCCTTCAGCTTGACCATATGCGATGTAATGGCTGACCAGTGCTTTTGAATTGGTTCCATAGGCGCTTTGCAGGTCTTTGTTGTTTGCAGCATAGGCATATGTTGAGAAGCCAGTAGCTTTTCTTCCCTCCTGCTTGCCGTAATTTATGTAATGGGACAGGAGGCTGTTCTGGTTCAACCCAAAGGCACGATATAAGTCCGGGTTGTTCGCCGCGTAGGCCGTTGCGTCAAACCCCGCTGTCGTGCGGCCCTCCGTACGCCCGTAAGTGATATAATGCTGGATCAGGCTGTCAGAGCCCCCGGACAACAAGCCGGCCAAATCAGGATTGTTCGCCGCATAAGCCAAAGGAGAAAATCCTGAGCTATCATCTTTGTTTTCAGCCCAGGTTTCGCCACTATTATAAAATTCAGTGAAGGCACTTGGCGATATAAAGTACTCGTTCGATTTTCCATTTTTGAACATATAGTATTTACTGTCGCTTGAAAACTCACCGCCAACATTGAGGCTTTCGAGATCGCTTACTGCGCCAGCCTTATAAATGAAGGTGCTGCTAGTAGAAATACCCAGATGGAGATGCGTAGAGGTACTATTTCCTGTATTCCCGACCTTTCCAATCACATCTCCTGATTGAACCGCACTTCCGACCTTCAAAGCAACTTTGTCCTTCAAATGGCCATATATAGAGTACACCGTGCTGAAGGTGTCGCCATTGATCGTTATCGCATGCGCCAATGGATGGCGCACAACAACATAGTTTCCCCATCCGCTTTTAGGGTCAGTGGTGTTCACAGCACCGACGTGATCTATAAATCCCGCTGCAATGCTATGAACCTCCCGCCCTTCTTCGGGAGGATTGTTGTTCCCCGGATCGGTGTTCCAATCCTCGCCCAGATGCCCATCGCCCGCATCCAGCCCTCGCGATGTGTACCAGCCATCTGCGTCTCCTGCTTCGGGCGTGGGAATTCCATCGCCGACGGCGCCGCGAAACGCATCGGCACTAATCACTGTGGGTTTGGGTGTCGTGACGACCGGTGTGGTCGGTGTCGTGGGTATAGTGGGTGTGGTCGGTATGGTGGGCGTAGTCGGCGTGATCGTTGTCCCAAGATTTACAGCCAAGTTGAATTGAGTGTAAGTGATTCCCCCTCTGTTGTCGTAGGCGGTGACTGTGATGGAATACTTATCGTCGGTAATGGGAACACTTCCTGAAAAAGTATTACCATCGAACTTCAGCCACGAGGGGAGCGAAGCCCCGCCAGTTAAGTAAGCGTTATGGCCGAGGGCATCTCCATCAGAATCCATGAAAAGATCATAAGGGAGCTTTAACGATAGATACGAACCGGCATTTACCGTTTTATTCATAAATCCGGAAAGAACTGACTGATTGACGAATGGATTATGATTGGTATCATCATCCAATATTGTGACTATCTGCTTCCTTGATTGCTCAAGTATTGTTACAGGAGAATTTCCTCCCGTTATGCCCGCAGATTCGATGTTCAAATAGAGCTTTTTATTTTCATTAACGATCTTGTTATCATTCACCAGCACATAAAGATCTACGCTGCTTTGCCCTGGCTTGAATGTAATGGTCGGATCTATTCCACCCCAAACACCACGAAGCACTCCGTTATCGTAGGAATACAAAGCATTAACGTAGTCGTCGCTCTGCTTGGCGGTAATGGGTCGTAATGAAAGCTTTGCAAAAACCGCATCGTTGAGATTGCCAGAACGATGCAGTGTGAATTTGAATTTTGACCCCTCCGCCAATGTTCTGGCGCCCGGAACACCTTCATTCACAGAATTTTTATCGACCGTCAACCAGACCTGGTTCGCTGCCATTTTTTGCCCCCTACAGAAGATGGGACGCGCCTGCGCGCTGAATAAGTTGCATAGATATGAATTTATCCACTCTATTCGAGCACATCCGTGCACAATTTTCAATAAAAGAGAAAATTTTTAACGGGAATTCTCCTTAAAAATGTGGGAGATGGATATAGGACTCCCTTCGCCGAAAAAACGGAATCCTTTGATCTGAAAGCGATTGGACAGTAGCCACAGGATTGGCAGAATGCTCTGCCCACAGAATATCGGGGCCGTGGACAGTCAGGCCGCTTGCGGCCCGACATCCTCCACCATGTAGAAGGGTCCGCGCCGGTCGCGCTCGACCCGCAGGATGAAGCGGCTGACCCCGCCGGCCTTGATGGTCCAGAGATCGCCACGCCCGTCGAATGGGCGAAGCTCCAACTCGTCCGGCACCGGCGCCTCGCCCAGTCTTTTCAGGATGCGGTCGGCGCGGGTGCGGTCGATGCCGGGAAGGCTCTCGGCAGCGCGGGCATCGAAGCGGTCGCTCTTCACATAGCGGGTGCCGGCACCCTGGATCGGGCTGGACGGCCGGCCGGGCTGCATCCGCGCCCGCGCCGCCATCAGCCGCCAGCGGGCATCGCCGCAGGCATGGATCGCGGCGGCATGGACTGCGGCGACCCGCTCGATCAGGTCGGGGAACAGCGGCATCAGCTCGCGGCGCTTGTAAGCGACGCGGCTCATCAGATCATGAATCGAGCGCTCGCTCGCCGCGGCCGAATCCGGCAACTCGACCGTCTCCGCCGCCAGCAGGGCCGGGATGGCGTCGAGCGCCGCCGCGGCCACCAGCGCCTCGATGCGGGCCAGCGCCGCCACCCCCGCCGCACCGGTACGGGCGATGGCGTCGGCGACCACCGGCCGGGCGCGGTCGAGCGCTTCCATCCTCGGCACCTCGTCGGACAGGGCGGACAGCCAGCCGGCGTCGAACAGGGCATTATCGGAGAAAGGAAGAAAGGCGCTCAATCGCTCGAAACCCGGTCGGTGCAGCTCAGCCGTCCGCGCGCATGCGGGCGACGACTTCCTCCAGTACCTCTTCAGCCCGGTCGTTGTCGACCTGGCAGGTGCCGGCCGCCTGATGGCCGCCGCCGCCATACTGGAGCATCAGCGGGCCGATGTCCGTCCTCGAACTGCGGTTCAGGATCGACTTGCCGCAGGCCAGCACGGTGTTCTGCTGCTTCAGGCCCCACAGCACATGGATCGACACGTTGGTGTCGGGGAACAGCGCATAGATCATGAAGCGGTTGCCGGCATAGATCGTATCCTCCTTGCGGAGGTCGAGCACGACGACGTTGCCGCGCACGGTGGCGCAGCGCTTCAGCTGGTCGACGAACAGCTCGGCATGCTGGGTGTAAAGATCCACCCGCTCCTTCACGTCGGGCAGATCCAGGATCTGTTCGATGGAGTGGCTGCGGCAGTAGTCGATCAGGTCCATCATCAGCTGGTAGTTCGACACCCGGAACTCGCGGAAGCGGCCGAGACCGGTGCGCGCGTCCATGATGAAGTTCAGCAGGGTCCAACCGGTCGGGTTCAGGATATCCTCGCGCTGGTACTGCGCCGAGTCGGCCTGATCGACCGCCGCCATCATCTCGTCGGAGATGGTGGGGAAGCGCTCTTTCCCGCCATAGTAATCATAGACGACGCGGGCGGCCGATGGCGCCTTGGGGTCGATGATGTAATTGGGCTTCTCGCCGACGCGCATGGTTTCCGACAGGTGATGGTCGAACACCAGATGGGCGCCGTCGACATAAGGCAGGTTGGTGGTGATGTCGCGGTCGGTGATCTCAATCTTGCCGTCCTGCATGTCCTTGGGATGGACGAACTTGATCTCGTCGAGGATGCCCAGTTCCTTCAGCAGGACGGCGCAGACGAGCCCGTCGAAATCGGACCGGGTGACAAGGCGGTACTTCGCGGCGTCGGACATGCAAGAAATCCCCTGGCGACCGTCATGGTTGAGCGCGTGCCGGAAGGGTAGTCGCCTACCCCTTCGGCGCGCAATGCTTTACCAGAGACGCGCTCCAGAGATCAGCCCCAGGGGCCACGGCGATTCTGCGGCATGAAGCCGCCTTGCGGCGGCGCTCCCCAGGGCGAGCGCCCGTCGCGCGGCGGAGTCGCCCGGCCACCGCCACCGAACCCGCCGGTAAAGCCGCCAGTCTGGGCGGCCATCGCGCGCAGCCGCGCCACCCGCTCGCCCATGTCGGGGTGGGTGGAGAACAGGCTGGCCATGCTGGCGCCGCTGAGCGGATTGGCGATGAACAGATGGGCGGTCGCCGGATGCGCCTCCGCCTGATAATTGGGAATGTGGTTGGCGCTGTTGTGGATGTTTGTCAGCGCGTCGGCCAGCCAGTTGGGACGGCCGCAGATCTCGGCGCCGATGCGGTCGGCCTCGAACTCGCGGGTGCGGCTGATCGCCATCTGCACCAGCGTCGCGGCGATGGGGGCAAGGATGGCGGCCAGGATCGCGCCGACCATGCCCAGCGGGTTGCCGCCGCGCTCGTCGTTGCTGGAGGCGCCGAAGAACAGGCCGAAATTGGCAAGCATCGACACCGCGCCGGCAATGGTCGCGGTGATCGTCATGATCAGGGTGTCGCGGTTCTTCACATGGGCCAGTTCATGCGCCATCACGCCGGCGATCTCCTCCGGCGTCAGCCGCTGCAGCAGGCCGGTGGTGGCGGCGACCGCCGCATGGTCCGGGTCGCGGCCGGTGGCGAAGGCGTTGGGCTGGTCGTTCTGGATGATGTAGACGCGTGGCATCGGCAGGCCGGCACGCTCCGCCAGCCGGGCGACGATGCCGTGGAACTCGGGGGCGGACCAGGAGTCGACCTCGCGGGCGCCGTACATCGACAGCACCATGTCGCCCGAATTCCAGTAGCTGAACAGGTTCATGCCCAGCGCCATGACGAATGCGATGATCAGGCCGGTCTTGCCTCCCAGCAGGAAGCCGACCGCCATGAAGATCGCCGTCAGGCCGGCAAGGAGGATGGTGGTCTTCAGATAGCTGGTCATGATCGCCATATCGGTTCAGGATGGGCCGAAGCGGGGTAACCCGCTCCGATCCCGGACATGGCAAAGATATGGGTCCGGGCCGAGCCCGCGTTCAAGATACCCGCAGTATCGCGATGGACATGATGACCGAACCGACCAAGCCGCAGCAGGACGCCGCCGAGGCGGTGTCCGACCAGACAACTCCGGACACCACGGAAACCAAGGGACCGGAACAGAAGCCCGGCGAGATCGGCGGCCCGAAGGGGCCGGAGCCGACCCGCTACGGCGACTGGGAGTTCAAGGGACGCTGTTCGGACTTCTGAGCGGACCGGTCACTCCACCCGGCGCCCAGTCACCGCATCGAACAGGTGCAGGGCGCCGTCCTGCGGGGCGACCGTCAGCCGGTCGCGCTCGCGCACGGTGGGGATGCCGGCCATGCGGACCAGCAGGCTCTCGCCATCCGGCAGACGGCCGTAGACCACCGTGTCGGCGCCCAGCGCTTCGACCAGTTCCACCTCGATCGAGAAACCCTGCGCCGCGACGCCCAGATGCTCCGGCCGGATGCCGAGCTTCACCGGACGGCCGGCATCGGTCGGGCGGGGCTGCGGCAGGGACAGGCGCTGGCCACCGGGCAGCAGCACCGCCTCGCCACGGTCGTCGATGCGGCCGTCCAGCACATTCATCGGCGGCGAGCCGATGAAGCCGGCGACGAACAGGCTGGCCGGGCGCTGGTAGACCTCCAGCGGCGTGCCGATCTGCTCGGCCACGCCATGGTTCATCACCAGGATGCGGTCGGCCAGCGTCATCGCCTCCACCTGATCGTGGGTGACGTAGAGGCTGGTGATGCCGAGCCGGTCCTGCAGCCGCTTGATCTCCACCCGCATCTGGGTGCGCAGCTTGGCGTCAAGGTTCGACAGCGGCTCGTCGAACAGGAAGGCTGCGGGTTCGCGCACGATGGCGCGCCCCATGGCGACGCGCTGGCGCTGGCCGCCCGACAGCTGGCTCGGCCGGCGGTCGAGGAAGCGGCCGAGTTCGAGGATGGTTGCCGCCTTGTCGACGCGCGCCCGGATTTCCGCCTTCGGAATGCCGCGGATCTTCAGGCCGTAGGCCATGTTGTCGAAGACCGTCATGTGCGGGTAGAGCGCGTAGTTCTGGAACACCATCGCGATGTCGCGGTCCTTGGGGTCCAGATGGTTGACCACGCGCCCGCCGATGGCGATCTCGCCGCCGGTGATGCCCTCCAGCCCGGCGACCATGCGCAACAGGGTGGACTTGCCGCAGCCCGACGGTCCGAGCAGGACCAGGAATTCCCCGTCCTGGATCGCGATGTCGATGCCCTTGATCGCTTCGACCGGGCCATAGGACTTGCGGACGTTGCGGATTTCAACGGTTGCCATTGTTTTTCTGTCCCTTCGCCCGCGCTTACTTTTCGCTGTCCACAAGACCTTTGACGAACCAGCGCTGCATGAACACCACCACCGCCACCGGCGGAAGCATCGCCAGCACCGTGGTCGCCATGATGATGTGCCAGTCGTTGGCCGATTCGCCGGTGCCGATCATCTTGGTGATGCCGGTCACGATGGTTTCCATGTCGCCGCTGCTGGTGACCAGAAGCGGCCAGAGATATTGGTTCCAGCCATAGATGAAGAGGATGACGAAGAGTGCGGCGATGTTGGTGCGCGACAGCGGCAGCACGACGTCGATGAAGAAGCGCACCGGCCCGGCGCCGTCGATCTTCGCCGCTTCCAGCAGTTCGTCCGGAATGGTCAGGAAGAACTGGCGGAACAGCAGGGTCGCGGTGGCCGACGCGATCAGCGGAATCGCAAGCCCGGCATAGCTGTTGATCAGGCCGAGATCGGCGACGACCTTGTAGGTCGGGATGATCCGAACCTCCACCGGCAGCATCAGCGTGATGAAAATCAGCCAGAAGAAGGCCATGCGCAGCGGAAAGCGGAAGAAGGCCACCGCATAGGCCGACAGGATTGAGATGGCGATCTTGCCCAGCGCAATGGACAGCGCCATCACCAGGCTGTTCAGCATCATGGTGCGGACGGGCGTGTACATGGCGCGCTCGCCGGCCTCGCCCACCCAGGCCTGGGCGTAGTTGGTCGCCCCCTCCCCCCCTGGCCACAGCGGCAGCCCGCCGCGGCCGATGGTGCCGGAATCCCAGGTGGAGCCGATCAGCGTCACATAGATCGGATAAGCGAAGATCAGGACGCCGACGATCAGGACGATGTGCGGCAGCAGATCGATGAAACGGGTCGGCTTCATGAGTAGTGGACCTTGCGCTCGACGAAGCGGAACTGCACCGCGGTCAGCGCGATGACGATCACCATCAGGATCACCGACTGGGCCGACGACCCGCCGAGGTCGTTGTTGACCACGCCGTCCTGATAGACGCGGAAGATCAGCGTCTCCGTCGCCTTGCCCGGCCCGCCCTGGGTCAGGGCATGGATGGTGCCGAAGGTTTCGAAGAAGGCGTAGACCATGTCGACCACCAGCAGGAAGAAGGTGGTCGGCGACAGCAGCGGGAAGGTGATGGTCCAGAAGCGCCGCACCGGACCGGCGCCGTCGATGCTGGCCGCCTCCATCACCGACCGCGGGATCGCCTGCAATCCGGCCAGGAAGAAGATGAAGTTGTAGGACACCTGCTTCCAGCTGGCGGCCATGATCACCATGGTCAGCGCCTGCCCGCCGTTCAGCCGGTAATCCCAATCATAGCCCAGCGCCCGCAGCGCCCGGCCGAAGGACCCGATGTCGGGGTTGAAGATGAACATCCACAGCACCGCCGCGACGGCCGGGGCCAGCGCGTAGGGCCAGATCAGCAGCGTCTTGTAGGCCCGCGCGCCCTTGATCTTCGAATCGGCCAGCACCGCCAGCAGCAGCGCCAGCCCCATCGCCAGCACCGTCACCGCCAGACTGAAGACGACCGTGACCTTCAGCGTGTCGAGATAGTTCGGGTCGCCCAGCACATTGGTGAAATTCTCGAACCAGACGAACTCGCTGCGGATGCCGAAGGCGTCCTGCAGATGCACCGACTGCCAGATCGCATTGGCTGCCGGCCAGATGAAGAACACCAGCGTCACGGCCACCTGCGGCGCCAGCAGCAGGTAGGGCAACAGCCGGTTGTCGAAGGTGACGCGACGCTGCAAAGGATGGTCTTTCGTGAATGGTAAACGGCGCGATCCCTCCCCCGCCACTGGACGGGAGAGGGATGTTGCTGGCGGTCTCAGCCCTTGTTGGCGCGCTCGAAGTTGCGCAGCACGGTGTTGCCGCGCTTGATCGAGGCGTCGAGAGCTTGGCGGGCGTCCTGCTGGCCCTGGAAGGCCTTCTCAAGCTCTTCCTGGATGATGTTGCGGATTTCCGGCAGGTTGCCCAGGCGCAGGCCCATGCTGTTCTCGGTGGTCGGCGTCCGGGTCAGCTGAGCGGCCGGCACGTCGGCGCCGGGGTTCTTCTCGTAATAGCCCTGCGCCTTGGCGAGTTCGAAGCCCTTCATCGTCACCGGGACGTATCCGGTGTCCATGTGCCACTTGGCATCCACCTCGGGCCGGGCGAGGTAGGTGAAGAACTGCGACACCGCCTTGTATTCGGCCGGCGTGCGCTTGGGCGAGGTCATCACCCAGAAGGCGGCGCCGCCGATGATGCTGTTCTTCGGGCCGTCCTTGGCGAATTCAGGCCAGTAGGGCAGCGGAGCGGCACCCCAGGCGAAGGTCGCCTCCTTCAGGATGCGGCTGCGCAGGCCCGACGAGGCGTGGATCATCGCGCATTCCCCCGACGGGAACAGGGCGTCGGGCTTGTTGTCGCGGCCGCCATACTTGAACAGGCCGTCCTTCTGCATGTCGATCAGCGTCTGGACATGCTTGACGTAGAGCGGGGCGTCGATCTTCAGCTCGGCGTTCAGGCCGCCGAAGCCGTTGGCCTGGCTGGCGAAGGGGGTGTTGTGGATGGCGCCCAGCTGTTCGAACTGTGCCCACACCGGCCAGGCGGTGGTGAACGGACAGGTCGAGCCCGACGCCTTCAGCTTCTTCGTCGCCTCGATCATCTCCGGCCAGGTCGCCGGCGGCTTGTTGGGATCGAGGCCGGCCTTCTGGAAGGCGTCCTTGTTGTAGAACATGATGGTGCTGGAGCTGTTGAACGGCAGCGCCATCATCTTCCCGTCCTTGGACGAGTAGTAACCCTTCACCGCCGGGATGTAGGCGTCGGCGTCGAAGGCCGCCCCCGTCTCCTGCATCAGCTGGTAGACCGGCTTCACCGCCGGGCCGGCGGCCATCATGGTGGCCGTCCCGACCTCGAACATCTGGACGATGTGCGGCGCGTTGCCGGCGCGGAAGGCGGCGATGGCCGCCTGCATCGTCTCCGGATAGCTGCCCTTGTAGGAGGCGTTGACCTGGACCGTCTGCTGGCTGTCGTTGAAGTCCTTGGCGATCTGTTCCAGCTGGCCGCCCAGCGGCTGCGGCAGGCCGTGCCAGAAATCGATCACGGTCTTCTGCTGCGCGAGAGCCGAGCCCGGCAGGGCAGTGGCGACCAGAAGGGCGGAGGTGGCGGCGGCGCCCGACAGGAGGGCAAGCTTGCGGCGGGTCAACATGCGGTGGGTCTCCCTATCCCGGTATGGTTCGCGGTTGTCATGAGGGCAACGGGTTGCCGTCCCGCGACGCTTTCGTGAAGTTTTGATGGCAACCGCAGACCCCGCTGCGCACGCCAATGTGCACGACGTTGTGTGCGATTGCGAAAAAGACCGGCAGCGCGATGATCGCTTTCGAAACTGTTTGGTTGCTCTAACCGTCACACTGCGCACGCATACGCGGGTCTGTCAAGACACCGCATTACAGTTTTATGACGTGAAAATCGCGGCGATGGAATGTTGCAGAGCGAAAACGCGGAAGTGCGGAACGGCTAACGCTGACAGACGGCATCCGGCCGGCGGACAGGCGGCAGGGAACCCGCCCGTCCGGCCATCAGGCTGCGGCTGAGCAGGCGGCGCAGGGCGGTCGGATCGCAGGGTTTGTGGACCAGGGGAAAACCGCTGCGGTCGACGCTGCGCAGCCGGTCGGGATCGGTGTCGCCGGTGACGATGACGCCCGGCACCCGCCGGCCGCAGCGGGCACGGACCGCCTGGATGGCGTCGATGCCGGTCTCCGGCCCCGACAGGCGCAGATCGGACAGCACCAGATCGGGTGCCGCCGCACCGTTCTCCAACCCGGCGCAGGCTTCGTCGATGCCGCGGGCGGGGATGACCGCATAGCCCCAGCCGCGCAGCAGCAGCCCGATCCCCTCAAGCTGCACCGCGTCGTCCTCGATCACCAGCACCGTGCCGGTCACCGCGGGAGCGGCAGCGGCGAAGGAGGACTGACCAGCCGCCGGCTCCGGCTCGCTGTCGGCGGAGTCGTCGCCCGAGCGGTCGCCGTCGTTGCCGGCCAGCGGAACCTCCACCGCGAAGACGGAGCCCTTGCCGAGCCGGGAGCGCACCGTCACCGGATGCCCCAGCACCTGCCCCAGCCGCCGCACGATGGCGAGGCCGAGACCCAGCCCCTGCTTGCGGTCGCGCCCCGGATTGCCGAGCTGGTGGAAATCCTCGAAGATCACCGCATGATTGGACGGGTCGATGCCGACACCGGTGTCCCACACCTCGATGCGCAGGACCTCGCCGCGCCGCCGCGCGGCAAGCAGGACACCGCCCTTCAGCGTGTAGCGCAGGGCGTTGGCCATGATCGGGCGCAACAGCCGCTCCATCAGCGCCGGGTCGCTGGTGATGTGGGCGTCGAACGGATGGATGTTGAGGCGCAGGCCCTTCGCCTCCGCCTCCGGTCCGAATTCCTCCAGCATCTTGGCGAGCAGTTCGTCGACCGGGAACGTCTGCGGCCTGGCTGTGACCAGCCCGGCCTCCAGGGCCGAGACCTCCAGCAGGGCACGCAGCAGCGCCTCGCCGCCGAGGATCGCCTGCTCCAGCTTGTTCGCCAGCTCGATGGAGGCCGGATCGGTCAGCCGGCCGCTCAGCAGATGGTGGAACAGGTGCATCGCCTGGAAAGGCTGGCGCAGGTCGTGGCTGGCGGCCGACAGGAACTTGCCCTTGGCGGTGCGGGCGCGCTCTGCATCGGCACGGGCTTGCGCCGCCTCCGCCCTCGCTTCCGCCAGCGCGGCCGCCCCGGCATCGGCGACAAGAGCCACCGCGCGGGTGCGGCCATCGGCGTCCATGACGGGCGTCAGCGACAGCATGCAGGGAAAGCCGGGGAGCGGTCCGGTGGTTGAGGCCGGCGTGCCGGTCGCCATCACCCGCCGCCGCAGCCCGTCGATCCCTTCGGCCGTTTCGGCCGGCAGCCCGGCCTCCGCCAGCGACAGGCCCTCCACCCTGCCCGGCGCATGGCCGATCAGGGCGGCGAAGGCGGGATTAGCCACCAGCACGCGCCCGTCCTCGTCAAGCAGGGCCTGGGGAGAGCCGTTGGCCGACAGCAGGGCGTCCAGCCAATCCTCACGTGTCGGAGTTTTTCCAGGGACGAGGGGCATGGCATGTACTCGGCAAGGCTAAAGGGAGCGGCTGACCATAAGCAAACGAACACGTGAACTGACGGCAAATGGGAGGTCTTCGGACCACCGCGTTACCACTGCTTTATCTTGTGTCCCGATCGATCGTGTCAAATGTGACCTCAGTCGATCCCATAGGCCGGGATCGTTCGAAAGCCCTAACGCTTTAAGCCGAAACCGGGCTGCTGCACCATTCCGACAAAGGGCGGAGGATGCTTCCGCAGCCGACGCCGGCCGCGCTATAAGACGGCATGGTGCAACGCCCCCCCGCCCTTCTGCGTCGCCGCAAGCGATCCGCCGCCCGGCCTCCCCAGCCGCCACGCGCGCTGGAGATATCCGGCCTGCCGATCCCGCTGGAGCTGCGGGAAAGCGCGCGTGCGACCCGCATGACCCTGCGGGTCGATGCCGGACGCGGGCTGGTCCAGGTGGTGGTGCCGGTCGGCGTGTCGGAAACCGATGCCCGTCAATTCGTCGGCCGGCATGACGGCTGGCTGCGGGCGCGGCTGGCGGCGATGCCGCCGTCCCTGCCCTTCACCGACGGCGCCAGCGTGCCTTATCTCGGCATCGAGCATGTCATCCGCCACGACCCTGCCATGCGTGGCCCGACGCGGATCGAGGATGGAGCCCTGCTGGTCGGCGGTCAGCCGGAGCATGTCGCCCGCCGCGTCCGCGATTTCCTGACGGCGGAGGCCAAGCGCGAACTGGCGACCCGTGCCCGGCTGAAGGCTGCGACCATCGGCGCCCGCGTGGCGGCGGTGACGATCCGCGACACCAAAAGCCGCTGGGGCAGCTGTTCGTCCACCGGCCGGCTGTCCTTCTCCTGGCGGCTGATCCTGACGCCGGAGCCGGTGCTGGATTATGTGGTCGGGCACGAGGTGGCGCATCTGCGCGAGATGAACCACTCGCCGCGCTTCTGGGCGCTTTGCGCCAGCCTGACGGACGGCAGCGGCGTGGACCGGCCGCGGGCATGGCTGAAGGCGAACGGCACGCGGCTGCTGCGGTACGGGTGACGCCCCCCGCCACCCGACACGACACCCGGCGCCCAGGCACAGCCCCTAATCCACCGTTTCGGCCACCCGCGGTTCTGCGGCGGCGGCGTCGCGGCGGACGAATTCCAGGAAATCCTCGTAGGGCATCGGACGGCCCAGCAGATAGCCCTGGCACTGGTCGCAGCCCAGATCGGCGAGACAGCCGAACTGCTCCTCCGTCTCCACCCCTTCCGCCAGCGTCTGCATGCGCAAGGACCGCGCCATGCCGATGATCGCCTCGGCGATGGCACCGCTGTCCGGGTTGCCGGCGCGCAGGCCGCTGACGAAGCTGCGGTCGATCTTCAGCTTGTCGACACGGAAGCGCTTCAGATAGGCCAGCGAGGAGTAGCCGGTGCCGAAATCGTCGATGGCCACCGGCACCCCCAGCTCGCGCAGCCGCGCGAAGGTTTCCGACACCACGTCGGACTCGTCCATCAGGACGCTTTCCGTCACCTCCAGCTCCAGCGCCGAGGGCGGGATGCCATAGGCGGACAGCCAGCCGGCCACCCGCTCCGCCAGTCCCGGACGGCGCACCTGCACCGCCGACAGGTTGATGGCGATCAGCAGATCGTGATGGCGCAGCAGTTCGGCCGCGCGGCGGCAGGCCTCGCCCAGCACCCAATCGCCGAGCGGCAGAATCAGGCCGGTATCCTCGGCCACCGGAATGAACTGGCCGGGCATGATCAGTGTGCCGTCCGGCTGGCGCCAGCGCACCAGCGCCTCCGCCCCGATCAGCCGGCGGCCATCCATGGAGAACTGCGGCTGGAAATGCAGTTCCAGCTCGTTGTTGGCGAGCGCCCGGCGCAGGTTGCTTTCGGTCCACATCCGGTCCGACGCGCGGCGGTTCAGCTCCGGTGTGAAGAACTGATAGGTGGCGCGCCCGGCCTCCTTGGCGGCATACATCGCCATGTCGGCGCTTTTCAGCAGCCCGTCGATGTCGGTGCCGTCATCGGGGTAGATGGCGATGCCGATGGAGGGCGTGACCTGCAACTCGTTCCCGTCGATCAGGTAGGATTCCGACAATGTGTGCAGGACCTTGCGCGCGACGATGCCGGCCGCGTCGGGGCTTTCCATGTCGCTGATCAGGATGATGAACTCGTCGCCGCCCTGGCGGCTGACGGTGTCGCTCGCCCGCACCGTGCCGGTCAGCCGCCCGGCCACCTCGCGCAGCAGGTCGTCGCCGACCTGATGGCCCAGGCTGTCGTTGATCGTCTTGAAGCGGTCGAGATCGACGAACAGCAGCCCGACCTTGGTGCCGTGGCGCCCGGCGGCCAGCATCGCGCGCTCCAGCCGGTCGCGCAGCAGGAAGCGGTTGGGCAGGTCGGTCAGGAAATCGAACTGCGCCAGATGGCGGATTCGCTCCTCCTGCGCGCGGATCGCGGTGATGTCGCTGAAGGCAGCGATATAGTTGGCGACGGCGCCATCCTCGTTGCGGACCAGCTTGACGCTCAGCCACTCCGGGAACACCTCGCCGTTCTTGCGGGTGCTCCAGATCTCGCCGGCCCAATGGCCGTTTTCGAGCAGCTGCGTCCACAGATCCTCGTAGAAGTTCGGCGGATTGCGGTCGGACCGCAGGAAGTCGGGGCCGCGGCCCAGCACCTCGTCCCGACCGTAGCCGGTGATGCGGGAGAAGGCGTCGTTGGCGGCGACGATCTGCCGATGTTCGTTGGCGACGAACATGCCTTCGGCCGCATTGTCGAACACCTTGGCGGACAGGCGCAGCTGCCATTCCGCCCGCTTGCGCTCGCTGACGTCGCGCGCGATGGCGGAATAATAGACGTCGCCTTCGTAGGTGATGCGGCTGGCGGTGACCTCCAGCTCCAGAGTGCGGCCTTCGGCGGTGCGATAGACGGTCTCGTAATGGCTGGCCGCATCCTCGCCCTCGGCGGCGAAGCGCTTCAGCAGGTCGGCCTGCCCCATCACGAGTTCCTCCAGCGTCCCGCCCAGGGCCTCGCAGCCGAAGGGATTGATGTAGGCGATCCGCAGGTCGGCGTCGGCCAGCACCACGATCTCCGACACATGGTCGATGAAGAAGTTGGCGAGATAAAGCTGGCGTGCCCGTTCGCGCAGCATGCTGTCGCTGTGCCTGACCCGCAGCTGATAGCCACCGACGATTCGCCGGATCCAGCCGGTGACCAGCCATGACACGCCAACCGATGCGGCCAGCGCCACGGCCAGCACCGCCACCGTGGTCCAGACCCGCTGGTTCACGCCGCGGCTGATCTCCGCCCGGCGGGCCTCCATCTCCTTGCCGACATCGTCGATGTAGAAGCCGGCGACCAGAATCCAGCCCCAGACGCTGGGGGCCGAGACATAGGCCATCTTGGGCGTCGGCCGCGCGGTGACCGGGTGGATCCAGTCGTAGCGCAGCTCGCCGCCGCCCTGACGCCCGAGTTCCAGCAGCCGGGTGACGAGGTCGCGCTCGGTCTTCCACGGCAGGTCGCGGGCGTTCATCCCCTCCGACGCCGGGGCGGTGGGCGACAGCAGCACCTGGCCGTCATGGCGCAGCACGCCGACATAGCCGGTTTCCCCGAAGCGGAAGGCACGCAGCCGTTCCAGCGATTCACGCTGCAGGCGCGCCTCCACCGCCCCCAGGGCATCACTGGCGCCGATCACCCAGTCATAGGGTTCGAAGCGGCGGACGAAAGCCAGCTTGTCCACCGCCGATCTGTCGCCAGTCTGGGTCGGGTCGTCCGGCATGCGCCAGCGATAGCGGGCGAAGCCGCGCAGGCTGGGATCCTGGACGGCCCGCATCAGCTCGCGCATCACCGCGGCCCCCTGCGGGTCGGGGGCGGAGAAGGGAGAGGTCCCCTCCCGCGACGGGTCGACAGGCATCAACACCGATTCGCCGTTCAGGTCGTTGATGAAGTAGTAGCCGCGCCCGCCGGAGAAGCGCAGCGGCCGCAGCGTCTCCTTGATCGATTCCTTCACCGACGCTTCGGGCAGGATGTCCTTTTCCCGGTCATGGACGCTGCGGGCAATCGAATAGGCCTCGTCCACCTGGGCGCGCAGCTGTTCCTTCAGCAGCGGTTCGACGCGGGACCGCATGTAGGCGAGGTAGGACTGCGCGTTCTCCACCTCCTGCACCAGGGCCTGATGCTGTTCCTCGACATAGCGCGCCTCGCTCTGCTGCAGGTCGTGCTCCAGGTCGGCCCAATGCTGCCAGACGAAATAGAGGCCGAGCCCGAGGACGAGCGCCGACACCAGCGCCATCGATGCCAGGAATTGCAGGCGGTAGAGCCGGGCCTCGTCGGACGAGCGCGACGGCGCGCGGACCAGCTCGGCGACGGGGTCGGACAAGAAGGGCTCCCTTCGGATGGCCTGTCGGGTGGAACTCGCGGAAACCGGCTGGGGCCGGCCCCGATGCGCTGTGCAAGTGTTGCTTAATGCTCGCATGGATTCAACTGCAAGCAAATCAAACCCACCAAGGCGCGACTCTTTGACTGTTTTCCTCGCCTGGTGATCGACAACGGCGTGCAGCCCCGCATATTGACAGAGAATTGACGGAAAGTCCGCCCACGCAACGTTAGGCGCGGATTCCCTTAGGCCGGCAACGGTTCATCCGTGAAGATTAATGCCGGCGACCGCGGCCGGCTCCGGCAGGATGGATCGGGCCATCGCGAGGCTTTAAAACGCACCCCGGCACCGCTATGGTCGCGCGCGCGTGCCGTCACGCCCGCAGCCGCTCCTTATTCCAGCGCCAGCATCCTCCGGAGAGTGCCGATGATCCCCCGCTATACCCGCCACGAAATGGCCCGCATCTGGGAGCCGGAAAACCGCTTCCGCATCTGGTTCGAGATCGAGGCGCACGCCTGCGACGCGCAGGCCGAGCTGGGCGTGATCCCGAAGGAGGCCGCCAAGGCGGTGTGGGAGCGCGGCAAGTGGGAGATCGACCGCATCGACGAGATCGAGCGCGAGACCCGCCACGACGTCATCGCCTTCCTGACCAACCTCGCCGAATATGTCGGTCCGGAAGCCCGCTTCGTCCATCAGGGCATGACCTCGTCCGACGTGCTGGACACCTGCCTCGCCGTCCAGCTGACCCAGGCGGCCGACCTGCTGCTGGCCGACATGGACGCCCTGCTGGCCGCGCTGAAGCGCCGGGCCTACGAGCACAAGAACACCGTCACCATCGGCCGCAGCCACGGCATCCATGCCGAGCCGACGACCTTCGGCCTGAAGCTGGCCGGCCATTACGCCGCCTTCGCCCGCGGGCGCGAGCGTCTGGTCCAGGCGCGCCAGGACATCGCCACCTGCGCCATCTCCGGCGCCGTCGGCACCTTCGCCAACATCGACCCGCGGGTCGAGGAGCATGTCGCCGCCAAGCTCGGCCTGTCGGTGGAGCCGGTGTCGACCCAGGTCATCCCGCGCGACCGCCACGCCTTCTTCTTCTCCGTGCTGGGCGTGATCGCGTCGAGCATCGAGAATCTGGCGACGGAAATCCGCCACCTCCAGCGCACCGAAGTGCGCGAGGCGGAGGAGTATTTCCACCCCGGCCAGAAGGGCTCGTCGGCGATGCCGCACAAGCGCAACCCGGTGCTGTCGGAAAACCTGACCGGCCTCGCCCGCATCGTGCGCGCCGCCGTCGTCCCGGCGCTGGAGAACGTCGCGCTGTGGCACGAGCGCGACATCTCGCACAGCTCGGTCGAGCGGATGATCGGCCCCGACGCCACCGTCACGCTGGACTTCGCCCTGGTGCGCCTGACCGGCATGATGGAAAAGCTGGTGGTCTATCCGGAGCGCATGCAGAAGAACCTCGACGACCTGGGCGGACTGGTCTTCTCGCAGCGCGTCCTGCTGGCCCTGACCCAGGCCGGCATGAGCCGCGAGGACAGCTACAAGGCGGTGCAGCGCAACGCCATGCAGGTGTGGGAGAAGGGCGGCAACTATCTGGACCTGCTGTCGAACGACGCCGACATCGCCAAGCACATCGGCCGCGACAAGCTGGAACCGATGTTCGACATGTCCTACCACACCAAGCATGTCGACACGGTGTTCAAGCGCGTGTTCGGCGAGTGATCCTCTGATGGGCCGGGCCGTTACGGCGTCTTCCGCAGGGCGGCAAAGACTTGCCGGTGGATGACAAACGGCCCGCCCGCACCTACTCTATCTACCCAGTATGTGCCCGGGCGGGGCAATCCTGAACAGAGCGAGGACCGCACCCATGGCGATGGAAGCCGCCACGATCGAAAAGCTCATCAAGGAAGGCATCCCGGACGCGGTCGTGGAGATCGCGGACCTGCGCGGCGACGGCGACCACTATGCCGCGCTCGTCACCTCCGCAGCCTTCAAGGGCAAAAGCCGGGTGCAGCAGCACCAGATGGTCTACGCCTCCCTCCAGGGAAAGATGGGCGGCGAACTGCACGCCCTGGCGCTGACCACCGCGGTGCCTGAGGGCGCCTGAATACAGATGCCTGAGGGCGTCTGAGAACAGTTGCAACGGACAAGGCCACGGCACCGCCGGGCCCAATCGGAAGGGTTATCAGGTCATGGTCGATCAGAACGTCGTCGAGCGCATCGAGCAGGACATCAAGAACAACGATGTCGTGCTCTACATGAAGGGGACTCCGGTGTTCCCGCAGTGCGGCTTTTCCGCCGCCGTCGTCCAGGTGCTGAGCCACACCGGCGTCAAGTTCAAGGGCGTCAACATCCTGGACGATCCGGGGCTGCGCCAGGGTCTGAAGGAATACTCGAACTGGCCGACCTTCCCGCAGCTCTACGTCAAGGGCGAGCTGGTCGGCGGCTGCGACATCGTCCGCGAGATGTACGAATCGGGCGAGCTGCAGACCCTGATGGCCGACAAGGGCGTCGCCACCGCCGCCTGACCGCATCGCCGGTCCGGTGAGGAACGGAAAGCCCCGCTCCGGCGGGGCTTTTTCGTGTCCGGCACCAGGGCGATGTGCAGCGATGGGGCAGCGATGCCGGCCGCGCAGCCCGGCCATGCCCGGCGGCCCGCTGCCGGATTGCACAAACAATGTGCTAAACGGACGGTATGGTTCAGACCCCGCCGCCCGCCAAGGCCCCGACCTCCACAACCGCAGCGTTCGTCGCGGCGCTCGCCTCTTACCTGATCTGGGGGCTGGTCAACCCCGTCTTCTTCAAATCCCTCGGCGATGTCGGCGCGGTGGAGATCGTTGCCCACCGCGTGGTCTGGACCGTGGTGCTGGTGGGCATCGGCGTGCTGGCGACCCGCGGACCGGCGGCCATCGTCGCCGCTGTCGGCAACTGGCGCCGGTTGGGCATCCTGGTGGTCACCACACTGCTGGTCACCGTCAATTGGACCGTCTTCATCTGGGCGGTTGTGAACAGCCGGCTGGTCGAGGCCAGTCTGGGATACTTCATCAACCCGCTGGTCAATGTGCTGCTGGGCGTGCTGTTCCTGAACGAACGGCTCAGCCGCGGCCGGATGCTGGCGGTCGCCATCGCCGCGGCCGGCGTCGGCAGCCTCGTCGTCAGCTATGGCGCCGTGCCCTGGGTCGCGCTGTCGCTGGCTCTGTCCTTCGGTTTCTACGCCCTGGTGCGCAAGAAGGCGGCGATCGATCCGGTTATCGGCCTGCTGGTGGAAACCGCCCTGCTGCTTCCCGCGGCGCTGGGCTATCTGCTGTGGCTGGGCAGCGACGGCGCCTTCGGTCATGGCTGGGGGGAAAGCACCCTGCTGGTGCTGGCCGGACCGATGACGGCGGTGCCGCTGGTGCTGTTCATGATCGGCGCATCCCGGCTGACCATGACCACCCTCGGTCTGCTGCAATATGTCGGGCCGACCGGTCAGTTGCTGCTGGGCGTGCTGGTCTATGGCGAGGCCTTCACCAGCAGCCACGCCATCACCTTCGCCTGCATCTGGGTGGCCCTGGCCGTCTTCACCGCCGACGCGGTGCACAGCCACCGCGCCACCACCCGCGCCGCAGCGGCCGCAGAATAGCCATCAGCGCGGCGTCAGGCCGTGGGCGATGGTGTGGGCCAGGGTGCCGACCATCGCGCAGATGCCGGCATCGTCGCGGCCGAACACCACCTGATCGAGGAAGCCCAGCCCGAAGCTGAGCGTCGCGATGCCGGCCGCCACATTGGCGAGGTCGGCGTCGGAAGCGATGGCGCCGCGGTCGCGATAGCCCTCCAGCCGTTTCAGCAGGCAGGGGATGCGGCTTTCCGAGAGGGTCCGCGCCATCTCGTCCGCCACCGCCTGATCGACCAGGGCACGGGCCAGCACCACGCGGGTGAAGTCACGGCATTTCCAGCTGTGCTTCAGTTGCGCGTGCAGGAAGCGGCCAAGGTCGGTTTCCAGATCGTCGTCCGGCGGCGGCAGGTCGCAGCCACCGGATTCCTCGCGCCAATAGCGCTCGACCACCGCCAGCAGCAGCCCGCTCTTTCCTGAGAAATAGCGCTGGATCAGCTGTTCGTTGACCCCGGCCCGCCCGGCGATCTCCCGGGTGGTCGCAGCGTCGAAGCCGCGTTCGGCGAACACCACCTTGGCGGCGTCGAGCAGGGCGCTTTCCGTCGCGGCACGGTCGCGCTTGCGCGCCCCGCCCTCGCAGGCGCCCTCGGTGCCGTTTCCGGGGCAACAGCCGTCGGCTTCAGTGCTTGCGTCCAAGACCCGTCCCTCTCCAGTCCGCCACATCCGCTTCACGATAGGCAGCGTCATGTCAGGCGGCGTCATAATAAGTATGCAGATACATACTTGACAAGCGGCGGGCGTCGGTTCAAGTATGTACTCACATACATACAAGCCCTCACCCCAAAAGCCTATTGCCCAACAGGGGGTATTCCCGCCATGCCGCACAGCAACGACACGCACAGCACCGCCACTCCGGATCTGTTCACCCCGCTGCGCCTCGGCGCGATCGAGCTGCCGAACCGCGTCGTCATGGCGCCGATGACCCGCAGCCGCGCCGGCGACGGCAACTGCCCGACCGCGCTGACCGCCGAATATTATGCGCAGCGCGCATCGGCCGGGCTGATCATCACCGAGGCGACGCAGGTCTGCGACACCGCCCAGGGCTATCCCAACACGCCGGGCATCCACACCGATGCCCAGACCCTGGCCTGGCGCGCGGTGGCCGACGCCGTGCACACGGCCGGTGGGCGGATCGTCACCCAGCTCTGGCATGTCGGCCGCATCTCGCACCCGCGCTTCCAGCCGAACGGCGCCGCCCCGGTCGCCCCGTCGGCCATCGCGGCGAAGGGCCAGCTCTACACCGGCGCCGGCATGGAGCCCTTCCCGGTTCCGCGCGCCCTTGAAACCGCCGAGATTCCCGCCCTGGTCCGCCATTTCGCCGATGCCGCCAAGCGTGCCGTCTTCGATGCCGGCCTGGACGGCGTCGAGATCCATGCGGCCAACGGCTATCTGATCGACCAGTTCCTGCGCGACAGCACCAACACCCGCACCGACCAGTATGGCGGGACGGTGGAGAATCGCTGCCGCTTCCTGCTGGAGATCCTGGAGGCGACGGCCCATGCCGTCGGTGCCGACCGCATCGGCGTCCGCCTGTCGCCGACCGGCGCGTTCAACGACATGAAGGACAGCGACCCGCTGCCACATTTCCTGGCGATCACCAAGGCGCTGAACCCCTTCAACCTCGCCTATCTGCATGTGATCGAGGGCAAGCCCGGCCACCACATGGCCCCGCCGGAGGGTGCGCCGCATGTGGCGTCCACCCTGCGCGCCGCCTACAAGGGCCCGTTCATCCTGAATGGCGGCTACAGCCGCGGTGATGCCGTCGCGGCACTCGCCAACGGCGAGGCCGATGCTGTCAGCTTCGGCG